>Ga0207048_10019_pt1 | contig 50598 bp, 46 predicted proteins | sample Alteio_BWMinCont_65_FD_153301 | JGI IMG/M metagenome (GOLD analysis project Ga0207048, IMG submission 153301) | Enriched cells from forest soil in Barre Woods Harvard Forest LTER site, Petersham, Massachusetts, United States -... | ecosystem: Environmental > Terrestrial > Soil > Temperate forest >...
AGAGCGCACGCTGGTTGAATCCGATCTGCGTCTGACGGAAGCGGGCCTGCTGCCGCACGAATTTACGCATTCGTGGAATGGCAAATACCGGCGTCCCGCGGGACTGGCCACGCGCAATTATCAGGATCCGATGGTTGGCGATTTGCTTTGGGTGTATGAGGGCCTGACCGAGTATCTCGGAGAAGTTCTGACGGCGCGCTCCGGTCTGTGGACACCCGAACAATATCGCGAAGCCCTGGCGGAAACGGCGGCGATGCTCGACCATCGCACTGGACGCACCTGGCGTCCACTCGAGGATACGGCGCGGTCGGTGCAGATTTTGCGATTGCAGGGGCCGGAGTGGCAGAGTTGGCGGCGCGGCCTCGACTACTATCCGGAAGGGGAACTGATTTGGCTGGAGGTGGACACGACCATCCGGCAAAAGAGTCACGGCGAGAAGTCACTCAACGATTTCTGCCGTCTTTTTTATGGTGGCGAAAGCGGTCCTCCGAAAGTTGTGCCATACACCTTTGATGATGTGGTGCGGGCGTTGAACCAGGTCACGCCGTATGACTGGGCAGGACTTTTGAAAACGCGGGTGAATTCAATCGATCCCCACGCGCCGCTTGGCGGCATCGAACGGGGCGGATGGCGGCTGGTGTACAACGATCAGCCGAATTTGTTTATCCGCACGGGAGAAAAGTTGCGCAAGTCGGTGGACGCTTCTTACTCCTTGGGTTTCGTGGTCCGAGAAGACGGCGTGCTCTCGGACGTGATTTATGGCTCGCCGGCTTACGCGGCCGGGATTGGTCCGGGGATGAAGCTGGTCGCGATCAACGGTCGAGCCTGGTCGAGGGACGTCTTGCTGGATGCGCTGCGCACTTCCAAAGACAGCCAGCAGCCAATCGATTTGCTGGTCGAGAACGCGAAGTTCTTCAAGACCTACTCCATTGCGTATCACGATGGAATCAGGAATCCTCATCTGGAGCGAATCGAAGGTCCGGATGTTCTGGGCGAGATTTTAACGCCGCTGACGAAGTAAGCCGCATCGTTCTTTTTTGGGGCGTTCCCAAGATGAGACAACAGTTTACTATTTAGTACCGGGTACCCCCCTCCCCCCTTTGCGTGCAAAATCTAGAAAACAAAGGATTACTTTTGCGACTATGTGCTAGATCTTTGAGTTTACAGGAGTTACACGCAAAATCTAGAGAACATGGGAGTTACGGGTGGCGTCGTCCCGTTTTGGAATTGGCGGAAGCCGCATGCCGAGGGTGCAGGGCTGCTATTCTTTCGCCCCGCCGGGGCTCTGCGATTCTCCAGTTCCTTCCCACAGCTTGCGCTGTGGGCTGCATGCTTGCGCCGCTTTCGCGGCTAAAGCTTGCGTCGCGTCGCCGCGAGAGTTGGTGGGTCCAGCCCGACGCTGATTGTCAAAGATCGCCATTATCCAATGGATAATGAATTTGTAGTTAGTTTATCCAATTGGAAACACGGAATCAATGAGAATAGCATGTAGGCGGCGTCGGAATTTGGTAGCCGTTGAGTAAAACGTGCGTCGCAAGGCCTCGCAATAAGAGGGCTGAGTAAGTTGCTACGGAGGAGTAATCAGGCGAACTGGGATGGGAGAAGTGCCGGAGCCGCCGATGACTGGATTGGCTCCGTTATTGACGGTGCTGCACCCGACGATATTAAGGACCGTGATGTTAATGCTGCCCTCAGGAGGTTGGCCGCCACCCGCGGGAGGGCCGTCAACTTGGTTGATGAATGCCTGCAGAAACCCGTCCACTGTGACTACGCCACCGCCAAAAGGAAGTGTACTGACTCTATCTAAGATCGGAATGGTTACTATTGAATTGCTGGTGGTGACGAGGGTTCCACTTTGCTGTTTTATCTGGTAAGGGGCGGAGAAGATAGGACTCGGCTCGGTGAGTACGTCCTGTCCCCCCGCACCCTCGCTTGACGCATGGATCAGGCATTGGCCTCCCAGCGAGGTGGCGTTGTTGCCCGGGGGGGTGCCTGGGTTTAGGCTGTCGTCCCATTGAATTTGAGCGGTCCCGCCACCGCAGTTGAGAACCTGGTAGGAGGTTGCCACATCGGCACACTCAATGCTTTGCTCAAAATCAGTTGTTCCCGCGCAAGCGGGACAGATGTTTTGAGTGTTGGAGGTGTTAACCACCGCAGGTACATATTGAACAGACGAGGCGGAAAGCGCCCCAGGAGGATTGGGAACGGGATGACATCTGTTTGGGCCGGGGTGGGCGCAGGCGGAAACTAAGTCAATCGCTCGCCCCCCTATGATACTAGAATCCACCACCCAGGTCGAAGGGTCAACAAACGGCTTACTGTCAACGGGGTTGACGTTCGCGACCAGCCAGGGTTTCACGCTTGTTGGAGCGATTGGCGTAATGGATGTAATGGTGGCGTTGGGCAAGTTGGCAGGATTGTAGGCCTCGGCGGTGGCAGTGGCGGTCACGCTGGCGGCGCTTCCTCCCCAGATCTTGGAGAAAAAAGTAGGCAGATTAGATGCTTTCAGGCTGATCGTAACGTGCGGATTGCCTTGGCGGCTCCAGTCAATGGGTATCGGCGTTAAGGTATTTAGTGTCGGGGCGTTTCCGGCCACCAAATTGATCGCAGGGGCACTGAGGAGACTCGTGACCGCAGTTGTGGCCATGGTCTGAGCCAAGGATCGCGCGACTGTGAGATTCGAATCGGGTGGCGATATCTGAAGTGTAGTGACGCCGGAATCCGCGATTGCCTTGGCAGCGGCCAAGGCTGCAGCATCGGCGGCGCGCTGAATCTCGGTACGGGCAACGTATAACGTGACGACGTCGATGGCCAATGCAGCCATAGCCAGCAGACTCACCAGCGATATAGCGACCAGTATGATGGTCTGTCCTTGTTCGTGGTGGCGCTGCCGCGAAAGAATGTTCTTTTGCATGAACAACCTCAATCCATGTTAATTGCGGTGGCGTCGGTTGGAATCTGGCTCACGCCAGCGTAGCTGGCGCCGGGAACAATCAACTGTATGACGTTATTGAAATGCCATTGATATGGGTAGGAGACCTGGACAGTGGTGCAGGGCATGATGACGGTGGCGCCCGAGACGGTAGTCTGCACCGAGACGCCGCGGCTGATTGTCAGGACGAGTGCGCCCGCGCAAGTCCCCGTCGTGGTATACAGCCACGTCAACGGCGCCCCTGGGGCTTGTGCCGCGCTGTTTAAGCCGCAGTCATTGATCTTGGCCTTTAACAAGTAGGCATCCACCACGTAGCGCACAGCATCCACGGATGGCGGATTGCCAAGTAGCAGGTCGTTGGAAGGCTGACTGGCCCCAAACCGTGCGCCTTCGCGTGCTGCGTTGTTCAGTTCCTGCTTCAGGTTGAAAGCTCCGCCGAAGTCGAAGATTCCTACGACCAACACCACGAGCAGCGGCAGAGCGACGGCGAATTCGATCAGGGCAGCGGCCTCGGTCTCGCGAAGCAGGTGCGCTTTTATTTCCTCAGTGGCTGAAGCCTTCGCTGATTGGAGAGCGTAGATCGCAGCGTTGAAAGCGCTGCGCCACCCAAAGGCGAATCTTTCGAGATTTCTGCCGATGAGAAGAACCGAGGTCCCTCGCTTCGCTCGGGATGACAACAATAGGCTCTCGTTCTCGCGGAACATGGGCCTAATATTCCCCCGTCATCTGCACGCCGGCGTTGAGCGTGACTTTCTGCATGTTCAGAGAAGTGTACGGAAGGGAGAATTGGTAGGGATATTGGAATTCGACCGAAACCCCGCAAGCGGGCCCCCCCGAACCGCTGGGAAGAGTACTGAGTTGCACATCGTAATAGACGCAGATCTGAGGAACCTGAGGCCCCGGAGTTGGTGTTTGGCAGCTGTTGGACCCAACTCCACCGCACGCCGTGCGGGTTCCAACGAGATTTTGGACCTGAGTTGGATCGAGGCGGGAGGCCTGGAGGGACTGTCCGACTTGGGCGGCAATCAGATTCGTGGTCTGTGAGGTTGTGAGACTAGCACAGGTGGCGCAGGTCTGCGCAACCCCAATCCTGGCGCCTTCCCGGGCGGCGTGATTGATGGTGGCATAGGTGTTGAAGGCGCGGCCGAACCAGTAGATGCCCAACATGATCATAAAGAAAATGGGTAGGACCAGGGCGGCTTCGGCGATTTCTGAGCCCAAGGTTCCGGTCGCGATTTTTTTCAGCCTCAGCACTTTTCATTCACTCCTGCACGCGCGGGGACGCGCGCGCCTACATACTCACCCGCAAACTTCGCATTGTCATTTCGAGCTGAGTCGAGAAACCTGCTTTTCGCTGGCCAAACAGCAGGTTCCTCGACTGCGTTCCATCCTCCGCCGAGCGGAGGACGGAACTTCGCTCGGAATGACAAGGGCACGGATGCTCGGAATGACAGGGGCATGGATGCTCGGAACGACGGGAGCTTGGTTTGTCGCTGCATTGTGCAAGCTCAATCATTATGCAAATCCCCAGGCTTGCCGGCCTGTGTATAGAATAACCGCGATTGCGACGGCTACGCCGAACGGAACTTTCACCAAGTCTGGATTATCCAAAGTCAGGTCGGGTCCGGGCAAGTGCAGAGTCAGGAACGCGGCCATCATGCGGGCCAGATTGCGCGCGGTCTCGCGGACGCGCTTCTTCCGGACAATCATGATTGCCGCCATCAGACCATTCACCAGAATTCCGAGCAGCAATACTGTAAGCAGATTTTGCGGGCCTAGAAACGCTCCAAGCGCGCCTACGAATTTCCAGTCGCCGGCACCCAGGCTGCGGATCAGGACAAAGGGTAGAAGCAAGGCCAAGCCGAGGGCAGCGCCTAACAGGGAATCTTTGGCTCCCGACCAGCCACGCAGCCACGAATTTGCCGCGACGCCGAGCACCAGGCCGGGGACGGTCAGCCAGTTCGGAATGCGGCGGGAGCGGTAATCGGTCCATCCGGCAGCAATGGCGAGTAATGCGGGCAAAACCAATGCTCCTTCTCTGGCTATGGCCATGCGATTGTGGCCGTGATTTGCGGCGCTGGAGTAGGCATTAGAAAGTTCGGACAGGCAGCTCCGCGACGCAAGCAGCCCAAGCGATTATGGGCGGATTGTCACACAGGGCTTGAGGCAAGTCAATGTTACCGGAGCTATTTCGCCCTGCGGGCTCTCTGTCTTCGCTTTTGCTTTCCCGGTTCCGTTTGTTTCGATTGCATCTTGGGACGGGCGGGGGCGCCCGTCCTCCAATGGGTTAGGGTTTGGTCTGGGCTAGCGCGCGCTGGGTGGCTTCCAGTAAGGCTTCCGGGCCTACGGGACGGCCGGTGGCACGTTCCATCCATAGGTCGGGGGTGATGCGGCCCATCTTGGCCATGCGCTCGAACTCGGGGCCGATGCTGCCGGCTTTGATCATTTGCTCCTCGATCTGGAAGGCGATCAGGTGGCCGATTGGGTAATCGGGCAGGTAGAGGAACGAGTCGATCATGTGCGAATAGATTCCCAGCAGCACCACGTCGTTCTTGTGGAAGACAGGAGCATAGTAGCGGTTCCAGATGTCCTTCGAGATTTGAACCGTAGCCTGGTCGAGTTGCCTCGGAGTGGCTTGCGGGTGATCGTACATCCAGTGCCAGACGGCCATATCGACCAGCGCGACGCCGGCAATTTCGTAGGTGCCCCAGAAGTCGTTCAGGGTTTTTTCGGCTTGGCTTTTCGCGTCCGGAGCGGGCAGGCCGAGCAGTTCGAGGTCGTGCCCCTGAAAGACGAAGGCGAGGGCTTCGGTGAAAGCTGTGTTGGGCACGCCTTGCAGCAGGGTGAAATCGTTGTCGTTGAGCGAGAAGGTTTGCTCCACGTTGTGTCCCATCTCATGCACGGCGATATTGAAGCCTTTGTAGTTCATTCCGCTTTTTTCGACGCGGGTGCGAAGGTGGGCTTTCTCGGCGCGCATTCCGGCTCCCATGGCATGGCCGGAGCCGCGGGCGGGATCGACGATGATGTTGGCGGCCACGTACTGGGCACGATCCGGAGAAAAGCCGAGCTTGATGAGCAGGTTGGGAATGTCTTTTTGATAGGCTTCGGCGGTGGGGTACTTCTTCGCGACGATCTCGTCCAACTGTGCTTCGGTGTACTGGCTGCCGGGACGAAAGCCGTTGTACCAGATATCGAAGGGCTCGAGCGGACGGCCGAGACGAGACTGAATCAGGTGCGCGGTTTGCGCCACCAGCGGGGAAGTCAGAACCTGCTCCAGCATGGCTTTCAGCTGCGCTTCGGGAATTTCACGGTCCTCCTGGAAGCGGCGGTCGATCAGCGTGGGAGCGGTTGGAGAATATGGATCGGCCTTACGGGCGGCGTTGAAATCTTTCAGCAGGGTGGCGTAACGTGTGTCGGGCTCGGGCGCATTTGTGATCGGTTGGCTGGTTGTGGCATCTGAATCTTTCACCGCTGCCGCTTTGACTTCGTTGATGAACGGACTCCAGTCGACGCCGGGATTGTTGATGACGACTTGCGGAATTGTCTGAGTGACAATGCGCTCCATCACCTGCTGGATCATGCGTTGCTTGGCCAGACCGTTTTGGCGATCGGAGTAGTTAGCTTTGATTTCATCGCGCAAGTTCCAGTGGCTTAGCAAGCGCATTTTGGGCGGGAAAAGCCGCTGGCCCTGGGGATCGAGCAGGTGGTACATCCAGATGTTGTATTGCGAAATGTATTGGCCGGATTCGGCGGCGGCTTGCGCGATAGCGAGGTTGACCTCGGCTGGAATGCGCTTGTCAAAACGTTCCGCGAGCCGGACTTCGGCCCACTGGCGGCGGGTCCAGGTGGGCCCCTCTTTCAGACGTTCGTCGAGCGTGGTTAAGGGGAAATTCAGGAGAACCGTGAACGCCAGTTTGTTGTTGAAGAAATCATCAAGGACGTGGGCAGACGGATCGTAGCCGGCGAAGACTTCGTCGAAAGGGAGCACCGGGCCTAGGTCGAGATCGGATTGCTGATTAAACTCGCGGCGGATTTCCTGCATGTGGCCATCAAGTTGTTCGAGCATGCTCTGGAAACGATAGAACATGGTGTCGAGAGTGGCCTGGTCTCCGGCAAAATTGATGCGAACGAATTCCTCGAACACGGTGGCATCGCCATCTTCCGCGCGCCAGAACTCGGCTACTTGTTGAAGACCGTGGTCGAGCCGAGGTTTTTGTTGAGCGCCGTACTTCGCGGTCAGTTCGTTTTGCAGTTTGGTGGTCGAGGCGTTCATCCAGGATGGTGCTACCGCGGATGTTTTGGTGATGGTTGGAGCGTTCTGCATCAAAATCTCCTCTGAGCAAAGTGGCACGGTGACGCACAGGACAGCGATCGCGAGTAGCGTCAATCGGCGGGGTTGGTTCATGTCCTGCTCCTCTTCATTATTTCTATTTCTTGGTCCTTAGTGCCGACTCCGGTTGCGGATAGGGCAGGGAGTTGCTGAACCCGGAAATGTCGGCCGGCGCGTAATCCGGAAAGGGCAACTTGCTACTCTCTCGCCACTGTTGCACTTCGTGCGAGACCGATGCAGTCTTCTCCTGGTTCAAGCCGGTGTCGCGACCGAGATAAAGAACGCGCGAGGGGAAGGCGAAGGTTGTGCCTGAAGCCTCGACGATATCCAGGATTCGGAGCAGAAGATCTTCCTGAATAGCAAGAAACTCCGCGCCGTCCCTGGTTAGTATGTAGCAGAAGACCTCCAAGTTGAGCGAGCTGTTGTCGTATCCAATAAATCGAATGCGGGCGCCGTCGGTTTCGACTTTGGGATGTTCATAGAGCAAACGGCGAATCTGGGCGAGCACGTAGCGCAACTGGTCGGCGGAGGTTTCGTAACGCAGGCTGAGCTTGGTATTGAAAAGGATTTTATCGCGGCGGCTCAAGTTTTCGATGTTCATGGTAGCGAGCGAGCCATTGGGAATGGAGAGCTCGATGCGTTCAGGAGTGCGAATGCGAGTGGAGCGAAGGCTGATATCTTCCACCGTTCCAGTCTTGTCGCCAAAGCGGCATATGTCGCCCACGCGGATGACTTCATCTCCGAGCAGGGAAACGCCGCCAAAGAGATTCTCCAGGGTTTTCTGGGCGGCGAAGGCGATCGCGATTCCGCCGATGCCCAGTCCGGCGAGGGCAGTGGTCATGTTGACGCCGAGAGAGCTGAGTATGGCGAAGATAGCGGCGATAGAAATAATGGCTTTGAGGACACGTTCACCGAGAAGCAAAAGCGACCCGGTACCGGCGCGGCCGGCGCGGATTGCGCGTTCTCGAACCTGCCGTGCTATCTGCTGAACGATTCGAGAGAGCAACCAGGCCCATGCGACGATGAACACCACGCCGATTGCTTCCTGGTGGTGGTGGCGCGCCAGTAACGGCAAGCCGATTTGCCGCACGAGCATGCCGTCATAAACGGTGGCAAAAACAAGCCAGAGCGGGTTCGAGATGGCATTCCAGGCGCCCGGTCGGGGTATTGGAGGATGGCGGCGCAGTTTTTGATACAAGCCCAGCAGCCGGACCGTGAGCCAACCCAAGGCTGCGGCGATGGGGATGGCCAGCAAGATAGCCTGCCATTGCCATATCGCGATCCCTAAGAATTCGTACTGTACCAGGAAATCAGGCAGATGGGCTTCCACTTGATGGACCTCGAGCCGGTCGTAAAGGTCGGGAACTTTGGCTAAGGTGTCAGAGGAAATCAACCATATTTTCGCGCCACTGGGGTCGGGAACGCGGACGAGATCGAGCTCGGCATCGACATCTCCGGCGGAAAGAGGGCCGAGGCGCTGCTGATTGGGAGAAGATCCTTCTTGTGGAGATCCCTCCGGCTGATTGCTGATCAGCCTCAGGTTGCCGGAAAATGCGCGGTCCATCACAATCTTCAGCTTTTTGGCGAGTTCCTCGCCTTGCGCCGCGCGCTTGGCGTTGGTCATTTGCAGATACTGCGCTGCAGTGGCGTAGTTTCCCGTCTGAACGGCGTGGAGAAATCCGTATACTGTGCCGTTCGGAGTGTCACGGCCTAATGGGTCCGTCACTGGCGGCGTTGTAGGCTCGGGCGCGATCTTGGGTACGCCTGGCAGTTGCGCAGCGGCGGTCAGGGAGGTCACCGCGCACAAGACCAGCCAGCAGGCTCGCTTAAAGAAAAACGAAGACATGGTTCCTTCTCCAGAGGAAGGGCGCAAATTGATGTGAATCATGCGTCCGCGAAAGATGCCTGAGCAGAGCGAGAGTTCATTGTACCGAAAGAGAAGCCAACCTCGCGGAATCGGCTCGAGTTCTTATGGACGTTTGGGCCGGTAGACGTCAGTGCTGGTGCCGAAGAAAACCTCGGCTGATTCCATAACCGTTTCCGAGAGCGTGGGGTGCGGGTGGATGGTGAGTGCGATGTCCTTGGCGAGAGCGCCCATCTCGATGGCGAGCACGCCTTCGGCGATGAGTTCGCCCGCGCCGACGCCGACAATTCCTACGCCCAGCACGCGCTCGGTCTGCGGATCGATAAGCAGCTTGGTCATGCCTTCGGTTCGGTCGATGGTCATGGCGCGTCCCGAGGCTCCCCAAGGGAACTTGGCAACTTTGATTTCGCGATTATCTTTCTGCGCCTGAGTTTCGGTGAGGCCGCACCAGGCGATCTCGGGGTCGGTGAAAACGACGGCGGGAATCGCGTTGGGTTCGAAGGCGACTTTGTGTCCTGCGATGGCTTCAACCGCGGTGCGGCCTTCGTGCGAAGCCTTGTGGGCAAGCATGGGTTCGCCGACTACGTCACCGATGGCGTAGATGGCGGGGTCGTCGGTTTGCAGTTGCTTGTTTACCTGGATGAATCCGCGTTCTCCGAGTTTGACTTGAGTTTTTTCGAGTCCCGGGATTTCGGAATTGGGCTTGCGTCCTACAGAAACCAAAACCTTGTCGAATAGCTTCTCGCGTTCTTTTACTTCGGGGCCGTCGAAGGTGACGCGAATTCCACCGGACTCTTCTTTCACCGCAGCGACGGTCGTGTTGAGCAGGATGGAATCGAAAATCTTCTCTAAGCGTTTGTGTAAAGGCAGGACGAGATCGCGATCAGCCCCTGGCAAGAGCCCTGGGAGCATCTCCACGACGGAGACTTTGGAGCCGAGGGCGGCGTACACCGTGCCGAGTTCCAGGCCAATGTAGCCACCGCCGACTACGAGTAGAGTGCCGGGTACTTCGCTCAGGTCTAACGCAGATGTGGAATCCATCATGCGCGGGGTTTCGAGTTTGAGACTGGGGACTATCGCTGGTCGCGAGCCGGTGGCGATGACGATTCGGTCGAAGGTAAGCGACTCTTCGCTTCCATTCGCTCGGCTGACGCGTAACGTATTCGAATTCTCGAACGCCGCTCTGCCTTGGATGTATTCGACCTTCCTTTGTTTGGACAGCACGCCTAAGCCGCCGGTCAGTTTTTTGACGACGCCTTCTTTCCAGGAACGCAGACGGGGTAGGTCGATTTTCGGATCGCTGTAGTCGATTCCCCAGTTTTTCGCGTGACGAGTTTCGTCGATCAGCTTGGCGATGTGGAGAAGGGCCTTGGACGGAATGCAGCCGCGGTAAAGGCAGACGCCGCCCGGATTCAGTTCCGGGTCGATGAGCGTGACTTTCAATCCTAGATCGGCGGCGAGGAAGGCGGCGGCGTAACCGCCTGGCCCTCCACCAATTATCGCGATATGCATATTCGAATCGTCGGCCATAGAAAATCATTAACCACAGGGGACACGGAGGTACACAAAGGAATGCTGGTCAGCTTCTCAGGTTTTCCTTCGTGTAACTTTGTGTCCTTTGTGGTTTCGAGATTGTTTTTTTATCCTTGAACAGAGAGCAAGAACGGTTGCTCAAAAGCTTCCGCGATCCAGCGCAGGAATCTGGCAGCATCCGCGCCGTCGATCAGCCGGTGATCGTAAGACAATGACACTGGCAGCACCAGCCGCGGTTCGAACTTTCCATTGAGCCACACCGGCTCCATGCTGGAACGCGAAAGGCCGAGGATCGCGACCTCGGGATAATTCACGATCGGAGAGAATCCAGTGCCGCCGATTCCGCCGAGGTTGGTAATCGTGAAAGTGCCACCTTCCATTTCCGCGAGGGTGAGCTTCTTATCGCGGGCCCTCTTGGAAAGCTGCGTGAGTTCGGCGGCGAGCTCGACGATGTTCTTCTTGTCGACGTCACGGATAACAGGGACCAGCAGACCGCGGTCGGTATCCACGGCGACGCCGATGTTGATGTATTGCTTGTAGACGATCTCGTCCTTGGCCAGGTCAATGCTGGCATTGAACTGAGGAAAAATTTTCAGCGCGGACGAGCAAACCTTCAGCGCGATTGCGGTGACCGTCATCTTGCCGCCGGCCTCTTCCGCCTTGGGAGCGAAGCGCGCCCGTAGATGCTCGAGTTCCGTGATGTCGGCTTTATCGTTCTGCGTGACGTGGGGAACCGTGGTCCACGCCTGCCACAGATGTTCGGCAGTCTTGCGGCGTACTCCGCGGATCGAAACGCGCTCGACCTTTCCCCACTTGGTAAAATCTGGCAACTCCGGCTGAGCGAATTGAGCTCCTCGCGGAGCTTGCGCAGCCGCCGCTACCGAAGCGAGCAGCGCTTTCGAATGCGTCTTGACGTCGTGCTCGCTGATGCGGCCGCCGGGGCCGGTTCCTTTCACACTGTGAATGTCGATGCCGATCTCGCGTGCTAATCGGCGAACATGCGGGGCCGCGGGGACGGGTTCCCCGCGCTCGGTGCCTGCCACTTTTTCCAGCTGTGCAGGCATGGTGAAGCTAGGGGGAAGCGACTGTGGTTGATCGCGCGGAAGCGCCTGTTCTTCGGTTTTGCCCTCGGCTTGAATGGCGGCTTGGAAAGCGAGGCGTGCTCCGTGCTGACCAGAGACGTGCTCGACCGGGAGATGCCGGGGGCGCTCTGTTTGCGGCGCGGCTGCGCCTTCGAGCGTGAAGATAACGTCGCCAACTTTAATCTTGTCGCCCTGTTTTACGTGGACTTCTTTGATGATTCCACTGATAGAGGAGGGTACTTCGATCACCGCTTTATCGGTTTCCAGTTCCATCACCGGCTGGCCTTCGGAGACTTTGGCACCGGGAGAAATCATGAGGCGGACGAGATCGCCCTGGGAGATGTTCTCTCCGAGTTCGGGCAATTTGAATTCGGTGGGACCCGCGGTCGGCGAGCTGGTAATGCGTCGCTCTCTCTGGACTACTGTCGCAGTGGTTCGCACCGGTGGCTCGACCGGGCTTGCTTTCGCGGACGAAGCTGCCGCAGCAGCCTGCTGTGCTTTGGGTTCCTTCGCGGGCGAGGGCGCCCGCGCCACACTACCACTCGCGCCGTTCTCGAAGGTAAAGATCACTTGGCCAACTTTGATCTTCTCGCCCTCTTTAACGCGAATCTCTTTCACCACGCCGCTTACGGTGGAGGGCACTTCGACGACCGCTTTGTCGGTTTCAAGTTCCATCACGGCTTGGCCTTGCGTGATGGTCGCGCCGGGCGAAATCATCAGACGGACAAGGTCCCCCTGGTCGATGTTTTCGCCGAGTTCCGGTAGCTTGAATTCTGTCACTTTAACCTTTTCTCCGTTGTTCCAGCGTCGCTACTACTATTAAGTGTTGGCCGGGTTCGGCTTCTCCGGATTGATGCCCAGGTCTTTGATCGCTTTCTGGAGCATCTCTGGCGCGATCTGTTTATCACGGGCCAGTGCGTTCAACGTGGCCAGCACAATGTGCTTGGCGTCTACTTCGAAGAAGTCGCGAAGCGAAGCCCTACCCTCGCTGCGGCCGAAACCATCCGTACCCAAGGCAACCAGCGGACGCGGAACCCACTGCGAAATCGATTCCGGAAGCACCTTCATATAATCCGATGCGGCCACGAATACCCCGGGTGCTTCTTTTAGACATTGCGTCACGAACGGGACACGCGGAGTGTCGCCCGGATGCAGCATGTTCCAGCGCTCGCAGTCGTTGCCGTCCTGATAGAGCCGTTTGTAGCTGGTCACGCTCCAAACGTCGGCGGCTACTGCGTATTTCTCTTCCAGAATCTGCTGGGCCTTGAGCACTTCGAACATGATGGTTCCACTGCCGAAGAGCTGGGCGCGCAGCTTGGCATCTTTCTTCTCCGAGGATTTGAAACGATACAGACCTTTGAGAATGCCGTCGCGGACTTCTGGACCATGCGGCATTTCGGGCATGGGCAATGGTTCATTGGTGACGGTCAAGTAATAAAAGATAGATTCCTGGTCGACGTACATGCGCTTGATGCCATCCTGAATGATGATGGCAATTTCGTAAGCGAAGGCGGGATCGTAGGCGAGCAGATTTGGCACGGACAGTGCCAGCACGTGACTGTGCCCGTCCTGGTGCTGCAGTCCCTCGCCAGCGAGGGTGGTACGGCCGGCCGTGCCTCCAATCAGGAATCCACGCGTGCGCATATCGGCCGCAGCCCAGATCAGGTCGCCGATTCGCTGGAAGCCGAACATCGAGTAATAAATGAAAAACGGAATCGTATTGATTCCGTGATTTGCATACGCCGTGCCCGCAGCGATGAATGAGCACATCGAGCCGGCTTCCGTAATTCCTTCCTCGAGGATCTGTCCGTTCTTGGCTTCTTTGTAGTAGAGCAGGGTATCCATATCGACGGGTTCGTAAAGCTGGCCCACGCTGGAGTAGATGCCCACTTGGCGGAACAGCGCTTCCATGCCGAAGGTGCGAGCTTCGTCCGGGATAATGGGGACGATGAGCTTGCCGATTTCTGGGTCCCGCAGCAACTTCCCCAGCAGGCGGACGAAGACCATGGTGGTGGCAACGTCGCGACCCTCGGTACCTTTGTAAAACTCCTCGAAGTGAGATTCAGAGACCGGGCTGATCGGTTTGGCTCGCACCTTACGTTCCGGGATATAGCCGCCCAGTTGCTTGCGGCGCTCCTTCATGTAGGTGATTTCCGCACTGTCGTCGGCGGGACGATAGAACGGAGCGTTATGAAGTTCATCATCGGGGATGGGGATGCCGAAGCGTGAGCGGAACATTTGCAACTCATCGTCATTCAGTTTTTTCTGCTGATGGGTGATGTTCTTGCCCTCGCCGGCCTCGCCCAGGCCATAGCCTTTGATGGTTTTCGCCAGAATGATGGTCGGCGAGCCGCGGTTCTCTACAGCCGCTTTATATGCAGCGTGGACTTTGATGGGATCGTGTCCTCCCAGCCGCATGCGCGCGAGTTGTTCGTCGGAGAGATGCTCGACCATCTTGAGCAGACGGGGATCGGTTCCGAAGAAGTTCTGCCGGAAGTAAGCGCCGCTCTCGACGAAATATTTCTGATACTGGCCGTCGCTGATCTCGCCCATGCGCCTGACCAGCAAACCGTCGCGATCACTGCGGATCAGAGTGTCCCAGTCGCCGCCCCAGATGACCTTGATGACGTTCCAGCCGGCGCCACGGAAAATTGCTTCAAGTTCCTGAATGATCTTGCCGTTTCCGCGAACTGGGCCGTCCAGACGTTGGAGGTTGCAGTTCACTACGAAGATCAGATTGTCGAGCCGTTCGCGCGAAGCCAACGTGATGGAGCCCAGGGATTCAGGCTCGTCCATTTCGCCGTCGCCGAGAAAAGCCCAGACTTTGCCATCAGTCGACAGCTTCAATCCGCGATTTTCGAGGTAGCGGATAAAACGGGCCTGGTAGATTGCCTGGATCGGACCCAATCCCATAGAAACGGTGGGGAACTCCCAGAAATCAGGCATGAGCCAGGGGTGAGGATACGAGGAGAGGCCGCCGCCGGGTTTCAGTTCACGGCGAAAGTTCTCCAGTTTCTGGCGGGGAATGCGGCCTTCGAGATAGGCGCGAGCGTACATGCCGGGCGCGGCATGGCCTTGGAAGTAGACCAGGTCGCGGTCGCCAGTTTCGGTTTGGGCGCGAAGGAAATGGTTAAACGCGACCTCGTACAAAGTAGCCGCTGAAGCGAAGGTTGAAATATGTCCGCCGATGCCTTCCTGCAGTTTGTTGGCACGCACCACCATGGCCAGCGCGTTCCAGCGCACGAGGCTCTTGATGCGGCGCTCCATCTCCTGGCTGCCGGGAAACGGCGGCTGCTGAACCGCAGGAATCGTGTTCTGATAAGGGGTGGTGGCTGTGAACGGAAGGTTTACTCCTGCGGCTCGCTTGGCGTGCAACGACAACTGCTGCAGTAACCGTCCGGCGCGCTCCGGGCCGCCTTCAGCTAACACATAGTCGAGGGAATCAAGCCATTCCCGAGTTTCGAGTACTTCCAATCCGTTCGTCTGGGTCTCAGCCACGTCTGGTTTCTCCATTTTTATGAGCAGGAATGTTCCATGATAGACAATCGCGAAGAATTTTGCTGGCGGCTTCCGGACGAAGCTGCCGGCGGAGTCATATTTTGTGCTGAAACAGGAATCCTTGGGTCCGTCGAAAACATCCATACTGACGAGTAGTAGACCCCAGGTTGCTTAGTGCCGATCACGCCGTAACGGTTACAGATAAGTTGCATCCAAGTCAGGCAGAATCAAACATTGCCTTAAACAGCGCGATAAACAGGAGACTCCTCATGCCGAAAAAACCTGCTTCAAAACTTAATGCCCAGCCGCACATCCATCAGCGGGCGCGCGAGATTCAGGAGTATGGCACCGTCAGCCACGCGTTGCCGTTAGAGCTGGTAGAGCCGGTGCGTCTGGAAATGACGGAACGACTCAACCAGTTGCTCGCCGACACCATGACTCTCCGCGATCTGTACAAGAAATCTCATTGGCAAGTTGCTGGTCCGACGTTTTATCAGCTTCATCTGCTTTTCGACAAGCATTTCAATGAGCAATCGGAGCTTGTTGATACCATCGCCGAACGGATTCAGTTGCTCGGCGGCCTCAGTATCGCAATGGCTCCTGATGTGGCAGAAACTACGCGAATCGAACGGCCACCCAAGGGAAGGGAAGAAGTTCCGGTGCAACTCTCGCGCTTGCTCGACGCCCACCAGATCATCATCGGGGACTGCCGTGAACTGGCGAAACGCGCCTCAACCCTGGGAGATGACGGGACCAACGACGTGGTCGTCAGTGATGTATTGCGGACGAACGAACTGCAGGTGTGGTTCATCAGCGAGCATCTGGTGACCATGCCTCTGGTGGAAGCCGTTGACAGTTCCGCTGCCGCAGACTGACTTGCATGGCGGTGAAAGCCTTCGACAAGGGCTGGTCCCGGACCGGCCCTGTCTTTGCCTCCTCCTCGCTAACTTGATTTACTTGACTTCGGCGAAGCGCGCGTTCAAGATAGGAGGCACTTTTGGGGAATCACGTAGAAGCTGGCGGAATCCGTCCTCGTTACGAATTCGGAACAGAAACGGAGAGCCGCCTATACCCGCTTCTCGTAGCGCCGACTTCAGGCGGGTTTTCGCGATAATAAATGCAATTCTTAGCGCCATTGATGGCCCTAAGTTGCTATTATTGCAGTTACTTCTGCCGACGTGGCGAGGGGGCAAAAATGTTTCCAGGCGGACAGAACTTGCGCGTGTTGCGCGAGCAACTGGGATTGACCATGAGGGATGTCGAAAACGCCAGCACAAGGATCGCTCAAAAACGTGCGAATGACGAATTCGCCATACCCCCGAGTCGACTTTCGGATGTTGAGACAAAAGGAGTCATCCCCAGCATTTACCGTTTGTATTCGCTGGCGGTCATCTACCGCCGGGACATTCGGGAACTTTTGTCCTGGTACGGGGTCGATTTGAACGGAATGGCGGCGGATCTGGATTTCGTCATTCCACCGAAATCGCACGTTTCTGAAGCCTTGGCGAACCTCTCCAGCATTCAAATGCCGATACGTCTGGATCCCAGCTTCGATCCCCACCGCACGGTGAACTTTGGACGAATGGTGGAACAGTGGGGCCAAGTGCCCCTGGCGTACTTGGCGCAATTCGCCAACTGCCAATACACCTACGGTTATATAGGCAGCGAAGATTTGACGATGTATCCGATTCTGCCGCCCGGGAGTTTCGTGCAGATTGATGAATCAAAGAATAAAGCGGAGGAAGGCGGCTGGAGATCGGAATACGAGCGCCCCATCTACTTCGTGGAAACCCGCGACGGCCACACCTGCTGCTGGTGCACGATGACGCGGGAAGAGATTATTCTGCAGCCGCATCCTCTTTCTCCGGTTGCAGCTCGCGCTCTGCGTTACCCGCAAGAGGCGGAGATCATTGGTCAAGTTGTGGGGGTTGCGATCAGACTCGGGGATTGGCGTCCGCTTTTGGATTCTTCAACAAGCTCGAAAGCGCGTGAAGTACTGAACTGAGATGGCGGGCAGATCCGGCGCCCGGCCCCGGGGGTAAGAGATTCGGGCTCGTGGTTGCGAGTCGTTCCACGTAGGCAGCCGGCGAAACTCCCGCTACTTCGCTGGACTGTTCCGCATCTTGCACCAGCTTCCGGATCGGCATAGCCAGAACTTTGGAGAGTAGTGAGCGGTGCGCTCGCGCCAGCGCTTTCTGCGCCGCCAAGTCTCCGTAGACGCGGGAAAACCCCCAGTGGAAGTAGCTTCCCTCTTTGTCCCTCAATCCAGAAAGATACTCCAGCCGGTTCAGACAGCCACTAAAGGCTCTGAGCGTGGTTTCTTGCAGGTCCTCGAGTGCCGAATGCAGGGTCATTGTTACATTTTTGGAAATTCGAAATTACTAAAGTAATCTATTCAAGAAGGCCGGCCGCAATAGATTATCACGGGGTAATCCCACATTGGAAAGGAATTCACACCGTGAACAATCGCTTACGCTGGTTGGCTGTTGCGCTGCTGCTGACCACTACCGTTTCTTTGCCGGCAACTCTCAAAGCCATTGCTGACGCCCCGACGGGCCCGATTACTCTTCCGACCCCGCCAGTGCCTCCGGATGGCAATCCGACGGGCCCGCCGCGAGTAGTTACGGGTCAATAGATTTCGTTAAAGCTGTTGTTGTGGGCTGGCGCAAAAGGGTGTATATTCTGCGCGATAGCCCATGTCTGCCTCGTTAATGCTGTTTTACTACCTATGGATAGCTCCCCACGTCCTTGAGGGGATCGTTTTGTATGCCATGGTGCGTCGCGGACTGCATCGGCAGTTCCCGATGTTCTTTCTCTATATCAGTTTTGAAATTGCCCAGTGTTTTTGTCTGCTCGCCGTGTCTCGGTATGTTTCCTACTTCGGCCAAGTCTACATCCAGGTGTATGCCGTGGGGTTGGCCGTCAGCACTGCCATCCGATTTGCCGTCATCTATGAGTTATTCTGCCATTTTTTCCGGCGTTACCCGGCAATCAGCGGGGCCGGGAAATTGCTGTTTCGCGGCGCGAGCTTGGCGCTTCTGCTGATAGCTCTCGGATTGGCTGTTTCTGCACCGGGTAACACCCCGGCTGCTTCGCTCAACGATGCGACCTACGTAGCCTTGCGAACGACGACCTTCGCGGCCGATCGGGCGGTGAGCATTCTTCAAGGGGGGCTGCTGATTTCGTTGTTCCTGTTCTCCCGCTATTTCGTACTCTCCTGGCGAAGCCCTGTATTCGGCATCGCCTTGGGCATGGGAACGTTTGCAATCGCGGAGTTCGCTACAACGGCGCTTCGGCTCTACGTGCCCATTAGCAACAAGGTTTTTGACCGCTCTGCGATGGCAATTTATCACCTCTGCGTGCTGATCTGGATTTTGTATGTGGTGCGACCAGAGCCCGAACTTCGATTCGAGCTTAAAAGTTTGCCTACATACGACTTGGAAATTTGGAACCAAGAATTGGAGCGTCTTCTGTAGCAATGATTATCACGTTGATTCTTGTATCCGTCGCATTGTTAGCCTTGGGATTTTTGATCAGGCTGGCGAAAGGCCGTGCTCTCCCAGCTCAGGTTTTGGAAAACCCTGGCGAACACATGCGCGCGGTGGACCTTGAGGCATTTCGGAACCTGGTTGATCGCGACGAGGAGGAGTTTCTGCGTACCAATCTTCCTGCGTCGGAGTTTCGCAGAATTCAGCGAGAGCGGCTGCGGGCTGCGGTGGAGTACGTCTCATGCGCCGCTCAAAATGCGGGGGTTCTGTTGCGTCTGGCCGATGCCGGGCGTCGTAGCGCCGATCCCGCGACAGCGGAAGCGGCTGAAAAACTGGTTCAAAATGCGCTTCGTCTGCGCCTTTATGCTTTGCAGGCTATCCCCAAGCTCTACCTCGGTATGGCTCTCCCGGGCGCGCGCATCTCGGCAGTCGGCATCGCGGAACGGTACGAACAAATGACTCGACTCGTGGTTTTGCTTGGATGCTTGCAATACCCTACGCGTGGCGTCTCCGCTGCGCTTTAGGCGGGGAGTAAGAACTCAGGATCAACCAACCCTGCCGCGCTGAATCTCGAAGGTGTTTCCCTTTTCAGTGGATGCCATTGAGGAATCCACTGATTTGGTTTTCCAAGATCTGCCCGCCAATCGCAACGATGCCATTGTGGTCTGCACCAGGGACGAGATACAACTCCTTGGGCTGATTCGCACGCTGGAACAATGCCTTCGCCATTTCCGGAGGCGTCAGAGTGTCCTCGGTCCCGACGGTAATGAAGATCGGCACGTGAACCGAGCCGATCTTCGATAGGTTGTCAAACCGATTGTGAACAAAAAGGGATAACGGAAAAGCTCGCAGGTACCAAATTGCTTTGGCCGCTTCCGGAACGCTGGTGAACGGACTCTCCAATATCAGCCCACCAGCATCAGGATGTTCAAACGCAAGTTGTGTGGCTGGCCCTGTGCCAATCGAGCGTCCCATGAAGATGACCTCGTGGATGCTAACGTGCCGCTGGTCGATCAGATAAGTCAAAGCCGCGCGGGCGTCCTCGTACACGCGAGTCTCATTCGGAGTGCCCGGACTGCTGGAGCCGTATCCGCGGTAGTCCACGAGCAGGAGATTGGGACCAAGATGATGCAGAGATTTCACCTCACCCGCTGAACCCGCCGCCTGCTCCAAAACATAACCATTGCCATGAAACATCAGCAAAACTTTGCTTGTGGGCTGACTCGCCGGGATCCACCAGGCGTGTACCTGCTCCGATCCATTGACCGGAATGTGAAGGTCTTGAAAAGCGATCCCCACATCCGCGGGAGTCGCCTTTTCATACTGCGAAGGCGCTGGGAAGGTCATTTGATCTTGCTGAAAGTAGAAGAGCGCTCCAAACCCGACGTAGGTCAAGATGAAGACGGTCAGAAGTATCTTGATGAAAGTGCGCAGAGAGTTTTCCTGTTCGTAGACGCCGCCTTAGTATATCTGGGGAGTTCATGGGCAATTCGCCGGGGCCGGCCGTCCGGCGAATCGTGCTTCAATCCACGTAATCTGGTCCCTCGCCGAGTCGCCGATTACCCGACCTGGGTCGAGATCGGGATATCTTTCCCACTGAACCCGGTCACCCTGTTTGCACATTCGAGCAATGACTGGCGCGGCCATGGTCGCGGGCACAGTTCGATCGGCGTCGGCGCTGATCACCAGGATCGCACCGCGCGCCTGTGTCTGGCCTAGGGTATTTCTTGCGAAATACTGTTTAACGAATTCGTTGCTGTCCCAGCCCGGTCTTAGGGTTTCAGTTGGTGGAAGCTGGGCAACGGCTGTCTCCGCGCAGGTTTGCTGGATCTGCTGATAAAGTGGGAGAGCCTTTTCCGTCAGCATGTCGGTCGCCTGAAACTGCGGATACACCGTCTTAATGCCATAAGCCAGGAACATGCTGCCTGCAGGCCCTTGCGTGGAATGCGCGAATACTTCTTTCGCGTCCGCCAGGCCAGAAATTGCGATACTGCCGAGATAGCCTGGGTCGCGAATCTCGTTTTGCTTCTCCGCAACGGCGACCGCCGCTAAACTGCCCTCGCCTTCTCCTATGACAATCCACCTCGCGCCAACCTGTGGTACGGCCAAGCGAGCAGCAGAGACAGAACCGATGACATCGGTTGCGTTGGACTGAGCGTCCAGAAATGCATTCCGAAAATTGGTGCCCAGCCCGGTGTAATCCGTGGCGACTACGGCATACCCCAGGGTTACATACATCGAGAGGAACGGTCCGTGCCCGACGTTCCTCATCAGCGAGGGTGCACACGCACGAGCCACGCCGGCGGCTCCGTGTGCCCACGCAATCACCGGCCAGCCCCCGGCTGGCGGCCTTCCCTCGCTGGGAATCAGAACTACGCCCGAGGTCGCCACGTCCTCCCCTGAGGCGGAGCGCGAGTGATAGAGAATGCGAACCGCTGACACCTCAGGCGGGAGTTCGTATTCGTCGAACGAATCCGAGCGGATCAGTTCCCCTGGTTTGCCGCCGGGCAACGGATGAGGCGTGTCATAGAACTTCGTCAGGGGCAGCGTATGTAAGATCTGCGACGGTCTGACTGGGGCTGCAGCTGGAGCCTGCGCGAAGGCGGAGTTGGCGACGGACAGGATCGCGGCCGTTACGGCTAAGGATATTCCGAGGGTCGCGAGGAATCGTTTCCGACAAAACACAGGATGAAAAGCCACATGGCCGCCGGAGACTCTAGGCCTTCCAGAAGACCATGATTCCGAGAACCACTGGAAGATAAAGGACCGATGCATGAAGGACACGGCTCGCCAGCACTTTCGATCCCGATGCTGTCAATTTGCCCACGTGGTAGAACAGGAACGCTCCAGACAAGCACATGCCGGCCCAATACCATAAGCCCGCGCGATCCACGAGTGGCAGCATGGTTGCGAGCACCAGGATCACAGTGAAGCCCGCAATCTCGGCGCGAGTGAAGCGAGAATCGAGATCAAAGTCGGGCAGCATCTTATAGCCTGCGCGCGAGTAGTCGTCGCGGTACATCAAGGCAATCGCGAGAAAATGCGGGAACTGCCACAGAAAGAGAATCGAAAAAAGATACCAGGCATGGCGGTCGATGCCGGCGGATGCGCCAGCCCAACCGATCAGCGTCGGCATAGCCCCAGGGAAAGCCCCCAGCAGCGTGCACAGAGGCGTCTTCCTCTTCAACGGCGTATAGATGAGGAGATACGAGAGCAGCGTGGAGACTGCCAGAAATGCCGATAACAGGTTCACTGTAATCGCCAGGTACAGGCCTCCGGCAACGCTCAACAAAATGCCAAACAGAAACGCCTCGCGAGAGCTAAGTCGTCCCGAGGGCAGAGGGCGCGACGCCGTGCGGCGCATTTGACCATCCCAGCCGCGTTCCATCCATTGATTGAGGGTTGCGGTCCCGCTGGCAACCAGCAGCGTACCGACCAGCGTATTGATCAAGCCCAAAACCCTGAATGGCCCACGAGAGGCAAGGTAATAGCCGGCCGACGTGGTCATCAGAATGAGGAGGTTCACTTCGGGCTTGGTCAGAGTGTAATAATCCCGGAGCTTGGCGCTGAGCGTCTGCGGAGCGATAGAATTTGCCATTAGATTAGAGGTCGCCATTTTACCAGTCTTCTGCCGCGGACTCCTCGCGCTTAAACCGATTATTCCTTTTACGCACGATGAAAATCATACCAACGGATCCCAGTGTGGGAGGAATGACCATAACCAAAATACCACTGCGTAAAGCCTCAATCATCCTTGCCCCGGCGGAAGACGCCTGAGTATAGCAAAGCGCACAGTTTTGGGAAAAAGCAGGCAGAGGCAACAGCAGCACGATTAGTCCCGCCACCGCAATGCCTATGAGTCGGATTGAACTCAGAAACTTCATAATCTCTTTCCCCGAAGTGGTCGCCACCGACGTCAATACTTTGAATAATTTGACCAAGGCGCTCCCAGCAACTCGCGGAAGCTGTCCGTCCACCCATATTGCATCGCCAACAGCACGAAGACAGTGAAGACAACCACAAACCACAGAAGTCCATGATTATCCGACAGGTGCATGAAAAACAAAAGTGCCAGCGCGCCTTCGACGACCGCCAGAAACAGCATGCGTGCGAACATCTGCGGCGCAGTGATGTTGGAGTAAGCAATCACGAATTGCAGGAACGCGATGGCAAGAATGCAAATGTAAACAATCACGTACCTGCCCGCGTTACTCTTGTGCCCTTCTGCCATGGCCATTGTTTTGCTCCTGTTCCGTTTTCAGTGCGAAAGGTTCAACAGGTAAACCAGCGGCACGACGAACATCCAAACCAAATCCACGAAGTGCCAGTAAAGACCAGTGATTTCCAGATCGTCAGCATTGTAACGGCCGCCCTGGTAGCGAATGCCAACTACCACGAGCGCAATCACCCCACAGGTAACGTGCAACAGATGCAAGCCGGTGATGCTGAAAAACGCGGCGCCGAACAAGCCGGTGCCCCACGGGTTCTTGAGCAGGGTCATGCCTTCACCGATCAGTCCGAGCCACTCCCGAATGTGCAACAAAGCAAAAAGGGCACCAGCGCCGGCGGTAATCAGCGTCCATTGCAGCGCTTTAGCTTTCTCTCCTGCTTTGGCCGCATCGATTGCAAAAAGCATGGTGAGGCTGCTGGTCACAAGAATGAAGGTCATCAGCGCGACGTTGGTAATGCTGTGGAACGGTCTCGGCCAGTCGGGAGTGGCGTTGCGGAGGAATCCATAGGCAACCAGGCAACCGGCAAAGGTTGCGGTGTCGGCGATGATGAACAGCCACATCGCCATCTTTTTCGCGGGAACCGAAAACGCAGGCTTCTCCATCGCTCCTGCGTGTCCTCCCATTGTATCGGCGTGGCTCACGGTGCCTCCTCTTGTTGTCAAGTTTGCTAGAGCTTGATCCACAGCAACAACAGCAGATACACCCACAGCACATCCATGAAGTGCCAGTACAGTGAAGTGGCGTCCAGCGTGCTCTTGCGCAGGATCGACCGATTGAACCTGCTGATGACCCGCACCAGGCCGCCCAAGCCGCCAAGCACATGCAGAGCATGCGCCGCGGTTAGCACATAGAAAAATGAGCTGTTGGGGTTGGTCGCCAGGAACAACCCCTGTGCCCTCAGTTGAAGCCACGCCACATACTGTCCGGCTACGAAGGACAATCCTAAGAACAGCGTTATATAGAGCCAGCGAGCGGGGTTGGCGACGGCATCCCTTCGCCCAGTCATGAAACCGCCAACCTGGCGGCGGGCCACTTCCAGCGTAATGCTGCTGGCGAGGAGGAGAAGGGTGTTGAAGAAAAGGATTCGGGGCAGACTGAGATGCCGCCAGTCCAGTGCCGACCCTTGACGAACGATCAGGGCGCTGGTAAACGCCGCGAAGGTCATCGTAATAGAGGCAAGCACAACCCAGATCCCGGTTGAAGCCGGCGGCGGCGCGTAGTCCTTGACCGCGCGAAAGTCGCCATCAGCCGGGACTAAGTTCCGCCGGCCGCCATTGCCGGAATCGACTCCAAGTCTCGACGGATCGCGTCGTTCCTCAATCTTCGGCGGTTCGGGGACTGTGGTTGCCATAGACTACAAAACTCCCTTTCCCATCACACCCTTGTTCGATTACGCCTCGTCGTGGGCCGACTTCACTTTCTCGGGCGAGGCTTGCATTACGTAATCTCCGGTAGAACTCTCCACCCCGTACTGGTAGGGATCGTGGAAGACCTCCGGCAGTTTGTCGCCAAAGTTGTTGTGCGGCGGTGGTGTCGTGGGCGTGCTCCACTCCAGAGACGTGCCTTCCCATGGGTTGTCGGTTGCAGGTTTACCCCAGAAGCGGCTGTGGAACAAGTTGTAGAGGAAAATCAGCTGGGCCGCTCCTGTCAGCAAAGCAGCGATGGTAATGAAGCGATGTACGGGGATCAGCGGCTGCAGGTAGTCGTCCACAAAAGCCTGGTAGCGCCGAACGTTGCCCGCAATTCCGAGGTAGTGGAAAGGCATGAAGATGCAGTATGCTCCGACGAACGTAAGCCAGAAGTGAACCTTGCCCAAAGTCTCGTTCATCATGCGGCCGAACATTTTCGGGAACCAGAAGTAAGTTCCGCCGAAAATGCCGAAAATGGCCGCAACCGCCATCACCAGGTGGAAGTGTCCCACCACGAAGTAGGTCGCGTGGAGCATGATGTCGATCGACGGCTGCGCCAGGAAGAAGCCGCTCACCCCGCCGCTGATAAACATCGAGACAAAACCCAGCGCGAACAGGGAAGCGGTGTTGATGCGCAATTTCGATCCATAAATGCTACCCATCCAGATGAGCACGATAATCGTGGACGGAATCGTAATGACCAGGGTCGGGAAGGAGAATGCCAGCGACGAAACCGGATTCATGCCGCTGACAAACATGTGATGTCCGTAGACCATGTAGCTGAGGACCGCGAGTGCTCCCATGGAGTAAACCAAGACCCTGTGGCTGAGCATGGGTCGCCGCATGTTAGCGACCAGAATGTGAGACACAATCCCCATGCCGGGGACAATCGCGATGTAGACCTCCGGGTGCCCGAAGAACCAGAACAAGTGCTGCCAGAGTAGAGTCGATCCGCCTGAGTGCGGCTGCAATTGATCGTTGAGCACGAGGCCCGAGGGTACAAAGAAGCTCGTTCCCGCGACGTGATCGAGAATCAGGAGGATGGTCGCAGGCATCAGTACAGCGAAAGCAGTGAGGCCCATCACCGACGTGATGAACCAAGCCCAGGCGCTGAGCGGCAAGCGCCACATGCTCATGCCCTTTGTCCGCATATCGAGCGTAGTAGTGATGAAGTTCAGTGAGCCCAGCAACTGGCCGATGCAGAAAATACAAATGGCTGCCGCCCACAGAACTACACCCGTGCCTTGGCCGGGGCCACTAGCCGATCCGATAGCGCTAAGCGGTGCATACTGCGTCCAGCCGCCAAGGGTGGGCCCGTCGCTCACGAAGAACGAAGACATCAGAACCAGGAAGCCGACGAACGTGACCCAGAACGACATCATGTTGAAGTGCGGAAACGGCATGTCCTCCGCGCCCACCTGGATAGGCAGGAAATAGTTGCCGAAAGCAGCGAAGGGTGCCGTGGTCAGAACGAAGAAGACCATGATCGTAGCGTGCATGGTCATCAGCTGCAGGTAATACTCCGGAGTCATTACATTACCAGGCGCTCCGTTCGCTGAAAGCAAGTGCAGACCAGGGATGGGATAGTTCGTCCAGGCTAAGTGAATGCGCATCAGCCAGGAAAGCACCATTCCAACCAGTACGGCCACCAGGGCCAAGCCGTAATACTGCTTGCCGATCACTTTGTGGTCGAGACTGAAAACGTGCTGACGGATAAAGCTAGTCGGCGCGTGGTGTTCTGCCGCGTGTGCAGACATGTCGTGCATATGCCACCTCGAAAGAGATGTCCCATCCACCCGAATAGCGACGGGATCTATTGCAATGCCGCTTGTTTCTTAAGCCAACTATCGTAGTCTTCCTGGGACATCACCTCAAGATATGCCTTCATGTTGTAGTGCCCCAAGCCACAAAGCTGAGTGCAGACAATTTCGTACTTTCCAACCTGGGTTGCGGTGAAATGCAGCGAAAGATCCAGTCCAGGCACAAAATCCTGCTGGACGCGCAAGGCCGGAACGTAGAAGGAGTGCCCGACGTCCTTCGCGTGCATGAGCAGATGAATCTCCCGGTTGACCGGAATCGCCATTTCCGCCGTCACAATGTCGTCTTTGGAATCCTGATCGTGGGCGGTATCCAGACCAAAGAAGTTCGCGTTGGCTTCGCTGATTTGGTCGGGATGGAGTGGACCAAACGTTCCATCCGGGCCGGGATAACGAAAGTAGAACGCGAACTGTCCTGCTTGCACCTGAACCGGCATCGCGTTGGCTGCTGGGGCAGTGAGGTAGACATCAGCCCACGCCTTGACCCCGAACACGCCAAGTGCCAAAACTTCAGTTCCGACCAGTAGAAATGCGGCCCAAACCACGGCCTTCGCACCGCCGGGGAAGGTTTTGATCTTGTCACCGGGACGCGTGTTGGAAAACTTCCAGATGAACAGAGCCAATAGGATCTGCGAAGCCAGGAACGAGATCCCCGCCTCAGCCATCGTCTCCGACATCTGCTCGTCAATTCGACCGCCATGGGTTGAGATGTCGGCTGGCGGGTCCCAAGTGTGACGAATGATGGGAATCGCGGAAAGAATTGCAATCGCGATAATAGTCACTGCAAAAATTTTCGCCATATTGCCTCGCCTCTGGCCGGCTGCTCACCCGGCCGCAACGGCTTCTTCAAAGCAGCCACCGCTGCATTCGGGGCTGTCCTTGGTTGATGCGGCACGACATTCTAACTGAGAAAACTTAAGGTCAACTGAACTCTTCATGAATAATTGTTCATTTTGCTTTAAAGGAGAAATTGGCGGTCGCAGGTTTGCCTGCCGCGACGGTCACCTTTGCCGTCTGAGTTCCCAGATCCTCTTGCCACGCGGTCACGGTATAGCTGCCCGCTGGGACACCGTGGATCGTAAAATTGCCGTCTTTGTCGGTAGTCGCGTAGGGGCCCTTGACCACCGCGTGGTAGCCGTGCATCCAGGGATGAATGTTGCACTTCACCGAGATCATTTCTACTGCCTTCCAACTGGTTTCGATGGGCGGCGCCCCTGGTGGCTGAGACTTGTTCCACGGGATATTGCCGGTCATCGGGTTGGGCAGCGGGTGGATATTGTGGGTCGTCTGATCGCTGGTGATGACCTTGAATTTCTGGTCGGGATTCATAGCGATGACGTGCGGGATATATTGGCACCCCTTCTGGTCAAAAACCGGCTCGCTTGAAGACGAGCTAGCCTCGTTGCCGGTCAGACCTTCCGAGATGTAGAGAACGACGTTCGCTAACCCGCCGTTTGCTCCAACCACGACGTTCTCCAACGATACAGGGCTGTTCTCGTGTTGCTTCACGCAGTAAGGGTCCTTCGACATATCGATGCCCCTCATGTGAGGCGCAGTACCATCGAGCTTTACGGTCCCGGCAATTGAGCCTTCCGCGGCAGCGCTGACATTTTGGTCGAGGCTTAGCGCCCCGAAGCCGATGAGTACTAGCCCCAATAGTATTGCTGCGAACTTCGAATAGTGTTGTTTTTTCATGGACGCTCTCCTGTGAACTAGACCACGCTCGATCTCAGATTATTTTATTGTGGACTAACCGGCTTTAATCCCAGCTGATTGGCGATCTGCTTCTCCTTGGCATTGTATGCGTTGTGGGGCTGCAGGGTGCGCAGATAGAAGACCAGGTCCCACGCCTCGTCGGGCTTAATGTTATCGGAGAATGACGGCATCGGCGTGCCATCCAGCCCGGTCATAAAGATTTTGTAGATATCGCGGTCCGTGCTGCCGCACTTGGGTCGCGATCCATCGGTGAAGTTGTAGGCCCAAATGGGCCGCCCAAGATCATCGGTGAGAGTTGAGGCGGAAGGACCGTTAGCCATTCCCTGCACACCGTGGCACTTCCAACATTGCACTCTCGCGAAGACTTCTTGTCCCGCCTTGACCCGCTCTGGCGTTACTTCCGGCTCGGGAGGAATCTGGATGGGCGTTCCCGGCTTTTCGGTTTGCCAGCGCGGAGAGAAGTGCTTGATCCATGCCACGAGATTCGCGCGCTCATCTTTGGTGAAGGTGTTCCAGATAGGCATGCTGGAGCGGTCTAACCCACGGCCAATCGTGTCAAAGAGGTCTTCATCGGTGGGCAAGGTACCGGTCGGTGTGGAGCGGCACTTGAATATCCCCAACTGAAAATCGCGCGGCTTGGGCCACATCGGAGGTTCAAGCCACTGCGCAACCTCGCCGTTGCCATCACCGAGATCGCCGTGGCAGCCAACGCAGTATCTCCGATAAACTGGGGCTGCAGCCTTGGCATTCCCGGTGATATTTCCAATATGGCTGGTCGCCGCCGGCGAATTTAGCCACTGTTGCAGCTGAACGGTCGAGAGTTGAGCCCTCGCTGGCAAGCAAAGCGCGAGAACAGCAGCCGCGCTCATCAACAACGAACACTGCAGGAATGATTTTATACGCATTGCTGTTCCTTTCTAGAAGTCGAAGTCAAAGCCGATCAACAATTCGCTCGAGTTCACGTTTTGGCCGGGTTGTGGGCCGGTACCATCCTGGTGCAGCCAGTTGTATTCGTTGTGCCAGGCGAAGCCTGCCCGGCTTGTCATAAAAGGGTTGTAGCGATAGCCGATGGTATAGGTCGTGATATTTCCCAAGGTGGACGGAGTCCCGACGGTCCCCTGTTGTGACATCCGCTCCAACTCAAAGCGCCCAATGAAGATCAGCTGCGGACTGTATATGTAGTGAGCTTCAAAGGTGGCACCGTTCCAACTGGGGGCCCGCGCCGTGGCCGGAAGAACCGTTCCCGGCGTATTGTTCGGAAGGTCATTCGCCGGCGTCCCGTTGCTTGGGTCGGTTGCATTGCCATAACCCTGGCCGAACCATGCGTTATCAGCGCCATGCTGAGTCACGACTTGAAGGTCGAAGTGAGGGCCGAGGTAGAATAGTCCGACGAAGCCAATGCGATTGAATCCCTTATTGCCAATTCCCGAACCTGGAATGGGTACGCCGGCTGAAGTCCGGTACATTGTGGCTGCCTGGCCCACCATTTCGTAGAACCCGATACGTTGCACTCCCAGCTTGCCGGTGTCAAAAGCCTGACTCGCCGTAAAGAACCCGGTGTAGGAGTTCGCACCGGTGACCAAGCCAACGTTCCCGTCGCTCGAACTGATAAGGGCAGCTGAAACGCGGGTCCGATCATCCGCCGAGTGGCCCATGTACTCCAAGCCGAGCTGGTTGTCTCCGATCTGGCCGAAGATGTTGTTGTCGCCAACCGGGATGAAGTGATAGGTCTGGTAAATCCCGCCATTGGCGGTCAACGTAAGGATGCGCTTTTCGGAAAGCAGGTTGTCGAGTTCGAATTTGCCCAGCTTTACGTTGAGCCAGGAGCTGCCGAACAGATTGTCCAAACGGCCCATGACCGTTTCAAAGTGAAAAGATGCGGTGTTGTCGGAGGAAGGCAGCACGTAAAATGAAAAGTTTTTTTCCAGGGTGCCACCGGTGTGGAAATCGAGTCCGCTCAGGTCGAAGCCTGAGCTTTCGATCCTCGCCACGCCGTTGTTCTGACCGGTCCCTTCGTCAACTGGTACTTTGCCCGTGCTAACCCGGTGCCAGATCGGCGTGATACGGAAGGTGACCGGCCAGTAGGAGGGATTCTGCCAGATCGGGGAATCCCGATCGTTCATGAGCTGATAGCCATTGTCTTTGAACTTTTGTCCAAAGTAATTCAGCATCGGCCAAGATTCGTGGCATGCCGAACAACGCAAGCCGTACTTGCGGGCGAAGGCGGGCAATGCATGAGCATCCTGAAAGCAGCCAAAGACAAGAATCAGGAGCAGCCAGCTACCCGCAAGACTTCTCCGGAGCAAAATCATCTAGTCCTCCTAAGCACAAAATCACAAAGGCAAAACTACCGGCGAATCACTCGAACACGCTGAGTATCCTCTCGAATCTAACAATCATGTTGTCGGTTAAAGGTCGCGCGGAAAACGGTTTTGTTGGCCTGGTGACACGAAGGGAAGAGAATCCGCCATGATGCGGCAAAAACAAGCACAGCAGGTGCGGTCATCTCGTCCCCCTGACAATACGTACAAGTCAAGACAGCGAAAACTACCTGTGAAGTGCGCGTGGACGCACTAATTATCACGTTCGTTAGAGCGGTGTCAAGAAAAAATGAGAAAAACTAATCTTCGGAATCAGGAAAACGGATCAGATCACTGAGGAAACTGCAGGGTTGGCGATCAGAATCCTGGCAACTGTGGCCGCCATTTTCTTCGCTCCCGGGAATTCATGCCCGAGCAGCACAGGCCGCACAAAGCCGAACACGAGGCCGAGCATTCCGACTGCCTGCGCCAAGGCATCCATGGCATCTTGCGTCAGGGTGGTGCAAGATTGGTAATGCTTTAGACGCTCCGAGATTGCTTTGGCCCGCTTTGAAATAAGTGTCTTATTCATGACACTTCCCACGGAAGGATCAACAATCGCGCGAGGGATGAACACACGGAGGAAATCCCGGTTCTCCCACATGCGCTCGACTTCCCGATCGACCAGTTGCAGAAATTCATCCGCGAGGGTGGAGGCTGGCCGCAGGTGCTGACCGAAGTCCAATCCTTCTTTTGAAACCCGATGTTCGATCATGGCCGCGAGCAGTCCAGCCTTGCCCTTGAAGTAGCGGTGGATCAGGCCTTCTGCACAGCCGGCAGATGCGGCAATCTCGCGAGTCGTCGTTACTTCGTAACCCTTGGATGCGAACAATCCCAGGGCAGCCCGGATGAGTGCCTGTTTCTTAGCGGCACGATCCCGCGTCCGTCTCGGACGGGTTCCGTTCCCGCTCCTAGCTAGGCCAAGCTTAAGCCGCCCCTTCGCTCGCCCCTTGGGCCTTGTTATTCTGTCCATGCCTCGTGAGCCTCAAACCAACGTATTGCCAGCGACGGTACCATTGCTTCTAAAATCGAATGTGATAAGTTCGTCTATATTTTGTAAAAAGATTGTCAAGAATTTGTCACGCGCCCGACCTTGGATGTCACGACATTCGAAAAGTTGACAGTCCACGACGGTCGAGAGTATGAGAGCTAGAAATTAGTGACTGCGCTAGTCGACCGCCGAAAGATTTGAGAGACAAGGGCCAGCAGTTGGAGTGCATGCGGAAAATTGATCAAAAGGCAGGAATTTCCAGTTCCATACACGCCACGGGATATCTAACCGCTCGAAGCCGTCGTGCCATGCTCGGCCGCAGCGTGGCTCTCCTCTCAGCTTTCTGTCTAACCCTTGCCGTCTCCCCGGTTCATAGTCGTGAACATAAAAAGCACGAAGATTTTGGCATGGGCCTTTCCACCGAGATTGCCGCGCCAGAGCGCGAGGTGGTAGAGGCGGTAGAGGCCATTGTCGACAACGGAATCATCCAAGGCAGCTTCGAGTACAACAAGGACAAGTACATCGATAAGGCGAATGCGGCGACGTCTTCGTCCTTGTTTCCCGAATGGACAGAACCGGGCACCGTTTTTTACAAGGTTCGTACCAAGGTTTTGGCGCCCGCGAATTTCAAGGAAACCAGGGACGAAGGCACACTGGCGGTACGCTATGTGGTGCAGAGTAAAGCCGCGGGCAAAACTATTTTGCGCATCGACGCGGTCTTTGTCGAAGATTTTCGTCGCACCTCTCATCCCTCGGATGGAAGCGTGGAAAGCGCCGAGTTCAGAGACATTCAGGATCACGTTGACCAACTCGAATTGCAGAAGACTCAAGTCCAGCAGGGTGAAAAACACCGGCAGGAAGAACTGGCCCGGCAGGCCCTCGAACGCAAGAGTGAAGAGAACGAAGCGCTCGCCCTTGCCGCCGCCCAAAATTCCGAACAAAGCTTGGAACAGCATGTCCAGGATCTCCGGCGCCAGGCAGAACGCGTGATTAAAGCCCCGGGTGGCCAACTCAAATCCGCTCCCTTCCACACTGCATCGATTTTGAAGCCCCTCGATGCCGGCACTGAAGTTGTGGTTGTGGTGTCCACTCCCTACTGGTTCGGCGTCGAAACCGAAGACGGACAGCACGGTTGGGTTCATCGTGACCAACTGGAGCCTCTGCCGTGAGGCCAACGCATCGCACGACAGTTTCGACGCGAGCAGTGTTTCTTCTCTGCTGCCTCGCCTTCACGATCATTCTGGTTCGCCCGGTCCATGCCCAAAGCGCTCCCCACGAGCGAACGTTTGTGCAATCGAAGACTGTGGTAGAGAGAGCTCTCAAGGACCTGCAGTCTGCAGCCTCCGGGCGGTTGCCTGTGCTGGATGGTTTCACGCGTCCGGGCGATCGTCCTTTGGATCGCTTCCAGCGCGGTTTTTATCAATGCGCGATCCAAGTGACTTCCACACCCTCGGGCGGAGCCCTGGTGCGAGTCAGCGCCAAGATTACCGCTTGGTACGCGGATCCTGATTCATCGAAGTCCGCTTACCAGGTGCTGCCTTCCAATGGCCGCCTCGAGACCGATCTCCTTGACCGCCTCCAGGATGCTCTCAACGGCCAGGCATCTTCTGGGACCCCGGCAACTGGAACTGCGACAACTGGGACTGCGGCAACTGGGACCGCAAAACCTCCCGTGGCCTCGGCGCCTTCGCAGCCCAAGAACAAGGCCGCCGTATCCGTGCCCGATATCTCAGCGCCAATGCCGAACACTGGAACTTTGGCGGCTCCGATGGCGAGCTCGAAGGGTTCTACAACACCTGCTAACTCACCTTTCAAACTGGGGAATGGTGTCAACTCGGAGATTGCTACCTCGTTAGCTACGCAGAAGGCGGTGGCTGACAAGCACATGGAAGAACTCACCAAAGAAGCTAAGGGTCTGGAGGAGATTCTCCACAACCAGGCGCACCCAAAGAATCTGGTCGCGGTCAAGAAGTCGAGCACGCCGGTTCTGGTAAGTCCGGTCGAAGGCGCCAAAGTATTATTTCTCGCTAGCGCGGAAGACGAGTTTGAGATTCTCGACATGAATGCGAACTGGGTTCACGTACGAATCTCGGGCATTTCCCGCGGATGGATCCGCCGCTCCAGTCTCGAAGTGCCGGACACCTACGCATCCGATGCGAAGATTGAAAATGCCCCGGCGCCGGCCAGCGCCGAACAATTTCAGGTAAAGAACGAAGAAATCGCGTCCTTCCCCGGGACCTGGGAGCCGCTGCGAGGACAGACGGTCAAAATCCTAACCGTGCAACGAGCCAACGTGGGCACATCTGACACCAGTTCGCGCGCAAAATTGGAATTCGCAAAATCCCTGTTCGAGAAGGAATACGCCGAACTCACACGAACTCCAACGAGCGCGGTTGGAGTGGTGCTGATTTTTGATTCCGAAGATGGCGGGTTGATAGCGGCGACCTTGCCCAGTCTCCAGCAATGGAAGGCTGGCACGCTTTCGGACCAAGCTTTCTGGCGTCGTTGTTTTTTCGATCCTCCCGAAGCGTTCATTTCTCAGCCCGGGCAATAATCACTAGCTCGAAAGCCCAGAGATCAAGAAATAATTTGTAATGTTTTGTAAATCGTCGCGTCGCGCACAACTTTGCAAACCGTACGCAGAGTTTTGCATCGTACCACCGAAATCCCGCTCCAGATACGGATTCTGCTTGACACTGACATTCATGAGTGAAAAAATCCGTCTCGCTTTTCAACCGTTGGTTTGACATCTCCGAAAAGGGAGATGGTTTTGCTGCAAGGCCGGGATTGGAACATCTCATTCATTCCGGCCCCTTATGACAGCCGAGCTGTTCGCAGACGTACAGCGCCGGATAGGACCAGTGGGAGCAACTGTCTTTGCCACAAACACCCGAGGTTACGAGTTCCGGTGTTCACCTCAGCCAACTCAACTTAATAACGGAGGAGAATAGAGAAATGCGCAAGAAAATGTTATTGACATTGACCGTGCTGGCCCTCGCCAGCGTGACCGCCCTTGCTGCCAACAAAGATGGAATCGTAACCACCAAGGACGGACGGATGACGATTGCCACGAAGCCGACCAAGTCGGTTACGCCAGCCGAGCCGAATGACCCAAGTCTGGTTAAGATTGTTGACAACCTCGGCACGGCATACCCGAAGGGCGAATACTGGTGCTGCTCAGGTTACACGATCACGGGGCCCACTGCCATTTCTGGCTTCCCCGAATATTGGACTGCTGCCGCCTTCACACCCACCGCCAATCACACAATTACCAAAATCCAAGTCGCAGTTGGTTACGTGGAAGGGACCAACGGACTTACACTAGCCCTGTATAACGACGCCAGCGGCGTACCGGGCACCCAAATCAAGGGTTTTGCGGTTGCGGGTCTGCCCAACTTCGGTAGCTGCTGCAAGGTCGTGACGGCGACAGACAAGGCCGGCATTGCGGTCACGGCAGGTACCCAATACTGGATCGTTATGAAGACCGGCAACAAAACCTCCAACACTTACGCCGCCTGGAATCTCAACGACACCGATCAGGTGGACACGGCAACGTTTGCCCAATACTGCTCCGATGATAAAGGCGGCTCGTGTGGCACGAACGACACGTGGACCGCTTTTTCAACCACAATAGGACTGGCATTTGCTGTGTTAGGAAACTAAGCGGGCTGATAATGCTTGCGTGTAAATTGTGATTCGAGAAATTGAGCAAACTCAATCCGTCGGCGTTCGGTATTCCAGTACTGAATGCCGGCGGTTTTTTGCTCTATGTTCCCTGCTCCCTCCTTGCCGCAGGCTCACCGCGGGTGCGCATGCGTCTTGCACACCTTGTGCAGAAAATTGCAATTGATTATCTCGAAGTGACGCGCCGGACGTGGATTCTCCTTGACATGACTTCCTGAGTGTGTAAGATTTCTTCCGCTTCCAGCTGTCAACTTTTTTACCGTCTTCTGCAAGTTGAGCAGCTGACTCAGCCACGGGGTAGGACCCGGACTTTTGCAGACCATTCGCGCCGGGGAGGATTCCAGTGGAACTACTGCGGCAGGAGGCAGTGCAGAACGCCACGGATTCGAACCCGGGTTTCAATTAAGCCTGATGTGAACCCAAAAAACTGGAGGAGACAATGGTTAAGTCACCACTCGCACGCATCGCACTTTGCCTGGCCGTGTTGGCGCTCATTGGCGTGACCGCGCTGGCATTGGGGACCAAGCAAAACTACATTACATCCAACAATGGAAGACTGGCAATTGCAACCAAAGGCCCGTCCGTCGTCACGCCGCACGACCCCGCGTCGGACGCGGGTCTCAAGACAATTGCAGGCAACCTCAGCACCTATCCGTTCGGCACTTTCTTCTGCTGCTTTGGCAATACCATCGCCGCGGGCCCGCCGAACTTTCCATTTCAATACTGGGTCGCCATTCCCTTCACGCCGGCAGCCGATGCCACTGTAACCCGTGTCGAAGCTTCGGTTGGCACATTTGGCAGCGTAGACGCAGGTGCATTTCGGATTCAACTCCTTGCTGACAACAATAACTCACCTGGAACAGCCATCAAGTCGTTCATTATCTCGACCGAGCCTGACTATGGAGCTTGCTGCACTCTCGACGTAGGCAAGGACGCGGCTGGCATTCCCGTCACGAAAGGTACGCAATATTGGCTTGCCGTTACCACTTCCAAGAAGCAAACTGCCTTCGCGGGTGGCTGGGCTTTCAACAGCACTGACATGAGATCGTACGAGATCGCAGGCTGGTGCGAGGGCTCAAGCACCTACTGCGGCAGCAATAGCGGAAAGTGGGTGGTCGGTCAGAGCGGCGATCCGCTGCCCGGCTATGCCGTGTTAGGGAACTGAGACACCCGCAGGCCGATTCTGATCTGAATCGGATTACGTAACCGCGAGCAATATCGTCCGCCGACGCTAGAGCCTGTAAGAAGGCAAAGCGTCGGCGTTTTTTACATACGATGATTGCGTGATGAATCCGGCGTCCAAGGCGCGCAACTACCACTAACTCGGATTCGTTCGGGGAGCGAAAAAAGATTGGAGGCGCGGGTCGGAATCGAACCGACGCATAAAGGTTTTGCAGACCTCTCCCTTACCACTTGGGTACCGCGCCCTACGTCCTAAATTAGCGTGATACGTCGCAAAAGTCTACTCGCCCGAAAACTGGAATACTGATCGTCCGACGACATAGGCAAGCATCCGGCTACTTGGGTTTTCCCAGCCAGGAATACTGCCAGGCGGCCGAGAGGCTCTGGTAGTTGCCGCCGAACCGGATGTAGGTGCCATTGCTGTAGCTGAATTTCAGAGACTGGTGTTTCGAGATCGGGATCGAGACGGTGCCTCCCAGGCGTGAGTTTGACTCCTGCGTGAGCGGATTTTGAACCCCGTTGATACTGGTTTTCCCGCCGAACCAGTAATTGCCGTCAAGAGAGGCCCAGAGCCGCGGCTTGAAGTCGTAGCTCAGATGCCCTTCAAAGGCGCCGATGGGTGCTTGCGATTGCGACCGGGTGCCTGGGTAGAAGCTGTTGTGCGACCAGAAATCGTTGTTCGTGGTGAACAGCCACACTCCCATGTACCCGTCGAGCACCCATTTGGCCCAGCGTTGAGAATATCCAAACTCTGGCTTGAAGCCCCAACGATTCGCGCCCCAGTTGATCAGCTTGGCGGGATCGTATTGTCCGGTCGGTGCGGTCACCTTGAGACTGGCGCCCAGCAACATTTTTTGGTGCCATTTCAGGAACTTCTGCACCGGCATCGCTGGCCCACCCTTAAGGTTAACCGAGAACCGATAAGTCGAATCCAGAAGACCGGAACGGTAAAGGTGTTGCTCGGCACCCAACGCAGTTCCCTGAAAGCTCCCCAGCGAGTAGGGCAACGACGCGACGACATTGGCCGACCGTCCAAAGAAGCTGAACGAATGGTAATAGCTGAAAATCTGTACGTCGTAGGTTCCGGTGGCGCCACTGACGGGAAGCGCGCCATTGTAGTTAATGTTTCCGTCGTAGAAAGCCCAGGTCAGCGTGATCGCATTGGCATGCAGTGGAGTAATCACGTAGGCGCGCGGAGCCAGATCCTGAGCCTGACAGACGCCCGCGGCGATGCATGCGCTGAAAACGACACCGGCAGCCCAACGGAAAGAAATGGAAATGACGTGGGAGTCTCGGCGCAATCAGTCTCTCTTCCTTGGAATTGTCGCAATCGTAGACGCGACTGCCCCAGAGGATAGATGTGCCCGAATGGTCGCACAACTATCAGTCTTGCCAGTTCAAGAATCCGGTCTCGCCGTGTTAGGCTGCACCAAATTCTTTACCGGAGTGCCCCTATGCGAAAGAGATTATTGCTCATGCTGGTACTGTTCCTGGCTGAGTTTGCGGCGTCGCAGGCCGTTCAGCAGAGCCGGACGCTGGTCATCAACGGCCAGTCCGGAGAGGTCCCGGTGCTGCAGATGAACGGTCGATCCTTCGTCGACCTCGCAGCCCTGGCACAGCTGGCGAACGGCACCCTCGGCTTTCGCGGTGATCAGATCGTGTTGAGCCTTCCTGCCTCCGTCGCGAACGTTCCAGCAAAAGCTCCGTCGGCCAGCCAGCCCACCAATTCCGCATTCTCCAAAGACTTCATGACTGCGGGCATCGAAACCATGTCTGTGATCCGGGAGTGGCGAAGCGCGCTTGCCAACGCTATCCAGAATGGCTACCCGGTGAGTGCAAACTGGGTCGAGAGCTATCGCGGAAAGGCGGCTCAAAACCTCAGATTGGCGTCGGTAGCGGCGTCAACCGATTCGGACCAGCAGGCTCTTCAACTCCTTACCAACGAGCTGGACAACATGCAAAAATGGAACGATAAAATTCTGAAAGCTCGCAAGGACATGGATGCCGCAAAATACATGTCCCCCGACGCGCTGAACAACGATCCCCTGTTCCAGAAAATCCTGAACTGCGCGCACTCCCTGGCGGCGATGTCGGCCAGCGGTCAGTTTCAGGATGATGGATCCTGTCATTAGAATGTGTTGTGGAAGAGGATGGCGCTGGGAAGCAAGAGATCTGGAGCGGGAGACGGGATTTGAACCCGCGACTTCGACCTTGGCAAGGTCGCACTCTACCACTGAGTTACTCCCGCTCACTTGCCTCGTCGGGGTAAAGATCCTTCGCGTGTGCTCAGGATTTCGGCGCGCGGCTCAGACGCCGCGCAATCGCCTCAAGTTACTCCCGCTCGGCAGTATCGATTATAAACAAGCCCTAACCCAGCGGCAACGGCAACCTCCGAAAACAGACGCCCGCGACCGGAAATGAATAACCAGTTTTTCTCGGTGTCTCTGTGGTGAACCGTGCCTTTGACTAATACGCGCACCCGGACTTGGGCCTCTGCATGGCTTCGTTAGACTTTGCCGTGATCTGGTTTCTCACGTCCCAAAGATCCTTGTAGAAAAGGTGCTCCATCCTTTGATGAAGAACCTCGACCGGCGTGCCCATCGTGCCGATAACGCCGCCTCCGATAATCCTTTGCGCCAGCTTGAGATGATGAAATCGAAAAAGGTGTATGCGTTCGTCGAAGTCCAGCAGACATTCCGCCACATCATGCAAGCCAAAGAATTCATCATGCCGCCGGTAAAGGTCGTCCACGCTGAGGTTCGCCTTGCGTAGCTGCGCATGGAACACTTCACCCAGCCGCGGCCCCACATGAAGCATGGAAAGGAATCCCGGCGAATCCAGCCCGCTGCCGTGTCCCAATCCGGCGCGGATGATGTGATAGTCATACGGCGTGATCGTTTCCAGCACGTGCAGCATCGAGATCGGATAATCGAGCATGTGGTTGGCGCGCCGAATCAGCCGGGCCGCATTCGCGAAGTCGCCTTCTTCGATATGCGCCCGTGCCCGCCCCAGTTCCCACGCAACCCCCTTCAGCAGCAACTCCGAAGCCTGATGCACAACCTGAAACGTCATCTCATCCCTATGCAGAAACTCTTCTGGAAGCTTTTGCAGCGATAGCAGTTCATCGGTGCGCAGGTAACGCTCATAGTCAGAAGCGCCCTTGCCCGGCAGAATCGGTTTTTTCAAATCATCCATGCTGCTTTTCTCCAGATGGCGAGCCAATCGGCTCGCATGGCGGAGTATTCTTCGCCCCCGTCCACTGCGGATCCTTCTCCGGGCTCACGATCTCGCCGTCACGCATATGAATCATACGATCTCCATAGCTCGCGGCCTCCGGGTTGTGCGTAATCATGAGTACGGTCTGGCCTAGTTCGCGATTGGAATGCCGCAGCATGTCCAACACGATGACCGAGTTCTTCGAATCCAGGTTGCCGGTAGGCTCATCGGCCAGCACGATCGCCGGTTTATTGATCAACGCTCGCGCCAGTGCAACCCGTTGCTGCTCGCCTCCAGACAGCTCGGAGGGCCGGTGCGGAAGCCTTTTCTCCAACCCCAGCAAGCCCACGATTTTGTCGAAGTAAGCCGCGTCGCGGTTCCCGTTCGCTCCGGCAATGTCTATCGCAATATTAATGTTTGAACGCGCATCGAGCGTAGGCAGAAGGTTGAATTTCTGGAATACGAATCCGATCTTGCGCTTGCGCATCCGCGTGCGCTCCGCATCGGAAAGTTGCGCGAAGTCATCTCTGTCGATGACGATGCGCCCCGAGTCGGCCCGCGCCAGTCCCCCCAGAAGATAAAAAAGCGTGGACTTGCCGCTGCCCGAAGGGCCGACCACACTCACAAACTCACCCTTCTCGACGCTGAAGGAAATCCCGCGCAGCGCGGGCACTTGGACCTTGCCCACGCGGTACGTCTTGTGCACATCCACGGCTTCGATAAGAACAGACATCCAAATAATCGATATTACACGAAGCCGCTATGTCTCGCGTTGCACACGCAGTTTAAGAGTACGCGGGCAGGACTTGTGTCGATGCAAAACTTCACCGGACATTCGATTGAATGCGATGATCGTGCGATGGACTCTGCGGAGTCAATCACTTGAAAGTCGAAAAGGTTGCCAGGGAAGCAGTGCTCCGCCTAATTGGAAAACCAGAGATACAGCCAGACTTCGAGGGTAAGAGCCGGCAGCAAGGTGAGGTTGGTGCGCGGGAAAACCCATCCAGTCCCATGAATCAGATTTCGGAGGCTCAGGACAGAAATCCATACCACAAAACTGGCACATACGAAGATAGCCCAAAGCTTCGGACCACGAATGGCGGGTTCCAAAAGCGAAAGACCATACCCTAGTAAGGCGCCAACGATTCCGAGTACATAGAGGCTTTTCCGAACCCGCATCGGCGGGACAGAGTTACCTTGTTCGCTCATACGTCGAGAAGTGCGGCATGCAGCCGGGATTATACAGTGCCAAAATGTTCGCGTGCAACAGCTCCAAGGGCATGCGGACCGGCGCGATGAGAGGAACCGAGCGGATCGACTTCTTCGCAATCGGTGTCACGATGTCAGGTCAACCGACGTAGTCTCAACTCGATTGGAAGAGGATGGCGAGACACGCAGAACCGCTCGATGCTCAGATCCTGTCACTCGCTATAAGAAAGCCAGATATAAGACACCTTCCCATTCCGCATCCCGAAACGAGCTGAGCTGAGATCTCCGGCGGTAGCACCCGCGCCGTACACCAACTCTTTGTCGCCCGCGTCTGGCAGCGGATCTCCTTTTTTGTAGCCTTTAATGAGTTCTTTATAGATTCTCGAATCTATTTTTTCTTCTCGTGACGGCTTTCCGTAAGCGTTTAAGACATCCTGCCCTGAGCTTCCGAGCCCGATTCCTTGTGGAGTTTTCCATCCGTTCAACTCGTCCTTAGCAGATGCCACCGGCATGTTCGCGCAAATTGGAAAATCGGCAAGCAAGACGGCATCTACTGTCGGCGGGACTGCCTCAGCCGACCGCAGGTACAGAAAGACTTTTTGTTCCGGGGATTCGTAACAGTACGGCGCAAATTCCGAGCTTCTTGGCGGCGCCGGTCCCAGTTTCTTCAACACGTCGCTGACCCGCGTGTCCCGGTCAACGCAATAAAGCCCCAGGCACTTTGGCCCGAAGTATTTTTGTCCACTGGCCAGGCTGGCAGAGAACAATGCCACGCCCAACATAGTCGCTTTAAGAACAGTATTCCGATTCATTGATAAATTTCACCACAGAGTCACCGAGACACAGAGAACATCTTGAATTCTATAGCGGGAGAATCAATAAATCTCTGTGCCTCTGTGGTGAATGGAGAACACATCAGGCTGCGCTGCTGCGAGGAGGAGATTGCACGACCTGCGGTTGCGCGCGCTTCGGGCCGCGCTTCCGAACCAGCAACAATCGGATACGCTCCAGCAACTCGGCCGGCGCGTACATTCCTTTTGGCAGAAAAACATCGGCCCTGCTGTCGCGATCGTAGATTTTAACTTTACCCGAGAGAAGAATTACTGGAGTCTGTGGCGAGAGGCTCTTGATCTCGTCAATCAGTTTGGTTCCATCCAGTCCAGGCATGATGAGATCGGTCAGCACCAGGTCGACCCCACCCTTCTTAAACCGCTCCAGCGCGTCCTCGCCGCAGGTGCAGGTGACCACCCGGTAGCCCCTGGTTTCCAGCATGACTTTGCGGATGGAGAGCGATTGTTCGTTATCGTCGACGCAGAGGATCGTTCTTTTTGGTTTCATTCGTTGTTTCCGAAATGGCGAACCGGGCAAACCGCGCGCCGGAGGAGATCCGAAAACTTTCCTGATAGAGATTTCAGAGCGAGATGAATCCTAAAGCTGAAGCTGAAAGATGTAAAGTGCCGCCGATGCTAATGGGAGATCTGTCCCATTGAAAAAGTTCTTCAGTTGTGCATGCCATCATTTTTCCTGCACATTCGCGCACGCCGCTCTCACAAAGTAACTTCTCCGCGCAGTACCTCGATAACATTTCCACCGACCCGCACATTAACCACTCTGTCATCCCGGCGCGAAGCGCGAACAAAAATTCGGCTAGGCCGTTTCATCTCGAGGCCCTGCTCGATCAATACGCGCTCCTCGGGCTTGGCGACGCTATGGGCGACCATCCATGCAGCGGCGCATCCCGCCGCTGAGCCCGTCGCCGGGTCCTCGCCGTTATAGAACATCATCCGGGCGTGCAGCCGGGCCGACGGATCAACCGTCTCGCGACTGACAAAGTAGAAGAACTTTCCCCCGGAACGCCGCAAATATTCGTCGACGCCCTTCATGTCCAGATGCAGATTGCGAATGATTTCCAGTCCGCGTATCGGCACAACCGTAAAGGGCATGCCCGTCGAGATCGTCTCGATCGGCAAGGATGGATCGATATCGCCATCCCGGAATCCGCACGCGCGCACCACCGCTTCGCGATCGTGACGCTCACCGAACTTGGGATCGACTTGCGTCATCTCGCCAAATACTGGTTGCCCCGGCTTCTCTTCGAACTGAATTGGAACCTTGCCCACGTTGAGATCCAGCGCAATCTCTCGCGCACCCGTCGACCCGCGCAACTGAAATGCGGTTCCGAGCGTCGGATGACCGGCGAACGGCAACTCTTCCTGTACCGTGAAGATTCGCACCCGCACTCCGCGTTCGCGTTCGATCGACGATTCACGCGGCAGGACGAACGTAGTCTCAGAAAGATTCATCTCCCGCGCCACGGCCTGCATTTCGTCGTCGCTCAACCCCCGGCCATCAGTAAAAACCGCCACAGAATTGCCCTCAAGGCGCTGCGCGGTGAACACATCCAACTGCACGAAGGGAAGCCGCCGAAGTTCCGTTGCCATGTCGATTATTGTAGCGCCGAGAACTGGCCACCGTCTTAGGTGCGCCAGGTTGACCTTTGTGGACCTTCGTGTCCTTTTGTGGTTATTGAATTTTTTTGTCGCGCCCGTTTGACTGATTTTTCACCCCCGCGTATCCTGACGAATGTATGCGCATCTGCTCCGCGCCATGCCCGATGTGTTGTTATACGCGGGCCCCGGCGTGTGGGTAGTGCGATCCAGGTTTTCTCACACCCACCCGGAGAACTGAGGTGGGTTTCGTTTTTATGCCTGGAGTTCACGCTTTGAAGGACGCGGCGAGTCCCGATTAACCCTATTCACGAAGGAGAGATTATGAGCACCGACACCTTAACCGAAAATATGGCGAAAACCCTCCGCATCAACGACACCGCTCCAAACTTCACCGCCGAGACCACGCAAGGCACAATCAATTTTCACGAGTGGATCGGCGACGGCTGGGCGGTTCTGTTTTCACATCCCAAGGACTTTACTCCGGTCTGCACTACCGAACTCGGCTACATGGCCGGCCTTCAGCCCGAGTTCGCCAAACGAAATACAAAGATCATTGGACTGAGCGTCGACCCGGTGACCAATCACAGCAAGTGGGCAGCCGATATCGAGGAGACGCAAGGCCACAAGGTGAACTATCCAATGATCGGTGACACCGATCTTAAGATCGCGAAACTCTACGGCATGTTGCCCGCCGAGAGCGGTCACACCTCCGAAGGCCGCACCGCGGCGGACAATGCCACCGTACGCACGGTCTTCGTCATCGGTCCTGACAAGAAGATCAAGCTGATGCTCATCTATCCTATGAGCACCGGCCGCAACTTCGACGAAGTCCTGCGCGTCCTCGATTCCATGCAGCTCACCGCCAAACACAAAGTCGCAACACCTGTGAACTGGAAACAAGGCGGCGATGTCATCATTTTGCCATCAGTCTCGAACGACGAGGCGCAACAGAAATACCCAGGAGGCTGGAAGTCGCCAAAACCATACCTGCGAATCGTCCCCCAGCCGAAGTAACCTGTCGCCGTGGATTGGCCCGGATCAACGCGGATCGGCTCTAGTTCTGATCCGAGAGAATCCGTGCTAATCCCTGGCCGCTCTTCAGTTCTTGGATTCCAACATGACGTTCCGCAACGCCCGATTGATTCGCGTCTGGTAGCCGGGCCCTTGCTTCTTGAACCAAGCCAGCACATCCGCGTCGATGCGCAGCGTCACGGGCTTCTTGATCGGCCGGTACAAACTGCCGACCTCCGCAATCAGATCATGCGCCCGCTTCCCCTCGGAGGCCGAAGCCCTCAGCGTGCCGATCTTCCGTCCCTTCGTAACCCTAATCTGCCGTATCATTTACGATATACGTATATAACTGTCCATATAAAATTGCCACTACAAAATGTTCCACGTGGAACACAAGCCCTATGCAGCCAATGCGCTTCACAGCTAACATAGAATCCGCGTCACGGAAGCGCATGCGGTCCGGTGATCGTCCCGGTCTTCAAAACCGGCGATCGTCGTCTTTCGGCGGCGATGGTGGGTTCGACTCCCACTCGCTTCCGCCATCACTAAGTAGTGCACGCCTGGGCGACTACGTATCCGGAGTGCGATGGATTTGCTTTCACGTGATCCTGAAGGTCCTTACCGGTAAGCGGACTATTTGTACCGGGGTGGCAGGGCCCAAAATATCCTGATTTGCCGTGCGTCGGATGGCTACAGTAGAGCTGGCTCCCGGGAGCGCTGGACGAGGCATCGGGCGCCAAGGCAAACAACGAAGCGAGAAACATCCAAGCACACAGCACACAGACGAGTCTCACCGGTTTCCCTCCTGAGCGTATTCGTTTGGAATATTACACTCGCCTTGGTTTATCGTAAACGCTCGTCGCGTTAGTTTATTCTTCCAACCTATGGCTCCCGCAGCTCACGATGCTTCGCATTTGTTTGTAGAGATTGGTGCTGCCATCGTGTTGCTTGCAATTCTTGCGCGGCTCGCGAACCGGTGGTGCTTCTCCGCCATTCCTCTCTACCTTCTGGCTGGGCTCGCCTTTGGCAATGGCGGCCTGGCGCCGCTTCCGCTTAGCCGGGGCTTCATAGGAACCGGGGCCGAGATTGGCGTGCTCTTGCTGCTGTTCATGCTGGGGCTGGAATATAGCGGAGAAGATTTGAAAAAGAATCTCCGCGTCGGCCTGCCCGCGGGCCTCGTGGATCTGCTTTTGAATTTCACGCCCGGGCTCGTGACCGGGCTTCTTCTACGATGGAAGCCACTGGCTGCGGTGTTGCTGGGAGGCATCACCTACATTTCGTCCTCCGGAGTGATTGCCAAGGTGCTGGAGGAACTGCGGCGGATTAACAATCCAGAGACGCCGATGGTTCTAGCCGTGCTTGTGCTCGAAGATTTGGCGATGGCCGTCTACCTGCCTCTCGTTGGAGTGTTGCTGGCCGGTGGTGGTCCCGCGAAGATCGCAATCTCCGTGTCGGTTGCAGTCACGGTAGTTCTGCTCGTGCTCTTTGTCGCGCTGAGGTTCGGACAGCAGCTCAGCCGGTTTCTCGCACACGAATCGGACGAGATCATTCTGCTCACAACGTTTGGAACTGTGCTGCTCGTGGCCGGTTTGGCGGAGCGTTTCCGGGTGTCGGCGGCGATCGGAGCGTTTCTAGTGGGCATCGCGCTATCCGGACCAATCGCGGAGCAGTCGCATCGACTTCTCGCTCCCCTTCGCGACTTGTTCGCGGCGACTTTCTTTTTCTTCTTCGGGCTGCAGATCGATCCCGCTACATTGCCCGCTGCGCTACCGGTCGCTCTGGGATTGGGTGCGGTCACGGCGGCCACGAAAGTTGCCACCGGCTATTGGGCAGCGAAGCGAGCCGGCGCTGATAAGCAGGGAAGTCTGCGAGCGGGAATGGCACTGGTCGCACGGGGAGAGTTCTCGATTGTGATTGCGGGTTTGGGCGCGGGGCTCGAGCCAAGCCTGGGGCCGCTCGCCGCCGCTTACGTGCTATTTCTGGCAATCCTCGGTCCGGTGCTGGCGCGGCTCGCGTAGTCCGCCTCGCACTACGACTGCGGCCTCCACAAAGCCGAAAGCGGCGGCAAAGATCGCAATCGTAAGCAGCCGCCGCCGATTTAAAAGTCGTCCCTGAACAAGAACGTTCAGTTGCTTTAATGTGCGCCCGGAAACCGCGCTGTTCCATGAGCTTGCGATCGATGTAGTTCGCAGGCCAAAATTCAAGCCGTCAAATTAACCGGCTGGAAGGCGCCGCTCTGGCTGGCGGCACTGCTGCCGGAGCCGCTGATGCTGTCCGAAAGCCCCGACAGTAGTGAGTTCAACACCGATCCGCCGTGATGCGGCCGGTGATGGTGCGCGGCCATCGGAGGCGAACTCTGTAAGTTCTGTTGAACCGAGGAGTACGCCTGCCGTGCACCGGCAAGATTGCCCGACTGCAGCGCCGACCCCAATTTGCCGAGGTCTTGGGACAACTGCACGCTCAATAGACCGGAATTGCTGGCGTTGTTGGTAAGAGCGCCAAACGCCTGCTGAGCCCTGCTTAAGTTGCCCGACTGCAGCGCCTGCGTGAGCTGCTGAAACTCCGTTCGTTGCTGCTGGTTCGGGGTTTGCAGGTTGTAGGCTTGATTCAGGGTGGTGCTGGGGAGAATCGATACAGACATTGGTCGGCTCCTCGATACTGACTCTTTCCCGATATGCAAGTCGCCTGCCAGAATCCTTCGCGGCCGCCCTCAGATCCAGACTGCTGATTCTATTTAGAGTTGAGCGCAATTCTCTGCTGGCTCTTTATCCGGATCGAGTGCGCGGCGGCAAGTGCTGCCTCAGCTCGGTTGGTCGCCGGGCAAAATGTGCCTGAAGTGCTCGGCGACACCAACCCGGCGTTTCCTCGTTTGTGCCTGTGAAATTACAAAGGTTTGACAAATCTGTGACAGCCGTCTTACCCGAACTACATAACATCGGTTCCCTGCGAGCTGCGAGGTCTGGCTCGTCTCGACGATCAAAATCTCTGGCTCACAAATGTCTCGCTAATCCAGTTTTCTAATTAAGGAGGGGAACAAGTGAAAACGCTAAATCAAATACTTGGTGCGAACCGCCGTCTCATCGCGCGTGTGATTGCTCTGATTCCGATAGTCGCGCTGGCACTGGCCAACGCGCAAGCTGGGACCGTCACCACGGTCGCTTCAACGATTCCTAGTAACGGCGACCTTAACCCCTATGGCGTTGCCCGCGTGCCTACCACCACAGGGTCGCTTACCAAAGGAAATATTCTGGTCAGCAACTTCAACAACAGCAACAATCTGCAAGGAACCGGCACGACTATTGTGCAGATCACTCCGAGCGGGACGGTGACCCTGTTTGCCCAAATTGACGCCAACACTCTACCCGGTCCTTGCCCCGGGGGAGTTGGACTGACCACCGCGCTGGTCGCGCTCCGCACCGGATGGGTAATCGTGGGCAGTGTGCCAACCACGGACGGAATGTCAGACACCGTGCAAGCGGGATGCCTGCTGGTCTTGAACAGCAGCGGCAAAGTGGTCGAGACATTCTTTGGTTCGCTGATCAATGGTCCCTGGGATATGGCAGCGTTCGATGGCGGCCGCAAGGTCAGTCTTTTCGTCACTAATGTTTTGAACGGCACAGTCGCTGGCGGCGGCAAGATCGTACATCAAGGCACGGTTCTACGGCTGGACCTGAACATTCCACACGGGTCGATGCCGAACCTGCAGCAGATGACAATCATCGGCTCAGGTTTCGCGGAGCGGACCGATCCAACCGCCCTGGTAATCGGACCGACGGGACTTGCCCTGAGCCATAGCGATGGCCACGACACCGATCGCCGTGACGACGATGGGCACGGCGGCGTACTTTATGTAGCCGACACTCTCAACAACCGCATCGTCGCCATCGAGGATCCGCTGCAACGCAACACGTCCGATGGAACGGGTGCGACGGTGTCTCAGGGCGGCGCTTTGAATGGTCCACTTGGCCTGGAGATTGCGACCAACGGTAACATCCTGACCGTCAACAGCGGCGACGGATACCTGGTCGAGACCAAAGTGGAGGGCCACCACGGGCATCAAGTCAGAAAAGTGTTGTTGGACGACATGGGCACCGGAGCCGGCGCCTTGTTCGGGCTGATCGATGTCGCGGGCCAGGGCATCTATTTCGTGGACGATAACGAAAACGCGTTGAACCTATTTCATTGAGGATTTGGATCTAGCCGAGGCGCGCCGCGCGAGTTGGTAAAAAAAAGCCTGGTGCGCCCGGAGAGATTCGAACTTGAGGCGTTTTGCGGGCGTGACCGAAGCGGGAGCCCGCAGCCGAAATCCTGAGCGCAGCGAAGGATCTGGGGAGTGCCTGGTGCGCCCGGAGAGATTCGAACTTGAGGCGTTTTGCGGGCGTGAGCGAAGCGGGAGCCCGCAGCCGAAATCCCGAGCGCAGCGAAGGATCTTGGGGAGTGCCTGGTGCGCCCGGAGAGATTCGAACTCCCGACCTACAGCTCCGGAGGCTGCCGCTCTATCCAGCTGAGCTACGGGCGCACGCCAGTATTTCCAGTGTACATGCGGAGCTTTACCCTATCAATTGTCAGATCGAAAGTCATCGTCACGCTCCAAGCAGCAAGAGGTGAGCCATGACGCTGGACTGATTATTCTGATTTGCCGGAAGTCCGAAAGGAGTCTAATAGCGATTACGTCCGCCACCACCGCCCCCGTGTCCGCCGCTGCGCCCGCCACGATCTCGACCACCGCCTCCGCCGCGCTCGACCTTTGGACGCGCTTCATTCACATTCAAGGTGCGTCCGCCAATCTGCGTGCCGTTCAGCGCCGCGATGGCCTTCTCTCCGTCCTCCGCACTCGTCATCTCCACGAAGCCGAAGCCACGCGAGCGCCCGGTATCCCGGTCGGTCATGATACTGACCCGGTCCACCTGCCCATGGACCTCGAAGAGCTTGCGAAGTTCGTCTTCCGAAGTATTGAAGTCGAGGTTCCCAACGAAAATGTTCTTCAAGCGAATTGCCTCTGAGTGAGCTATTTGAGCGTGGGCGACTTCGGCAGCAACTGGGAGGCTGGTTGGCCAAGCCGAAAGCCAAAGTTACGAACAATCAAATGCGCAGGAAGTATAGCAGGTCCGCTATTGGTGGGAAGGGATTCTGCGGAAACGACCTTACGGGATTCAGTTGGCAACTGATTATTATCAGCCTGTCATTCTGAGCGGAGTCGAAGAATCCCTACTTGCCGGCGTATGTTCCGTGCTAGCGCAGGAAACATACTGCGCTCAAGATGCCAAATTCTTAGCAGCCATCTACCTTCCAATAACCGTCGCGCTGAAAGCCGAGTTGCAGAACACGATTCTTGGGATCATGACGCTTGCCGCAGTTCGGACATTTCAGGTAGCGGCCCCACGCCGTACCTTGCCGGTCGTAGTTCTCGGAAACCGCGAAGGTTGTTCCGCAACTGCAGGGCACGAGATACAGCTTCAACTCGGCATCCGTCTTTTGAGCTCGGCGGGCATCCGGCTTGGCGGGATGGCGGGGCATTATCGCTCTTCTTCCGCCATTGCCATCGAACTTCTCTTTCGTTTGTTGGCTTGCAGGATCTTCTTGCGTAGCCGAAGAGATTTCGGAGTGACTTCGACGAACTCGTCGTCGGCGATGAATTCAATGGCCTGCTCAAGATTAAGATTCCGGAATGGCACCAGGCGGACCGCGATGTCAGAGGTGGAAGACCGCATGTTGGTCAATTTCTTTTCGCGGACCACATTCACATCGAGGTCGTTGTCCTTGGCGTTCTCACCAACGATCATGCCTTCGTACACGTCGATCGTGGGGCCTACGAACAGTTCGCCTCGCTCCTGAAGGTTGTAAAGAGAGTACGGCGTAGTCACTCCCGCGCGATCGGAGACCAGCGCACCGGTCAGACGGTGCGGAATCTCGCCTTGCCATTCGATGTAGCCATCAAAGAGGGAGTTCATCACGATCGTGCCGCGCGTGTCAGTGAGCAGCTGGCTGCGTAGTCCGATCAAGCCACGGCTGGGCACCCGAAATTCGATCCGCACGCGTCCGTATCCGTGATTGTGCATGTTAAGGACTTCGCCCTTGCGCGCGCCGAGTTGTTCCATCACCACGCCGACGAAACCTTCAGGCACATCCACGGTCAACTTCTCGATCGGTTCCATAAGCTTGCCATCAACGCGCTTGGTGACGATCTCCGGCTTTCCTACCATGAGTTCGAAACCCTCGCGGCGCATCATCTCAATGAGAATCGAAAGCTGCAGCTCACCTCGACCCATCACGGTGAAAGAGTCGGTGGTCGCGGTATCCTCCACGCGCAATGAAACATTGGTGAGCAGTTCCTTCTGCAGTCGCTCTCGCAAGTTTCGAGAGGTCACATACGTGCCCTCTCGTCCGGCAAACGGCGAGGTATTCACCGTGAAAAGCATGGCAATCGTCGGCTCATCAATCGTGATGTGCGGCAACGGCGCCGGATTCTCCGCGTCGGTAATCGTCTCGCCAATCGTGATGCCTTCGACGCCGGCTACGGCGATTATGTCGCCGAGAGTGGTCTCGGTGATGTCGGTTCGCTTTAGTCCGGAGAATGAAAACAGCTTTGTGATT
>Ga0207048_10020_pt1 | contig 49976 bp, 51 predicted proteins | sample Alteio_BWMinCont_65_FD_153301 | JGI IMG/M metagenome (GOLD analysis project Ga0207048, IMG submission 153301) | Enriched cells from forest soil in Barre Woods Harvard Forest LTER site, Petersham, Massachusetts, United States -... | ecosystem: Environmental > Terrestrial > Soil > Temperate forest >...
AATTGATGCCGGCATTGGCAACACGAAGGAACTTGCCCATGCGCTGGATCACGACAGCTTCGGCGGTTCTCACCTGGAAGAACCCGCTGACGATGGTGCCGACTGTGAAAATAGCTACGATCGCATACAGGAAAGCCTCGAAGCCTTGCGAAACGTCCATCGATAGTCCTCCGTCCAGTTCTTGAGATGCTGGCAGACGGCTGCGGCCGCAGGCTGGCACGAACGGGAATCGGAAGCATGATAGCGGTTAGGAGGACTTCCCACAATTCCTAAATGGCAGTTGCGCTATTAGTTTTGCCAGTCGTGCGGCTGCGCCGCGTGGATTACAAAGGATGGTCTCGCTAGACAAATTCTGATTAAATGTTAACGTCAAATTCGTGCCGCACGGGCGTGTACGCCCGCGCCTACATTCGCTCAACAGGAAGGTCGATCATGAAGAATCTGTCGAGGTTTTCCCGGCGTGAGTTCGTGACTCTGGCCGCGGCGGGACTCAGTCTGGCTGTTCCCAAGGGGCTGCTTGCATTTGCGCAAAAAGAATCAACGGCTAAGGCGCGGCCACCCATCAGCGCGGACGAAGCGTTGCGCCAGCTTATCGAGGGCAATGCTCGTTTCGTGAAAGGGCAACCCACGAATCCGCGACGCAGTCCTGAAGATTTTCGTGCACTGGCTGAAGCCCAGTATCCGGAAGCGGTGATCGTGAGCTGCTCGGATTCCCGAGTGGCGCCGGAAATCTTGTTTGATGTCGGCGTGGGCGACATCTTCGTGGTGCGTATAGCGGGCAATGTCGTGAGCGGCGCGGGGGTGACGGTCAAGGGCAGCATTGAGTATGGGATTGCCGAGCTGAATGCGCCGCTTATCGTCGTTTTGGGCCACAGTGGTTGCGGCGCGCTTAAAGCCGCTATAAAGCATATTGATGCCAAGGATTCGCTGCCGGGCGCGATCGATGGCCTGGTCGAGCTGATCAAACCTGCCGTTGCCCAGAGCAAGGGAGAGCCCGGCGACGCGCTGGAAAACGCGATTCGGAAGAATGTGGAGATCGGAGTCGAGCGCCTCAAGGAATTGCAGCCGATTCTGGCGCCGCGGGTTAAGGACGGAAAGTTGAAGGTCGCAGGCGGTGTGTACGACCTGCGCACTGGGAAGGTGACAATGCTGTAGCGTGGAAAGCGTTGCGACGGGTGGAACGACTCGGCCGAAGTGGCTCGCGCAGGGTGCCGCTGCGGACTCAGTACATAATTCCGGATGACAGCGTTAGGGACGACGCCCGTGCCTATATTGGTCTATTGGGGAAGCGGGGACGGGCTTGTTTCGGTCAATATTTTTCCTGGCGGTGGCACTGGAGCCACGACGTAGCAGGGCAATGGGCTGTTCCAGGGTAGCGTGGTAGAAGGAAAGTTCTGGGCGTAGGTGAGGGAATATTTCGTTTCCACAAATTGACCATGCGGAGCGAAAACGGCACGCCTGGAAATGTTTTCGAGAGTATCGTCGCACGTGACGTCCCTTACCGCCGTGAGTTTATAGAGCTTGGAATAGTCGAGACCCCAGACTGGCAGGTGAGGCTGATAGATCAGAAATGTGTTGGATAGGGTCACGAACTGAGATCCGGTGGGCGAGAACATTTCAAAGACATAGGATTCGCGATTCATCCCGAAACCGGTCACCGAAGGGCCATCGACCCGGGCCACAAACTTCCCCGTGAGGACAGTTCCTGAATGTTTCGCGGACCAGGCGGCACAATCAATCTTCGCGGTTGCGCAAAACATCACCAGCAATATCACCGCCGACGTTCGCAGGCGTCGCGTACGGTATGGGTTTATTGCCAAGTTAAACTCCAAATGTAAAGATTCGATAGCGAACTTCAATAGTGGATACTACTGAAGTTCGCCATCGAGGTGGAATTTAATTCCCAGCAGACGATAGGCCTTTGTTTACGAGAACCTTTACGTCGACCCGGCGATTTTCTGCCCGGCCAGAAGCCGTCTCGTTGGATGCCGCCGGATCTGCCGTGCCCATGGCCCCAGGCGCTACGATGTGCCGAACCGGCACATTGCAGTCCTGCAATAGGAACGCAACAACTTCCTGGGCGCGTTCCATACTCAGCTGTTGGTTCATCGCGGCATTCCCTGAGGAGTCAGCATAACCCTTCACCTCAATGAGATAGCCAGTAAGGCCGGTAGCACTCTGCGCCAATTGCTTGAGCGCGGCCTTGTCTGAGGCCGAGATTGTGGCGCTGCCGACTGCGAAGTTGACCGTTGCCTGGCCCTTGCTCTCATAGTCGGTAAGGTCATCGAAACGCTTCGTGGTTGCCTGAATCTGCTGCTGGTTGGCGTCGATCTGCTCTTGATTGTTAGCAATCTGCTGCTTGTTGGCAGCAGTCTGCACCTGGTTCGCTGCAATGTTCTGGGAATTGGTCTGAGTGGCTTGTTTGTTTGCGGCAATGTTTTGCTGGTTGGTCGCGACCTCATGCTTGGTCGGAGTCAAGCCGGCCTGAATGGCTTCGGCCGTTTCCAGGTCGTCCGAATTGAAATTGATGGTTTTGGCAACCACTCGGCTCTGGGCATCGCCGACGCCGTCGACAGAGATTTTCAGGCCAGGCACCAGAACAGTAGCCGACATCTGCTTCTTGCGGAGGCCGAGACCTTTCGGCTGTTGGACCTTGGTATTATCGTCAAGCACAATGGTGACGGTGCTGCCGTCACTGGTTTTGATGGTCACAGATTCCCCGGTTCTTCCGGTAATCATTCCCTGGACTTTGACCTTTTCGCCGTTTGATGCGCCGTAGGCCATTCCGATTGCGAGGCAACACACTAACGCGGCGTATCCAATTCTTGTTTTGCGGTTCTGCATCATAGTGTCATCCTTTCGTTTTGGTTGGTCCGTGAGGCTGGCTGGCGTTGCAGTCAGCCTCACGGAATTGCGGTTACGCACTTCTATTCAGCAGGCGGGGTGGATGCTGCGGCTTGTTGTTTCGAAGCTTTCGTCTTCTTTGGGGCACCGGTTTTATCCGCTGGTAAGGAAGTTTCGTCTACAACCGTGGTGTCTTTCACGGTGAATGTTCCACCCTCAGGGACAAAGTAGAATTGGGCTTTACTGCCTGTGCCCCTGTCTTCGCTCTGGCGAACTTCTATACGACTGGCATCAATCTGCTGCTTGGCTTCGCCGCCAGTAAGGTACGCCTTAGCATTGTAAGCCCGGAGACCTTCAACCTCCGTTACTTTAACTTCCTCTTCCTCTTGCGCGTACCCGACGACCACGAGTTTGCCATTGGGTTCGTGTTGCAGGCGAAGAGCAACTTCGTCCAGCACGGCCTTACATTCATTGTCGATGCGCGCAAGCTTCTTTGCATTTTTAAACTCACAATCGCTGATCAGGCTTTCGCTGACTACGGTGACCGGCGCAGGGAGAGCTTCTACGTTGGCGGTGGCCACGCAGGTTGCGCTTTGGCCGTGCACGTCGGTCACATTGACCGTTACATTCAGCGGTCCCGGTGGAGCGTTGCTGGTATCCAGAACGGCAGTAGACGAGAATTGGCCGCGCTGTCCGCCCGCCGTGGTCTCGCCTTCCTTGACGGACCCGGCGCTAGCGGAGAAATTGCGGTCCTTAATCTGGCTCCCGTCAGGACTGCTGCCCTGGATGCTGAGGTTGACCGGATCGCCGGGATGTACTGTCGTCGGAGTAGCCGAGCAAGCCACCTGAGGTGGTTGAGGCTGTTTCACGGTGAACGACGCCGAGCAGGAGGCAGAGTTCATCTTCTTCTCCTTTGGATCGGTGACCACCGCTGTGACGGTATAGCTGCCCGGAGTCAGCGTCGTAGTATCTATCGTCGCGGACGTGTTGTCCCCATTCACGGTTCCGCCCGTACCCTTCCAGTCGGTGGTTATAGGGTGTTTGGGATTAAAGTCCGCGGTTTGTAGAGAAGCCTTGACCGGTCCCTGCCAGGGCAGTACTTCCGTAGGGGCAACTGAGCAGGAAGCCTTTGGCGGCGGCGGGGGCGCCCCTCCAAACCGGAAACTGAGGCCGGCGGAATAGCGAAGGTTTTGCTGCCACTTGGTGGCGTTGATGTTTCCCGGCGCGTTGGTAATGTTGAATGGAGAGAAATGCGTCGGCAGGTAGTCGAGTTGAACTGGGCGAAAACTGATCAGCCGACTCAGCCGGATGTCGATGCCGCCGCCCACAGCCATCGCAGCTGCGTTCTGCGTGCTGGCAAATTTTGTAGTCGTGGGGCCTGGGGTTGTCGTGACCCCGGGCGGAGGGGTGAAACCTACGGGAATGAGCGAGTTAGGAAGAGAGAAACTTCTCGAATTGTGCACGCCCCCCCGCCAGGAACTCCAGGAACGGGGAGACCACGCCGGCCTTGTTAAAAAAAACACGCGGTCCGAACAGATAGGTGAAGGCAGTTTGGTCGGGTGTGAACGTGCCGCTGCTGCCGATGCTGAGCGCGCCGTTGTGAACACCGCCCAGTTCCGCTGCAAGTCCAATCCACTTGTTGAAGTTGTACTGGAAGGAGCCGACCCCGCCGTTTGCGGTGAAGGCGTTGACAGGAGCAGAGGCGTTAAACCGAACGAAGGTGTAACCACCGTAAATTTCTTCCTTCGGTATATCTTGTGCGACTGAACAGACCGCAAACAGCAATACAAACGCGAAGCTCACAATTTGCTTATTCATGTAAGTTTCCTCTTCTCCACTCAACCGTACATTTGTCGAGACTGAAAGCGCGCCTGAATCCTGTAAGCCGATCTCTCAAACAAAAGCATGGCCAGTTGGACAGATTTACCTCGCTGCACTGAGGAAATGTTAGAAAGCTATCTGCCTCTCGCACACTACTAAATGTGCTAGTTTGCACGGGAGATTCTGCCAGTTGGCCGGGAATGCCGGTCCTCGCGGGCAATTGCGAGTCCATGCTTTGAAAAGTCCAATCGGACTTGTCAGCAAAACCGGGTCCATGAGAGTTCCGCGAGCGGGTTGCGGCCTATGCTGACAATTCGGGCGCTGCTCAAGGTGCAGAGCAAAAGACTGGCAGAAGTAGTAGGTATATCGGAAGGCATTTGCGGCTAGCATTTCCGTGACTAAGCCACCAGACCTCGAACGATGAGGCCAATTGCAATGTGGCCCCGGCATCGAGTTGAGGCGCGGCGAATGACGGACCACAAGTCCACCGTCGTTATTGCGGGACAGAATCGAGACGACGGCTGGCCCCGTGAACAAGGTGTTGTCATGGAACGTAACAAGCGGGCGCGGCTACTGATCGCGGATGATCATCTCTTGTTGGCTGAGGCCTGCAAGAATCTGTTGGAACCAGAATTTGAAGTGGTCGCGATCGTGGGCGATGGACGCGCTTTATTGCAGATGGCGGCTGAACTCAAGCCGGATGTCGTGATCGTGGACATTGCCATGCCGCAGTTGAATGGATTGGACGCGGGCGAGCAGGTCAAACATTTCCTGCCGTCGGTCAAGCTTGTTTTCCTGACCATGAGCCTGGAGTCGGATGTGGCGGCAGAGGCGTTTCGGCGCGGGGCCTCGGGATACGTGGTCAAGACGTCGGCAGCTGAAGAACTGATTCTGGCCATCCGGCGCGTCTTGAAAGGCGAATCCTACCTGTCGCCCATGATCACGCAAGACACGGTTAATTTCCTGCTGCGTAGCGGACAGATCTACGATGCCGAGAAACGAATCTCCGCGCGGCAGAGGGAGGTCCTCCAGTTGCTGGCGGAGGGCAAGTCGATGAAGGAAATTGCCAACATTTTAAACTTGAAGCCCGGGACCGTGGCCTTCCACAAATACAGCATTATGGAACGGCTGGGGTTGAAGACAAATGCCGAGCTGCTGCAGTACGCCATCAAGCGCCACATCATCCCTTCGTAAAAAGCCGATGCTTCGGTCGAAAACGGAAGCCCGGTTCATTTGGCCCCAAACGATTGGGCAAGGTTCTCCAGCTCAGGGGTACTTGCGTCGCCGATCACGAAATAGCGCAGCCCTCCTCGACTCCACATAAGGCCGCGGGACGAGGTTTTCGACGCACACCATTTCAGCTACATCGACCCTTCACTTAACCGGTTGTAGGTACACCAGCGCGAATATGAATATCGTCCCCACAAGCGCGGCAATGCCAAGGCAAAGAATCATCCACTGGCGGGTACTGACCGGTAGCTTTTTCCTGCGCCGCTGACGAATAAATGATGCGTGCTTCCTCCTGTACAGGACCAGCACTTGTTGAATGAACGAACCGATCACTGTCAGATTCCCGTGGTCTCGTAGGTCAACACTGCCAGACTCAGGCGGTAGTCGTAGCCGGCCTGGGCGTAACTGATTTGGGCTTGCGTTTGCTGAAGCTGCGCTTGACTCAATTCAACGATCGAGCCGAGCCCCAGCTTGTAGCGAGATTGAGCGAGACTCAGCGCCAGGTTGGCCTGGTCTAACAACTGTTGCGTAACCGCCAGCCGCTGATAGGCGGTATTCGCGTTCAACCAGCTAGTTCGAACGTCACGCGAAATCAGGTTGCGCATGTCACGCAGCCGTTCCTGGGTGGCTTGCGCTCGGAGATTCGCTTCACGGGCCCTCGCCGTATACAGGAAGCCGTTGAAGATCGGGATCTCGATGTTTCCGCCAACGGCGCCGTACGTGTTGCTCAGAGCGCCAGGATTTGGGGCCACTGCCGGATTCCCCACGGGCGTGTCTCCTACCGCCCCCATCGCGCGAATGCTGGGAAAGAGCAAATCACGTTCTGCGGTTTGGAATTTCTTGGCCGACTGGTACTGGAACTGTAGCGAAAGTATTTCCGGCCGCGCGGAAAACGCCTGAGAAATCAAATCATCCACATTGCCCGGCGGCGGTGTGAGTGGACTCGATTCTTCCACAAGCTGAAAGTCTTGTAAGGAGGGAAAACCGAGAACCATGGAGAGCGTTGCGAACGCGGCGTTTTCGTTATTTTGAGCGTCCAGCAGCAGAAGTTTGGCTTGTGCCAGGTTGACGCTTGCAAAACTGAAATCCAGTTCGGATCTAAGCTTGCTCTTGAAAAGAGCTTCCACCTGGTTGGCAACTGTTTGCCGTTCGTTTACGGTTTGCTGCGCGACCGTCAGCACCGCGTGGGCCTGCAAAGCATTGTAGAAACCTTTGTTCACGGCCAGAAGGATTTGCTGAATGGTCGCCATCGCATTCTGATTTTCGGCCTTGGCCGCATAGTTAGCGCTCGAAACCAGATTTGTAGTTCGTCCGAAGTCGGTAATCAGTTGCGTGACCATCACCCCGGCGGCCGCACGCTCGTAGATGATTGGGTTGTTCAGTACGCCTGCTGTAATGCGGCTGCCCGACTGCGCATCTACGCCAGTGATGTCACCCGTCGCCGTGGGCCAAAGGTTCGACTTCACCTCGCGCGTGACTTGCAGCAAAGCAAGAGCGATCAGCCGCCCGACCGAGATTTGCGGGTTGTTCTTGATCGCAAGCGCCTCTGCCTGCTTCAAGCTCAACGACACGGGCGTGCCCGGCGTCTGGGGAACTGTGGACGATTGCGCATTCGCCGGCGGGTTCGGCATATTCTGCGCCGGGGAAGTTTGCGGCACCGGCGCCGGAGGCGGACTCTGTCCTGTCTGCACATTCACAGACGTCTGCGCAAAACTAAACCTGGAGAATGCCAGCGACAACAAGGCCGGGAGCAGAAAGACCCTGACGATGTGGTTGTATCTTCGCTTCATGGGCTAACCTCTTTCGAAGTATTCATCGAAACCCTTTCGCCTTCGTCACGCGCACTCAACCGAAGGAGAGGGTTCGTAGTTTGCTTCATCCTGGAGCCGCACGAAATCGTCGTTCTTCCCACCCTAAAAGCCTCCAAGGCCAACCGTTGCGACTATCGAGTCTGACCACAATCCGAACTGCGGCGAACAATGCCCATCCTCATATCCGGATCATTCGGCAGATCGAAATACATGACATGTTTAGTCAAGTGCATCTGGATCGGCTGGTTGGGAGTAAATTCTGACGGCAAGTAGTTAAACGGCGTTTCGTAACGGCCAATATAGGTCTTGCAATCGACGCGCACAGAAACCCGGTAAGCGTAGTACCGCGAAGTCAGTGGTGCATCGGAGGGATTGCTGCCCCCGATCGCGTAGTCTGGAAAATAGACTTTCTGCTTCTGCACCTCGATCACAATTCCCTGCACAAATGGATTAGCGCTACCTCGGGCCGGAGAGGCATTCAGGATAAGCGCAATCACTAACACTGCGATGCCGATAGCGATAGTTTTCTTCATGATCTTCTCCATCAAAATGCCTGCCAAAGTCGCAGGGCACGACTGTCGCTGATTCGAACCGCCGATTCCAACCAGGGTTTCGCGGCGGAATCGGTTCACAGGTTCTTTTCGAAGGAAATTCAGCGGGATGGAGGAGGCCGACTATAGAGGAAATCTGTCGCATAATGTCGAAGCCCAGTGGAAATGGAGGGCAAGCGGACGAGACAAGCTTCCGTGGGTTCAAACAAAACAAACGTCGCAGCAGGAGCCGACCAGTGCAGACCGTCTTTCAGAAGATGCTGCCGTTTGGCATCGAGAGACTGCGACTTTAGGATCTTTGTCGCAGCTTCGTGGCGCACCACCGTGCTGTACCTGGTTGCGACGCTGATCGCGAGAGAAAGGACGGCGCCAAGAACTAGCGCTCTACACCAGAAAGAATTCTGAGAACGTCGTGTCCTCATTCATGCTCTCCGGGCACGGCTCCTGCAGCCTGCTCCCTGCGTCGGCCGTAAACCAGCAAGTACGCAGCAGGCACGATGAAGATGGTCAAAAGAACCGACGAAGTGAGGCCTCCAATGATCGCGCGCGCCATGGGCGTGTATTGCTCGGCGCCAGTCCCCAGTTTCAGCGCCAGGGGAATCATGCCGATAATGGTCGCCAGCGAAGTCATCAAAATCGGCCGCAGACGCACCCGGCACGCGGTAATGACCGCATCGGCCGGCGACATACCTTGCAGTTCAAGATTGTGAGCGAAGTCCACAATCAGAATGCTATTGGAGTCCGCGATGCCCACCAGCATGAGCACACCCATCAGCGACATCACATTCAGCGTGCTGTGGGTGAGCGGAAGGATGATCAGCACACCGACAAATCCCATCGGGATCGCCAACATGATCAGGAAAGGATCAATGAAAGATTTGAATTGCGCCGTGAGAATCAGGAAAAGCAGCAAAAAGGAGATCAGGAATCCCAACGCGAAGCTCTTGAACGACGCCTCCATGCCTTGCACCATCCCGCGCAGATTCACTCGTACGTTGCCGGGAATCTTGGTTTTCGCCAGAATGTCGCGTATCGAACTGGTGACCCGGCCCAGATCCTCTCCGGTCGGAGTCACATAAACGTCCATGGCTCGCTGAATCTGATAGTGGTCGACCTCGGTCGGCGTCTGAACCTGTCTTACGTTCACAACATTGTTGAGCACTGTAATCGGCCTGCCCTGTCCACCGCAGGCCCACGCAGCACCGCCGGCGCCAGTCGGACCGCAACCCATTCCGCCTGCATTGGCCGGATCTCGCAAGGGAATCTGTCCGAAGTCAGCCATGTCGTGAATAGCGGGTTGACCTTTTTCGAAAAACTGCACCGTCAGGTAATAATCGTTGCCGCTCTTGCGATCGACCCAGTAATTTGGAGCAATCATGTAATTGGAATTAAGCGCGGTGATGACGTTGTCCACCACATCTTTCTGCGTAAGCCCCAACTCTCCGGCATGCACACGGTCAACATCGAGGCGCAGTGTTGGGTAATTCATGTCCTGCGGGATATAAACCTGGCCCACCCCGTGGACTTGCCGAATTTGCGTGGCCAGGTTCTGCGCGATGCCATAAATCTGGGTTAAATCCGGGCTGCTCACTTGCACGTCAATCGGCGCAGGCATGCCGGCATTCAGAATGGCATCTACCATGGAGCCACTGGAGAAGAATGTCCGAATATCCGGAAACTGTTTCGCCATCCTGCTCTGAACCTGGTCCATGTATTCGAAACTGCTCAAGCGGTGGGGTTCGTTCAACTGTACTTGGACGGTTGCGGTATAAGGACCGGCATTGCTGGTGTACAACGCAGAGAAATCCGGCACCACCCCAATATTGGATACGATCAGCTTAAGATCCTTCGCTTCCACCGTGTGGCGAATCAAATCTTCCACCTTGGCAATGTATTGATCGGTCACTTCGATGCGGGTCCCGGTCGGAACTTTGAGGTTGATTGTGAACTGGCCCGCATCCGTCTTCGGGAACAACGCCAACCCGAGCAGTGGATAGATCGCCAAACTGACCACAAACAGACCACTCAACGCCAACACGGTCAAGCCCGGGCGCACGAGCGCACGCCTCACCCAATGCTCGTAATAATCAAGAATCTTGTTGAACATCCGGTTGAAGCGGGCATTGAACTTGTCCATCCAGGATTCGCTCACCGCCTGTTCCGGCTCAATCTCGTATTCTTTATGCTGATGCTCGGCGGCGTGCGGTACAGCCTTCAAGAACCGTGAGCAGAACAAGGGAATTACCGTCATGGCTACGACAAACGAAGCCAGCAGAGACAAGCAGAACGCCAGAGCCAAAGCAGAAAACAGAAACTTGGACACACCATAGAGGAAAATCACCGGGAAGAAATCAACCACATCCACCAGGGTCGCTGCGAGCACGGCCAGGTTCACTTCCGCGCCCCCAACTTCGGCCGCAACCATGGGCACGGCTCCCATTTCCAGATGGCGGTAAATGTTTTCCAGCGAGATCACCGAATTATCGATCACGCGCGAAAACGCAAGAGCCATCCCGCCCAGAATCATCGTATTTATCGTGCCCCCCATCAACGCCAGCACCACAAACGCCGCCAGCGCAGATAGCGGGATGGAGAGCAGCACGGCCGACGTGGCTCGAAAGCTTCCCAGAAAAATGAGGATCATCAGGCTGGTAAGAATCAGCCCCAGAAAGCCCTCATGCAATACCGTTTTGATGGCTTCTTTCACGTACACAGACTGGTCGAACACAATGCTGGTGACCATCTGCTTGGGAATGTCGTACAGATGCTTGGTCAGCTCGCGAAGCCCGTCCACCACGGCGATGGTGTTGGTATCGCCGCCCTGCTTCATTACCGGGATGTAAACCGACTTCTGCCCATCAATACGAACGATGTTGGTTTGAATCTGATGGGAATCTTCTGCCTTGCCAACATCGTTCACCGTAACCCAAGAGTGTCCCTTAACCTTGAGCGGAAGTTTGCCCAACTGGTCCATGTTGTCGACCAGGCTGTTGGAATAAACAAAATAATCGTAAGGACCCATCTTCACGTCGCCCGCCGGCAGGATCAGGTTGGCATCGTTGACCGCTCCCACCACGTCCATCGGGCTCAACTGACGCGACAGCAATTTGTAGGGATCGACATAGACCATGATCTGACGGTAGGTTCCGCCGAACACGCCGGGAATTTCCGCCCCCGGCACAACCGCGATCTGGTTGCGGATCTGAAACTGTCCATAATCGTGAAGCTGAGTTTCGTTGAGGCCTTCTCCCTTCACCGTAACCAGCGCGACCGGCAAGCTGGAGGCGTCGAATTTCAGCACGACTGGCGGCAGAGTTCCCGGGGGCAGCCGCTTCAAGTCTGCCAGAGCCAGGTTGGACAACTCGGTCACGTCCGCATCCGGGCTCGTTCCCGGCTGGAAGTACACCCGGATAATGCTCACGCCCAGAAGCGACCGGGACTCCATGTGATCGACGCCGGCAGCCAGCGTAAAGAAACGCTCCAGAGGATCGGTAATGTCGGTTTCAATGTCCTCCGGCGGCATGCCCGAATAGAAAGTTGCTACCACCACTTCCGGCAGGTTGATGGGCGGAAATAAATCTATCGGCATTCGCGTGATACTGGTCACGCCAATCACCAGGAGCACCAGGCAGATCACGATGATGAAATACGGATTGCGAATTGAAAATCCCGGCATAAACGTTATCCAATCGTGTTGCTACTGAGCATTCTGTTCCTGGTACTGCATTACGGACATGGCTTGCGGGTGAACCTTCTGACCCGGCTTCAGGCCGCTGCGGTCGCTGGCCACCACCTGCTCTCCTTCGCTTAGTCCGGAAAGGACTTCCGCATCCGTGGTGGTCTGCAGACCGAGCTCCACCGTGCGTTCCTCCACTTCTCCATCACGATTCACCACAAGAACAGATGTTTTATTGCCCTGGTGACTTATAGCCTGCAAGGGCACCGTGGGAACGTTTGCTTTTTCGTCAAGCCCGACTTCGGCTTCAGCGTAGAGGCCCGGCATCATCAGGCGCTCGGGATTTGGAACATCCACCTCGGTGTGCATGGTGCGAGTGTCGGCTCACACATCCACGGAGAAGCGCGCGACTTTGCCAGGAAAAGTCCGGTTCAGGGAAGGCACGTGAACATTCACTGGATCTCCGATGCGAATGTACCGAACGTACGACTCGGGAATAGGAATCACCAGGCGAAACAGATCGTCCTGAGACAACCGTACGATCGGCATTGCCTGCGTACTCGAACTCGTTCCCGCCTGAACAAGAGTACCCAGGTTCGCATAGCGTTCAGTCACCACTCCGGCGAAGGGGGCGGTAATCCTCGAATAATCGAATAGAGTCTCGTCGTGGACGAGTTTCGCCCGGGCCGCCGCCAGCTGGCTCTGGGCCGCTTCCAGCGCGGCTTTTCCGGCATCCACTTGAGATGCAGCGGCGAGGTCTTTGCCTTGGGCATCGTCGACCTCCTGCTGCGCCACGATGCCAGTCTGCGTCTCGAAGACTTCGTTCAGCCGCGTGTACTGAAGGTGGAGGGCGTTGTACTGCGCATCGTAGCGTTTCAGTTCGTGATCGGCGCGACTCACTTGATCGATCGCGTTCTTGATCTCCGCCTGATCCTGTTGCAACTGCGCCTGCAACTCCGGAATCTCTAGCGTAGCCATCGTCTGGCCCACCCTTACGTGTGTCCCGTAGTCGACATCCAGCTTCTGCACGTAGCCGGATTCCTTCGCATAGACGTCGATCTCTTGAAAGGGCACCAATTCGGAAGACAAAGTAATTTGCCGGCTCACCGTTTTCTTCACCACACCGGTCACCCCGACCGTCACTGCCTGCTGAGCGTTTGCCTCAACCTTCTCACTGTGTCCGCTGCACGATGACAGTGCGCTCACCAGCATCACCGCGAAGCCCACGCTTATGTAACCGAATGCGTTGAACGCCCCTGCTCGCTTACCATTGTTTTTGTGAAGTTGTTTCATCAGCATCTAAACACCAGCCCTTCCTGGCATCTGGGCCAGCAATCTGTAACTAACTCAGCTCTTCAAGCACTTTTCGTAACTTTTCCACGGAAAACTCCTGGGATTGGCAAAGGCGAATCACCCTGTGCTCTGCCGCCTGCAATTTCGCCGCAGCTGCAGGAATCTCGGCAGCAATCCTTTTGGGGACAATCAAAAGACCGTGCCGATCTCCATGCAAGAGATCGCCCGGACGCACTTCCAAACCGCCCAGGTTGACCGGCGATCCAAAGTCGAAGATATGGGCGTAGGCATGCGAGACCGCTACATTTCCCGCAAAAAGATGCAATCCCATATCTCGTATGCGCGGCAGCTCCCGCACTGCGCCATTCGTCACGTACCCCACGCAGCCGAGTGCTCTCAAAATCGCCGCGTGCATGTCGCCAAGAAATGCTCCGACCCCCGGTGGTTCGTCCAAATCCTGCAGTACCGCGATTCGCGGTGCCGGTACTCGGAGAATGCTGTTCCACCAGTCGGTACGATCATGGTAAGAGCCTGCGATCGGCGGCTCGCCGCTGCGCAGGCGGGCCGTAGCCGCGTACCCCACCATGGGCGGAAGATCTTTGGAGAGGCACCGAACGTGAGAGTTGGCGAAGCCGGCATTCCGCAGCCTTAACTGGAAAGTCTCGATCGCGTTCGAGACCGTGCACGTGTCTAAACGCCGCAAAGCGTCGAAATCCTCGACGGGTATAGCAGGCTCAAGAGCCATGCGAATCCTTTCCACAAACTCTCAGTTTGACCCTATCCGGCTCGCGCTCAATCGCGCCACCGAAATGCCGTCAGAGCGGCCAGAAAACCGCCCAACACAACCCACAACGGGATTAAAAGCAATACAGAATTACGGGACAAAATTAAAGGTAGAAATCAGACGATGGAGGGGGCCTGTTATACAGGCTGTCGCTGAAAACGTGCTTCGGTAGTGGAGGTCCGGCAAGCGCCAGAGAGGCTTCGATCGGTGCGGGTTCGATGATACTGAAATCGGTAGCCGGCGCTACCCACCGAATCGCATCTCGATTAAGGTGTTGCCGTTTGGGTTCGACCGATCGGCGCTCAACCGTTCTTACGCTATGAGATGACGAAGCAGGGGTAACCCAAAAACGTGTCGCGAGACTGAACGTCAGCGAGCAAATGGCAATGACGATCAGGGCACGCTGCCATCTGTGTTGACCAACTCTACAATCTCTCAGCGATCGCATATTTCAGTCAGCCGTAAACCACTTCGCACGATTATACAACATGGGACACAAGGACACTGACATTACCTCGGTCACCGACTCCCCATGAGGTTGGATACCGAACCCAGAGAGTTGGTTGCACGGTTGGTTCCTGCGCTAGAACCGTTGTCAGCCATCTCCCGGCGCTGCCGCATCATCATTGCGAACCGTCGAGAAAATCTACGTGTCTGTGTGTTTCGGATGAAGCGAATTGAAGCAAGTTGCGCCCCAGGTTTCCTCTGGGTGCCGTGAAACTCTTCTGCCGCACGTCCGTTCTGTTCCTTTCACTGGTTGCTCCCCTTTGGGTGAGGGCGCAGGAATCCATAGCAATAGAGGTCATCAGCGACACTGTTTTAGTTCCAGTTAAAATCCATGATCGCGATCTTGTCGTTCGGCTCGATACCGGCAGCGAAGAATCGTCGATCGATGCTTCTGTTGCCACGGACTTAGGATTAAAGTCTGCGCTCTCCATAAGTCACCTCAACTTCAGGTCAGGCTCGCCCCGTGTGTGGCGTATGGCGGCTAATGCCCAAAAGAGTAGCCGATCGATATGCCGTATCGCGCTGCGTGACCGGAACTGAATTCAACATTGTTATTGATCAGGTAGAGGCGCGCCTCCGGGCGCACGAACACGCTGTGCCAGACATAGAATCGAATACCCCCGCCGATGTCTCCCATGAAGTGATTGCTGCTGACGTAATTGGTGCAGGAATAATAGTTGCAATTAGGGGAAGGGGTATAGAAGCGGAGGCTTTCGGCGCCGATGCCAGCCATCACTTCAGCGGTGATGGATTTCGTCAGCGGCGGGGCCCAGATCGCATTGAAATCATAAAAAATCGGGCGATAGGGCTGATATCCACCGTACTCGTTTTGAGTGGCTCTCCAGTACAACTCGCCCTCAACACCCATGTGGTGCACGAGAAGGAAATCACCGCTGAATCCCAAATATGTTCCTCCACCTATCGTGGGGAAGTAAAGACCTGAAGAGTTGGTGCTGCCAGCGGGTGCAGAAAGTCCGCTGGCCCCAAACGCGAAGTCAAACTGCTGTGCATGAGCGCTACCTGCCATCAGGCACAGGGCGAGCAGACAGGCGAGTAAACTCAGCTTTTTCATAGTGATCCTCCGAAAAATTTGGTCTAGACCTATAACTTTCCTTGGGGGAGAAGCAGGCGCAGGTGCCTTCACCCGCATGGTTTACGGGTATAAGGGGTCGTACCTTGGATGCATTTTGAGTCTGTTGACGACCGGTCAGCGCGATGCGCACCAAACCGGCAATGGCGGCCGTCGAGAAGAGCAGATAGACACGATCACGCTCCACCGCGAGTTCGACAAGCGAAACAATGAAGAACACTAGCAGCAGCACACGCTTCATGTCGTGCCTCCATCAATCCCTTTGCTGTATTGGAGCGCGCCGGTGTGGCCGAAGCCGAGTCCCCTGGGCCTTAGCCTCAAATCACGCTCGAACAGCGACTAATTGCGAAGTAGGGGCAACCCAGTTCAACAGGAAGGAGGAGGCCGGTTGTAAAGATTCTCGTCGAGAATTGAACTCGGAAGAGGCGACCCTGTAGTCGCCACGCATAAATGGAATGTCGAAGCGTGAAGCGGGGTGAAATTTGGAACCGGAGCCGCCCAGCGAATCGCGTCGCGATCCAAATGTTGACGGACTGCGTGCGGGGAATTGGATTGTGCTGTGATGCAAGAGGAAGTCTTGAGGTGAAACGTGCGTGTGACTAAGCTTCCCGTCAGCGAAAAGACGGCTAGGGCGATCAACAGATAGTAAGTGGTTGGGCGGTTACTGGATCGCGAGTTTTGCCTTTTCGCCATCCTCACAATCTCACTATAGCAGAACACCGCTCGGGCATCCGCACAACTACAAGAGATGTGTGACAGGTCAGAATGGTTTTATTCCAAACCATAATCGCAAAACTAGCCAGCGGCCAACCAAAGCTGTTAATCAATCATCAATCAATTTATAGCGAGTAGGTGTTGGTTATGCGGTATTGGCAGAACGGCGCTAATCGGCTGACAATATACTGCGCCTTCGTTTGTGCAATGTTAGTTGCTCTTCTGCTCGTACGGGTGGCTCCGCCAAGCTTTCCGCGTTTATCCTCGGTTTCCCCGACCGTCAACTGCGATCGACATCATGACCCAAGACCTTGTTTTGATCAAGGTGAACTGTACGGGCTCGTTACGATTGCAATTTTTTCTCCTGAAATTCCGGTCGTATTTTCTCCCTTGATGCCGGGAGCGGCGCCGGTTATTTCTTCTTACCCGGGCGGTAGTCACTACACTCGCCCCCCTCCGCTCGCGTAACCTCCCCAGACTCCGTTTGTGGCGTTAATCGGTATTCCGATCTGGCGAATCTATCCCGCCATGTTGGATATCCGGAACGTCGAGAACGAATGCATGTTCGACGAATGTCTCGGAGCGCCTGAAGATGGACGGGAAAATTAAGGATGGAATTAGATAACCAAAATCCTTATATAATCATCGCTATTAGTAGGGTGGGGTGTATGTCGCTTGACCGGTATTTTCCGAGCGGCAGTTTCAGGACGATCTGTATTCGCGCCGCGCTTGCGTCCATCGCACTTCTTGCGGTTCTCGCTGCGCGAAATGTACCGCCCCATTTTCCCAGCGCCTCATCTGTCCACTCTGCGGCCTGCGCCGATTCACAACATGACCAGAGACCTCGATTTGACAACAGCGGCTCGAAATGGAGCGCTCCGGTCGACAGCTTTCGACTAGTTCCTCCCGCCGCCGAATCGGCAGGCCTAGCACCGGCTCCGCGTCTATTCTCCACGCTTCAGACCAAAGGCTTCCATTTCAATCGCCCGCCTCCGATTAGCTAATCCGTCCCAGCTCAAGCAGAAGTAAACCTTTTCGTTCGTCCGACACTTTGCAAGCACTGGAGGTGGCCCATGGTTGCTTCGGTGGCAGCAAGATGTGCTACTGGACAAAGAAGCTGGTTCAATGATTTGCATCCCAAGTGGCTTGCACGGCTCATTCCTCTGGGTGTGGGGTTGGCCTGCTTCATGATCACTGAGCTTATGCACTATTTGTTAGTTTCGGATCTTGGACGCCGGAAGGAAAGATGGTTAGCAGAAGCTGTGTCCGCATTTTTGGTCAGCGTATTGGTGGCGAAAGTAGCTGCCGTCGTACACCGGCAATATCAGGTAATGCTGGCGCGGACGCAAGTGATCTCCGAAATGAATCATCACATTCGGAATGCCCTGATGGCGATCTCCGCCTCGGCGTATCTAAGCCAAAACCAGGAATGCATTCGGACGATTTCGGAAAGTGTTTATCGAATCGACTGGGCGCTTCGGGAGATCTTGCCTCGCATGCAACCGCTCCCGGAGGTCGAGAGATCCAGACTCATGTTCTTAGTCCCTAGATCCTCGAGCGCATCGCGAAAGAACGACAACTTTGATTTGAGCCGAAGTTTTGGAGAACGCAAATGAGTGGAATGAAGATTCTGTGTGTCGAGAACCAGCCCGAGTACATGGCTATGCTGACAACCATGCTCGAAGGGATTGGCTACGAAGTAATGCCTGCACTCAACCAGGGGCAGGCGATCGATCTGCTTACCAAGCAAACGATCGACGGGGTGCTCCTGGAATCCAACTTGCCGGAGACAACCGGCACTACATTGCGCGCGCAACTAAAAGCCATTCGTCCGGAGGTACCCGTCCTGCTGTTTGACGGAATCGGAAGGCAGACACCGTTCATGGTGCGCTTCTTTGACTCCTACCTGCGGAACGCGGGTCTGTTCGGAGGTGGCGCGGGGGATTGGGACGTATGAAAACAGAACAATTGTGGAGAACAAGTAAGGTGGACAGGTCAGAAATTGTAAGGTGCCGGCGCATTCTCCTAGTCCAGCGTGACGAAACGATGAGGTCTCTCGATCGATTAGGAGATGAAACACGCAGCTTGGATTCTGACTGCCCCAAGGACGTCGGGGATCTTTGCACGACGAACCTGTCTAAGGAAGCTCTGTTTCAACAAACGGACGAACGGCGACTGATGGTGCGCATGATCGACGCAGCACTGGCTCGAATTCAGCAAGGCACTTTCGGGGTGTGCGTGGCGTGCGGGGACGACATCAATCCCCGGCGGCTTGATGCGTTGCCGTGGACTCAGCACTGTCTTCGCTGCCAACAGGCTTTTGAGCAGGTAGAAAAAGCTGACCGGCGAGTTAAGTTGAGAAAAGCCGGGTAAGAGCACTCTGCGTAAACCGGATTATGAAAAGGAGTATTGCAATGACAACTCTCAATCGAACAAGGCGCGTTGCCTGGATGGTCTTAGCGCTGAGCGTGCTATTTCTGACGATAAGATCCCAAGCATCCAGTGGTGATTTCTATCCGTCTTACACAAATGTGAAGGTGATTGCCCATTTGGCATTGTCCGGCGCATCGCCGCAACAAATGTTCCTGCAACAAGATGGCAGGAAACAATACTTGTACCTGCAACAGCCTTCTGGGCAGGGTTTCGCGGTTGTCGATGTAACCAAGCCGACAAAGCCAAAGATGGTCAGTCACGTGCCGCAGGAGAAACTAACCATGTTGAGTTCCGGGCTCGCAATCGCTGACAAATCAGAAAACCCCGCCGCCGTGGGTGCTTCTCGCGCAACTGGCACCACAGAAGGAACTCGGGGAGGCGGTACTGTCCCGCAATCGGTTCGCGTGCTCGACCTAAGCGATCCGGCGCATCCGCAGACAATTCAGACCTTCAGCGGAGTCACGAGTGTTTTGGCAGATGATTCACGGGGCTTGATCTATGTGGCGAACGGCGAAGGCATCTGGATCCTCTCGCACCAGCGAGTGTTGCGGAGGCATGAGTGCGGTTCGTCGGATGCGATATCGTCGGCGATTCCCAACTGCGATTAGCGACTCGCATGGGAAGTGTCGACTTGTGAACAGGTGTTCCCAGAGAGGAGATCGTTTGCGCGGAAAGAGATTTGTCGACCGAAGCTGGGGTTCTAACGGTGTAGTACCGATGCCAGGCAAGAGGGCCGCCTCGTTCGATGAGGTCGCGAAGAACATGGGGCTCTCTCCGGCACAGTACGCAAGCTCTGCGGAACTCAAAGAGTGGGCACGCACAAACAGGACGCGAAGATACGTGCCGATCGATCTCTTAATAGCGTGGGGCTTTGAAGTGGAATCGTTGTGACGTTCGATCCTGGTCAACGGAGATTCAACATGAATGACGTAAAGGTTCTTTGTGTAGAGAACCATCCCGAGTACATGGAGGCGCTCACGTACATGCTGGAGTCGGCCGGCTATGAAGTCATGCCAGCCACGACTGGCGAACAGGCTCTTGATCTAGTGAGAGATCACTCGGTTCTGGGCGTCTTGTTGGAATACGACTTGCCAGACGCTACCGGATACGCCATAAGAGCTGAGATGAAGCGGATTAAGCCTGAAGTTCCTATTTTGTTGTTCAACGGTGTAGGCAGCCAGACGCCGTTTTTGCTTCGATTTTTTGACTCTTACCTTCGGAACTGTGAACGGCCCGAAGGAGTATTCGAAGAGTTGGAGAATTAGCGCTACGTGTTTGTACTTGGAAAACGCTGATGTGCTGGTCTGCTTCGTAGCGGCGAAATGGTAACGGGATTTACGAATGCTCGAGCTATGTTCCCAAACTCAAGATAAATGCTGCCGTGAGAATTTGCTACGGACGTCACAGACTCGGCCGCTCCGACCGGGCAACCCATAACCGCGGAAGAAACCCACATGAGGATAGCCCTGGTCCGGTTGGCTCAAACTTGATCTCAGGCGGAAGTAATGTTTATCTTCTTCGCTTGCCATAATCCGGGACTACATAGGCAGCAGCCTATTTTTGCTTGCAAGGGTCACCATCCGCACTGAAACTCATATTCTGAAAATCAAACGTATAGCTCTTGAATTGGCGGAGAATACTCTGACCCACGTTGCCGTAGAACTTGTCAACCGACGATCCTCTCGTTTGGGTGATCACAGGAAGTTCGGTCACTACGACGCAGGCTCCGCCGATTTTTATGTTCAGCTTGCCAGCGAAGTAAGCCGGATACCTTCGCACGCCACCTGCTCCCGCTAAATCGAAATTGCCGATCCTTTGCGATGTGAAATCACGTTTGTGTTCAAGATAGTATTGCACCGTGAAAAATGATCCCGCCGCGCCGGTATCAATGGTGAATAACCTTTCCATCCCTCCTACTTCCGCAGCTACGATCGGCGTCAGTCTTTGCAGAAACAGGTTCTCCCCTCCACCAGAGCTCCCCGCTGCCTCCCCCACGCCGAGTCGACCATCCGCGAAGAACGTAATTCGCCCCAACGCTGACAGAACCGGGAACCCTATACTGCCGGGAATACGATAGTGCAGCTCTGGAACGATCAGGTCTTTGTCGCCGACCACGATGACCGCAACATTTCTTAATTTCGCGTCGCCGAGCCTGAGTTCTGGAATCACCGCAGTATGAACCGCCATCTTCCGACCGGCAATTCCTCTAGACGTCGCCACGGAGCTCGACAGCTTAAGGCCAAGCCGCTGCGCCAAGCTGAAGCTTATTGCTGACAGGTTTGCCCCCGTGTCGAGGATCAGCGATTCGTGAAACCTGCCAAACTCCGCGGATACTTCCAGAAGTCCGACCCTATTTCTTGTAATCGGCACGGTGAACGGCACCTTCACCTCGGCAGACTGCGGCGGCGCTCCTCGCAACAGACTCCACCGGGCGGCTTCCCGGCTCACTCTTTGCCGCTCCTGGTCGTCCATCGACGATCCGAAGCGTTTCACCAACTCCCCATAAGTATCCGCTGCATCTGAGTACCGGAAGGTCTTCTCATAATCGTCTGCCAACGTGCTCATCGCGATCACTGCCCGATCTTTATTGGTAACAGATAAGGACGACACCAGCGGTTCGAGCATCTTGATGGATTCGGCAACCCGGTTGCGGCGGTTTGCCATAACCCCCTCAAAAAAGGCCCGGTCCGAACCGGCCAGATTTGATTTCGACGAGAGAGCCTTGTCAAGCTCCAGATAACGCCGCTCCTGCAGAAGCTGATCCCAGTCGACGGTCCCTCCCTGCGCGGTTCCCGTGCCCTGGGAGTGCGGCGACGAAGACCACGCAAGAACAACGAGACCGCACAACACAACACTGGCAATTGAAGAAAGGCTATATCGCAAACGACGGCCGCTTAGCGGCCTTGCTGATCTGGACGGCCTTCGCCACATGTAGAAAGGATAAACCCTATTGTTATGCCTGGAGTCAAGGGAACCTTGTGAGCAGACGTGGGTACGGTTCGAGTGCAAGGCAAAGCGCAGCGCAGCTCTGATTGCATGGGCTAGGAAATACTATAGGCGAAGGCTGCCGCCGAGCGTGAACGCGACAGCGTCACTGCTTCGTCTCGAAAAGGCCGCTGTTGCTTCCACGGCGACCCTTACCGCACTGTGGACGCGGAAACCGGCTCAATAGTTATCAGTTGCGGGCTGGAAAAATAATGGCGTTGAAAGTAGAAGGCCACGTTTACGAGTGCGATCATCACCGGCACTTCAACCAACGGCCCGATGACGGCCGCGAATGCAGCTCCAGAGTTGATGCCGAATACCGAGACTGCCACCGCGATCGCCAATTCAAAATTGTTGGAAGCGGCCGTAAATGCCAGGGTTGTCGTCTTGGAATAGTCCGCTCCAACTTTCTTGCCCATGTAAAAGGACACGAAGAACATCAGGACGAAGTAAATCAATAACGGCACGGCGATGCGCAGAACGTCCAAGGGCAGGCGAACAATGTACCCGCCTTTAAGGGAGAACATCACAACAATGGTGAACAGCAAGGCAATCAGCGTCAGCGGGCTTACACGCGGAACGAATACCCGGTTGAACCAATCGTGCCCCTTGGCACGAACCAATGCAGTGCGAGTCAAAAATCCCGCCAGAAATGGAATTCCCAGATAAATAAAGACACTCTTTGCAATCTCTGCGATGGACACATTGACGACGGTACTCCGAAGACCGAGCTTGGCGGGAAGGACAGTAATGAAGCCCCAGGCGTAAAGGGAGTAGAAAAAAACCTGAAAAAGAGAATTGAAGGCGACCAGGCCAGCCGCATATTCTGTGTCGCCTTTGGCCAGTTCATTCCAGACGATGACCATGGCAATACAACGCGCAAGGCCAATCATGATCAGTCCAGCCATGTACTCCGGATATCCGCGTAAGAATACGATGGCGAGAACAAACATCAAAATAGGCCCTACAACCCAATTCTGCACGAGCGAAAGGACAAGAACGCGCTTGTTGCGAAAGACTTCATGCAGTTCCTCATATCGCACCTTCGTGAAAGGCGGATACATCATCAGAATGAGTCCTGCCGCAATCGGAATGGAAGTCGTACCAACGTTGAAGCGATTCAGGAAAGGCACAACTCCCGGCACAAGCCAGCCCAGCACAACGCCCGCGACCATGGCGGTGAAAATCCACGCCGTCAGATAGCGGTCCAGAAAATTGAGATGACTTGTTGCTTTCATGAGTGATCCCTATATGACGGCAGGCTCACCCGAGCCTGCCTCTTCTCGGAACCGGCCGCTATTGGCGCACGGGTGTCATCGTCTGGCCGATGCTGTCGAGCTCCCTCTTCAGTGCGAGGCTGTCAAGACTCTTCAATGGAAGACAGAGAAATAGACTGATTCGGCGATCCAGGACAAAAAACGCCTCGCGAAACGCTCGTTCCACTTGAGCTTCGCTTCCATGAACCGCCGCTGGGTCTGGAACGCCCCAATGGGCAGTCATCGGCTGGCCGGGCCATACTGGGCAGACCTCTTTTGCGGCGTTGTCGCAAACCGTGAAAACGAAGTCGAGCTCAGGCGCGCCGGGCAGAGAGAATTCATCCCAAGCCTTGCTGCGTAGACCCTGGATTGGTAAATGCGCCAATTCAAGCTGCTTCAAAGCTTCGGTTCGAACCGTCCCCGACGGATGACTTCCGGCGCTGTAAGCGGTGAAATTGGGTCGGCCTTTGAAATTCAGGATGGCCTCTGCCATGATGGAGCGCGCGGAGTTGCCGGTGCACAGGAATAAGACGTTGTAATGTCCTGGCATATTCGTTTTCTCCTAGTTACAGCAGGTCGGCCCACAACATGCCTTCGCTCCGGCGCCTGCCGGTTTGACGGCCCGAACAAAGGCGCTGAAGAACTTGCCATCCACCTGAGGTGCAATGGCGTCCACATCAACGCCGGTCCCAGCCAGAAAGTCACGGGCATCTTCTGCGCGATAAACCCGTGTCGGCTCGATATCAATCTGCTCAAAACCCGCCGCGGAGAGTTTGCTGCGATATTCGTCATCCCCGAGAGCGCCCGCCACACAGCCAACCCACAGAAGCACGCTTTGGCGGATTTCTGGCGTGATTTCGCCTCGGGTCACAACATCGGAAACGGCGAAGCGGCCACCAGGCTTTAAAACGCGAAAGGCTTCTCGCAACACGCGATCCTTGTCGGCGGAAAGGTTGATCACACAATTCGAGATAATCACATCGACCGAATTGTCCGGCAAAGGAATATGTTCGATCTCGCCCTTCAGAAACTCAACATTCTCAGCACCGGCCTTGCGCTTGTTCTCATTGGCAAGGGCGAGCATTTCGTCCGTCATATCGAGACCGTAAGCCTTGCCGGAGGGTCCGACCCGCCTGGAGGAAAGCAGGACATCGACCCCGCCGCCTGAACCGAGATCGAGAACCACCTCTCCTGGATTCAACTTCGCCAATGCAGTTGGATTTCCACATCCGAAAGAGGCGAGCATAGCTTCCTCAGGGACTTGTCCCGCCTGGGAGGAGTCGTACAGATTGGAGGTGATCGGGTCGCAACCTAAGCCACTCGCCGCGCTGGCTCCACAGCAACTGCTTCCGCCAGTCTTCACGCGCAAGGCTGCCTGGCCATACTTTTCTTTGACTACTTCCTTGATGTCGGTGGTACTCATGATGCCTTCTCCTATTTACAAAGTTGGACGATATCTTGGGGTTTGAGGGCCTTATTCCGAGTACAGCATTCGGCGTAGAGGAATTGCAGAAGTTCCTGGAGGGCTTCCGTGTTAGCCGTGTAACGCAAAAAAGTGCTTTCGCGCCGCACGTTTACCAACTCTTCATTCTTCAGTTTGTCCAGGTGGTGCGAAAGCGTGGAATTCGGAATGTCCAGCTCTGACTGGATATCGCTTACGACCAACCCGTCCGGATGCGCGGATAGCAGCAATTGCATGATTCGAAGGCGTGGTTCGGTGCCCATGGCAGAAAGCATGTCAGCGTACTTTGCGACACGCTCTGTATTCTTTTTGCTTGAAGCAACTTGCATATTTCGAGACTTGCAGAAATATAGATTCTTGTCAATCAGAATTTCGCATGAACGCTTGCCAGACACGAAGGCCTCACTGACCCATCTCGGTGATCACCAGTACCGATAATCGCGCTTTATCGAAAGCCCTTCTGTTTCTACCCTTCCAGGTCGCGTTTCAACGGTCGCTGAGCGGTTTATCCAACACTCAGCGCATTGGGAAAACCGGGTTGACAGTCACTTTCTAACTGATTGACACAGGATCTCAAAGTCAACTTTGAAATGAGTAAGCGTGCGGCCTCTGCTGCGGGAATCTTGCTGTGGGCGATTGTGGCAATCAGTTCTATCGTTCTCATCCGCTGTGGAATCATCGCCATCGGATTCTCTTCCCAAAAACCGAACCTATAACGCCTTGCAGGTCAGGCAATCAACGCTGATAATGCTCAAGGAGTCAAATGAATCGTTCATCGATGAAACACGCAATTACCATCGTTCTTGTTGGGACTGCCGCATTCGTTTGCGCCGTTCGGGCGAATGCGCAAACCCGCATGGGTGTCGCGTCCGGAGCGATGGTTCCGGTTTATCAGGCCACATCTTTGCCAAGTTCGCAGCTCATCAACCCGGAAGAATTCGTCAAGATCCTTCAGTCTTCCAAGGTTGAAACGCCACTCATGATCCAGGTCGGATCCCATGTGCTTTATCAGCAAGCACACATTCCTGGTTCGGAATACATTGGGCCGGCTTCCGGCGAGAGTGGATTGCAGTCGTTGCGCAAACGCGTGGAATCTCTGCCGCGAAACAAATTCATCGTCATTTATTGCGGGTGTTGTCCGTGGAGCCACTGTCCCAACGTCAAGCCTGCCGACGATGCGCTGCGGGCAATGGGCTTCACTAACGTGAAAGTTCTCTATATTGCGAACAACTTCGGGGCGGACTGGGTTGACAAGGGCTATCCGGTCGCCAAGGGAGATTAGAAAACCCGCTTTCTGATTGGGGTCGGCGTATTGAAGAAACGGATTCCCAGCGCCTTGGCATTGATCGTGGTCGCAGCGGGGCTTTACTTCGTGACTCGGCATCATGCTGTGCCTGGCGGCATGAATGGCGCACCCATTGAACATCCCCTGGCCCCCGATTTCTCCCTTCCCGAACTAACGGGACAGAGACTCAAATTGTCGTCCTATCGAGGCAAGGTCGTTCTTTTGGATTTCTGGGCAACCTGGTGCGATCCATGCCGTGACGAGATTCCACATTTCGTCGAACTGCAAAACAAGTACGGGGACCACGGCGTGCAGATCATTGGCGTTTCCATGGACGACGGACCGGCACCTGTGCGCGATTTCTACCAGCGCTTCAAAATGAACTACCCGGTTGTGATGGGCAATGCAAAAACAGGTGAACTCTATGGCGGAGTTCTGGGATTGCCGATCGCATTCCTGATCGGACGGGACGGCCGGATCATCGCCAAACATATTGGCGCAACTGACATCTCAGTCTTTGAAAAAGAGATTGCGAGTCTGTTGCGGAACGGAGTCGGCCCTGGTTAAGCCGGCTCGTGGCTGTCGAACTTCCTGCATGGTATCTTCCGCGTCCTCCCGTTAGCGCGGCATGACACGCGAACTGTTTCCCACAGAACTTCCCGGCCCACACTAGATCCACACGTAGAACTGTAAAGGCCACCGGCGAGGTAAGGTCGTGGCACGAACGGAGTAGGGGGACACTGAGGCAGGTGGATTAAGGGCCAGAGATGCGCGGAGGCGTCTGTGCCATTTCAAGCCAGATCCTCTCCGGCCCCGTTCCATTATCACATCACATCACGACTCACTCAAAAGGGCCACTGGCAGAAGTCGCAGGAACTGCGGAAATATGTGGCAGTGTAGTGAAAAAAAGCCGGACGCTGTGGAATCGTCCGGCCCGAAAAGTTTGGGGAATAGGTGGGTGGGCCGGTCGTAAGGATCCGAATGTCGGGGCGAATAAAGAATGATCTGCCGCTGACGCTAACCCATGACCGACCATGAACCGTGCGCTGATAACTGTAAACGTGCACATCGGGCGCGGGCAATACAGTGGATACTGTAGGCACGTTTCGTGACAAGTCCGTCGTCGTACAGTAAGTAAGGTATGGAACGGACACTCGGGTTCAGGTAATTGAACCGTACCGGTGCCTTGTGGCATTCGATGTAACGCTTGAACGGCGAATACGCGAGTTGTGTGCCCAGGCTGTCAAATCACAAGACACGGACGAGTTGCAGCCCATTCTGGCCGAGCTGAGGCATGCGGTGCGCGAACACCTCGAACAGCCCCGGGACATCGTTGCTGAGCACCCGTTCTCTACTTGAATCCCGCCATTGACCTCGCCAGGACGAACGAAAAAAGGGAAACTATGCTGCTTTCCCTGGAAGTCTCCAATAAGTTCGCAAGCCTCCCATGTCTGGACGGACATGCCTCTCAAACACGATCCCAAGCTTCGCAGCCGCCCGCTTCATCACCTTTGGGCCGATACCGTTGATGCGGCCACTGGACAGTAGGTCCTCCTGTGGTTCGATCATCCCTGGAGCAGCAGTAAGCTCGCAGAGCAGCAACTCGACCGCCTCTTCAAGATGTTTAGCACACAGGACTGATCTCATTGGAATCACCGCGAACGTGGGTCAATAGACACAGATCGAGTGCGGACAACATAGTGTCTGTAAATGCAGGGACCGCACAAAATTAGCGCACGCGTCGGGCGAGGGCAATACAGTGACTACTGTAGGCACGATTCGTGACACGCCAGCAGGATGAATGAAAAGAGGGCGGCGGCGGCCAGCATCTGACCGCCCGCGTCTTCGCAGGGCGTCTCCCTGGGGGAACGGAGATTGCGCTCGTCAGACCGCACCGGCCACACTGTTTTCAAGCAGTACGAACCTCTTGTGATGGGTTGTCTCTGGCGGATCGTTGAGGTGGCAGCGAGCTTAACGTGCCTTCTTTATCCGTTGCGGCGGCCCGGCTACAAAGCCAGTACAGAAATACCACCGTCACCATCCCAATTGTAAACCATCCCAAAAGAAACAATCGTAGGAGATACATAGCATCACCTCGCGCAAAGCGCCCGAAGCGACTTGGGGCAATAGCATTATAGCGGAGGCGATATAACAGGAATGTTAGCTTTTTGACCTGTCCGTTTTACTATTGGCAATCTGGTTTGCTTCACTCGACGGATTCTGAGAGGGCCGGAGCATACCGCGTTTCAATCTCATTTCGCATCCGCTGCACGTAACAGTCTTCGTGGATAGCTTTTCCGTACTCCTCGGTCTTGGCCGTTCGAAGATCTACCGGATCGCCGCACAGGCAGCAAAGGAATAATTGGGATTCCGGAAATGTCCTTGCAGCGTCCATTACTGATAACGCAAATGCCACAGTCGGCCTCCTTATGCTGCAAACACCGACGTCCTCAAATTGACGCGATCAAAATTCAGGTCTAGGACAGGTGACTTCAGCACGAATCTGGCCAAACCAACCTTATATAATCCAGCGGTGTCCTGGTCTTCTGCGCCTGATGCCCTATGTAAGGATTACCAACTTGACCCGGATTTCCTACAGTATCGACTGTATGGAGGAGTGGGCAGTGTGAGTTTCGCAACTCCTAGCCGTCGTCTCGCCGCTTGTGGGGAAACTGTCCGCATGACACGCCTTGAGGATCACATCGAGAGGATACTTGGAAAAACCGGGGATTGCCTCACGGCGGCGGCCGTTGTGGCTCCAGCTCAGGTGTTCCGGACATTTACAGCGGCGATGGTTGGGGTCGTCTCCATGTGGACAATCAGTGGAGTGACGAGTCCAGACACTGACGTTCATGCTCGTAGCTTAACGGATTGGTATCACAAGAACAGCACAAAACTTATGCTTTCGCTGTAAGTTGTTGATTGTAAGGTCGCAAGATTTGGTGGAGGCGGCGGGAGTCGAACCCGCGTCCGAAAATGTTACTGGTCAAGAGACTACATGCTTATTCACGTTCATGCCCCGGGCATTAGGCGTTTCCACCCTACCCAAGACGTTCGCGGTTGCCGCTCAGAACGGACAAGAAACGCCAGCCGCTAGCCTGAAGTCTTAGCCTCCCTGCCCAGACGTAGCAGAGAAGAGCAGCCCTCTGTGTGACGCTCGCTCACCGCCCAAGGGCAAAGCGGTGGAAAGCGGCTGCCTAATTAATTAGGCGGCGTATGCCATTGGTTGATTGGCAATTATCATTTTGCCCACGATTACGGGTGTGTGCACCCCGGCATGCCTCTTGGCCGCAAGCATCTCCGTCGAAGCCGTGACGCCCCCACTGGTGGGATTGGCCATGCAAAGACCTACTTCCAATCTAGGGGGAAAAGGAGATGAAGTCAAACCGCCGAGCGGACCAAGAGTTACGCCCGTTCGGTTCCCCTCGTTCGGGCCGCAGGGTCGGGATATCGGATGAAAACTGCGGGCCGTGAGTCTAAATGGCTAGCGAGTTGCCTTTATAGACTGGAAGGCGTTTACAACTCTCTGTAATTAGCCGGATTTGCTCGGCAGTCAGGTTGAGGAATTCAAAACCATAGACCCTGCCAGTGCTACGTCGCACCACTGCCTGCGCTTTACCGCCAGCAATCGGCTCCAATTCCACGGTGTCATCTACCTTCAAGGAATCGGAAGTAATGGCCGAAAGGCCGCTCTCGCTGATCTCGATGCTGATACCTCGTTTCACTACCCCATCGACCGAGCGAATAATTATGGGGACGCTGGAGCGATATCGCCGGTGCCGTCTCCGGTCGGACGAGGTCTCTGACACCTCGTGGAGTTCAACGTCAGTTCTCATGGGTTGGCTTCTGTTCCTTTCTTAACATCGGCGGGACTCGAGTTTTCTTTAGCTACGCCTGGCCTTGTTTTTTGCATCCTCCCGCCCTCGCCTACATCTGACTTAGAGCACCGGCCTGTAGAATCGAGGTCGTTGACTTAACATGAATTTCATCGTCCAACGCTGTCAGGAGAACTGCCCGTGAAGTCGGAGTGTTTGCCTTTCAGCCAGATTCCCCACACGACACGGCTTTTCGCCGACTTTCTTTCCAATTACTCCAAAGTTCAGCAGTTCTATCCGCGGTCCGCATATTTCAACCAATGGTTCAAGGACGAGGCGTCGAATCTGTCGTATGTGGCCGAAAGGCGTGAGCTTGTTGCTGCGATTCTCGACCGACAAAATCGATCGTGGAACGCATCCGCGAAGGCTCTGGAAAATGTTGCTCGACTTCGAGCGGGCGCATCGGCGGTGGTTACTGGACAGCAAGTGGGACTCTTCGGCGGTCCATCATTCACGATTTTCAAAGCGCTGACTGCACTCAAACTCGCCGACCATGCGACTCGATCTGGACTCGATTGCGTGCCCGTTTTCTGGCTGGCCACCGAGGATCATGATCTTGCCGAAGTGAATCAGGTCTCGATTCCTGGACCTGATGGTTCGTTGCAGAGGCTGACGGCGCCGGCCGAGGGCTTGTCGAATGCGCCAGTGGGGACGATACGCTTCGGCTCGGAGATTCAGGCTGTGGTGGAAGCTGCCACTGGGTTGTTAGGGCCTGGCGAGACTTCCGATTTTCTTCGGGAGGCATACCGCCCGGGAGAGACCTTTGGCAATGCCTTTGCGCGCTTGCTCGCGCGGCTATTTTCAGATTGGGGCGTGATCCTTCTGGATGCAGCCGACCTCGAATTTCACCAGATCGCGGGACCTGTCTACCGCGCGGCAATCGAGCGCGCCGCCGAACTGGATGAAGCCCTTTTGAGTCGAGGAAAAGTCCTGGAATCGGCCGGTTACCATCAGCAGGTTAAGGTGACGCCTTCGTCGACGTTGCTGTTCACAGTTCGAAATGGCGCGCGAGTTCCGGTGCATCGTCGGGTAAACGGAGAAGGAAGCGCTGAATTTCTCATCGAGGAAGAACGCATTTCGAAAGCGGATCTGCTAAGCCGCGTCGCATCGTCGCCGGGGAACTTCAGTGGCAATGCACTGCTTCGGCCCGTCGTTCAGGATTACTTGCTGCCGACTCTTGCCTACACGGGAGGATCTGCCGAAGTAGCTTACTTCGCCCAGGTGGCTGTCGTCTACGAAATGCTCCTGGGTAGAGTCACTCCGATCGTTCCGCGTTTCTCCGCGACTATCATCGAGCCAAAACCGAAAACATTCCTTGAGCGCTACGGGCTCCGGTTACCCGATCTTTTCCAGGGTCCAGAAAATCTGCGTGAACAGATGGCTTCCCGCACTTTGCCCAAGGAGTTGCAATCTGCGTTTGATCAGGCCGAAACTTCGCTGGAAAAGTCTCTGGCCGCCATTCGCGAGGGTCTGGCCCGGTTGGATTCAACCTTGGTCGATTCGGCTATCAATGCGGCGTCCAAGATGCAACATCAGCTCAGCCAACTGCGCTCGAAAGCTGCCCGCGCCGAACTCCTCCAGACAGAAGTTCTCACCCGGAAGGCCGATGTGCTCAGCAATTTGTTGTATCCCGGCAAGGCTTTGCAGGAACGCGAGATCACGGGGGTGTATTTCGTAGCGCGTTACGGGAGAGAATTCTTGCGGGATGTGTACGAAACCATCCACCCGGACTGCGTGGATCACCAGATAATCTCTCTGTAGGCGCGAGCGTTCGGTGTGGAGAAAACCGTCTACAGCTTCTGTTCTAACTCTGCCAGCGATTCCACCCGCGGCAGTCCAGATTCACGATAGGCTCCAGATACATCGAACAAGATGGCCTGCATTCCCGCCCGGGTCGCACCCAGATAATCGACAGAATACATATCCCCAACGTAGACACTCTGCTCCGGGGCGACCTCCATACCGCGGAGTGCACACTCAAAAATTGCCGGATGAGGCTTCTCGTATCCGACTATGCCCGAGTCGGTAATCGCGGCGAAACAATCGGCTATTCCGCAGCGAGTCAGCACATCGCCGATCTTGCCGTCGGCATTCGAGATCACTGCAAGCGGGTAGCGGCGTCGCAGCCGCAACAGAGTCTCTCGCGTGCCCGGACGGATGTCGCGCCAGTTCGCGGAAATACGCGTGGCATCGACCAGAGCATCGCGCAAAGCATCATCATGAACAGCAAGCTCCTCGAGCAGGTGGGAATAGAAAAGATACCAGAAACTGCGGTCCGACCGGCCATCGTGCTTTATTATCTCGTCGAACTCTTTCTTCGTTTTTCGCTCGATGGCATGCCATTGTTCGAGACTCGGAGTCAGCTTTTGCTGGTGTAAGGGAGCCAGGATATGCGACCGGTCAGGGAAGAGAAGAGTGTTGCCAACATCGAAGAAGATTGCTTTTAGCGGAGCAGGCATCGGAAAAGGCTGGCCTACTCTGATTCTTCATCGCGCTTCTTGCCATACCGCAACGCCAGGCCAACCCCAATGGTCATGAATCCGATGGGCGGAATAAGCAGGACCACAACTCCTCGCGTGATCGCGCGCTGGCCTTCCTGATTGAGGGCGCGCGCGGTGCTGTAGCACATGGCGCAACTCTGGGCAAAAGCGGGAGCCGCCCACAGTGCAATCAATAAAGCCGATGTGGTCAGACGAAGCTTCATCGGACTCCCAGGTGCACGATTCGAAAGGCGTCGGGAAAGAAAATACACATCAGGCACAGGCAAGCCGTCACTGCCGTCATCATCACCCACTTCATAGCGGCGACCTCATACTTCAGGTGCATGAAGTATCCGATAATCAGGGCCGACTTGATGATGGAGAGAATCATGAGGGCTTCCAGCATCTGCAGCGGCTCAAAGACCCGCTTGTAGGCGAGAACCACTTCGACGGCGGTGAGCAGCAGCAGTGCTCCCCATACCCAGAAATATTGTCCTTTGCCCTCATCGTGCGTTGCGGCGGCGGTGTGCATTCAGTCTCTCCCGTTCGACTTCCGATATTTCCGATCGTACTCGCCAGATCCTTCGGGGCTTGCGCCCCTCAGGATGACGTCAACTGGGTTAACACGACATCACACTCTCGTGGACATCAAATACACCAGCGGGAAAATGAACATCCAGACCAAGTCTACGAAGTGCCAGTACAGTCCCGCGATTTCGACATCATGCGCGTCGTAAACTTTAGGCTTCAGAATCAGGATCACGGCTGCGACGATGAATCCCGCGAGCAGTGCGTGGACCCCGTAGTGGAACACACTGTTCGCCGGAATCAGCCACCACGCCACTGCCCAGACGGCCAACAGGATCGGCAGAAATGCTTTGCGCAGGGAAACCACTCCCAAATAAATGACTCCGATGGTCACGTGCAGCATGTGCATGCCCGTCAGGGTGAAGAACGTCCCGCCGAACTGGGGCACGTTTGCCGCCCAGGGATTCTTGAATGGCGTCATGCCTTCATCAATCAGGTGGGTCCACTCCAGCCCGTGAAGCACAATGAACGCGATGCCAAAAAACATGGTGAAGAGAATCCAGTTGCGGGTCCAGCTGCGATCGCCGCGCCTCGCCGCCAGCACCGCCAAAACCATGGTCAGCGAACTGGAGAGCAGGCATCCAGTCATAATCGTGGCGTTGGTGATGCTCTCCTTGCCAAAGGGCGTAGGCCAGTCGGGATTTGAAATGCGTCCGTAGCTGTAGGCGAACAAGAGCGCTCCAAACGTCAGAGTGTCGGAGAGCAGGAACAGCCACATCCCGATCTTTTTCGAGTAGGTGCCAAACAAAGACGGCTCGTAGACGTCGGCCATCCCGTGTTGCACCGCGACTTCGGACATGTTTGATGTCTCCTTATGTTCGTGTAGTGCGGGCACCCTCGCCCGCGTCTCCCTCTAGCGCACAAACCACAACAACCCGAAAATGTAGAGCCACAGCAAAAACATGAAATGCCAATACCAGGCAGTTACATCCACCACGACCCGACGCGCCTCTACCGGCGTGTGCAGCAGCGAGACCACGGCCGCATAGAGTAACACTAAGATGCCTCCGGCGAGGTGAACAGCGTGGGTTGCCGTCAGAAGATAAACGAACGAACTACTCGCGCTGGTGGCCAGATAAAAGCCGCGATCCGCGAGCTCTCGCCAAGCCATCCACTGCCCAACCAGAAAGCCGCCTCCAAGCACCACAGTGATCCCGAGCCAGGGAAAACCTTTGCCTTCTCCGAGAGAGACGCCTGGGATGGAACGAATCGGCGCGAGAGCCGCTTGGCGAGTAATCTGCCGCCGCGCCAATTCCGCCGCAATACTGCTCACCAGCAGAAGGGCCGTGTTTACCAGCAGCAGCGTGGTCGGAAGATCGACGGGAATCCAATCACGAACATAAGTATTGGTGCGTTCATCGAGAGTGGGCAAGCCCCGGCGCACTACGTACGCGCTGGTCAGGGAAACGAAGATCATGGTGACGGAAGTCAGCCCGATTGCCAGACCCAGCCGTAGCCGACGCAGCCGCGCTCCGTAATCCGGCGAACCATCGCCCCGGCCGTCACCACCTCCGCCGTAAGCGGGCGGACGTACGCCACCGCCGCCTTGGCCTGTCTTCGGTACGTCAATCGTAACTGGAGAACTCAAAGTCGCCATTCTAATGAGATGCCACTGTAGCCGGATCCGTCTGCATCACATAATCCCGCGGCGCGCCTGGCACGCTGTATTCATACGGCCCGTGATTCACGACCGGAGTTTGTCCTCCAAAGTTATCGTGAGGCGGAGGCGTAGCCGTGGTCCACTCCAGGGTCGTTGCCTCCCATGGATTATCGGTCGCCTTCGGACCTTTGAACATGCTCCAGAACAAATTAAGCACAAAGATGAGTTGGGCCGCCACGGTAATGATCGCTGCGTAGGTCATGAAAGTGTTCAGCGGGATCAGGTGTTGCAGATAGGCAAGCTCCGTGAACTGGGAGTAGCGCCGGGGCTGGCCAGCCATCCCCAGATAATGCATTGGCATGAAAATGCAGTAGGTGCCGATAAGCGTAATGACGAAGTGAACCCGTCCCCAGGTTTCATTCATCATGCGGCCAAACATCTTGGGGAACCAGTAATAGGTCCCGGCAAACATACCAAAGATCGCCGCAACACCCATAATGAGATGGAAGTGGCCGACCACGAAGGCGGTGTCATGCAACGGAATATCGAGCACCGGCTGCGCCAGGAATGGTCCGCTCAACCCGCCGGAGACAAAGAGAGAAACGAACCCGATTGCATAGAGCATCGGCGTCTGGAAGCGCACGCGTCCGCCGTGAATAGTTCCCAGCCAGTTGAAGGTCTTGATGGCCGACGGAACTCCGATAGCCATAGTCATGAGCGAGAACGCAAAGGCCGTGTACGGGCTCATGCCGCTCATAAACATATGGTGGCCCCACACCATGAATCCCAAAAAGCCGATGGCCATAATGGCATACACCATCGCCTTGTATCCGAAGATCGGTTTGCGCGAGAAGGTTGAAAGCAACTGCGAAGCCACGCCCATTCCCGGCAGAATCGCGATGTACACTTCGGGATGTCCGAAGAACCAGAACAGATGCTGCCACAGCAGCGGCGAACCGCCCTTGTGGCCCATGATCTGACCGTTCACGACGACCAGCGGAACATAGAAGCTGGTGCCCAGATTGCGATCGAGCAGCAGCAAAATGCCCGCGGAGAGCAAAACACCGAACGCCAGCAGCCCTAAAATCGCTGTAACAAACCATGCCCAAACCGTGAGCGGCAGACGCATCATGGTCATGCCCTTGGCTCGCAGATCAAGAGTAGTGGTGATGAAGTTCAGGGCACCCATCAGGGAGGCAATACAGAAAATCGCGATGCTGGTAATCCACAAATCCGCGCCCAGTTGTTCGCCAGGTCCGGAATTGGTGAGGGCACTCAACGGCGCGTAACCAGTCCAGCCATGCAGCGGAGCGCCTCCCGTCACAAAGAACGCCGCCAGTATCACCACGAAAGCTACGAAAGTAGTCCAAAACGAAAGCATGTTCAAGACCGGAAACGCCATATCCGGTGCGCCGATCTGAATGGGCAAAAAGTAGTTCCCGAATCCGCCCTGCGGCGCCGTCGTCAACACGAAGAACACCATAATCGTGCCGTGCATCGTCAGCAGGCTCAGGTAGGTTTCAGGCTTGATCTCGCCAACCAGCGGCAAAACCGCCGTCGGCCAGATCATGTGAACACGCATGAGAATCGACAGGAACATGCCGACAAACACCGCCACCAGCGCGAGAAAGTAATACTGCAGCCCGATTACTTTATGATCCAGGCTGAAAATATATTTGCGGATAAAGCCCTGAGGAGCGTGCGCGTGGATTGTTGCCGAAGTCGCCATTACTGTTTCTCCGCCTCCTTAGTTGCCAACCACTTATCAAAATCTTCCTGGCTCACAACCTTCAGCATGCCGTGCATCTTGTAATGACCGAGTCCGCAAAGCTCGGCGCAGGCAATCTCGTAATCGCCAACCTCTGTCGGCGTGAAATGCATATGGATAACAAGTCCGGGAACCGCATCCTGTTTGAACCGCATTTGAGGAACGAAAAAGCTGTGAATGACGTCGACCGCGCGCAAGGTGAGATTCACCTGCCGGTTCACCGGAAGATACATGGTACCGGCGACAACGTCATCCTTTGCCGCCGGATCAGTCGTATCCAGGCCAAGCGCAGCTTCGTTTCCAGCCGATGGATCCATAAGCTTAGGATCAGTCCGGCCAAATTTTCCATCAGCGCCCGGATAGCGGAAGTACCAGGCAAACTGCATACCGGTCACTTCCACCGGAACCGAGTCAGCGTCCGCTGGTGCGAAACGCTCCGACGCCCAGATAGGACTGCCCATTAAGTTCAGCCCTATAAATAGGATGGCGGTCAACGCCGTCCAAACCACTTCCATCCTCGTATTGCCGTGAGAATATGTGACTTTACTGGCGCTTCCCCGATCGCGGTACTGCCACACGAAAAGCCCGAGAGCGCCTTGGGCGGCCACGAAAACGATCCCCATGAGCACATACGTCAGCGCAAACTGATGGTCGATCCAGGGCGTCGACGTCGAAGCGCCGTGTGGAAGCCACCAGGTTTGCGCAACGAAAAAGTAAGTGCTGACAAAGGTGATCAACCAGATAATCGCAAGAAGAGCGAGGCCCATCTACAAGACCTCCAGGGGTCGGGGTTTGTGCATTGTCATAGTGCGTCAAAAAAACACAAAGCTGCGGTTGGCCCCGAAGTTTATCACACGCAAGCGCGATGGGTGCAAGCACTTGTTGTGGAAGGAACCGATTCGGGAACGTAGCCGTCGATTACGCTGAACTCCCGTTGATCGTTCGTTTCTGATTGGTTTCCTTTGTGTACCTCTGTGTCCTTCGTGGTTTAATGCTTTTGACGGTATGCGGAAGAAATCCACAGGCCAAGGCCACGACACCCCCTACATCCGCCTGCAGAAGAACTACTGCTTTGCTTGCGGCAACAACAATCCTGAAGGCATGCACCTCAAGTTCGCATACGACGAGGAGCGCGATTGCTTCGTCTGCCGCTTCCGCCTCGGCAAACGCTACACCGGACCGCCCGGCCACGCCCACGGCGGCATTATTGCAACGATCCTCGATGAGGCCATGGGTAAGGTAAACAAGTTGCGCCATGTAATCGCGCTAACCTCACAGATCACCGTAAACTATTTGAAGCCCGCGCCGCTCAACAAACCCCTGCTGGTCGAATCCCGCGAAGTGCGTGTCCACGGCCGACAGCACATCAACATGGCGGAGATTCTTAATCCCAAAGGAGAGGTGCTGGCTCGCGGTCGCGGTTTGTTTATCGCAATCGATCCCCACAAAATGTTCGCGAAGTTCGTAGATGGATAGATGAATGGAGGGCGCGCTCCCTCGCCCCTCCCAAAATCAAGCCAAACACTCCTGCAGAATTCTGGCCAACTGCTCGACTCCCCGCCGAAGTTCGCGCGCGTCCACTGCCGCAAACCCCAGCACGATCCCGTCACTTCGCGCACGGCCATAAGCATACCGGCTCAAAGGAACCACTTCGACATCGTACTTCGCCGCAGCCTGCGCCGCCCGCTCGGCGAGGATTCCGCCCTGCAGCCAACCCACCGTTCGCAGCCCCGCCTCTACCGTCGGAATTTCCAGTAGTCCCCCAAGCTGTTCCCGAGCAGATTCCACCAGCACCGACAAGCGCTCGGCATACAACTCCCGCATCCGCCGCACGTGTCGCGCAAAGTGACCTTCGCTAATGAAGTCACACAGAATTGCCTGATCGATCAGCGGCGGATGATGCGTGCTCACCGACTCCGCCGCAGCAAAAATGTCCACCATGTCCGCCGGTACCACCAGATAAGCAAGCCGCAGAGCAGGGAAGAGAACGTCCGTGAAACTGCCGGCGAAGATCACGACCGCAGCCCGATCCAAACCCTGCAGCGCCGGGATAGGCCGCCCGGAATAACGATATTCGCTATCGTAGTCATCTTCAAAGATGATCGTCCGCGACCGGCGTGCCCATTCGAGCAGCGACAACCTGCGGCGCAAGCTCATGGTTACGCCCAGAGGGAACTGATGCGCGGGAGTCACATAAACTAACCGTGGACGCTGCTGCGGCCACCGTCTTCGACCGGCGTCAAGATTCAAACCTTCGGAATCGACTGGCACCGGACAAATTTTCGCTCCCACCGCGCGGAAGACGACCGCAGCACCGGGATATCCCGGTTCCTCCATCCACACCGGATCGCCCGGGTCCAGCAGCAAGTGCGCCGTCCGATCAAGCGCCTGTTGCACACCCGAGATGATCAGTACCTGATCCGCCGTGCATTTCACGCCCCGAGACGTATTTAGATATTCCGCCACAGCTTCGCGAAGCGGACGATATCCCAGTGCTTCCCCACCAGCGAGCAATCGAGCCGACACTCGCCGCAGACGTCGCGCTGCCACCTGAGCCCAAAGGTTCGTAGGAAAAGCATCGAGCGCAGGTTGGCTTGCGCGAAATGCCCTTGCGGGACGAGCCTCGGCTCGAGGCAAAGGCCGCAGTCGTCCTGCGTAGGCCGAAAGCGGAATGCCGCGCCTGCGGGTTCCCACGGTTGATTTCGTGCGCGGTGCCTGCAATAGCTCGTCGGGAAGAATCTCGCTGACGTAGGTTCCCGAACCCACCTTGCCTTCGACATAACCCTCGGACCTCAACTGCTCGAAAGCGGTGACAATCGTCGGACGAGAAATTCCGTATTGTTCGGCCAAATCCCGCGTGGCCGGGAGACGAGCGCCCGGGCGCAATCGTCCGGCAAGAATCTCCGAGCGCAGTTCTTCATAGAGCCAGCGATACAAAGCCATTCGCGGCTTCGGGCCCTTCAGGTTCAGCGGTAGCGTGCTCGACTTCTTCGCCATGTGACACCCAAGTGAACCCTTTCCCGTTTGTCATTCCGAGCGAAGCGAGGAATCTGCTGTTCGCCGGGTGCAGATGAATGCAAGCCCCTCGCTCGCAAGACATAACAAGCCGCCCGAAGAGTGGTATGTAAAGAATATAGGAAAATGGACATTCCAAGCTAGCCAATAAAATTGTTATCGTAAGTAAGTCGTTGCATCGGGTAATGCTGTCATCCTGAGCGCAGCGAAGGATCTTTGCATTCTGCCTGCACAGTCCAGGCGCTACGCGTCGCCTTGAACAACAACGGATGGCGGCGACGTACTTCAGGACGTCGATGAGTTCCACTAGAAAAGAGGACTTATGTCGAGCAACAACGGAAGATCCACCAGCCTGCGCCTTAAGACAGGCCTCGCCGAAATGCTGAAGGGCGGCGTCATTATGGACGTCACCAACGCCGAGCAAGCGGTGATTGCCGAGAAGGCCGGCGCCGTCGCAGTCATGGCTCTCGAGCGCGTCCCTGCGCAAATCCGCGCCGAAGGCGGCGTAGCCCGCATGGCATCGCCCAAGAAGATTCGCGAGATCATGGCCGCAGTCTCAATCCCGGTAATGGCCAAGTGCCGCATCGGACATTTTGCCGAAGCCCAAATCCTTCAGGAACTCGGCGTCGACTACATCGACGAGTCCGAAGTCCTCACGCCCGCCGACGAAGCCCACCACGTCGACAAGCACGCCTTCACGGTTCCATTCGTCTGTGGCGCCCGCAACCTCGGAGAAGCCCTGCGCCGCATCGCCGAGGGCGCAGCCATGATTCGCACCAAGGGAGAGGCCGGCACCGGCGACGTAGTCCACGCCGTGAAACACATGCGCCAGATCGTGCAAGAAATAAAGATCCTGACCGTGCTCAGCGAAGAAGAACTCTACGCCAAAGCCAAAGAACATCAGGCCCCGTATGAATTAGTGAGAATCGTCGCGAAAGAAGGGAAGCTGCCCGTGCCGAATTTCTCCGCCGGAGGCATCGCCACGCCCGCCGACGCCTCGCTGGTCATGCAACTAGGCGCCGAATCCGTATTCGTAGGCAGCGGCATCTTCATGCAAGATTCCACCACCTTCGCCAATCCGGAGGAAGCGGAGAAGCGCGCCAAGGCAATCGTGCAAGCCGCAACGCACTACAACGACCCTAAAGTGTTACTTGAAGTCAGCGAAGATCTCGTGGGCGCAATGAAAGGGCTAGCAGTAGGCGCGCTGGATGAAGCCCACATGCTGCAAACGAGGGGATGGTAGATCGAACTATTAGATCACGAAGGACACGAAACTTCCCCTAATGACGTAGCCCTTAGTTTTCCTTTGTGAAGCTTCGTGTCCTTTGTGGTTAAGGTTTTTTTATGAAGATCGGAGTATTAGCTCTCCAGGGTGATTTTGACGCCCACCGCCGCCGGCTTGAGGCTCTGGGCGCTGAAGTTGTGCTGGCCAAGAAGCCCGAACAACTCGACGAGATCGACGGCCTGGTGATCCCGGGAGGAGAATCAGGAACGTTCCTCAAACTGCTGGGGGAAGCCGGCTTCGAAAAGCTGAAGAAGTTCGTTCAAGTGAAGCCGACCTTCGGCACCTGCGCAGGCGCAATCCTGCTGGCCAACGAAGTAGAAAACCCGAAGCAGTCCGGACTAGGAGCGCTCGACATCCGCATTCGCCGCAACGCCTACGGTCGCCAGATCGACAGTTCGATCCGCGAAGGCTGGCTGGGTAACGAGCCGCTCGAAATGGTCTTCATCCGCGCCCCCAGAATAGAGCGCATCGGCCCCGGCGTTGAAGTACTCGCTACAGAAGGCGACGATCCCGTGGCAGTCCGACAGGGAAGAGTCATGGCAGCAACCTTCCACCCCGAGCTGAGCGACGACACCCGTGTACATCAGGCATTCCTTAATCTAATCCAGCATTGACAAGCTTCCGGTGAGTGTAGACCGGACACTCCTGTCCGCCACCTTGGACTCACGTCGTTGCCCGTGCATGCTTTTGGTCTCGAAATTATCAAAACTTTCCTCTTGACAATCTACTCGCGTAACCGTACAGTTACACATTATGCGGAACCGTTCGGTTACATATTCCACGGAAGCGACTTTTCAAGTATTGGCGGATCCGACCAGACGAGCCGTGCTTGATCTTCTCAGGAGCGGAACTCAGCCGGCGGGACAAATTGCCAAGGCTTTTCCAGTTTCACGTCCGGCCATCTCCAAACATTTGCGCTTGCTTCGCCGCGCTCATCTGGTGCAGGAACGCCGGGAAGGTCGCCATCGTCTTTACCAACTCAACCCTGAACCGCTAAAAGCTGTGGATTCCTGGCTGGAACAGTATCGCGTCTTTTGGCAGACCAGCTTGGCCAACTTGAAGACTTTTGTTGAAGCTGAGTACGCGAAAGAAACTGCACACGATCGTCCAAAACACAAATAACAGGAGGAGTGAAAATGAAAACGCTACGGATTGCAGCTTGCATTACGTTGTTCACAACCGCCGTTTTTGCGCAGTCGGACGCGCAGAAATCATTCGACCAGCTGAAATCGCTCGCTGGTTCATGGGAAGGGAAGAACTCGATGGGTCAATCGGTGCAGGTCTCTTACCGCATGACCGCTGGGGGCTCTGCGCTGATGAGTGAAATCGTGGGCCACGGCGAAACCATGATCTCAATGATTAATTTCGACGGCCCCAATCGCCTGCTCCTGACTCATTACTGTGCCGTCGGAAACCAGCCGCGCATGCAGGCCAGCGCTTCGCCGGACGGCAGGACCATCACCTTTAACTTTCTCGACGCCACCAATCTCGATAGTCCGCAGTCCGGCCACATGGATCACGTAGTGATCGCCCTGCTTGGACCCGACCACCACACCGAGGAGTGGAACTTTATCGATCACGGCAAGGAGACCAAAGAATTTTTTGACCTGACGCGCAACAATTGAAGCGCCTTTAACTTCCAGAACCAGGCAGCGAGACAACTCAATTTAGGAGCCAGCTATGGCACAAGCAGTGGTTACTCCCGATCAAGATGCGATCGTCAGCGAAATAGATGTCAAGGCGCCGGCAGAGCGAGTATTTCAAGCTCTCACCGATCCCCTGCAGTTCAAGCTCTGGTGGAATAGTGACGAGTGCCAGACCGAGTTCTTCGAAATGGATCCGCGCCCCGGAGGAAAATGGCGTTTCGGAACCAGGAAGGCCAAATTGGACGTCAATGGCGTGAACCAGTTCATTTGCGAGGGCGAGGTGCTCGAATTTTATCCGCCGCGCCTGCTGGCCTACACCTGGATTGCGAATTGGCACGACGACGAGACTCGCAGCACGCTTGTCCGCTGGGAGTTGACGCCGACCAAAGACGGCACCCATGTGAAAATCACCCATAGTGGTTTGGCCCAGGAAGCGGTTGCCCGCAGGGATTACAGCGGCGGCTGGCCTGGCGTTGTCGAATTGCTCAAGAAATTTGTCGAGACAAAATGAACAGGAGACTTCATGGCTACCATTGAAATCACCCCCGATCAAGATACGGTGGTTGCGGAAATCTTCATTGCCGCGCCGCCAGAGCGTGTCTTCCAGGCGATTACCGATCCCGCGCAGACCTCGCAGTGGTGGGGACAGAAAGGCGTGTATCGCATCACGGAGCGGCACGCCGATTTTCGCGTCGGCGGCAAATATTCGAGTGCCGGCGTGGGCGCGGACGGTAGGCCGTTTCGAGTGGACGGCGAATATCTGGAAATTGATCCGCCGCGGCTGCTGGTCCAGACCTGGACCGCCAGTTGGCGCGCAGACGTGAAGACCATCGTGCGTTGGGAACTCGAGCCCCAAACGGTTCACGGCCTGCAGCATCGCGGTCCGCAAAAAGTGGGAACGGGCACGGTGGTGCGAGTTCGTCAGCAAGGATTCGCGGGCGCCCCGAAGGCAGCTGTCGATCACGCCCAGGGATGGACGCGCGTCCTCGGCTGGATGCAGGCGTTCGTCGAAAAGGGCGAGACCGTCGACACCCGCGACTAAGAGGTTCAGGCCGCGTTCTACGCCGGGTGCCCGGTCTCGGGGCCTTCGAGACCTTTGTGGTTCCGAAACCCACATCTCGACGGGAGATGTGGGCACCCGGAGCTGACTGAATCATACCGGCGCTGACCATCGCTCTCCTACACATGAGACCTTTGGTTCGCGCCAGTGGCGAGCTTCGGCGATGCAGATGATGTGCAAGATGAACGGCAAGGGTACAGCGAACGTCGGAATCACGCTCAGTGGGAGCACGGTCATGGGGCTGGTCGGGATTCCGTGCGGGTCGATCACCCAGGCGGTGGCGCCCAGAGTCACCGCGGTTAAGAGGGAACTGGCTGGCCGAAATGCGGGGGCGGATGCGAACCTGCCCTTCGCGGCACAAAAAACCGGACGCCCAAGGTCTCATGCTTTTCGAGACCGGGGTTCTGGCCAACTCCGCAAGCAGAGCGTGAGACCTTGGCCTCCCGCTACTTCATCGACGAAAAGTCCGTCGGACGCATGTAGATCACATCTATTTTCTCCACCGTCTTCTCGGACTCCTCGGACTTCAGCATCTCTTGAAACGCCGGGTCGGCCCGCATCGCGTCCCAATTCTTTTTCGCTTCCTCCCGGCTGGCGTGAGCCAGCATAAAGATGAAGGTGTTGTCCCAAGCGGGAGCATCCTCGGGCACCCAGTAACCCACAACCTTCAGATCGTGTTTGGCGAGCAGTTTGGAAGTTGTGTCACGAAAGCGCGCCTCTAGCGCCGGTTCTTTGCCCGGTACCGTGTGATAAATGCGAAGTTCAAAGACGCGATCGCTATCGGCCTTCACTTGTTTCACGTGCGTCAGGCGGGAAGTAACGAGCGATCCGGCGGCAAAGGAAAGCAGGGCGATGCCTAAGACCGTCCATCTTGTCGATTGCCAGCCTTTGAATTGCCAACCGTTGAGCGTCATGGAAGTCTCTCCTCAAAAAAGCGAAGTGGGCGGGAAGCCCCTTATGGAGTACGTATAGGAATGCATTTTGGATTGTTTACGGCACCTGTAGGACGGACACTCTTCTCCGTCGCCTCTGACTTGGTTCTTGCAGGTTCCCAGCCAGGAAATATCAAGTCCAACATCAACTCAAGAGCGGCGGACGGGAGTGTCCGCCCCGCACGATCGGATCATGGCAAATATTCGGCTGGGTTGGTCTTCAGGATCCCCGCGGCTCCCCACATCTCGAGCGAGATGTGGGGCACTCGGTGCCAGGGTGGTAGTTGAGCGATTTCGAGGCTCGGCTGCCCGTCTCGTAGCCTAGCGCGGGTTGTGCTGTACGCCCTCAAATCCCTTTTCAAATTGCGTGACCAGTGGCGTTTCCCCGGCCTGGAGACCGCCGCGTCCCATCACGCGCCAGAGAAAACTGCTATGTTCGTGCGCATCGTAAACCGCTAGCAGATCTTCGGACGGCCGGCCCGTCACCAGGATGATGATGTCGGCCTGGGAGGGCTGGTAAACAATAATGAGTTTGCCCCAATTCTGAATGGCATTCTGCACCGCGTTGATCGCGTCCCGATCTTCGTAAAACAGGTTCGGATCGAACTGATCTCCGTCATAGGAGGCAACGTAGACATAGCGCGCATTCGCCAGAGTTCCCGGAAACGCCGGCACTTTCGCGGTACTGGGATTGGGCGCAGCCCAGGCGGACATCGCCGCCATCACAATCAAGCTTATCGCCACGAGAGAAAATCGCTTCATACAAACACCTCTTTTTGGTTAGATGCGTTCGGACGGGGCGGACCTTCTGGCGCTCTCGAATCAACGCCTTACGTTAAGAACCCGGCAATTCCTAAAATAGGAAGCGTGATGCATTTTGTTGTTTCAAGTGGTGTGGCGCGGGCTAAACTTTAACCTGGTGGATTCAGGCGCGGCCGTTGTCTCGCGATTTTGGAGCGAGACAGGGTCGCGTTTTCGTTTCTGCCACTAATTGTCCTTACACAAATCCTAGGAAAGGGAACTCAGGCGCAGCTTCACCGGGTGCGCCTCTGTCATCATGCAAACTGAAGATCACAAACACGATAGTGCAATCGCGAAACCGTCGGAAGAAGGTATCGACATCCACGCGCTCGGCGTCGACTCTCCAAGAAACAAGGGCGACATCGTGGAGGCCAAGTTCTTAGCCAAGGCTTCCAGCTTGGGCTTTGGCGTAGCTCGCCCTTGGGCCACAGAGCGTTATGACTTTGTCCTCGACTCCGGATACGGCTTCTGGCGAGTGCAGGTAAAGTCCAACCGCGGCCGGGCCGACGGCGCGTACCTGGTCAAGGTTTCGGGCTATAAGCGGGTGGCCTACACCGAGAGAGACATTGATTTTCTCGTGGCCTACCTCGTGCCCGAAGATTTGTGGTATATCGTTCCGATAAAGAAGTTCATAGGGAAGGGTACTTTGTTCTTCTATCCCCACGGGCGAGGCACGTCGCCCTGGGAGAAGTATCGCGAAGCCTGGTGCCAGATGGCCTGCCCCCACGACGAGAACGGCCCCAGCAAGATTGTAACTCCGCGCTGCTGCGACAAAGGCCCGACCCGTCTTCCGATCTGCCCACTGAAGCTGTTGCGCTGAGATAACCCGAAGCCATCAGCCCGCAGCCGCGTAGCGGCGCAAGAATGCAGCCCACGGCGCGAGCCGTGGGCGAAAGCGGGAAACGAACCAGCCCCGGCGGGGCGAAAGACAGGGCCAAAGATCAGACCACGCCCATCCTTCACCCACGCTGTCATGCTGAGCGGAGTAACTGGTTCGCGAAGCGAATCAGTTACGGAGTCGAAGGATCCCTGCACCGCACTTGTCGTCCAAACGCTTCAAGGCATTCTTCCCGTGAAGCGTGCTGGCGGGGGCCGGGTGCCCCATCCTAACGTCGCAGAAATAGTCCGATCCCGACCCCACCCTGGTTTTGCGACGTTAGGGTGGGGGTTTTGACTTTCGACAGTCGGCTGGCCCACACAAACCCGGTCTTGCCTCGACCGAGGATGCTCCGATCTCCCCCAACTCTGTCATCCCGACCGCAACAGATCATCGCAAAGCGATGATCTGCGGAGTGGAGGGACCTGGTGTTGCACACAAAAGCGGGTGCCCCGTCCTTCTCGCGTTCTGTGCGAGAGGGCGGGGCTTTTAGACGCCACAGTCCCTTCCGGCAGCCCCGGTACTATGACTCAACGTTCGCAGTGAACAGAAGCTAATGGAAAAACTGGATTACATGCACCAGAACCCAGCGCAGCGCGGATTGGTCACGCGTCCCGAGGCTTGGACGTGGAGCAGTGCCAGACACTATGCCACCAGGGAAGAAGGTGCGGTCGAGATTGAATCTCGCGGGACAGCAAACTCGGGGACAGACGGGACGTTCACGCTGTGCCGCCGATTTGCCTCCCACCTTTGTTTAGTGCGGCCTTGGATTCAATAGGCGCTGGACGCGCTCGGGCTCGCGTGCAATGACCTTTAGATAGGCTTGGGTTGGTTGGTCCGGCTCCGCGCGGCCTTGCTCCCAATCGCGGAGAGTTCCTAGAGGGATGTGATAGTGGGCGGCAAATTCTTCTTGTGTTAATCCCAGGGCGCGGCGAATGATTCTCGCCTGCGGCGTCCGCTTCATCCGCTTAAGATCGCTGCGAGTCAGCGGTTGCGCGTCGCTGTCAATGCGGGCCGCTGCCTCGATGGCCTCGGGCGTCATCGGCCTAGGCGTTTTTCTTGAAGTAGTCGTCCTGCTCATATTGTGTTGCCCTTCGAGCTGAAATAATGCGGATGCATTCTTCGCGTTCGGTATAGGCCACGAACAACAAAATGTTTCCCTCGGCCATGCCAATCATGACCAACCGCTCTTCGCCGTAGTCCGCACGGTCGTCGAGGCGCTCGATGGCAAACGGGTCGCGGAACACCGTCTTTGCCAATTCAAAGCTCACGCCATGTGCTCGAACGTTAGCTGCGGCCTTGGCATCGTGCCATTCAAATTCCAATTTCATGGTACTACGGGATACCAGTAGTGTCAATTACCCACGGGTCAAGCGTTGACAACAAATCTTACATTAGCTACTCTATGTTAGCTAATGCTGACTATGGAAACCATCACCATCCATAAGGCGAAGACTCAGCTCTCGCGGCTGATTGAGAAGGCTTGCCGGGGAGAGGAAATCGTCATCGCGCGGGGATCGAAGCCGGTTGTGCGATTGGTGGCGATCGAGGATTCGCGCGGCAATCGGAAGCCGGGAGCCTTGAAGGGAAAGATTCATGTTGGCCCCGAGTTCTTCGAGCCTTTGCCTCAGGACGAACTGGAGCGGTGGGAGTAAGGCGCCATGCGTCTTCTGCTGGATGCGCACACCCTGCTCTGGTGGCTGTCCGAAAACCCTTCCTTGCCGGCTTCCGCGCGCAAACTCATCGCCAACAAAAACAATGACGTTCTGGTAAGCGCCGCTTCCGCCTGGGAAATTGCCACTAAGGTACGTCTGGGAAAGCTTCCGATTGCCGTCGACTTGGCTCATGACTTCACCGCTTATCTTGACCGGGAGCGCTTCGAGACTCTGGCGGTGAGCGCTGAGCATGGCATTCGAGCGGGTTTGTTGCCGGGACCGCACAAGGATCCGTTCGACCGCATGCTGATTGCGCAAGCGTTGGCGGAGAATTTGGCGATTGTGAGCAATGATGTGGTGTTCGACGGTTACGGGGTCAAACGGGTCTGGTAGGCTCGACGCCGCGGCCCCTGCGCTATACTTGAGCTTGGATGGCTAGCGACTCCCAGAAGACCTTTTACCTCGAAACCTTCGGTTGCCAAATGAATGCGCACGACTCCGAAAAAGTTGTGGGCACCTTGCTGTCCGAGGGATACCGGCAGGTTCAGACGGTCGAAGAGGCAGAACTGATTCTCTACAATACCTGTTCCATTCGCGACAAGGCGGAGCAGAAGGTTTTCAACCGGCTGGCCGACTACAAGAAATTCTACAAACAGGGCAAGCGTTTTGGCGTGCTCGGATGCGTGGCCCAGCAGGAAGGCGAGAAGATTTTCGAGCGCGCGCCGTATGTTTCGATGGTGTGCGGCTCGGCGTCATATCGCAATCTGCCGCAGATGCTGATCCAGATTGAGGCAGGGAAGCAGCGCGTCACCGGATTGGACGACCGCGAAACCGACGAATGCTTCGAGACGGAATTCACTGCCCGCACCAACCCGCACCGGGGTTACATCACCATCATCGAAGGCTGCGACAAGTTTTGCGCCTACTGCGTGGTCCCCTTCACGCGCGGCAAGGAACGCAGCAGGACTTCCGAATCGGTATTGTCCGAAGCTCGACAGATGGCCGATCTGGGTTATACCGAAATCCAACTGCTGGGGCAGAACGTGAATTCCTACAAAGACCCGGCAGGGAAGAAGACTTTCGCCGAGTTACTTGCGGCAGTTGGGGAGATTCCGGGCATCCGGCGGGTGCGGTTCACGACTTCCCATCCCAGGGATTTTGGCCGCGACATTATCGAAGCCATCGACGCGGTTCCTACCCTCTGCGATCACGTTCATCTGCCGGTGCAGAGCGGTTCGGCACGGGTGCTCAGCGCGATGCAGCGACTTTATACACGCGACGAGTACCTGGAACGCATCTCATGGATGAAGGGAGCGCGACGGGAGATTAGCATTACCAGCGACGTCATCGTAGGATTCCCGGGCGAGACTGAGGCTGAGTTTGAGGAAACATTGTCCCTGCTCGACCAGGTTGGATACGACGCCATCTTTGGCTTCAAGTATTCGCCGCGGCCGAACACGCCCGCGTTAAGTCTGGAAGACGCAGTCCCCGATGCGGAAAAGGCACGCCGCTTGGCGGTGCTCAACGAGAAGCAGCGGCTTATCCAGAAACGCCATAATGAAAGATATGTGGGAACAACTCTTGAAGTGATGGTTGAAAGCAGAAACGATGCACGAGGTCAGTGGAGCGGACGAACCTCGCAAAACAAAGTGTTCAACTTTACCGCCCCCGAACACGCCAAACCGACAATTGGAACCTATGTAAATGTAGTGACGACGGGCACGTTTCCCAACAGCCTTTTGGGTGAAATAGTGGTATAAGAAGCTTTTCGGAGATCACGATGGAAGTCGAAATGAAAATTCGCGGCCTGTTGATGGACCCTGTCACAAATATGCCGATCGTGATCCTTAAGGACGCGGGAACGGACACTGTGCTGCCGATCTGGGTCGGTATTTATGAGGCGAACGCGATTGCGCTGGAGATCGAGAAGGTCAGCACGCCGCGTCCGATGACTCACGACCTGATCAAGAATGTGCTGGTGGGCCTGGATACCAACGTCCATAAAGTGGTGGTGACCGAGTTGCGGGAGGACACGTTTTATGCCGTGATCTGGCTGGAGCGCGAGGGGCGAATCGTCAGTATTGATTCACGGCCGTCGGATGCGCTGGCGCTGGCATTGCGCGTGGATTGTCCTATTTTTGTGGAAGATGAGGTTCTGAAAAATTCCAAGCTGGCGACTACGGCGTCCGACCGGGTTACGAGCGAGGAACTGCGGAAGTGGTTGGAAGGGCTGAATGATGAGGATTTGGGGCGTTATAAGATGTAGTGCGCATGCGAAAGGCTTGAACCACTAAGGACACGAAGGTTCACAAAGGAAATTCCACAGCAAAGACCAACCCGTGCGTGATCCGGCAGAACAACTCCAACAAATCTACGTGGCTGGATTCGAACTGAAAGCCTTCGAACGCTTTCCCAAGTGCGTGGGAGTGGTCCGGGACAACTGCATCGCGCTGATGGTGCCATCGCCCGACGGGCTGCAGATGCTCGGAACTCCGGGTTGGCTGATGGGGGAAGCCATGGGCGTTCTGGTCGAAAGCGGGGGCCGAAAAGTCTTCCAGGCCAAGCAAGAAATCATTGAAGCGACGCCGGAGAGGCTGGAAGCACTGACTCGCTTCCGCGAGGACCTGCGAAGGTTATTGCATCCAGGAACGT
>Ga0207048_10021_pt1 | contig 48958 bp, 55 predicted proteins | sample Alteio_BWMinCont_65_FD_153301 | JGI IMG/M metagenome (GOLD analysis project Ga0207048, IMG submission 153301) | Enriched cells from forest soil in Barre Woods Harvard Forest LTER site, Petersham, Massachusetts, United States -... | ecosystem: Environmental > Terrestrial > Soil > Temperate forest >...
AACAATTGTTTCAGGCTGGCTTTATCAGACCACCCGATTGGTAGCGGCCAATTTTTTAAAAACAGAAATTCGGCGCGGGCATCGCGAACAGGAGGCTTATATGCAATCAATCTTAAGCGAGTCGAAAGCGAATCCATGGCCGGAAATCGAAACGAGGCTGGAGGATGCGATGGGCCTGCTGGGAGAAAAGGACCGGAACGCGATCGTACTCCGATTTTTCGAAGGGAAAACTTTTCAGGAAGTCGGAACTGTCTGTGGCGTAACTGAAAATGCGGCCAAGAAACGGGTCCAGCATGCATTGGAAAAATTGAGAAAATTTATCGGTAAACGGGGAACAGTCACCACATCGGCCATTCTGGCCAGCGCTATTTCCGCCAATGCCGTGCATGCAGCGCCGGCAGGCTTGGCAAAAAAACTTTCAGCAACGGCGACGCAGGCATCGGCAGTAATGGCTTCAACCTCAGCTCTCGTGAAAGGAACTATAAATCTTATGAATTGGATCAACCTTAAATGGGCAATCGGCGTGGGAATTGCCGTGCTTCTGGCGGTAGGCACGATGACAATGGCGCTTTCGCAGACGGAAAGTACAGGCACCGTCGCGCCTTCGAATACCGCGGCGCGCCTCACCGCAGCGTCATCGGCTGGTATTTTTGTCCCCGTGGACGCGCCTTCATCCCAAATCCAAGGCAACACCTTTTTTGTGAGTTGTGATGAGAATCGGATCATCAAAATAACGGATGATTCGGCTTCCACTTTTGCGACTAAGCTTAACCGCCCGCAAGGTATGGCGGAAGATCGTGCGGGCAATCTCTATGTCGCCAATGGTTTTGCCAATACCATTCTCAAATATCCGATTGTAAATGGAGTTCTTTCGAACACGCCCATCGTTTTCGCGAATGGCCTGCATTACCCGATAGATATTGCTTTTGATCACTCGGGTAATCTGTTCGAGGCAGATTGTAACAGTGGTACGATTAATAAATATATCTATTCCAGTGGAGGACTTTCTAACACCCCGATTCCCGTCATTACCGGTCTCGCCGACAATAATAATCCCTGCGGACTTTGCTTCGACACGCAAGGAAACCTTTACGTCGCCGCATTAATCGGGGGAATAATTAAATTTGCCCATACAGATGCCGGTCTGGCGACAACTCCGACCGTTTTCGCCAAAGTCAGCCGTGCGCGCCAAATGGCATTTGACCGAAATGGAAATCTTTTCACAGCGGATCACGTCGAACAAAAAATATACGAATTCATGAATTCGCCCACAGGCCTCTCAAGTGAGCCTAAGATTTTCGCGGAGAACAACGGTCTCTATGCTCCCATGGGCGTGGCCTTTGATGCGATGGGCAACCTCTATGTCACGAATTGGGGTTATGGCAGTGGTACCGATGCTTTGGAATATCCTTGTATCAACGGTGTCCTTTCCAACACTCCCGTTGCTTTTGCCACGGGCTTCAAAGCACCTAATTTCATGCTCTTTTACTCAGTTCCAGGTAGCAGGAGATAGACGACATTTCCCTACTCCGATTCAGATGATTTTTGAGGTAGGTCACAAGTACAGAGGATAGACCGACAACCATCTCGACTTCAGCAAAAGAGATGTCCTTATTCCCTCTATCTTTCAGGACATGTCTAGGCACTTCTTCCTTTGCGGGGTAGGCTTGACCCTGATTGAAACATATCGCCACATGGATTCGGGAGTGCGACACAACTTACTTTGAACGGGTTTTTGCGCAGCACTCCGAGATACGTCTTTGGAATGCCCGCATCAGCTCCGTACCATGGGAACAAATGCAGGGTTTCCTCCTCACGGGCGGTTCTGATATTTCACAGGAATTTTTACGGCAACCGGTACCCGATGCACGGTTCATCGAAGATCCCGATCCAGCACGAGACGCGTGGGAATTTGATGCTGTGGCAAAAGCACTGAAGCAGCAACTTCCTCTGCTAACGATTTGTCGCGGGATTCAGGTTCTTAATGTTGCCTTGGGAGGCACGCTGTATCTCGATATTCCGAACCATGACAGCGCAAAAAACGTCAATGTTCAGGAATTACGCTATGTTGATGAAGCTCAAATTCAATTTCCCAAAGTAAACAGCTCACACCATCAGGCCCTGGCTCAACTGGGAGCTGGCTTGGTTGTTGAAGCATGGTGCGCAGAAGATGATGTGATTGAGCAAGTCAGGTTGGTGGATTATCCTTTTGGATTGGGAGTGCAATATCATCCGGAGCGTGATCCCCTCTACCAACCTCTCTTTCAGGCCTTTATTGATCAGGTGAAAACAGGGAGTCCATGAATCCCATCCCCCTCAATATCACGGTTCGTATCGGTTGCCATATTGTTTACGAAACGCCCTTGCCCACTCCCATTTTATTGGTACTCAGACCCCGTTTGGACGGAAGGCAGGTGGTCCGACAGGAGAGGCTTTCGTTCACGCCTTATTTACCCTCCGATGAATTTACGGATGCGCATGGAAACACCACCTACCGTTCAATGTTACAACCGGGTCAAAATATTATTCACCACGATGCACTGGTCGCTGTCTCCTCCGAACCAGATACCCACGACCAGCAGGCATTTCCCCTTCCCATCGATCAACTGCCTCCCTGGGTTCTCCGCTACACCTTGCCCAGCCGTTATTGTGATTCAGATAAACTGCTCAATTTTGCCTGGCAGCAGTTCGGTCAAATCAATAATGGCTTGGAACGGATCTACGCGATTTGCAATTGGGTCCACCACAATATCGAGTATCGCTTCGGGGCCGGTCGTGCGGATATTTCCGCATCGGAAATAATCAACCAACGCTTTGGCGTATGCCGTGACTTCGCGCATGTCGCAATCGCGCTCTGCCGCGCCTTCAATTTACCGGCTCGTTATGTGGTAGGTCATCTGCCCGACATCGGGTACATCGATCCCGGCACGCCGATGGATTTTCACGCCTATTTTGAGGTTTATCTGGGGCAAACTTGGTGCACTTTTGATGCCCGCTACAATACCCCTCGCATCGGTCGCATTAAAGTGGCGCAAGGTCTTGATGCGGTAGACGGAGCTTTCTCCACCATTTATGGAGAAGCGCGATTGACTTGGTTTGAGGTCTGGGCTTATCAGGTCAATCCCGAGCAGGTTTCTGTTGGCGATCCTGTAGATTTGTCCAAACGTTTAGATGGAACGGAACAGGTTCGCTACAGTTAACCTTAGCTATTGCTTCACTCGCATGGGGTATACACCCCATTACGGCTGCCCCTCGTGTGGCCTATCTTGAAGTTGATGAATAGATACCCCCTTCGCAATCTTCCCAAACTCTCAAACATTGTCCTTCACCTGAAACGTTCGCTTTTTGATATTGAGCTATTGCTAAGTCTTCGCACAAAGACCCAAGCAAAACTAATCACCCTCAGGACAACTCCAGTCACCCGCTGGAATGAGTAGCAGTCATTGGGGTGTACACCCCATAGCGCATCATCCTTTCCCGGCGTATTTCTAAAAGTGAAAAGCAACTAACTCATAAAAAGGCACCAAATGATCTCCCTCGTAATAACTTTAATCGTAATCGGCATACTCCTCTGGTTGGTCAATACCTACATTCCTATGGATGGAAAGATCAAACAGATCCTTAATGTCGTCGTGGTGATTTGTGTGGTCGTATGGCTTTTATCTGCCTTCGGTATTTTAGGTCACTCAGGTGATATTCAAGTTCCACAAGTCAAATAATCACCAGGAAACTATCTTCACTATAAATCCATATTATCGTGATCCTCATCTTATTCGGTAGAATATAAACACACACACACCTTTGAAAAATACTTATGTTACAATACGCGGCTACGTTTTTAATCATGGCAGTCATAGCTGCTTTTTTGGGTTATGGATCATTGGCCGGATTGGTAGCGGAGATTGCGAAAGTCTTATTTCTTGTCTTTCTGGCACTATTCATTCTTTCTTTCGTTTTTACAGGTCCAAATCGCCGGAATTAATCACGTTATTCAAATAAAAAATCAAATGAAAATCTACTTGAGCTTGGCTTTGTCTTTATTGGTTGTTGGTTGCGGAGCCTTCTCCTCAGTGGCTCCGACACAAGAAAATCTTGATAAAATTCATGACGACATGTCTCCGATGGAGGTTAAATCCATTTTGGGTGAACCTGCGGATTCCAAATCCGAACCCATACCCATCATTGGCGGCACTCAAACGATTTACACCTATCACAGCGGCTCTTCGGACATTACGATCATTTTTAAAAACGATCTCATGAAAGAAAAGCACGGAACATTCAGTCAATAACACAAATCAAAAGGAATCCTATGATCAAGATGGCAGGTATTATTTTAATTATTTTAGGCATATTAGCACTCGTCTACCAGGGCTTTACCTATACAGAAACGAAACAAGATGCCCAGATCGGCTCTTTGACTATTCAACACAATGAAAAGGAAACGGTTCCGCTTCCTCCAGTTGTGGGAGGGGTCTTTATCGCGGTGGGTGTTGTCGCTTTATTTATGGGTAATCGCCGTAATACTTAAAGCTGTGGGATGAGAATAGCATGCCGTTGTAGTCGGCATTTTGAAATTAGTGCGCAGCAGAACCTCGTCCAATCTCACTGAGATCCAGATTAGCGCTCTAAACACCGTAGTAGCGCCATGCTAGCTTTGTTCTGACTCAGTATAAAAGCTACGATTGCCTTACTGATCGTTCAGTTTTCAAGACCAAGGCAAATCAAATCGACGGAAAATTCCGCCCAGCCTTATCAAGGAAGCTCACCGTGCCGGATGTAAGACCTGATTTACATCCAACACGCTAGAGCAGTTTATTTAACCAACATTAATCCAAAAGCGGACTCCATCGTGTTGATTCCAATATCCGCGGTGATGATGATAGTAACCATAGTGATGATAGTTACCATCTCTATCATAATACCCATTTTGATCATTATCATGTGCTGAGGCCTGGCTGGCTGCTCCCAATACTACAGCGTAAAAGAGAGCTACAATTGCTAACGAGATTCCACGGTTATGCCGTGACATTATATTTTTCATAGTTCGGACTATAATGGATTTCATTGGCAGGTGTAATGGGGTCTATACCCCATTACGATCAATCAATCTGCCGCATAGCTTCCATCAAGTAAGAATCAACGATCGGATTAGAATTATGACAGCTCTCATTGAAAAAGATTCACCCATGATACCTCTACTCATATTGGCTGGAATATTCTTAATCTTCCTTGGTGGTGGATTGGGACTGGCTTACGTGGGTGGAGTCTTTACTGGAAAAAATGAAGTGACCGAAAATGACAACAGGATTGCACATCGAGCTCTTCCCGTACTCATCCCACCTACTGAACCCGAGCCTGCTAAGCCCTGAGTGGATTGCAACTAATCTACTGACGAACGCTGTTTAGACTTATTGAACAGGTGTAAACCCAAGTGGGGTGAACACCCTATAGAGTTACGAAAGCCTTTCGTCCATTATTGGATGTGTGAACGACCTTAAGGACGCGGATACAATCGATCTTGCCCATCGTGAACCTCATCGATTTAGCCAGTCAATTCTTGATTCCTTTGCGGTTAACATTGCTGTTCTGGATAAAGACGGAATTATCATTGCGGTCAACAAGGCATGGACGTTGTTCGCAGCTGAGAACGCTAGCCCGGAGGTGCGGTCCACCGAAGTTGGAATTAACTACCTCGATGTAGTCGGAGAAAAAATTGGACCCTACGCTCAAGTAGGAGAAGCTGCCTACCGGGGAATTCAAGCGGTTTTAGAGGGCTTGCTGCCAGAATTTTCCCTCGAATACCCCTGCCATACTCCCACGAAACCGCGCTGGTTTCTGCTTCATGTGGTCGCTCTTCTGGAGGAATCTGCCGAGGCTGCCATCATATCGCATCTCGATATTACTCCTCTTAAGCAGGCGGAAATCAAACGACTGGATAATGCGGACCAATTCCAAGGACTGGCGAATCATCTTCATCAAGTCTTTTGGATCAAGGATGCCGTGGACACGAGGACTCTTTACGTCAGCCCTGCCTTTGAGAAAATTTGGTGCCGTCCCTGCCAAAGCATTTATGACGACCATCGCTCCTTCCTCGATACAATTCATCCTGACGATCGGGATTATATTTATGCGATCATGGCCAACCAAAGCCAAACGGGCGGATACGATGAAAAATATCGTATTCTTCGGCCCGATGGGGAAATACGCTGGATCTGGGCGAGAGACTATGCGGTTCGTGACGATGAGGGGCGGATTAAGCAATTTGTAGGCATTGCCGAAGATATTACTGAACTGAAGGCGACCGAGAATGAGCGGGCCAGGCTGGCAGCAATCGTTGAATGCTCGGAAGATGCCATTATCAGCGAGACTCTCGAGGGCATTATCATCAGTTGGAATCAAGGAGCGGAACGCCTTTATGGCTACACGGCCGAAGAGATCATCGGGCAGCCCATCCTCGTCTTATATATTCCTGAGGATTATCAGGAATACCGCCAGATTATGGAAAAGATCCGCAAGGGTGAACCGATGGCATCCCATGAAACGGTGCGGCGCCGAAAAGACGGCACCAAGATTAACGTATCGCTGGCAATCTCGCCCATTGAGATTAGAAATGGGGAATTAGTCGGGGCCTCGAACGTCTCGCATGACATCACTCGCGTGAAACAGTTGGAACAGCAATTCCGACAGTCACAAAAATTGGAAGCAATCGGACGATTGGCCGGAGGCGTGGCCCACGATTTCAACAACCTGTTAACAGTCATTTACGGTTATACCCAAATTATGCTGGATACGGTATCACCCGGCAATTCCCAGGAAGACATGCTTCAGGAAATCAAGAAAGCCGGAGAGCGGGCAGCTTCCCTAACCCGGCAACTACTCTCTTTTAGCCGGAATCAGGTACTTGAGCCGAAGGTATTGGATATCAATGCGCTCGTAACCGAGAGCGAAAAGATGCTCATGCGGTTAGTGGGCGAAGATGTCGATCTGGCGTCTGTTCTGAATCCTAATTTGGGCAGAGTAGAGACTGATCCTCGTCAAGTGGAACAGGTCTTGATGAATCTGGTGATCAATGCCCGTGATGCCATGCCTCAAGGAGGTAAGCTCACCATCGAAACCGACAATGCCGTTTTGGATCAAACCTATTGTCAGTTACATAAAGAGGTTAAACCTGGTAGCTATGTCATGCTGGCGGTGCATGACTCCGGTTGTGGCATGGATGAACATACCAAAGCCCATCTTTTCGAACCATTCTTCACCACCAAAGAATCGGGCAAAGGAACGGGACTCGGATTGGCAATGATTCATGGTTTCATCAAGCAAAGCGGAGGACATATTCTGGTGGAAAGCGAAGTGGGACTTGGCAGCACGATCAAGGTCTATCTTCCAGAAGTCCAAAAGGCACTTCGATCATCAGGGAAATTGCCTCCGATCATCGAAAAGATGCCTCGAGGCACCGAAACGATTCTTTTGGTTGAGGATGATGGCGCGGTGCGAATGTTCGCCCGTCAAGTTCTCCAGGCTTGCGGATACACCATCTTGGAGGCCGCGAGCGGCCAAGAGGCAATTCAGTTGATCGAGCAACATCGCGACCAGGTGCATATCCTTGTTTCAGATGTAGTGATGCCCGGGATTTGCGGTCGCGAAGTAGCCGAGCAGGTTCATGCGCTGGAACCTGCTATCAAAGTTTTATTCATCTCCGGCTACACGGACGATGCCATGCTACGCCATGGTATCCTGACTTCTGAAGTGGCTTTCCTCCAAAAACCGTTTACGCCGAGTGAGCTGGCTCTCAAAGTGCGGAAAGTCTTGGATCGACACGAGACTCCAGTCAGCTGATCTTCTCTATCGGGTAGTCGGTGCGTTCGAGTGATTTTTTCTGAGCACCTTAGTCTTGACCTTCGCTTTCATTGTCTAAGAGGCGAAATGCGCCAAATCTAGATTCGTCATTTGTTCCTTCCAATGGGGTAAACACCCCATACCGCCTGTGCGTTACTCGGGCCTATGTTCAATCGCAAGATCGGCTAACGAAAGATATACCTCATGAAAACAAGTCCCTGGTTCTCAACGGAAATAAAACAGCGCACAGACGAAGAAAATGTTCACCACGACAACACAGCCTGTCTGGACGGCGACCTTATCGAGAAAAATCATCACCGTTACGGCACCGATAATAGACCTCTCTGCAAGCAATGCTCCCGATTGGATGCCGCGGGCCGGTAATTTGCCAAACCGCGCATTTCGTCATAGTTTATGACGATAATTTGTCGGCTCTTTTCACGGGAATAACGTATGAGCCAAATATCTGAAATAAAAAAAATCGCCTTCATTGGCGATTATCTTCCGCGCAAATGCGGGATAGCCACCTTCACGCATGATTTGCGCGGAGCCATGGCGGAGCAATATCCGGGGGTGGAAAGCTTTGTTGCGCCGGTCAACGATTTGCTGGAAGGGTACGAATATCCCACGGAAGTGCGATTTGAGTTCAGTGAAAACGATCTCGATTCCTATCGACGCACCGCCGACTACCTCAATTTTAGCAATGCGGATATTGTTTGTCTCCAGCACGAATATGGAATCTACGGAGGTCCGGCAGGCAGTTTCATTCTCTCCCTCTTACGAAACCTGCGTATGCCGGTCATCACCACCTTGCACACCATTTTACAGGGGCCGAGCACGGATCAACGCCAAGTCTTGCAGGAAATCGGCCTTCTATCCGCGCGATTAGTGGTCATGAGCGAACGCGGGCGCAAGATGTTGCGCGAGGTTTACAATATTCCCGAAGAAAAAATCGACATTATCCCGCACGGCATTCCCGACATGCCATTTGTCGACCCCAATTTTTACAAGGATCAGTTCGGCGTGGAAGGGAAACATGTGCTTCTTACCTTCGGTCTCTTGTCGCCTAATAAGGGAATTGAGAATGTGCTTCGCGCCTTGCCTGAGGTCGTGAAAAAATTTCCCAATCTGGTCTATATCATTCTCGGGGCGACTCATCCCAATCTGGTGCGCGAACATGGTGAGGCTTATCGACTCACCCTCGAACGGTTGGCCCAGGACTTGGGAATCAAACGCCACATCAGCTTCTACAATCGCTTTGTGGATCTCGAAGAACTGAAAATATTTTTGGGCGTCGCCGATCTCTACATCACGCCTTACCAGAATGCGGCTCAAACAACATCGGGAACGCTTGCCTATGCTTTTGGCAGCGGCAAGGCGGTGATCTCCACTCCCTATTGGCACGCGGAAGAACTGCTGGGCGACGACCGCGGCGTTCTGGTCCCCTTCGGTGATTCCAAAGCCATGACGCGGGCGATCATCGGTTTACTCGAAGACGACACCCGGCGTCACGCCATGCGCAAGCGAGCCTATCTGCTCGGACGCGAAATGGTCTGGAGCAAAGCCGCACAGAGTTACATGGCTTGCTTCGAAAACGCCCGTCGTAATCCGACCAGTCCGTCGATCCGTCGCCTGGAGGTTAGAACACTGGAAGAAGAGCGTTTGGAGCTTCCCGATCTTCGCCTGGATCATCTCGCTCGAATGACGGACTCTACCGGCATCTACCAACATGCGATCTACTCCCTGCCCGACTTTACTCACGGTTATTGCATCGACGATAATGCGCGCGCGTTAATCGCAACGGTGCTACTGGAGGAACTTGAGCTGGAAGGACCCAAACTGCATCGACTGGCCGAAACGTATGCGAGCTTTATTCAGTATGCTTTCGATCCCGAATTGAAACGCTTTCGAAATTTCATGGGTTTTGACCGCCATTGGTTGGAAAGCGAAGGCTCGGAGGACAGCCAGGGCCGCACTTTGTGGGCTCTTGGAACCTGCGCGGGACGCTCCAAGCACCGGCATCTCCAGGCATGGGCGGCCCAAATGTTCGAGCGCACGCTTCCCTCCATTCTCGATTTGAAGTCACCCCGAGCCTGGGCCTATACGCTTCTGGGCATCTATGAATATTTCCGACGCCTGAGTGGAGACCGCTTGGCCGCGCAAGCCCGGGATACACTGACACAACGGTTAATCGATATCTTTGAAAGAACGGCGACAGATGACTGGCCCTGGTTTGAAGAAAGTCTTTCCTATGCCAATGCTCTGTTGTCCCATGTGTTGATTTTAAGCGGACGCTGGGCCGATAACCCGCGAGCTTTTGAGATTGGACTGCGTTCGCTCCGCTGGCTGATTTCCGTTCAGAAAGCGCCGCAAGGTCATTTCCGTCCCATCGGCTCTGCGGGATTTTTTGTACGGGGTGGAAAGCGTGCCGATTACGATCAACAACCGATCGAGGCTCACAGTACCATTTCAGCTTGTCTGGAAGTCTATCGATCCACCAACGATGAAACCTGGCATGAAGAAGCCCGTATCGCGTTCGAGTGGTTCCTGGGCCGTAACGATCTGGGACTTTCCCTTTATGATTCGAAAACGGGAGGTTGTCGCGACGGCCTTCATATCGACCGCGTCAATCAAAACCAGGGCGCCGAATCGACCCTCGCCTATTTGATTGCCCTCAGCGAAATGGAGCTGCTCGAACACGATCTTAAAGCCTTCCGGAAACCAACTGATCACGAAACCGAAGCCTTGAAAGTCCACAGTCTAGCCAAAGCTTGAAACAAAAATTATTGCCATGCATGTAACCAGAACCGGAATTGTGCTTAAACCCGACGCCGCACGCGTCCTCTTTCGACCCTTCAATCCCATAGGAGATGAACGCCCCCTGCGTATCCTGGCTCGTGTTCTCTCATTGTCAGAACCCGAAGTCGTGGAAATGCTCGGTCAAGTCCGGGCCGAATTTCACACTCGTCATCAAAAAATGCTCGATTACTTTCTCAAACGCTTTGAGTTCGTTCGCCGCCTGCTCCCAACCGATCTTCCGCTTTCCAATGAACGTAAACTGCTTATTGGCGCCTACTTCACCCACGAGTATTCGCTGGAAGCCGCTGCGCTTTTCAACCCTTCCATCGTTCCGCATCCGGATCAAACCGGGCTTCCTGAGGGAACTTTACGCTTCATTCTCAGCCTGCGCGCAACAGGTGAGGGACATATCTCGTCCATCACCTTTCGAACGGGAACTATCGATAATCAGGGTGAAATCCAAGTCGATACGCCTACGCGTTATGTGACCACGCCCGAGCAAATTCCACCAACTTCCTACCACAAGGGCCTTTTCTGGCAGAAACTCCAGGAACTGGGCATCGTCGATAACATTGCCGAAACAATTTTTAAAGGCCTGAACGATAGTTTTACCTCGGATGAACTCAGCCATGAGATCGAGTCTCTGCGTCGCTACGCGCAACACCGTAACACCGAGTTTGATCGAACCGCCGGACGCCTGCTCAACCTGGCCCTATCTAATTACGAAGTGGTCTATTTACCCGAACAGCCTCTGACCGAACGGGTCATTTTCCCCAACGCCCCCAATGAATCGAATGGGATCGAGGATGCGCGTTTTGTCCGCTTCGTGGAAGAAGACGGAACGGTCACATATGTCGCCACCTATACGGCTTACGACGGACGCGTCACCATTCCCCAGCTTTTGGAGACCCGCGATTTCCTTCGTTTTCACATCAGCACCTTGAACGGACCCGAAGTGCAGAACAAAGGAATGGCTCTTTTCCCACGTCGGATAGGTGGTCGCTATGCCATGCTTTCGCGACAGGACGCCGAGAATCTCTATCTCATGTACTCGGACGATCTCCATTTCTGGCACACCAAGGAACCACTTCTCAAGCCAAGCTATAGCTGGGAATTTTTGCAAATCGGTAATTGCGGTTCTCCGATTGAAACCGAGGCAGGTTGGCTCGTGCTCAGTCATGGCGTCGGACCTATGCGCAAATATTCAATCGGAGCATTTCTTCTCGACCTCGAAAATCCTTCTCGCGTCATCGGACGTCTGACCCATCCCCTGCTCAGTCCTGATGAGTTAGAACGTGAAGGCTATGTCCCCAATGTGGTTTATAGCTGCGGTTCCCTAGTCCATGCCGGAATATTGATCCTTCCCTATGCCATGTCCGACACAGCAAGTTCCTTTGCCACGGTGCCGTTGGCGGATTTATTGAAGGCAATGGAGCCGGTTCATTAGCCTTTAGGAATCTGGCCGAAGCACTTCTGAAAACTAACGGCGTTTAATCCAACCTCGCATTTTTTCAATGGGGTCAACACCCCATATCACCACTCTGCTATTCAAGCCTACATTTGGGTGTAGGAGATTCCATTCGATCAGAATGAAAAGACAAAAACTCACTGATTCCTTGCCCTTAAAACAAATTACGGTTCTTCTCGCGGAGGATCATGCAAGCTTCCGCAAATCCTCAAAATTGTTGGTTGAGTCGGACGGAGATATTCTGGTCGTAGGAGAAGCGAAAAACGGGCGTGAAGCCATACATCTGGCCATGAACCTTCAGCCCAATGTCATTGTCATGGATATCGCCATGCCCTTGCTGAACGGACTGGAGGCCACTCGGCAGATCATGGAAACATCCCCTACCACTAGGGTACTTATTCTTTCCGCGCACCCTGACCCGGAATATATTCAGCAAGCCGTGATCTTTGGCGCGTCTGGTTATCTGATCAAGCAATCCTCTACTCAGGTTCTTGCTCAAGCTGTCCGCGAGGTGCTCAAGGGAAACAGCTATTTCAGCATGTCGATCGCCAAACATCTTCGCGATCAATGTCGAAAATTATTTAATAAAACAGAATTACGAAAAAGAAAGCACCTCGTCTTGCGCTTTCCTGATGGGGTCTAGACCCCATAGCCAACCAGCTCTTTTGAGCTTATATTTGGATATCAAAAAACCAAAGGAATTCATATGTTACATTATGCTGTTGTCTTTTTAGTCGTCGCACTCATCGCGGCATTTCTAGGTTTTGCATCACTGGCCGGACTCGCAGCGGAAATCGCGAAGATTCTCTTCTTCGTTTTTCTCGTGATGTTCATCGTGACCCTCCTCCGTGGGCGATCACCTCGAAGCTAGGCCAATCAGTCGAATCAGACAAACGGTGGGCTCCTCAACTGAATTTGCAGGAGCCGCTCCTATTTTGAAGATGAGTCTTGCGCAATCGTCGACTGCACGCTGCTTTCGATGATTCCCGTGGCGATGGCAAAGCGGGTGAGGCCGGCAATATCGTGGATATTCAATTTTTCCATCAGATGCTGACGATGCTTTTCGACTGTTTTGATACTGATACCAAGTTCTGAGGCAATTTGTTTGTTCGCTTGGCCTTCCGCAATCAACTGAAGTAGTTCGGATTCACGTGAGGTTAATTGGGTGTCGCTTTTCTTTCGCAGACCAACTCCATTGGTTGATTTCTGGTACTCGTCCTTTAAGCGCTTGGCGATTGAAGGGGTGAAGAAAGTTTTTCCCTTATGCAATTCACGAATGGCTTGGGCTACAACTTCACCAGAGCTTTGCTTCACCAGATAACCCAAAGCTCCCGCTTTAACGACTTGCTCAACATATTCGGGATCGCTGTGTGCGGATAAAATCAGCACCTTCATTGCGGGAAAAGATTTGAGAATCTGTCGGGTGGCCTCCAGTCCGTTCAGCAAGGGCATGGCAATATCCATGACAACGATTTCCGGACGAAGATCGCGAGTCATTTGTACCGCTTCCCGTCCCGTTTTAGCTTCTCCTACAATTTTAATATCACCATCAGCCTCGATTAATAACCGCAAGCCCTGACGAACAATCATGTGGTCTTCGACTAAAAGAACGGCGATTTGTTTCATGATTGATAATTCATCGCCGCCGATGCTCTTTCCAAAGTAAGACTAGCCCTCAAGCCATCGAGCAGCAAGCTCCAGTTAGCTAGGTCTAGGTACGGGCGATTTGGAGATTAAGCGCAGGTTGGCGCGAGACCTGAATCTTGGCCAAAACGATCTGCTCGGTTTTATCGCTACTGCACGTGGCCAAGCTGGTGTGCTTGCCATTCGATCCATCGACACAATAAAAGGCTTCCCCCCCCCCGACTGCCACGGGAGATGAGACGGAAACGATTTTTCATTTGGTTGATTCTATCGCTCAAATTCTTCCAGTGGCGGAATCGTCATGGATAAAGTCCCAACTCCAGACTTGGTGACGATGCATTGCTCGTTCCAACCAGCCGGTGGACGCATCTCGATGGCGCACGCGTTTTTTAGGTGGCTTAACCTTTAAACCCACCAGTCGGTGCAGCCACTCACCCGTTTCTTGCTCACCGTCCAGCCTTCTCGTTGCAACACGTGCTGGAAAGTGGATCGATGGAGTTGAAAATACCGGCACGCCCGCCGCACCGGGTAGCCCTCCTCTTCCACCAGGAAGGCTACTGCTTTGCCCGAGCCTGAAAACTTCTCCACATTCGTGCCGGGAGCAAACCGAGAACAATGAATCCAAGCTGGCTGATGACAAAAAGCATTAGCCATTTGAACGCCGCGTCGGTGAAGCCGTAACTGTGCAGACCGATTCCAAGCATGTTTACGCCGAACCAGGACCAACTTGTGACGACGTTTCCAAAAATCGCGCAGTTGACCAGGCCGCGCTCGCGGATCATTCCACCCCAACGCAAATGCAGGATGAGCGCGTTCCATAATACGATGATGAGTGCGCCGTTTTCCTTCGGATCCCAGCCCCAGAACCGTCCCCACGATTGATCAGCCCAGATGCCGCCGAGGACCGTGCCGACAAAACTGAAAAGCGTAGCGAAGCAGACGATGCCGTAAATCATTCTCGCGAGCGACTTACTTGTCGTCTCATCGAGCGTTTTGGTAAACACGCCGCGCAAGATGTAGATGAGTGCGAGAAATCCGGCCACGAACGTGCTGGCGTAGCCGGTGGTGACCGCCACGACGTGCGTTGCCAACCAGAAATTTGTATCGAGTACGGCGCGCATCATCTCCATGGTATCGCCGTCTACCGCGAGGTTTTGCGCGATAACGAGAGTAATAAAACCAACGCCTGCCGCCGCAACTGCGCCGATGCCGTTGCGGTGAATTTTTTCCAGGACAAGCCCCAGCACAACCGCACCCCAACCGATGAAGATGGCGGAGGAATAAAGATTAGTCACCGGTGGGCGGCCTTCGAGCACCATGCGGTAAATCAGGCCGATCGTGTGAATGACAAACGCCAAGCCGATGAGCCATACGGCTGAGCGCCGTAGCGTTTCCGATAAGTTGAACCAGGAACAGATGGCAAGAAGACCAGCGATTACATAAATGACCAAAGCGGCATAGAACGGCTGCATTTGGTTAAAGAACACCTCGGAGCGAGCCTTGTGCAGCGCGGAGGAAAAATTAGGGACAAGTGATGAGCGATAATCCGCGAGCGCGGCATTGAAAGCAGCCGCATCTCCCTTTTTGAAGGTGTCGATCATCGTGGCATAGGCCAAAATCGCAGGGCTTATTTTTTCGCCCTTGGCGGCATTCAGTAGGACTGTACCTACTCGTTGCCAGTTGCCGGAGGAATTTTGTGGTGGCACAACCAGCGGCGCGTCGAGCTGGGACATCTCGTCGAGCTGTTGCAGGTCGTTGGCAAAGGCATTGAAAACAGTTTGGTCATATTTCTGCTCGACCTGCTGCGCGCGGATGGCGGCGATACCGGCAGGAATCAAAGCTTCATAATCGGCGAGTTCCTGTTTCCAGTCGGGCACATCCTGCGGTTGAAGGGTATTTTTGAGTTGCTCGTAAAGCATCAACCGCTCAAAGACCTTGACGACGGCACGTTCATAGGCGCTACGTTCCACCGCTTCGATTTTCTGGATGCGATCGTTTTCCTTGTTGATCAAATCAAACGATGGCGCGATCTGATTCCAGGAATAATGTTTGCCGTCCTGTTGCTGCGCAGTGTTGGCATCCGGTAATTTCAACAGCGTGATGAGGTCGGAATTGTCCACGCGGAAGACAGGCCAGGTATCGGCAACGGCGGGGTTCATCATCACATTGATGAGCCATTCGTTGGCGGAGATTATTTTCGGGTTATCGTTCCAGTCTTTCCACGGCTCGGTGTTGAGCGTTTGCTTTTCGCGGATTTCCAGGAGTGAGTTGCGAGCGAGCGAATCCATCGGTTTTAACCGACCATTGAAAACAAGCGGTAGCTGGCCAAATTTGTTGAAGGTAAAATCGGTGTCGCTCGGTGGGTACAGCGTGCTCAGGAACCACGCAGCGCACGCGACGGTCAAAATCAACGGCAACCATTGCGCTAATTTTTTCATTTCGCCTTCCTTTTCGACAAAAAGCCGACGAGATGAAACATGAATTGAGTGATGAGTCCCAGAGCGACTAGTCCGCAGCCGACGTAAGGTGTCAGCCAGCTGGGATTATGCACGACCTGCAGCACTGACGACTGCGCACGTCCGGCCTCGTGCGCCGCCGTACCCGCATCCATCTGATACTGATAAAATGTCAGTCCGGCATAGCGTAAAGGATGGTTCATGGAGATTTCCATTTCGCGATTTTCGCCCGTCTGGGAATTGCGCAACTGAATGCGACTGCGAAAATCCTTCGGAATCTCGGTGCCTTCATAAACCGTATGCGTCGCCTTAAGCAATTGCAGCGAATAAGGTAAATAGGCACGCTCCGGTCGTAGCGCGAACGTAAACTTTTTTCCACCGATCTCGATGGATTGCGGTTGTGTCAGTTGACCGATGATTTTTTGTGCCATCTGTGGCCCCACCTGTTGCCCATAAGTTTGCCGGAGCGCATCCACCATCTCGTCGTCGCTTGTCCAACCGGAAATCACCCAGTTGCCAAGGGAACCATTTGCGCCGATGATTTCAATCAGGGCTGTAGGGATATTTTTTTCGTCGGGATTTTTTGTTTCGGCGGCAGGGCTGAAATCGAAATTAGCGGCAACGCCGTTGGTCGTCAGCGGGGGTGTATTTTTCATCATCGGCGCGCGAAACGACGACTCGGAATTTTTCCAGAAACTTTTCACGCGAATGATGAACGGAAGATTTGTATTTTGGACATCGCCGCCGCCGGTGAGCAAATGACCTGGAATGGCGATAACCTCCTCGCCGTTGGCAACGGAATCGCTGGTAAAGGCCAACTCGTAATTGCGCATACTTTCGGAATACGATTTTGTTTCGCCCTCAACAAAGCGTATTTGTGATTCGCGCGCCAACATGTCGGTGGCAAGCTGGCCGACAAGCAGGAGGATAACACCCGAATGCGCAAGCTGGATGCCTATTTTTTTTACCGAGAGCTGAAAGCGGTAGAGATGCGCGGCGACGAGATTGAGCAGCAACATTGTGCCGATGAGATAACCGCCGGGTAGAAGAAGCGGAATATTGTGGCCGAACAAATCAAATCCAAAGATAAGCCACTGACGGAAATAACGCGCCTGAGCATTGTAGAGTCCCTCGTCAACCTGCGCCAGGGTGCCGATGAACACGAGCAAGATCGCGAACGCCAGCAAAACGACAGTGAGTCGCAGCGAGACGAAGATTTTGATCAATCGGTCAACGAGCGTTCGCATAATTTGCCGACCGAATAAATTTCATGAAGGCGTCCTTCTGCTGCGCCACGATTGGCTCACTGCCCATTAATTTATAAAACCAGGTTTGGTCGTTTTGCGAAACAATCGCACCGACGAGCCGCGTGGGCACGCCGGTTTTGGAATCGACACCTGCAAAATCGATCAACGTCGCCTTGCCGCCCGGCACATCGAACGATTGCGCGAGTGGAGACAGCTCGTTTTCGCTAAGCGCGTTCAAGCCGAGTTGTCCGCGCCAGCGATTCACGTTTGCCAATAGACCGCCACCTTCACCACCCATTTCGGCCACGTTTACTTCCGCTTTTGCGCCGTTTACACCTGGAATGGAAAATTCAGCGAGAAGAAATTGTGAAGGTGGCACCGATTGCCAGCTAGAGGGAACAGTCCAAATGGAATTGGCATTTTCACTCTGATTTACTGGAGCATCGGCCATTTGTGCCGGTGCATTTTCCACGAATGAAACGGATTTCAAAAACTGGAGAAATTTTTCTTTTTGAGAAGTGACGAAGGTATCCTCGCCGGTCATTTTAAAAAACCAACTCATCGTGCCGTGCGTCAGCATTGCCACCAGAATCCGTTGCTGAAATTTTCCAATCATCGGCTGTTCGCTGACGAAGTTGAATAATCGGCCTTGTTCCGTGCCAATGGAGATTGGCTCAGCTTGTTTAACGGCATCTGGATCGGACGTGGCCGGTAATTGTACTTGCGAACGCCACATGTTGACCAATTCCATATCACGCCCGACGATCGGTAGCGGAATAGCCGAGACATCCGCGGATTGTCCTTTTGGACCGAGGGCCGCGAAGCTGGCGATGCGCATTTCGCTCAGCGGTTTTTCCTGCCAGCCTTCGGGTAATTGATATTTGAGTTGCGGAATGGACATCGCGGTGGGCGATGGCGAGCTCATATCCGGCTGTGCCGTTTCTGGTGCTGCGGCCGGTACGATTTGCGGTGGTGGAGAATCTTCCTTCGGGACGTGATAGACCTTGGTCTCATCACGGCTACAGCCCGCGAGGATTAAAATCAAAATACCGCCTGCAATCCCGTGCATCCTCTTGTTCCAATACATAAAATTTATTATTCGGGTGTTAATTGATGGCGACAGGATAATGCGCACTGCCGCTCATCGAGTTTTACTCAACCTATCATTTCGAAACAGCCCCAGTATGGCAAGTGGTGCAGGAGAAATCCAGATAGGTCGCGTCAATGTGGACAAAATCATAACCATCGGCATTGAGTTGTTTTAATTGGTCACCGCTGCCTTGCGCGAGAATAGTATGGCACTGATTGCAATTGTCAGCGGGAATCATCTTTTTCCCATCATCAGTCTTGTGATTGCCGTCGTGACAGCGGAAACAGCCAGCCGAAATCTTGTGGCCAATGTTGTCCGGATGCACGCGCCAATCGGTCTTCATTTCCGAAAAAGTTATCGCGGTAAAGTTGCTGAGACTCAGCAACGGGCCCATCGACACCCGCTAACTGGGGATAAGCAGCATGCAGGCTGGATGCTATTTTCTGCATGGCTTCACGGTGGTTTGGTAGGGTGCAACAAGCGGACTTATCCAAATAACTAGCCGGTACAGGCAGCTTTTACTCGCTCGATTATTTTGCGGAGGCATTCAGCTTTTGCACCACATCCGTTAGCTGAGATTTCAAGTAGGCAGGATACTCGACATTTTTTTGGCCGTGATATTTGGTTCCGAATAAATTCAAAGCTTTGAGATAGGCATCCTTGGCCTCAAGAAGTTTGTCCTCACCAGCCAGCATATCTCCACGCAGTTCATAAGCGGAAATAGAATTGGGATCGTTGGTCAGCATGTTTTGGACGTAAGGCTCGATCTGCGCGAACTGATGATCGAGGAGGTAATAGCCCGTGTTTGTAATCATTAAGAAGGATGTTTTCCAAGCGAGGCTCAGTCCACGACTTTTCAGAATCACCGTTACCGGCGGCGAGGAGATTTCGGGAAGGGCCTTCCCCTTTGCATCGCGAACTTGCATCCGGGCTTCGAAGGCATAGGTGTCATCGGGCTCCTTCTTTTTCTTTCCGAGTAAATCATTAAGATCAATCGTGACACCTCCACCGAAAATGGGTTTGTCATGCTCGTGTTCATGATTTTGCTCGTCGTCATGTGAATCGGCCTCGGCGCCAACGAGAATGAACCCCAGAAATATGATGACTCAAGCGGCTCTCCACGTGATTTTTTTCATGGAGGTGAATTCCAGATAGAAGAGGCTGTTCTACTGTCTTATGGCGATCAGGCCGGTGGAAGTTTGCCTATCCATATCCGTAGCGATAGCCAATCATTAATCTTGGTGCAATAATTTTATGATCAGTTTAGAGAAGAAATCGCACCTAGCCTGCCGTACCTCATTACCAGCGTTAGAATTGATAGCGAACTTCAATTTGGAAATCAGATTGAACATCGAATCATTATGCTATCCTTCTTAAGCCAATGACATCATCTCGTTACATTCTTATCGCGGCTGTGGCGGTTGGATTGTTTGGAATGATTTTGGGTTATGCCTTTAAGTCCCGGTTTTTATCTTCTTCTCCTAAGCCCACAAAGATTGTAGAGAATACCCTTCTGGGTTCGATTCCCGGCATCACGACTTCTTTGCCTGTTTCTTCCGGAGCGCAACAGGCTCCAATGCCACCCGATCCGAACGCGATACCCGGCGAGCGTGTGCTGCGTTTCAAGAACGCCGCTGATCTCCAACGCTTTCTCGATGAAGCCAGAAAACGCGGCATCTCTATTCTCGGCGTGATTCCGGGCTTGAGAGCGGTTCGGGTTGGTGCGTCTTCCGATTCCGCCCTGGCCAAATTGCTGGAAGGAGTCGACACCGATCAGATTGGACAAAATTACCTGGTTAGCGTTCCTCCCCGCCCCAACTTAACCCCGAACGCCAAAACTCCTCTTCTTCCTTTCGACCAAAACTGGATCAAGGCGATGGGAGTGAATACGGTGGACCCGACTTGGGGCCGGGGCATTAAAGTAGCCGTCGTGGATACGGGCATCGATCCGAGTTTTACGTTAACCGGTGCAGCCATTCAGAGCATCGACCTCACCGCACCCGGTACCGCGAATGGCGATTCCTCCGGTAGTCACGGTACTGCGGTGGCTTCTCTTATCGCAGGCGAGAACAATCAATTCGCTGGTATGGCTCCGGGTAGTTCGCTGCTCAGCGTGAAAGTTTTGAATGCCAGCGGGGAGGGAGACACCTTTACCGTGGCCGAAGGTATCGTCCAGGCTGTCGACGCGGGTAGTCAGGTCATTAATCTTAGTCTGGGTTCCTATGGTGATAGCACTGTTTTACAGGACGCGGTTGCTTATGCTCAGGAACACGGTGTGGCTCTTGTCGCTGCGGCAGGGAATGATGGTGTGGGACAGATTGCTTATCCGGCCGGCTACCCCGGTGTTCTTGCGGTTGGGTCGGTCGATGCTACTCTTCAACCTGCTTACTTTTCCAACTATGGTTCCGAGCTGGGTGTCTTGGCGCCCGGCGTCGGACTGCCTGCCGGACAAGCTAACAATCAGGCGGTTTCTTTTTCCGGAACATCCGCCTCCACAGCCACGGTGAGCGGCGCCTTGGCGGCCATTTTATCAAGCGATCACACGATTACACCGACACAAGCCATAACCTTGCTGGAGAACTACGCTGACGATTTCGGAGTCCCAGGCTGGGATGCTCAGAGTGGCTATGGGACGGTCGATCTAGGACGGGTTTTGGAACGAAACACGCCCAACATCGTTGATGGGGCCATCAACTCACAGATTATTCTCAGTCAAAATGGCCCCAACCAAATCGTATCGTTGGGAGTAACCATTCAGAACCGCGGAACGACAACGATTTGGAATGGCACTTTGGCTGTCCAAGTGGATGGTGTACCTTATAGCTTTCCTGTCCAGAGTCTTGCCCCAACTAAATCCGAAATGAAAACTGTGCAGATATACCCGTACCAACTGGCTAGTGGCCAAGCTATTGTTAATTCCCAACTAAGTCTCCCAGGCATGTCCGACCGTAATCTCTCCAATAATGTCATGCAAAGCCGTCTGCAGGTGCATTCCGCCGCATCCAAATAAATTCCTTTTGGCTCTAAAAGCTGCAGATCAATCGTGTACTTAGGACAAGTACGAGGATTATTTGAGCAATTAAAGTGTAGTTCAGCATCCATTCTGGGTCTAATTTGGTTTGGATAGGAGGAATATCTCTTCGTTAACCCGCACCAAATTATCTTATGCTAATGCAAGATCTCATACCTGTCCTTCAGTTGTCTGTCAGCCCGGTCATTCTTATATCGGGTGTCGCACTGATTCTGCTTTCGATGAGTAATCGGTACGGCCATATTCTCGATAAAACTCGTAGTCTTTCGAGCATGTTCAGGAAATCGAGTGACGATGACTCGGACCATCTTTACACCCAACTACGTATTCTGTACGCCAGAGCCCGAGTTCTTCGTTGGGCCATTTTTCTTGCCAGCTTGAGTTTGCTCATGGCTGCTATCCTGATCAGCATCTTGTTTTTGGCTTCTCTGCTACACTTGGAAGCGGCGCTTGTGATCGTGGCACTATTCATCGGTTGCATGTTCACAATCAGTGCTTCCCTGATTATATTTCTTACGGACGTTAATATGTCCTTAAAGGCACTTTCGCTCGAGATCAATTCGCACACTAAGCAACGCACTTAAAAATCATAAATTTTCTTAGAACGTATTTTGAAAATGGGCCTTAGAACATTGAGAAAAAAACTGGGCAATATTTTGTTTCCGCCAGGACGGAAACTATCAAACACCTGCGAGTCGACTTAGCCTGCAATGATTATCATCCGCTATCGTCATCAAGTGCGAAGTGTCCGGCGATAAACGGTTGGAGATTTGCCCACGATACGCTTAAAAATGCGATTGAAGTGGGTTAGGGAAATAAAGCCGCAATCATAGGCCACTTCACTCACACGAACATTGGGATTAAGTAGTAAATTTTTAGCTCTTTCGATGCGGGTGCGAGCCAGATAATCGGTGAAAGTAAGCCCCGTGGCCTTCTTGAACATCTTGCAGAAATAAAATGTGCTGACGTTGAGAGTCTTGGCCATCTGCTCCAGTGAAAGTGATTCGGCCTGATGATCGCCGATGAAATGTTTCGCTCGCGTGATGAGAGGCGGTTCTTCATTCTGTTGCTCGACCAATATCTGATTGGCCATCACTGAGAGATGCTTCGCGAAAATCTCCAACAGGCGAACCATGGCTTCATACTGTTCCTTGGGAAGCACCTTGCTGTGGAAATAAGCATCCTGAAGCTCGCTCAAGTCGACCTTGATGCCCCAGGCGATTAACTGCTGTGCCACTTTGGTAAAACCTGCGTCCGTGGGTTTGCGCAGAGCCACCTGGCCCGTTTGCAAAAATCCAACCACGTTGCTCCCGACATTTACCGGAATGGCCGTATCGCAAAGACCGGCAAAACACATAACCGATGTTGATTTTCCCGGCTCTCCTTCGATCAGTTCCTGTTGGATCTGAAGGCAAGCTGCGCAACTGCGGCTCGACTTGGCCATCAGGGCGCAAAACGGATTCTCATGCTTCTTTCCGTGCAATGCATGCTGCCAAAGCTCGTGGGGGCGAAAAGCTAGCGGTAGATGTGTCGCCTGGTTGAAAGCCGTTTCGTAATCGCGAAATATTTGCGATTTTGAGAGCTGCTGAACAATTTCTGCTCCCTTTAACATGGCAAAATAGAAGCTTAAATTGTTTTAAGTAGTGAACAAGGCATTTCGAGCTCGCTACCATTTCAGGAAGCCAATAGGTGGCTACCATTGACCAAAATACGCGTAGCTGGTTTTCCTCCCGGTCTTAGGTTGTGGTGTCAAGGAAACCACCATGAAAACCCTTACCGCTTCTCTCTCAGCACCTCAGGCGATTGATTTACCCAATTTCGGCTGTCGCCCCTGGCGCATCAACCTCGATCAAATCGTGGCCCTGAAAGGCTACGGTAAACTGAAAATTCGCCCCATCCGGCGCGATGATGAAGAAGAAATGGTTCGCTTTCATCAACACATTTCCGAAGAGAGCATCTACATGCGCTACTTCGAATATCTGGGGTTGGATCGACGCACATCTCATGAGCGCCTGTTCCGCGTTTGCACAAACACGCCCGATTCATATGCCATCGTTGTGGAATGGCCCGCGGCCTCGTACCATCTGGCAGCTATTCTGGCCGTGGGAAGACTCACCAAGACTTCGGACCCATATGCAGCTGTCTTTGATATGTTGATCACCGATGAAGCGAAGACACCTCAATTAGGCAAAATGCTTCTTCATCGGCTGATTAAATTGGCACATGCTTTTGGCTTTCAGATCCTGACCAGTGATTTGCTCGTCGCCGATCACGATATGTTGAACCTGTGCCGTAGCCTCGGGTTCTCCCTGCAAACTCTTCCTCAGGAGGGCCTGGTTCGAGTTACTCTCGAGTTATGACGTCTTCCTCCCATGATACGGCGGTTCACTATCTGGGCCTGGAACTTTGCTCCCCGCTTACGTACGGATGGATATGGATATGCCTTCCTGGCATGATGAAATCACACTTCAAGCGAAATTCCGTCACAAAGTTTAAAATTCTATCACCCAAAATTTACCAGAGTACTTCCAACTAAAGGCAGGATAGATTTACTCGCCCGGACCGCGTAAAGAGGGGCTGAGGTCCGCACTGTGAGCCTGAAATTTGATATCGTATTTCGGGACGATACAGTCGATGTCTTCGATTTCTGTCTCGATTACAGCATAGCCAAGTCCATCGGTGGCGATGCTCAAAAAGTAGGCTTTTGACTTGTCTTCGAGCATCTTCCAAACCCGCTGCATTTTTGCAGGATCATCGGCAATTCGAGCCTTCCCGCGAATGTTGACGATAACGTTCATCTCTTCGTTGGAAAACATCCAGCTAACCTGGGGATGTTTGGTGATGTGTTCGATTTTGCGGCTGGCCGGTGAGGTGATGGTGTAAAGCAGAGGCCAATCCTGCAAGGAAAGCGTGGCCATCCACCGCATGTGAGGCATGCCATACTCATCGACGGTTGCCAGTATTCCAGGGCGTTTTCCATCGGCCAGTTTTCTAGCCAGATCGATGACATATTCGGCATGTTTAGTGGCCGTCTTTTGTGATGGATTAAAAGGATTGGAAGAAGATTTCATAGGCGTTTGAAGAGGTAATTTGAGAGATAGTCATCAATGTTTTTTCATTAAAGCATCTGCCTCTGAGCATAAAGGTTTTCTTGGGCAGCAACTTCTCCGGTATTGTTCAATAGTAGTCCAATTTTGATCGAAGAGTCTCCCTTTTAAGCATCGTCCCCTCGAATGGAGAATGTACCGCAAGTTAAGCTCGAAGAACCAAGGGGGGCCGGCTATATTGCTTTGACAGGTAAAAGCATGCATTTGAACTGAAATGGTAAAAAAGGAAGGCGTGGTTGACTGAAAGACAAATATGGACTTTCCTGGCAAATTATACCGTCCATTCTAGGTGACCTATTGGGAGATAAAAATCCTGCAAAAGCAGAACGGTTTTTTAACGCCATGATGCGAATGGACAAAATCGACATCAAAGGCTTAAAGCACGCTTATGCCAAAAAATGAGTCGGTATAACCTCAAATATCTTTGGAAAAAGTCAGTAACGAAATAACCATCAATCGATAAATAACTCGTCTATGAAAATCGCATCTAACATCGTCGGTGCCTTGCTCGGTCTTCTTTTCATCGCCTTTTCCCTCATGGTTCTTTTAAAACTTGCCCCCATGCCGCCACTACCGGAAGGTTCACCCGCGGCGCTCTTCATGGGAGCTTTTGTGCCGACGGGTTACCTGACCTTTGTTAAAGTTTTTGAATTGGTTGGTGGTTGCCTCGTCGCCATTCCACTTACGCGGAATTTTGGTCTCTTGGTACTAGGTCCTATCATCTTAAATATCCTGGCCTTCCACATCTTCATCATGAAAGGGGAAGGTCTATTCGGACCTCCAATTATTGTTGCTCTCATGGCCTTGTTTCTTCTGTGTTCCAGTCGCAAGGCCTTCGCCGGACTAATGAACTAGAAATTCAACTTCTTCGAAAAACTATGATTATCGATATCCTCATTATTCTCGCGATCATCTTTGTTGCCTTGGTTGTGGTGGTGGCCTTACAACCTTCCGAATTCCGCATTGCGCGGAGTGGTTCTATCTCAGCTTCTCCAGCGGTCGTATTTGCTCAAGTAAACGATCTTCCTAAATGGAAAGCATGGTCACCTTGGGCGAAACTCGACCCTACTGCGAAAGAAACCTTCGATGGTCCGCCTGCAGGAACCGGCGCCTCCATGGCGTGGGCTGGTAATAACAAAGTCGGGGAGGGGCGCATGACGATTACAGAGAGTCGCCCAAGCGATCTCATTAGGTTCAGGCTCGATTTTGTGAAACCTTTCGTGGGTACCCATATAGCAGAATTCACTTTCAGGCTTGAAGGCAATCAAACCGTGGTTACTTGGAGCATGTCCGGCAAAAACAATTTTATAGGTAAGGCATTTGGTCTGCTCATGGGCTGTGACAAAATGATCGGTGGTCAGTTTGAAAAAGGTTTGATCGACTTGAAATTAGTGGCTGAAGCGGAAACCACCAAATAACAGCGTCAAGTAATCCCCGAACAACGGGGCATATAATTTTTTCTTGTCATGACGTATTTAACCAATAGGTTAAATATAAATGATGGCCGATTCTCTCACTCCTACCTTTGCCGCATTGGCCGACCCGACTCGGCGCGCGATCCTGGAGCGACTCGCCTTGGGTGAAGCCTCAGTAACGGAACTGGCACGCCCCTTCAAGATGAGCATGCCTGCTATCTCCAAACATCTGAAAGTATTAGAACGCGCTTTACTGATTGCCCGCGGACGCGAAGCGCAATGGCGCCCCTGTCGAATTGAGACTGCGCCGCTCAAGGATGTAGCCGATTGGGTGGAGCATTATCGCGAAATGTGGGAAGAGCGGTTAGATCGCCTGGATGACTACCTGCGTGTTCTGAAAAAGGAGCAAGAAAAAGAGCTAAAAAATAAGGAGAAAAAACATGGCCGAAAAAGAAAATAATTCCGTTGCGGAATCCATAGAAAATGAATTTGTTATCACGCGCACCTTTGATGCGCCGCGCGAGCTCGTATGGGAGGCTTGGACCGAGCCCCGGCACATGGCGCAGTGGTGGGGCCCTGCTCCCTTCACGAATCCGGTTTGTGAGATGGATGTGAGAGTTGGTGGTGCTTACCGCATTGTCATGCACCATCCCGAAGGTACCGAGTATCCGCTTAAAGGCGTTTTTCGCGAGATTGTAAAACCTGAGCGGCTTGTCATGACCATGGACTGTTCTGAACATCCAGCCGAATGGCACGACCTCGTCAACCCAAACCGCAGCAAGGAAGAAAGTAATCCTGCCGGGGGACTTCTCACGACGGTGATTTTTGAAGACCTTAACGGCAAGACGAAACTCACGATCCGAACTCGTTTTGAATCTACTGTTATTCGTCACGCGATGCTGAGGATGGGAATGACCGAAGGGTGGTCCCTTAGCCTGGAACGCCTCAAAATCCTTCTGACAACAATTTGATCAAACTTCACCGCAACAACAGGAGAAAGCTATGACTGAAATAAAAAAAGACGCTACGAGCACCGCTGATCGAGAAATTGTTATAACTCGCATTTTCGATGCGCCACGAGAGTTGGTATGGGAAGCAATGACCAATCCCAAACATGTGGTGAATTGGTGGGGGCCGAATGGTTTCAGTACCACAGTTGAGGAAATGGACGTAAGGCCAGGTGGCATTTGGAAGCTTGTCATGCATGGTCCCGATGGTACCGATTATCCCAACAAGAGCATCTTCACTGAAATCGTAAAACCCGCACGCATTTCTTATTCGCATGGAGGCGGCAAAAAAGGTGGGCCCGGCGCTCAATTTGAGGCGACTTGGACCTTCGATATTGTGGAAGCAGACAAAACGCAAGTAACCATCCGTATGGTTTTCCCTTCAACGGCAGCTCGCGATATGATCGTCAAGGAATATGGAGCTATCGAAGGTGGAAAACAGACTTTGGCGCGTTTGGCGGAATATTTGACGAAAATGTAGAGAGAGCGACGTGATTACCGTTCAACTTAGGGGACGCGAAGAGACTCGCGTCTCTACCTATAATTGTTTCTTACAGAGATTTTCCTGCGCCGACTTTCGGCATGGGCCACACCCAGTCGCCCTCTTTGGGATCAATCTTGTTCGAGCCATCTTTATTGTAAACGACTTTTCCACCATCATCTTTTTGATTCCAACCTATGGAGTAGAGGAGAAAAGCTCCATCGGGGCGAAGGCGATAATGATAGGACTCTCCATTGATAACATCGTGCGGAAGCCTGCTTATGTAAGCTGGAAAAAGTGCATCGAGCGAATCGGGATACACGCCATGAGCGAGGTGATAGCGCTCCAGTCCGCAGACAAGGCGAGTTTCGTCAATTCGGATTTGGCCCTGAGCAAATTGTTGGACCATCGAGGCAAGAGGAGGCACCGCTACGGTGAAAATAATATTCCATGGCGCATACGCGTCCAGACGAACCAGTGTTTGCCGTAGTTGGCGTTCCCGATCATTAGCAATTTCAGGAAATACCCGATAGGTTTCCGCATCGACGCTTTTTATCTCGTTATAATGAGCATTCACAATTCGACTTTTGTTTTGGTCCAACCACCCACCAGGCCAAAAAGTATAGAGGCGAATCGATTGATTAGGCCCCTCATTCGTTCCGAGTATTCCAGCAAGGACAGCTCGTTTATTTTTGCAATAGTCAATAGTGCCAATGATTGTCGGAACCTCACATCTCATCTCAAGCTGGTGATCAGCCAGAAAATTGATCGGATCGAGTGAGTCGTGAATCTCAGCAAGCTGGGCATCATTCCAGACATGGAGAGCCAATCCATCGCAGATGGCATTTTCGCTGATAGAGTTCATGCCCAGCGCAACGAGACCGGCGATAATGGAAGGATCGCGCTCCACTCCCGATATAAGTTTATGAATTGTTTTAAGATCAGCGAGAGCAAGATCAGGCTGGTGATCATCCAAAGCAAGAATCGCATGAAGGGTTAAAATTCTGGACAGTTTAAGCTGTGCGGTCACCAACCCCAGAGGGCGACTCGTAGGAAAGTTAGCGTAACTAGCATAATCCAAATTAAAACGGCAAAATGGCCGTATGGCAGCGGCGGCACGAAGATCGGTCAGGAAAGGATAAAGCGCTTCATATTGAGCCAATACGCTTTTAGGTGGTTCCACACCTTTGAAGGCCGCTGCGTAGGCGGTGGAGACCGTCTGTCGAATTTGCTCCATATCGGGTGATTCGCCCTTTTGCCAATTACCCACTCGCGGAAGATTATCACTAAGTGACCCCCGCAAGACTTTTTCCAAAGTGGCTGGATGAAGAGATTTATCTGTTTGGGAATAGGGCTCCAGTTTGAACAGGGGGATGGCACCAAGATTTTGATCATCGGGGATGGGTGGTGGGATAAACTTATTGTAATCGAAGGTTTCCCCTTTGGCTTCCCACTCGGCTTTGGTGGTGGCCCAGGCGCGGGCGCCGCGCCAATCCTCCTCGACATAAAAAAAGATGATAAGGGTGGCTGTCCAGAGAATGAATTTCAGGAAGCCCCAGGACCAAAAGAAGCGACCCAGTTTTGAAAAAAAGCGTTTCATGGAATTTGTCTTTGTTCCGGTTCATCCTGCCAAAGCTGAGCGAGCCGGATTTCCTCGGAAATCGAAACGAAATAAATGGGACGGTTGGGATCGACGTGAACGAGGAGCTGCTTTGATGAGGGATCGATCGGTGTGCTTGCCTTGAACACGAAAATCAATATCCAGAGTACTGTCATCGCGCTGGTGGTCAGTGGATTTTGCCGGAATAAATGTCTCAGGTAGACAAATAGAGTCGGCCATATTTGCTGTGAGCGCGAAGATATTGCGGCTTCACGCAGCGCCTTTGACAAAATCTCATCACGCCACGTTTCTGGTAATTCGGGCGCGGGAAGATTCCGTAAGTATTGTTCGAGGCTCTCGTCGTTCATGGCAGGTCTTCATGTAGAGGACGCAACTCATCTCGCAATTTGTCTAACGCATAGCGATAACGGCTCGCTGCCGTATTAGCGGAGATTTCAAGCACTTCCGCGATTTCTGAAAAGGTCATCTCTTCCCAAACTTTCAACACGACCACGGCTTTCTGCTCAACAGGCAAATTTTCGAGCGAAGAATCCAATGTTTTCCGCAACCATTCGGCATCTTCGCCCGAAAGATCAGGAAGAACGGTCAATTCCTGATCCGATCCGGCACGATCCTCATGACGCTGGCGCACTTGCTCACGTCGATACCGGTCGATAACCAAACGATGCGCGAGTCGAAAAAGATAGGAGCGAGGCGCAGCCACGTTATCCAGGAGTCGGGGTGATTTTGCCAACCGTACGAAGACCTCCTGAAGCACATCCTTGGTCTCCGTCTCGTTTTCCGTCAGGCGGATAAGAAATCGAAAGAGCGCCGGGGCATGTTCCCGATAAACTTCTTCCAACCAGTCCTGAAGCGCCATGTTTATTAAGGACGCTCTCGGTTACCTGATTTGTCTAGAAATACTTGGAAGGTTATCTTTCCAAACTCACACTCCGCGCAATTGATTCAGCAGCGGCCGGTCGGCCTCGGGGAACTGGTAATCCATCAACTGCTCCACGTTCACCCAGCGTAAATCAGCCACTTCGAGCTTTTGCGGTTCACCCGAGATAATGTGCACATCAAAAAAATAGAGTCGCACATCGCGATCAGGGTAGGGATGGACAATGCGGTGAATCTCTTCGCCGATTTCTGTTTCGACCCCGATTTCCTCGAGCAATTCACGATGAAGAGCTGCTTTTAGTTCCTCGCCTGGATCGACTTTCCCGCCGGGAAATTCCCAGTAGCCGGCCAACGTATCGTCCGGCATGCGTTGCGTGATTAATAATTGCCCTTCGCGCCGGATGACTCCTGCCACGACATCAATAGGCGGATGAGTCACGACGCGTTCATGCGGAGCCACAAGATATCGAGGGGGTTTAAGGACCTTGCAGCGAAAGAGGGGCCTCAACGGTGTCGAGTCGCAAGTTGAGGCCTCTTCCATCACTTCTGAGCTTTCTCCCAATCGGCCAGGAATTTCTTCAGGCCGCTATCGGTCAAGGGGTGATGCAGTAATTGTTTGAGCACGGAGAAAGGCGCGGTGATGACATCGCTGCCGATCCGCGCCGCTTCCAGGAAATGCATGGGTGAACGCGCGCTCGCCGTCAATATCTGTGTCTCGAAACCGAAGTTATTATAGATGAGACGGATGTCGCGGATGACCTGCATGCCTTCCGTGCTGATGTCATCGAGGCGGCCGACGAAGGGGCTGATATAAGTCGCGCCCGCTTTCGCTGCGAGCAACGCCTGGGAGCCCGTGAAACAAAGGGTGACATTGGTCTTGATGCCTTTGGCCGTCAGTGCCTTCACCGCCTTGAGACCCTCTCCGATGAGCGGGATCTTCACGACGATATTTTTGTGCCACTGGGCCAGGCCTTCGCCCTCCTTGATCATTTCCGGAGCGGTAACGCTGACAACTTCCGCGCTGATGGGGCCGTCCACAATCTCGGTAATCTCCATGATGAGCTGCTTGAAGGGCTTGCCGCTTTTGGCCGCCAGTGAAGGATTGGTGGTCACGCCATCAATCAATCCCATCTCGTTGGCTTCACGAATTTCATTGGTATCACCGCTATCGATAAAAATCTTCATAGAGTATTACCGTACCAGTCTCGTGCCGCTAAACAACCGGGAAATGCTTTGTTATTAATTCGTAACCGACTCACGTCAACGCGTAGGCCCGCCGCCACGCATGCTTCAAGCGTTCCAGCGCCTGATGATGTAATTGGGAAACACGTGACGGAGTAACGGCCAAAGTGACCGCCACTTCTCGGAGAGGAATGTTTTGCAGATAATGAAGCACGATCACCGTGGCCTGAGTTTTGGGCAGGGCACCAAGACACTTAATTAACGTTTTCCGATCCTCTGCGGAAAGAATGGCATCGTCCGGACGCTTGGTATCGGGATCGGCCAGTCGCTCCGCCAAAGCAAGATTCTCTTCGCCCTGACTATTCTCGCTCATTTCATCGAAAGAAACGAGTTGGCGCGGTTGGGCCATCATCTGCAAAGTCGCGAGATCGGCAATTTGAACGCCAAGGGCCGTTGCTAATTCCGTCCCGGTCGGTTCACGCTCGAGTTGTTCGATCAAAATAGAAGTCGCACGACTAATGCGCCGATTATTTTTATGGACCGAACGAGGTGCCCAATCCCATCGGCGCAATTCATCAAGGACCGCACCCCGAATTCGCACGGCGCAAAATCCACGGAAGGAAGCACCCTTCGTCATGTCGTAGCGTGAAGCCGCCCGGAGGTATCCAAGTACTCCCGCACTTTGGAGATCATCACGGTCGAGATGGCTTGGTAACTTGGTTGCACAAGACCGAGCAAAGCGACGTGCCCAGGGAAGAAATTCGAGAACTTGTTCGTTTTTGTAACCCATAATGGGATACTTATGTGTTACAGAAACCACCTCGTCAATACAAATAATTAGCATAAATAGAAAAGGTTTGCCAAACAAAAAAAGTCTGTCATCAGACCTTTTATTCGAGCAAGTTTCAGAGGTGAAATTGAGTAAATTTCAATTTTTCGTTCCAAGCAAGAGCACGAAATTCTCGCAAAACCTGAAGCCGAGAGGAAAGAGGCATGTGTCTTAAATAGCTTAAAAATGCAATGGCGCACTCTTGTGTTATCTTGTATCTCGCGCGTAATTGAGATGTAGAAAAATCACGCCAGCTTATATCAAACAGTTGACTGCGCAGCCAACTTCCCACCGAGCGTGGAATGCGACCACCACAAATCAACTGTGCAAATTTACTCAAAACAAGATAGGTATCCACCCGCGCCTGCGTCTCCAAATTACAGGCATAGCTTTCACTATCGATACACCGTTCACCCTCCTGAAAAAGGAACGAGGCTTGCACACCGTGCGCAATTTCCTCGATAAAAGTAATGAGTGCGGAAATGTTCCGTTCATTCAACGTCTGGCGCGGATCATTGGTCTCGAGTTCTTCAATGACTGGTCGTGAATAAAAAATGGCCACATAAAGTGAATCACCCACTTGCCGTAAAAAAGTCCTCCCTCCCGAAGCAAGATAACGCGCATTATCACCTGCCAAACGGTTTAACACTGCGCATCGGCTTTCGCCAATTACGCACGCTTCCAGATTGATCGGTACAGGCGCATAGGTGCGCTCCAGCAAAAGTTGAATTTCCCGCAATAAAGTCATGAGGGTCGAATAACAATCGGGGGAGGCTCGTGCAGATGAAGCAGGGTATCGGTCAGGTTGTTGAGTGCAAAGCGCACGCGTCGGAACTCGCTGCCCAACATTTCAAAAATGGATTGAAGATCGGTTCGTTTGGCCTGTGGATGCTGGGCCGCGCTGAGATAGGAAGCCTGGCCCACTGCCTCGTAAAAACTTAGTCCCGGTGCGCCGCGCCGTTGGGCATGAGAATGGACCCGCTCGACAAACATCCCGCTGAGAAACAGCGTATAATTGGCAAGGTGGGTACGAAGAACATAACTTTGTTCTGAGGAACAAGTATTTAATCGGAGAAGGATGTCGGAAACGTATGTAAAATTCCGTGTCGTGGAATTTTTTTCATCGGGAGCGTGGAGTTGATTGATGTTGGCGAAGGCGAGCAACACGGCTGCCACATAATCGGTCAAGGCTCGCTCATCGAGAGAAACGCGCCGCAACACGCGCCGGGTCAAAATGTAAAAGTAAAATGCCGCAGAAACCTGCAGGCAGCCGGTTTGATCCACCACAGAGTTATAAATCAGCTCGTGATCGAGAATCGCGTCGCGTTCCTCCACATCGCTTAAAAGCGAAACGAGGGAGACAGCATCACGCGGCGACTTGGCCAGCACCCGGACCACGAATGAAAAATCATCCGCAGTGAATTGGGCGCGACAGTTCGCATGAATCACGTCCCATAACGTAGCATAGGCGATGCCACATTGCGTCAGCTTACTTTTGGCAGGCCATACTTCAATTTCGCTACGCTTTGCTCAGGATGATGGATTTGAATCCTCTGCAAAAATCCGATGCATGTGTGTTTTGCATGCTTGATCGGAGATCAATTCGCGATTAAAACAAAGCGTCATGTCCACGCCCACCACAAGCAAGCCGTGTCCTTTTGAGCGTTACCTCAAGCCTCTGCTGACACCCTACTTCTTTGCCGTTGCCGCAGTATTGGGTGCCATCACCGCTGTTTTTGGTGCGGTGACTCTGGTACTCATCCTGGTCGTCACCAATTTCAATGTCCTCTCCTGGATAGAATAAGAAGGTTGGCTTCTGCTGCCGCAAAGACAGCCGTGCGGAGTTGCGGAGTTATGCTAAAATGGGTTCATGCCCGCGGAAATGCTTCCCACCATCCACACGGAGATTGGTATTCCCACGGCGGGACAATGCCTCCTTTTTGCCGCGCCCATTTTGGGTGTGATGTGTCTTTACTGGCTGTTTCGGAATTCGGATAGAATCATCGACTCAATTTTTCCGAATTGGGAATGGGAAAAAAAGCTCGGCTGGTTCAACCTCCGCGCCAATCGTCGCGCAGAGGCCATCTGGCGTTGGATGGGCTACTTCGTCTACGCTCTATTGGCTGCGGCTTTGTATGGCATTCTCTGGGGCTCGACCGCTTTTGCCGATATGGCGCAGCAAACTCCCAACACCGTCGCGGATGGAATGGGAAAGTTGACTCTTCTGCTGGTATGTTTTGGTTTCTGGCTCGTCTATCTCGGTGTGGAATTGATTCCCAAACTCCGCGATCAATATGAACGGGAAGAACTCGAAAAATATCGCGCTGAAGAACTTAATTTTGAAGAGGAGAATCCGCGTTTGCGCAAACCGACATCACCGCTGAGCCCCAAGATTGAAATTTGGTCGCGAAAACCACTTCCTTCACCACGACAGAATCCGCGGCGGTAGCAAATTAATTCACCACGAGAGTCAAGTCGAGCGGGCCAAGCTTGGCCGCGTTAAAACCGCGGGCCTCATAAATTTTCCAGGCCGGATCAGTATCTGCCTGGAGCTTTTGCCAGAGGGAGGTCGAGAGAATAACGGCATGTGATCCCGGATGCCGCAAAAAAGAAACAACCTCCGATTCAGGAATGAGCCAACCGTAACTTTTCGATACATGCCGCATTTCCCAAATAGCGTTGGGTTCCCGGAAATCGACCAAGGCAAAGTCAGTATTAGATGTAAGCACTCCGTCTGCTTGCGCCTCGCGAACCAATTCACCTATTGGCGACGGGGTGACATGATTTAAGAAGGCGACGGGGATCGCCACAGCAGTCAAGACGGCGAGAACGATTCCCGTACTCCATGCTAATTTAATCGGGATGCCGGAAGTAAGTCCGGTAGAAATCCAACGCCTCGCAAAGAACAATGCCATGAAAGGAAATGCTGGCAGTGTATAGTGAGGCAGTTTTGTCACCATCAGCGAAAAAACAAGAAAGATCAACCCCGCATTCAAGAGCAGGTAAGTATCGATCCAGTCGGGTTTCCACGAACTGAATAATTGCTTGCGATGCGTAAGAAGCAGCGGCGACCAAGGCAGCGCACTCGGCCAGAAGATCAAAAGATAGAACGGGATGCTAAGCAGATACCAAAGAAAAGTCGTGGCTCCATGACCTTGAAAACCTTTTACCATTCGCTCGCCGACATCTTTTCCCAGGCCCTCGTACCAGTACTCGCCGTTAGTTTGGATATAGGCTGGAATCGCCCACCATGAGACGATAAAAAGCCCGAGCAAAAAAATTGCGATGAACGAAGAAAGAACACGTCCACCCAACGAACGCGCACAGATCAGCAACGGCAGGAGGGGCAGCAAAGCCTCGGGACCCTTGGCCAGAAAGCCTCCACCGAACCCGAATGCGAGAATCGTTCCCCATAAATGCCAGCACTTGTTCGTGCCGGAAGATTCGTTTTTCGCCAGCGCGAGAAGTTTCCAGCCCGCAAGCCCGGTAAGAGTCATGAAAAAAATCAACAATGCATCGGCCGTTGCCACGCGTCCCTGTTGCACAACTTGCAGGCAGAACGCATACGAAAGTGCGGCGATTAATCCGATGCGGTCTTTGCCCAGGCTGAGCCCCCACACGAAGAGAAGCAGCGCCGTTCCTGCCGTGGCTAGAAGTGACGGCAAACGCGCAGCGAAGGCGTTTTCTCCGAAAATCTCAAAGGAAAACGCCTGGCACCAATAGATCAGCGGTGGTTTGGCGTAACGCGGTTCGTGATTGAAGGTGGGCACGACATAATTTCCGCTTTGAAGCATCTCGCGACTCGCTTCGGCGAAACGAGGTTCATCGCGATCCAGTAAGGGCAGTAGCGCCGCCTGTGGCAGTGAAAGCGCCAATACTGCCAAAAAAATTAGCATACCCTCGCGCCAGAATTTACTTGCTGCGGAGAAATCGGAGGACGTTGCGTTCAAGTTCACGATGTTGAGTCGCCCTTTCTTCTCCATAAGACGACCCCCGCAATAATCCATGCGGCGATCATCGTCCCATCACTAAAATCATTTATCGCTTCAGTGGGCAGACTCAGCCCTGCTACGCGATAATGGGCGACATAACGCATCGTTATCGTCGAGGACCCGGCAGGGATCGCAATCGCCCGCAGCAGGTAATCGGCGCGAAGCAGAGGAGTGGGTATTCCATTTATCTTCACCTCCCAGTCAGGATCGTATTGGTCATTAATCAGGACATAGCCGCCGGTTGCCGAATGCGCATCGATGATGATTTCCTGCGGTGTGTAAGTCTTCAATTCCACCTGGTCCGACGGGAAAACGGCCTCTACTTGTGACGACGAAGGGGAGGGTGGGGCAGGCGCAGATGATTTTAACAATACTGTTTTGCGCGGATTCCAGACTGAATCTTCCAATCGTTTCAGCAGTTCGTCATTATCGGGGATCACTTCCGCCTGTGGCACAAAAGTCACCTTTGCCAGATAATCGTGCATCTGGATGAGAGCATGACTTGGGGTATCGTCGCGAGTGGGGATTAAAGTATATCCGTCCGCATGGTCGATATTCGTCGAGATACCGGGATCGTGTTGCAATTTCGGCATCATATCTTTTGGCACCACGACATTCTTCACCCCGGCGAGAAACCACAAACGTTCACGATCAGTGTCAAAGTTCTTCAAAAAGACATTCAAGTCGTTTGGAATGCGCGAGGCGGCTGAAATATCGAGACAGGAAATGTTGTCGGCATAAAACTGATTTTGCATCAGGACATTTAGAAAAGGATCCTGTGGCGCCGCGCTTACTCGCACCCGATTGCCCTCGCTCTGGAGTTGTTCCAAAAGCGGATTGCTCTCCGTCAGTTCCCTGAGTGATGTTGGTGTGATGAATTGACTCGTTACCCATTTCAGTTGCATGACGCTAAGCGCTGCCAGACCCAGCGCCAGTGTCAGCGGCAGATAATCGGGTGTAAGCATTTTTTGCCACAGGCGATGGAGAAGTGGATTAACCAGTATCCAAGCGCGCAGCGATTCCGGGCGCCACAATGCACCCAAAAGAATGCAGGACAGAACCATCAGAATCAGGGCCACCAGAAGCGATACATGTAGCGTGCCCAGAATATTGGTAATGGCACCCGAGTCGTAACTTTCCGCCTGAAGCTTAGCCATCAGCACAATTTCCAGTGGATAACTGCTCAACAGGCTAATTCCCAGCACGGCAACGATGCTTCCGGCAAACCACAGCAGGTGACGGCGCACGATCTTGATCTCAGGTACGGTGGCATCGAGCGAAGCGATAAGATGCTGGACGCCGTAAGCACTAAGAACGACCAGTGCAAAATTGGTTATCTCGAGCCATTTGAGCGGATTGCGCCATTTATCCATTAACGGCAGCGCAAAGAGGGGGCGGTAAAAAGGCGTATGGTAACCCCAGGCCAGAATCAGTGCGATCAACCCGCAGACCAGAAAGACTCGGCCATAAAAACATTGCCACTCAGTTATAAAATGGGGGCCGAGCCAGCGTCCCGGTAATAGTAGACACGCTGCCATCAGGGCCAGTGTGGCCGACACGGTTCCAGTTGTGCTGATGGCCAGATTGAGATTACGCGTGCCGTTGGGATTTTTCGGCCAGTCGAGCGTGCGACCGATCGAACCCCAGTAAGGACCATTTTCGCTGCTGCTGTGCCAACCGAGCAAACCTGGCACAAGGTAAGTTAGCGTATCTTCCGGTCCGTAGCTGTATTGCGTCACGAGTTTGTAGGCCTGTTCGCGATTCTCTTCGCCACCCATCTTGACTCCTACAATGTAACTTTGAAAAAGCGCCAGAAAAGCGGCCAGGGCCACGAGCAGGGCGATGCCTGCACAGAGAGCGAGACGGCGTAAATTCCATAACCATTCATCTGGTTGACGCAGAATCGGCGCGGCATACAGCACGCCAATCAGCAAGCTTGCGATGGACCCGCGATCAGGCTGCAGGCCCACCATCAAACCGCAACTCGCGCCGCTGATTAACGCGTAGGCCCAGTGACGCGTTCGCTGGGCGCGCAACGCTCCCCAGGCTGCGATTGCGAAAAAAGGCCACGTTGCGATATAGGCGTAGTGACCGGGAAAAACGAAAGAAAGAATGTCTCCCTGCCACGCATAAATGACTCCGCCAAAAAGCGCTGCGGGTTGGGGCAATTCAAGTTCGCGCAAAAAAGCGGCCATCGCCAACAAAGCCAGGGTCGCAATGACGGGTGCGTAGGTCGTGAAAAACCACCATGCCGGTAGATTGGCCGCGAGTCCAAAAGGATTTAATGGCACTGGCAGATTCGGAATCCCGAGCCAGTTGTAAACCTGGAACGAACCTTGGGGAGGAAAGTGATAGGCAAGTTTCCAAAGGTTTGAAGGATTAACATCGATGGACTCGGGTACCTGTTCGCCGAAGGAAAAAAATTGGCAAATCCAAAGTTGAATCAACAAAGAAACAAAGGCTACAACCCAAAGAGAAGTCCATGGCCGCACCTTAAGGGTGGAGTTAACCGACGATTCCATCGACGACACATAGCGGGCTCACGCCCTTCGGGAAAGCGCGATTCATTATTCCCCTCGTTCCCAAACTCCATTTGGGAACGCGATTGTCCGCGCAATTCCATTGCTTCCTTTCATAATTCCGTCATCCCAAGCTTGTCGATGGATCAGACGCGCTTAATCTAAATCCTGATTTGAACTCTACCTCCTCAAATTTCCAGCCGTCGGATCACCTCTCACGCGAGGAATTTGAAAATTTTCTCCAGATCTTCACACACGAAATTCGCAACCGGCTTAATGGTATCGCGCTCGAAGCCGCCGACCTCGCCGAACAGGCTGGCCCTCAAGCCAATAGTCACCGGCTTCAGCAACAGGTGCAGGAATGTTCCGCCTTCCTCAAAGCCGTCCGGGAAATGGTCTCATCCACCTCTACGGAGGGTAAAAAGATCGCATTTCACGACCTCATCAAAAAAATCAAGGAACGCAATCTTGGAAATGAAAAGTAAAGCGCGGCTTTTCTCTTCCGTTGCTCCTGCTACTCTGAACCCTTTATGAAACTTACGCTTGGCCATTCGCCTGATCCCGATGACGCCTTTATGTTCTACGCGCTCGCGAAACATCTCCTCCCCACGCCCGGCTACGAATTCGAACACATCCTCCAGGACATTCAGACCCTCAACGAACGAGCCACTCACGCCGAGCTCGACATCACCGCCATCTCGATCCATGCCTATGCCTACGTTCTCAAGGACTACGCCTTACTCCGTAGCGGGGCCAGCATGGGCGACAACTACGGCCCCATGCTCGTCGGTAAACGTTCCTACACCCGGGATGAAATCCGCACGCGCAAAATCGCTGTCCCCGGCCTCATGACCAGCGCTTTTCTCGCCCTCCAACTTTTCCTCGGCGTGCCCAAGGAAAAGATCAACTACATCGTTGTCCCTTTCGACCAGATTTTCGACGCTCTCGCGCGCGGCGATGCCGAAGTCGGCCTCATCATCCACGAAGGCCAGCTCACCTACGCAAGCGAAGGGCTCATCCTCAGCGCCGATCTTGGCCAGTGGTGGTATACGGAAACCGGTGGCCTCCCACTCTCGCTTGGTGGCAATGCCGTTAAGAAATCGCTCGGTAAAGCGGCCATCACCGAACTCTCTGAGATTCTTTACCAGAGCATCAAATACGGCCTCGATCATCGCGCTGCCGGAGTTGAGCACGCCCTGCCGCTCGGACGCGGCCTCGACAGCAAGCTCGCCGATAAATTCATCGGCATGTACGTCAACGAACTCACCCTCGACTACGGTGACCGCGGTAAAAAAGGCGTCCGCCTCTTCCTCGACCGCGCCCATCATGCCGGCCTCATCCCCGCCCCCGTCGAACTCGAGTTTGTTTAAAATCTTGCTAGAAATTATCCTTCTGTATAACTATAAGGAATGGCTTCTTTTGAATTTGATGAGATAGGTCATTGGTCCGAGATTAAACTCGATATCATCAAAGATTATGCCAAGGAATACTCTAAGATCTTATCCAACTGGACATTAAGCAAAGGACATTTTTATGTGGATGCCTTTGCTGGGGCCGGGATTCACATCTCCAAAGCAAAAGGCGAATTTATTGCTGGAAGTCCTCTTAATGCGCTTAACACAGTACCACCATTTAAGCACTATTACTTGATTGATTTGCACACAGGTAAAACGGAAAATCTAAAACAAATCGCCAAGGATCATGCAAATGTTGATGTCTACGAGGGAGATTGTAATGAAATTTTGTTGACAAAGATTTATCCATTACTGCCGCGTGAGAAATTTACGAGAGCCCTCTGTATTCTTGATCCCTACGGTCTTCATTTAAATTGGGAAGCCATGCGTAAAGCCGGAGAACTGGGTACAGTGGAAATATTTCTTAACTTTCCTGTGGCTGATATGAACCGTAACGCTCTTTGGAAAAACAAGGATAAAGTAAACTCCAAACAAGCGGCTCGGATGACGGCTTTTTGGGGTGATGAATCATGGCGAAATATCGCTTATGGAACAGAGAATGATTTGTTTGGTGAATATAGTATAAAAAATGACAATGAAACCATTGCGGAAGCTTTTCGGCAACGGTTAAAAACGGTCGCGGGTTTCAAGCATGTTCTTGAGCCTATGCCAATGAGAAATAGCAGTAATGCAATTGTCTATTATCTTTATTTCGCTTCTCCCAATGACACCGCTAATAAAATTGTTCAACATATCTTCAAAAAATACCAAAATCGAGGTGCTACCTGATGGCCACAAAGTCTTCCATCGAATGGACGGAATCTACTTGGAACCCGCTAACTGGCTGCAACAAACTCAGCGCAGGTTGTAAGAATTGTTATGCTGAACGCATGGCCATGCGACTTCATGCCATGGGTGTTGCGAATTATGCCAATGGCTTCAAGCTTACATTGCACGAAGATGCTTTGGGCATTCCGTTAAAGTGGAAACAACCTCAGACAATCTTCGTTAATTCCATGAGTGATTTGTTCCATAAGGACGTTCCACTTCAATTCATCCAAAAAGTCTTCGCCGTTATGCGACTGGCTCATTGGCATCGTTTCCAAGTTTTAACTAAGAGAGCGGAGCGTTTGCTGGAACTTGATCCACAATTATTATGGGCACCAAATATCTGGATGGGTGTAAGTGTGGAAAACGAGGAGGTTGTCTCACGAATCAATTTCCTGCGAAAGACTCATGCTCATATCAAATTTCTTTCTTTGGAACCACTTTTGGGTCCGTTACCCTGGTTGAAACTAAAAAATATCGATTGGGCTATTGTAGGTGGAGAATCAGGACCTCATTCACGACCAATGAATAAAGAATGGGTAATAGACATTCGTAATCAATGTCAGAAAGCTGGAGTTGCTTTTTTCTTTAAGCAATGGGGCGGATTTAACAAAAAGAAAACAGGACGCGTTCTAGAGGGAAAAACATGGAGTGAACTGCCAACAAGAGCAAAAGAAACTTTCCGGGCAGCTAAATCCAATTTAATAGCTGCATGATTGTAACCGGCCGCACCATCGTGAATGATTTATTTAATCGGGTTCTTTTTCGATGGAGGTGAGTGGAGGAACAGCGTCATTCGATTTCTTACCCCGCGATCCGGGCAAATATTGGCGCGCCTTGTGCAGCCAATGACGTGCCCAGGCAAACTCCACCGCCAGGATGGCAAGACCGCCGATGATAATCAGCGTGGAGGGTCCCGGCAGCAGAATCATGACAATGCCGATCAGCAGAACGGTCCCGCCTACCACGGCAATGAAAAGGCGCCTAAGGGACTTCATGGCTTGGAACATAGCCTCTTTTTCTAAATTTGGTAATTTTGTTAATTCCGTCTAAGGTAGAACCATGATTGGCCTCACCATCGCGGGACGCACCTTCGGCTCACGACTCCTCGTCGGAACCGGCAAATTTTCCTCCAACCAGGCGATGGCCGAATGCCTCGAAGCCAGCGGCACCGAAATTGTCACCGTCGCCCTCCGTCGCGCCGACCTCACCGGCAAGGACGATCCCTACGCCGATATTCTTAACTTCATCGATCCCAAGAAATACCTGATCCTCCCCAACACCAGCGGAGCCATGAACGCCGGTGAAGCCGTTCGCCTCGCTCGCCTCGCCGCTGCCGCCGGATTGCCCAAGTGGGTCAAACTCGAGATCCATCCCGACCCACGTTATCTCCTCCCCGACCCCATCGAAACGCTTGCTGCCGCCGAAATCCTCGTCAAAGAGGGCTTTACCGTCCTCCCTTACATCAATGCTGATCCCGTTCTTGCTAAACGCCTTCAGGAAATTGGTACAGCTACTGTGATGCCGCTGGGTTCGCCCATCGGCTCCAATCGTGGTCTCGAAACCCGCGGTCAACTGGAGATCATTATCGAGCAGGCCACCGTTCCCGTTATCATTGATGCCGGACTCGGAGCGCCGTCACATGCTGCTGCGGCTCTGGAACTTGGAGCGGATGGCGTCCTCATCAATACCGCCCTCGCTGCTGCCCGTGACCCCTCCCGTATGGCCCGTGCTTTCCGTGATGCAGTTGAGGCTGGCCGGGCCGCCTGGGAGGTTGGTTTGGGTGCTCCGAGCCGCACGGCAAATCCGACTAGCCCACTCACTGGTTTTCTGCTATAGTAAGGATGTTGGTATAACTTTTTTGCCATGAAACGTTTTTTCAAAGTCTTCATTTTTCTGATCGTCAGTCTCTTTCTGGTTGTTTCGGGGGTCGATGCCACCCTTGATCACCTGACGCATTCGGCCTCACAAAATTCATTCACATACTACGGTTCCAAGGGGGAAGTGATTTTTGCGTATGATGGCAACTTCAAACCCGCGACCAAGCTTCCCCACGCCTTTTTCCACCGTGCCAGCGCAAGCGAATCCGATCTCCCTTACGAATCCACCTCTACGGGCAACCGCTGGTTTTAAAGTTCTCCATTCGGCTTGCGATTAAAATCGCGTAAGAAATTCGTCCGACATTGTCATTTAGGCCGGGGAGTGGTACCTATTTAGTGTGAATACGGATGTCGTTCGCGTGGAAGTATTCGGCGTCTTTCCCACGGACCAGCACACCCTGGCCATCTTCATTGGCAACGACGAAAAAAGTTTTGTCATTCATGTCGAGCCCAGCGTTGGACGAGCCATCGCCATGTCGATGCGCGGCGAGCACAACGAGCGCCCGCTCACGCATGAATTGATCGGCTATATTTTCAACGCCTTCGACATCAAGGTTGAGCGCATGATAATCAACGCTCTGCGCAGTAATACCTATTTTGCCCGCCTCATCCTTCGTGCGCAAAACGAAGTTCATTCGAAGGTTATCGAGATTGATGCGCGTCCCAGTGATTGCCTTGTGATTGCCATTCAAGCCAAAGCTCCTCTCTTTGTCAGTCAGGACGTCTGGGAGGAAGTTGACGATCGCACCGAGGAACTTGAAAAAATCCGCCAGGCGCTCCGCGAAAAAAAAGGCCCCTCGGGACCTCTCTTCGGCGACGACATTGCCTAGTCCTTGGCCTCCTGCTTGGGATGAAGGGCGTAGTGTCGCAACTTCTCCCGCATCGTGGGCAAAGAAACTCCAAGCCAATGGGCCGCTTTGGCCTGATTGCCCTCCGCTAACTCGATAGCGTGACGCAACGCTTCTTCCTCCATTTTGCCCTGGAGAATTTTCATCGCGTCTTCCACTTCTCCCCGGCTGGCCGCCTCGACCGTATCGGTGATGAATTTTTGCCACGAAAGCGAAGCTGAGGTGGCCGTGCTAACCGGTGCGCGTAGATTTTTCTCCAGATCACTGATTCCGATGGGGTAACCGCGGGCGCTCAGGAGTGCCTTACGCAGGACATTTTCAAGCTGGCGTACATTGCCCGGCCACGACTGTTTTTCCAGAAATTCGAGCGCTTCAGGCTGAATGGCCGGTTGGGAAATTTGCAACGCTTCCCCATGTCGACGGAGGAAGTAACGGACAAGGAGCGGAATGTCTTCGCGCCGGTCGCGCAATGGCGGAGGAGTGAGGGTTACCACATTAAGGCGATAGAACAAATCTTCCCGGAAATGTTTGGTCGCAATGGCCGCTTCTAGATCGACGTGCGTAGCCGCGATCACCCGCACATCGACCTCGATATTTTCCCTGCCACCAACTCGCGAGATGTTTTTTTCCTGCAGGACACGAAGTAGTTTCGCCTGCGTGTTCATCGAAAGTTCCCCGATTTCATCGAGGAAAATCGTGCCTTTATCGGCCTGTTCGAAACGTCCGATCCGTCGTGCGTCGGCTCCGGTAAAGGCACCTTTTTCGTGACCAAAAAGTTCGCTCTCCAGCAATGTCTCTGGAATCGCCGCGCAGTTGACCGTCACGAAAGGCTTCTGTAACCGGTCGCTGAAACGGAACAACGCACGGGCGATCAGCTCCTTGCCAGTCCCGGTCTCTCCGCGAATAAGAACTGTCACCGGCTTTGCGGCGACACGTCCAATCTCCTTGTAAACCTCCTGCATTCCCGGTGTACGGCCAATGATTGAATCTCCCTGCTCGGCTTCGCGTCCCATCTCGACCGGTCGCACCACCAAGCGGCTACATTCCACAGCGCGTTCGATGAGATGCAACATCGTCGTTAGGGGAAAAGGCTTCATCAGGTAATCCCAGGCACCCTGGCGGGTGGCCTGGATCGCAATGTCGGTCGAGTGATGCGCGGTCATGAGGATGACCGGAAGCTGCGGCTTCTCCTCGCGCAGCTTGTGCACAATGGCCAGGCCGTCCATGCCATCGAGTTGAAAATCGGTCAGAAGGGCGTCGTACGAATTTTTGCGAGCGAGGGCAAATCCGGCAGTGCCATCTTTTGCCAGGGTGACCTGATAGCCGCTCACCTCAAGCGACTCCCGGATCACCGTGGCCAGACCGGGATCATCTTCAATCAGGAGTATTTGTGACGCGCGTTGCATCCCGAATCACTTTGTAGCGGAGAAGAAGGCGCAAGTCCACTTCATGCCCGGAATGCCTCTCTATTTCTTCAGATGAGGGTCATGCTCATCATCGTGCCAATAAACATCGTCATCGAGTCCATCGGAAAGGTGATGCACGCGCGTGTCATGATTCTCCGGTTGATCTGTTACCGCAGAATTTGATGGCTGATGATGCGGATTCGGTGCCGATAGGCTCTGTTCGAGCGCAAGGACGAGGGAACAACTTAGGGTAGCCATACAGAATAGACCGAGGGGGAAAGACAATCGCATGTCACGATTGGGTGGGTTGTGCATTTCAAGATCGGAGTGAAAATTAATCTTGGACCAAGTGAACCGCTGTGGAGACAGGTTGGTTCTGAACCACGGTCGGATTCACAGAATTGCTGGTGATTTCCACCGGCGTTCCTGCTTCGACGTGCTGGTACAGTTCGCGGGCCATTGCCAGGGGCAATCTCACGCAACCATGGGAAGCCGGATAACCGGGCAACTGACCGGCATGCATGCCCACGCCCTCATCGGTCAGGCGCATGAAGTAGGGCATCGGCGCGTTGTTGTAGAGATTGGAATGATGATCGACGTCTTTCTCCGAAACGGTAAATGTGCCGGTCGGTGTTTCATGACCAGGGCGGCCGCTGGAAATATTGCTCCAGGCCACGAGCTGCTGATCGTGGTAGGCATAGAGGCGTTGATCGGCCAGAGAAACGATGACGTGGTTGACCATGGAGTTCGGTTGATTGTCATTGGAGCAAAGCCACAGATATTTGGCGTAGTCGGTGGCCGTGCTGCTGTCATGGCTTGATGTGCTGCTGTGCTTGGTGTCGCTGATAAAACCATCGGCACGGACTGTGGTGCCGAGAGCAGCGACGAAAGAGAGGATGGCTAACGTGGTCAGGAGGCGGGGAGTGTTCATGGTCGTTTTCCTAATCGAAGCGAAGGAGTGAGTTCTTTCCGATTTGTTGAAGTTTCGCATCGTGACTTCAGAACTGCTTGGCGTGTGCCAGTCTTTAATTTAGTCGCAAGTCGTTTAAAATAAGGCTCATGCGAAATAAGCGGGCGAGGCCTATAACTCGAAAACGAAAAGAATTTTTCGTGGGAATAGAAACTTATTTGCAGTTAGTCAGCTCTGCTGAGAAAGTAGACACGCAAATGATTTCCCATTATTGCCAATGGATGGAATAGATGAACTATGAAAAAAGTATTGATTGTTTCAGGTGGTTGGGACGGGCATTCACCCCAGCAAATGTCGCAATTTTTCGCTGAAATATTGCGAATCAAGGGATTTGAGGTGGAGCAACGCGATTCGCTGGAAATTTTTGGGGACCTCAAAACGCTCAAAACTTTCGATCTTATCATTCCCAACTGGACTATGGGATCTTTGACAGGGGATCAGGAAAGATACCTCGCCGAGGCCGTGGAGAGCGGTGTGGGCCTCGCTGGCTGGCATGGAGGTATGGGTGACGCATTCCGATCAAATACGACTTACCAATTCATGATTGGTGGCCAGTTCGTAGCTCATCCCGATAACGAAAAGGATTATATTGTCCATATCGTCAAGAGCTCTGACCCAATCATGAAGGGATTGTCCGATTTTAAAGTCCGTTCCGAGCAATATTACATGCACGTCGATCCTTCCAATGAGGTGCTCGCCACCACGACCTTTGAGACCAAGGAAACACCTTGGATCAATAGGACAGTCATCCCTGTCGTTTGGAAAAGACGCTGGGGCACAGGCAGAGTCTTTTACTCATCATTGGGGCATAACGTCGACTTGTTTCAAATCCCTGAGGCGAAAGAGATTCAGCTCCGGGGTCTCGAGTGGGCTTGTCGTTAGGCAGACTTAAATTCAGAAAATGCTCTAGAAACACAAAGGCCCCTTCCGATACCGGAAGGGGCCTTTGTCAAAAAAATCTGGGGGTACTTTACGCCGAAACTTTTGCTTTGCGCAAAGCGCGTGTTCCACCCACGATGGCCAAGCCACCGATAATCAACAACGCATAAGTGGAAGGCTCAGGAGTGGCCGATGCCGATAATTGATCCAAAGTTAAATCAAGTGATGCTAACCCTGTTCCACCAGTAAGGAAGCCAAGGCTGCTAACTGTTCCATTAAAACTAGTAAGGTTATTAGGATCCTCACCCAAAGATACTAATGAAAGAGTAACATTTGAGCCTCGTGGGGTAAAATTATTCAAATTACCTTGATAAATAAGTCCATTGCCACTCGCATCAAAAAGCTCAACGTCAAAATTGCTTGTTGAAGTGGAAGCATTGGAATAACTAGCCCTCAACTGCAAGCTAGTTGTATTTCCGGTTACATTGACTGGCGTAGCAATACTACCAAATTCACTGCTGGTATCATTTCCAGAAAGTTCCAAAGTAGTGGCTGTTTGAGTCTTGGTGAAGCCAGAAGTAAAAGTAGAAGTGTAATCGCCTGTGCCATACCCAGTGATAAAAACTTGGCCAGGGGCATGAACCACCATCGTTACGAGAAAGACTGAAGCCAGCCAGGCAGATTTCAGGAATTTCATGGGTTTTTAGGATAATAGGAGTTAACTAACGATGCAAGAATAATTTACAGTGAAGCTGCATAGGGAACACTTTGACTTAATGGAGTTGTTCCTGTTGTAGAACCTTGTTTGCTGAGAATAATACTCGTTCCGGCTGGAATAGCCACGTTATCACTGACAGTATTTGGCCCCGCGCGACGCCAGTGAGAACCATCATAATAATACTGATTCCAAGCACCCGAAACCAAGAACTGAACAATATCCGATGTTGACGGGCTTGCGCTGGATACCCAACCTGAAATCTGATTGATACTGGAGGTAGCCAACGTCAAATTAACTGGCCAAGTATTGCCAACGAAGGTAATCCCAGAATTTGCAACCATCGATGCCGCATTAACTACCGGGACTGAGCCCATCAAAACTACGGAAAGCGCTGTGTTACCAATTCTTGAATAGATAATGCCCGTATCCGGACGTATTACTACATTATCACTGACAGTATTTGGCCCCGCGCGACGCCAGTGAGAACCATCATAATAATACTGGTTCCAAGCTCCCGCAACAAATAGCTGAACGATATCGACGTTGGTGGGCGAACCTCCTGATTGCATGCCTACACTGGCAGGAAACAAGGTGGCAAGGGTATATCCGGCAAGGATTTCATAGGTATCTGTCCCAGCAGCAATTCCCAGTGTCGTGAGATCAGTTGCATCCTGGATAGTGAGAGTTGTGGCTGTGTTTGGCGTGCTCGATGAAATCAAAAAAGTGCGTCCAATAGCTTGGCCACTAGTTATGCGAATTAGCAGGGGTGCACTTGCGCTTGAAAGCTGGCCTGCTGTCCATCCCGGATTGTTTTGGCTGCCATCGCTGCTATTGGTAAACGTGCTTGTGCTGACGGCCGAGATAACCCCTCTTACCGGTCCCGTGACGTTGGCATCGTTGAGAAGAGGGACGGAAAGCAAGGAAAGGACAGATGTTGTGCCCGTTCCTGCCGCGATATTAAGAGTGAAAAAGCCACTTGGAGTTGTATTCGAGGTCGCTGTTTGTGCCTGTACGGCGACAGGCAGAGACAAAAGTACTATCCAAAGTAACCATTTCATATAGGTCACAATTTAACTGCTTTCATCTGTGTTGCAAGAACATAAATGCACTAATTGCACTTAAAGTTACATTTGTAGTGTTCCATTATCCTTAACCCAACCTTTTTACAAGGAAAAGGCACCGTCATGAAGTCCGCGACAGATTTACAAATCGATACTCGCAATTTGTTCATGAGGATCGACTGTGGCGGCCAGCGGAGTGGCCTTGAATTCAATCTCCAGTCCATCTTCTTTTAGAGTCAGGCGGTGATATCTCAGCTCGATGGGCGCAGCCTCTTTGGGCCATGGCAGGGAAATTGAAGTGAGGGGACGCA
>Ga0207048_10022_pt1 | contig 48673 bp, 43 predicted proteins | sample Alteio_BWMinCont_65_FD_153301 | JGI IMG/M metagenome (GOLD analysis project Ga0207048, IMG submission 153301) | Enriched cells from forest soil in Barre Woods Harvard Forest LTER site, Petersham, Massachusetts, United States -... | ecosystem: Environmental > Terrestrial > Soil > Temperate forest >...
GCACTTTTTAATAAAGTCACGAAGATCACTAGTGGAATACTGTTCACCTACCTGGCTAAAGTAGGAACTCGTATTGACATTCGTTGCGACCTTCCCTGCATCAGATATAAGACTCTCGCCCTCTTCTTTCATCCCCGCTAGCTTATCATAAAGTTCTTGAGTCGTGTCACCCGTACCTTCTGAACCCTGCGTACGTTCAGAAAAGGCTTCGTCCCAGCGATCAAATGTCATTCCACGATAACAACATTTAAGATGACATTTGCATATTAAAGTATGCCAGTCGGCTGTTAGGAAGAATGTATTTAGATACTCATCACCCCAGGTTATAGCCATATCCACTTTCCATTCACCTGTTTTTTGGCATCTCGTCTGATTACCGCTACCACTACTGAGTCCAAGAGGATCGCGTTTGTTAATTGGATCGTCGGACACATATTCGTACAGATCGATGCCACCTCTGATTCCGATCGGATCGCGAGATAGCCAACGTCCTGTATTTGAATCATACGCCCGGTACTTGGTCAGATTCAGTCCGCTGGTGGCGTGGTAGTAATACCCTGCATATTGCTTCGTGGCGATATTTGAACCGGACACGAGGGTGGCTCTACCATAGGGATCATACGAGTACCTGGCTTCAAGTGTAGGGGTGCCACTAACTACCTCATATACCTCGCGAACGGAACCGAGATGATCTCGGAAGTAGTAATAAGGAGTAAGGGTTCCACTTACGGATTGATTTTCGCCCTGGGGGAAGAACTGTTTCTGGATGGCGTTGGAGGAGTTGCGTTCTTCGGCGATTTCGGAGCCGACCCAGATGTAGAGCTTGGTGTTGCTGGCGGTGCCACTGCCGTAAGTCGTGCCACTTTTCTCGATGACCGAAACGCGGCGGTTGAGACCGTCGTAGGCGAACTCAGTATGCGTCCCCGAGTAGGTACCGGAATGATAGGCGATGGAGACGAGCCGGTTGAGCGCGTCCCAGGTGTAGGTGTTACCGGCTTCGTCCTGGGTGCAGTTGCCGTTGGCGTCGTAGGTGAGAGCAGCTGGTGTGGTGCCGGTGGCGATGATCCCGAATTGCTTGGTGTTGATGTCGCCTGAGCTGTCCTGCGCCACGACGGTGACGACGTTGCTTCCCTCCGGCAACGGGACGGTGGCGGTGTAGCTCGTGCCGCTGGTGACAGCTGCCGCGAAGTCGTCGACGGTGACATTGGTGACCGTCGCGCTGATGTGTCCTGCTATGGTGTTGGTCGCCGCGGTGCCGTAGGCCATGAGCTGGTTGAGGTTGTTGAACTGGCCGCCGCTGGTACCGCTCCCGTTCGTTTCGGCGAGGCGGTTGCCTGCCGGATCGTAGGCGTAGGTGTTGGTGGGAGTTCCTCCGACAGTTTGGCTGGTCAGTTGATCGGCGGCGTCGTAGTTCAAGGTGTTGGTGATGGTTCCCGTGCCGTTATCCGTTATCTTCCAGGTGGCGATGGTGCCGACGGGATTGTAGGTGTATTCGAATTTGGAAACATCGCTGCCGCTGTGTTTGTTTTCAATCGTTTCCAAGCGTTCAAAGTCTTGAGGGTGACTACTATCAAAATAGCTGTAATTGGTGCTAAGTCCACCGCTTGGATAAGTGACGCTGCTCAAGCGGCTGGTCTGGTCGACGTAGGTGTAGGTGAACGCCGTCGCGCTGAGCGCGTTGGTGACGCTGGTGACCCGGCCCAGCGCATCAAACGCGGTGGTGGTGCTGTTGCTGCTGCCGTCGATGGTGCGGTTGGTGACGCGTCCGAGTTGGTCGTAAGTATAGGCGACGGTGGCGGTCGTGGAAGCGATGGGTACGGTGACTGTGGCAAGTCGTCCCGAGCCGACCATGCCATTGACCGGGTTGTAGGTGTAGGTATAGCTGGTGCCAGAGGTTGTCATGCTGGTGACGCGGTTGTAGGCGGTGTCGTAGCCAAAGCTGACGGTGGGTGTGGTGGCAACTCCAGTGACTGCCGTGTAGCTGGTCGAGGCAAGCGTGTTGTCGGGGTTATAGGTATAGACTGCCGTGGTATCGTTCGTGGAATTTGCCGTGTTGTAGGCATTAGTCACCGCATCGGTCATCGAATGGAGGCGGCTGGTGTTGTTTTCGTAGACGTAGCTGATGACGCTACTGTCGGCGTAGGTTTTCGATTTGACGCGGCCCAGGCCATCGAGTCCCCAAGTCGTGGTGTTTTTGTCGGCATCGGTCATGCTGGCAAGACCGCCGCAGGTGCACCAGGTGTATGTCGTGGTGCGGCCCAAGGGGTCGGTGGTGGAGAGGAGTTCGCGGATGGTGTCGTAGGTGTTGGTGGTGACTCGTCCCTGACGGTCGATTTGCTTGGCCACGTCGAGCTTGTTGTAGACGGTCTGGTCGGTGGTGCTGTCGGGATAAGTCACCATGGTGGGCCGATCAAGGCAGTCGTAGGTATTGGTAATGGTGTAGCCCTCGCTGTCAGTGACGGTGTGGACACGGCCCGCGCTGTCGTAAGTGTAAGTTGTCGTTGCGCCTGAGATGGGTCCGGTGACGCTGGTGAGATAACCGGTGGAGCTGTCATAAGCCATGGTGGTCGTTTCACCCTTGGCGTTGGTACTGGTGTGGAGCTGACCGTTGGAGGCATCCGTGGTGGAGTAATAGGAGAGGGTCGTGGTTTGACCCGAGGCATCCTTAATGGTGAGCGGCTGATGCGCATTGTTATAGGTGATCGTGCTAAGCAGGTCTTGAGTGCCGCCGCTATTGGTTTGTGAGACCTGATTGAGATCGATGCCATTGGAGGAGTAACCGTAGTTCGTAATGCGTCCGTGAACCCAGTTGCCGCTCACGACATGACCGGAGGCGTCGACTGACTGCGTAATGAGGCCATTGGGATTGTTGTAGGTCGCAAAGGAGGCTTGGGTGGTGCTGTCATCGAGGACCCGCGCTGTGACAGTTGGCGAGGCCGTGGCGCCTGCGACCGTGAAATCGACATGGTCGGGGTCGGGCTGATACGGGTAGTTGTACCAGACGCGGCCACCTGCTTGCAGATCCGATCGTTGCCTTATACTCAAGGGAACAGGGAATGATCCCATCCCGTTTTGCGCCCAATGGGTTACTTCGGCCAAAGGATAAAAGCCGGTGGAATCGATGGAAATGGGAGATCCTCCTCCAGGAGGTGATGCTGCGTCAGACAGAGCACGCCGGTTCCAGAAGAACGTGTTGGCATGATTGAGGTTCGAATTATCGACGGTCAGCCCGGGAGCCGAAGGTGCAGTCTCCGTAGCTGGCTGAAGGGAAGTATCGACGTATTCCTGATATTCGACCCGTTCACTTGCATGGCCCATACCTTGGTCAAGCGGATTGGTTATGTCGGCTTCGAGGTACCCACTGCCATCGCTTGAAGTGAACGTGGTGCAACCATAAGGCGTGACCATCTTGTCAATGAAGTTGGTAGACGAGGTGTAGTGAAATAAGGAGGTGATGCCAACGGGATCAGTGATGCTGGTCAACTTGCCGCCAGTGTATTGTAACTTGGCTGAAAGGCCGTCATTACTCCGGGTCACTTTAATGATTTTCAGCGGGTCCGTCGTGTCGTATCCAAAAATCAATTGACTCTGGTGCGTTGCATCGGTGACAGAGGTCAAAATAGCCTGGCCGTTGGCCGCTGCATTGGGGTCATAATTAAGAGTCGTTATATGTCCTTGCGGATCGGTAATGGAGGAGAGAAAAAAGAGGCGATTGGTGGTCGATGTTCCAGCCTGTTGGGCATAGACCTCCACCGTGCCATCCGGCAACCATCGCTCATAACGCTCCTGGTTTTGACGATAATGGAGCGTGGCGTGCGTCCAACCCTCTGTGTCCTGGAAGTCCCCCTCATTATCGAAGAGGGATGTCTGCTCGTAGCCGGTATAGGTATATTGGCTTCCATCGGGTGCATGGTAAGTCGCCGGATTTTCACCATTACTGGGACCATCCGAAATATAGGCTATCCAGCTAAATTGCCATTGGGTACCCAGATTGGAATAATTAAAAGTAGCTGGCTGGTTGGCTAATCGCTGGTGATAATTGACCGTAAAGGCCATGCTTCTACCAATTGCTGGCGTATAACTTATCGGCGTATCGGTGATAGCTATGCCAGCTTGAAAACGATCCAGGGAAGCGACAGCCATGCCGCAGCTACTGCATTTCACACATGGGAAAGGCTGATTCTTGGCCTGGGCAAGAGCTCCAGGTAATTCAAACTCGATCTTATCGTTGTTAGGAGGTGGAGTGCTCACACCCGGCGTGTAAGGACCTATGTTTCCGAGAAAAGAGAATATACCTCCATGAATAAGAGCATAAGTTACGTGGTCATAATTCGATTGGACTGTCTGATTTCTTATATGGTTGGCACTAGGCGGGCCTACGATCGGATCGTCTAAAATATATTGTCGATGACTCACAACAGAAGGGAAATGATAATTGATGGGAGTCGAGGGACCTACGGTCGGAAAATTACTTCCCTCGCATGAGTTTACCGCAATGACCGTCGAATAATAATATCCATTCGAAATCGGACAATCATTGGTCACGGATGACTGAGCGGTAGAGTCCTTTCCTATAACTATTCCACCCGTAGTAACCGTAAAGTTATAAACCGCTACAAAACGATGGTGATCCGCATCAATCACGCTCACAGTATGGGGGCCCTCCGGCGTATCGGTATCCGTATAAATGGTTATTGCCGTCTGAAGGACCTGCGGATGTCCCGGAAAGAAAACAGGCCTATTAAAATCGTTTTCACAGAGCAAGTTATCACTATCATCAGCCTTCGCGGATGAACAACTTAATAAGCCGATCGCCACCATTAAGCTAAAGCATCCACGCTTGAGCCAGAGCAAGAAGGTTGGTTGTTTTCTCGTTTTCATTACAAAGGAGTGACTCCGCTGGATGGTGTCGTGATATAGATATTAAGCGACGTGGGTGTTGCCGGAGTTGCCGAAGATGAAGCCGTTGAATCACTCTCCCCCGAGGAATTGACTGTTCCCACTTCATAAGTATAAGCGACTCCGCTCACGGCATTCATGTCTTTATAGGAAGTGGCCGAAGAAGGAAGGACGGCAATCAAGTGGTACGCCCCACCATCGCTACGATAAATATAAATCGTGTTGTAGTTAAATTGGCCACCTAATGACCAAGAGAGGTCGATCTCGTTGCTCGATACCGCATTAGCACTTGAAATGGTTACTGTCGTTGGATCTCCCGTACTAGAGGGATCGGTGGTAGAATCATAATATTGTGCACTGGCTACAGGACTTACCATGACTCCATTAACAAATACTGCCGCACTAACTAGGGCACTCCCATTTAACGAAACCGATGTCCCCATCGGCGAATTGGCTGTTGGTTCTGTCCCATCCAAGGTATAGTGGATTGATGCCCCAGGGGTAGTAATTGTGGTCGATATGGTGATGGTACCTGTATGGACTCCAGCCGCAGGCGAGAAAGTTGGCAAAGCAGCCGTCTCCCGATCACCTACTTCAATGGGAAGGGTAACGCCCCAAGTATCTTGTCCCCAACCCCAGATAGTTCCATCATTCTTTAAGACCGTATTTTGAGCATAACCAGCACCTAAAACGATCACTCCGGTTAAATTGGAAATCTGATTCGGAATGGAACTGTTACCCGTAGTCGTTCCATTAGCCAACCCATATGAAGTATTGTTTCCCCATGCCCATACCGTTCCATCGCTTTTCAATGCAAGAATATGATCATATCCACAATTAATCGCAGTGATATCGCTTAAGCCCATCACTTGAGCGGGAGTATCTTTATCTGAACCAGTCATTCCATTTCCCAATTCGCCATCACCATTATACCCCCACGCCCATACGGTTCCGTCATTTTTTAGGGCCAAGCTATAATTCGCTCCGGAAGCAATGGCTGTAATCCCATCGAAATCTGGAACCTCAATTGGCACATTGCTATTCATACTTATTCCATCTCCCAATTGATCATCATAATCACTACCCCACGTCCATACATGTCCACTGTTATCTAGAGCCACTGCTTGAGCATCTCCGCCGGAAATCGCAACAATTCCACTTAAGTAAACCCCGGGTGAGATAGTAACCTCGACCGGGACACTACTATCCGTATTTGTTCCATTACCCAAGGTACCAACACTATTTATTCCCCAAGTCCACACATGTCCGGTGCTGTCTAAAGCCATGCTAAAATCATGCCCGCTGGCAATGGCGACAATATTGGACAAGGGAGAACCTCCAAATGAAGTAACGACTTCCACCGGGAAATTGCTATTCGTAGTCGTTCCATTGCCTAATTGACCATTACCGTTACCCCCCCACGCCCATACATGTCCGGCGCTATCTAGAGCCAAACTGGTAACTCCTCCTGCTGCTACAGCAATAATTCCTGTGAATCCTGTGACCGTAGAAACGGGTCCATAGGAAGAAGTATCTGTATTATTACTATCCCCTAGCTCTCCATAATAATCATCGCCTACAGCCCATACTGAACCATCTGTCTTGAGCATCAAGGAATGACGGTCGCCGTTGGCTATCGATCTACCAATATTCGGCAGGGAAGAAGTCCAATCGTTAATAGTAAAAACAAGGCTTTTTGTACCTGATCCGCCCTCATTTGTTGCATAGAGAGTAGCTGTAAAGGTACCCGAGGCTATAGGCGTTCCTACGATCAATCCTGTGTAATCATCAAGGATCAAACCTGGAGGTAAACCAGTCGCATAAAAAGGAGTGGGGTAAGTTACACCGGGCAAATCAGAACCCGTCGGATTATTATTTGCCACGATTGTGTATGAAGGAAAGGGAACTCCAAATGTCCCACTCACTGTCCCGGGACTGCTTATCGTTGGTAGCGGTGGACTGATGGTTAGCGTCAGGGTTGAAATGGCCGTTTCAGAGCCCTTAGTTGCATTGAGTGTTACCGTCGAGATTCCTACTCCCGAAAGCGTTCCCATAATTACCCCCGTAGAGGTATTGAGACTCAAGCCCGCTGGCAATCCAGTCGCGCCAAAGCTTGTCGGTGAATTGGTCGCTGTAATCGTGTAACTAAATGTATCTCCAGTTATTCCATACGCCGTTGAGGCACTGGTAATCACCGGTGCTGAACTACTGAGGATTTTTAAAAATAGAGTTGCGGAACCCGTGCCGGCGCTATTGGTCGCGTACAGCGTTATTGAAGTACCCGTCGTCGTTACCGTAGGTATCCCCGAGATTACCCCTGAGGTAGAATCGAGAGTTAAACCTAATGGCAACGTGCCCGCATTGGTAAAGGTTGGGGTGTCAACACTCGATGCAGTAATCGTGTAACTAAAGGCAACGCCTTCGGCCGCTGTCACGTTCCTGCCACTTGTAATCACTGGAACTGGAAGTGGGGGAGGATCGATCGTCAAGACCATGTTTGTCGTACCTGTCCCTCCTTGATTCATTGCACTCAAAGTCACTGGAGTACCTGTCATCGTTGTCGCCACGAGGGGCGTTCCCGCAATCACTCCCGTAATAGGATCGATGCTTAAACCTGCTGGCAATCCACTTGCAGCATAGTTTGTTGGGCTATCACTCGCCTCCATTGCATAATAGAATGACTGCCCAATGGGAGCCGTTACGTTCAGGCTACTGGTGATCGTCGGAACCGGAAGATTCATGATAAATTCCAAAGGGCCACTGCCTGTTCCCGAACCATTGCTTGCGCTTATTGTCGACGATACTGTGTAGGTGCTTGCATCCGTAGGTGTTCCTGAGATGACACCGCCACTGGAGATACTTAAGCCTGATGGCAAACTTCCTGCACTCACGCTAAAGGTCGGAGTGGAACTCGCCGAAACAGTATAGGTATAACTAAATGCCGTAGTGGTGAAGGCATACTCTGTTAAGGGTGGGATCACCGGGGTACCCGAACTGTGAATGGTCAAAGTCAAGTTTGCTGAGTCCGTTCCTCCAGCATTGCTTGCACTCAGGGGTATGGTATAGGTCCCAGCCGTCATCGTCTCAGGTGTTCCTGAAATCACGCCTGAGCCAGGATCAAAACTTAAATTTAATGGTAAACCGCTCGCACTCCAGTTCGTCGGACTATTACTTGCTGTGAGTGTATAAGTAAACGCATACCCCACTGTTCCCTCCGCTGTCGTGAGGCTGGTGATTACCGGAGCAGAAGGATTGGAGACATTCACCACCAAATTCGTCGTGCCCGTTCCACCGGCATTAGTCGCATCCAACACTATTGTATAGGTACCACTTGTTGTTGGTATTCCAGAGATCGCACCCGCGGCGACATCGACGAAAGCTATCCCATTTGTTGGCAAGCTGGGCGAACTAAAGCTCGTTGGGCTGTTATTCGCCGTAATCGTATAATCAAATACCGACCCGACCGTCGACGTCGCGCTCGTGGCGCTGGTAATCATCGGTGCAGGCGGAGTGATGCTTATGGTCACAGTCCCGTAGCCTGTTCCCGAGCTATTGCTCGCGCTCAACGATAACGTGTAAACACTCGGTGTCTCAGGCGTCCCTGAGATTACCTCCGCCAAATTTCCACCTACCGTGGTATCGGAGACGCTTAACTCGGGAGGCAATCCGGTTACATCCATGCTCGTCGGAACATTGCTTGCTGTATATGTATAATTAAATGCCGTTCCGGCTAGCCCACTAGCTGTCGTCGGACTGGTCATTTGAGGCACGGAGGCAAAGTTGGTTAAATCAAAATTAAAAACGGTTTTAAGTTGACCAATGGTGGCCAGATTATAGTCAGTGGAATTGGTGCTAATCCACAAAGGAACCTCATTGGTATAACCACCTACTACCAATTGGCTCCAAACTATATTGGCGATATACTTGAGCTGGCCAACATTTACCGCCTGGTAATCGGAAGGATTGTTAGGAGTATAATTACTTATCCAATTACTCACCATCGTGTTGAGATTACTGCCAGCCCCAGCCGGAAAATTAGTGGTGAGATAATACGCTGCCCGGGTGGTAAATTGCTTGAGCTGCCCCTGATTAACTACTGCGGAGTCCTGGCGGGTGTATCCATTCGTTGCATGACTCGAAGCCCACCAACCTGGTGCTGTTGCGTAGGCTGAAATCATCAATAGCGCGGAACAAGCCAGCATCAACCATAACGTCTGAGAGATCGTTGCCGAGCGTGTATCGGCCCTCGGAGGTTGGGCAAGTTTCATGGTATGATGTTAATAAAAATCCCGAAAACCTCAGGACTAGTATCCTGTAAACATCGGGATATCGCCGCCTGGCTGCGCCGTGATAACGCCACCTGCGACTACATTTCCACTTTTATCCACGCTCAAAGCATCACCTGGGTTGGAACTCGTGGTTCCATTACCCACCTCAAAAAGTGGGTCGGTGGCAACCCATGTAGTAGTGTTGATTCCCCCTCCCAGCCATGTAGTAGTGCCGGTCCCCCCTCCCAGATTATAACGACCCACGACAAACGCGTCATAGGCTGCACCCGTGGTATGAAAGGAGCTTGCCTGTACGTTGCTGGCTACGGTCATATTCCCGCTCTTGTCCAATAGCAAAGCATCGCTATGAGTACCGGAGGTCCCATTACCCACCTCAAAAAGGGGATCGGTGGAAACCCACGTCGTGCTGTTGGTGGTTCCCCCTCCCGTATTGTAACGGCCGATGACAAAATCGTCGTAGGTGGGCGCAGTGGTATAAAACCCGGAGGCTGTTGAATAATTTCCATTTGCTACAGCATGAGAACCCCAAGCCGTCGAATAAGCTCCACTTGCTGAAGTGTAAAATCCAGAGGCCGTTGAATAACTGCCATTAGCATCTGAATAGTACCCTGACGCTGTTGAAAAATTTCCATTTGCAACAGTATGAACTCCAGAGGCTATCGAATTCTCTCCCATAGCCGACGTCAATGCACCAAAGGCAGTTGAAAGCTCCCCATGAGCTGTTGTACCGAATCCCCAAGCCGTTGAATATAATCCCGAAGCTGTCGTGTCATGACCCAAGGCTACCGCATAGGTGCCCGTCACGGTCGTTCCCGTGGTGATAAAAGCAGGAGCGGTGATCGCACCCTGCACCGTCATCGTTCCGTTCTTTTTCAGGAGTAGGGCGTCGGCGTGGGTGCCAGACGTTCCATTGCCTACCTCAAAGAGCGGATCGGTGGAAACCCACGTCGTGCTGTTGGTGGTTCCACCGCCCGTATTAAAACGGCCCAAGACGAAATCGGCGTAGGCTGATGCGGTGGTATAAGCACCGGAGGCTGTTGAAAAATTACCAATAGCCGTGGTCTCACGCCCGAAGGCTATTGAATCATAACCACTAGCCGTAGTGGCATACCCGGAGGCCGTTGAAGCAAAGCCATTAGCCACAGTATGATATCCCGAAGCCGTTGAAGCATAGCCGCTAGCCGAATTATAATACCCAAAAGCTGTTGAAAACTCACCCGTAGCTTGGCCAGTGCCAAAAGCAGTTGACCAGTCGTTAGAAGCCAGCCCCTCACCCATAGCTGTTGAACACCGTCCAGAAGCTGTCGTGCCGTAACCAGAGGCCGTGGAATAATCTCCAGAAGCTGTCGTGTTTCTACCAAAGGCCGTCGAATAGTGACCGAGGTTGGCGCTATCCCACTGTGTACCGGAAACGGTTCCCGCCCGAAAAGCCGCTTTGGAGGGATACCAGACCATCCGGGTACCTGCTCCGGTTGTAAGTAAAGTATCGGTTGCCCCAAAGGTCCCGCCATCAACGAACTGCCCTCCAGCCGCGGAGGTATTCAATTGAATCAAGAGTGCACCTGTTCCGGAAGGACCGACAAGCTGTGCCCGCAATGCTGATGTATGCAGTGCAATCCAGAATGTCAGCAACAGTGCCCATTTTTTTAAGCCTCGTGTACTCATATTTTTCTCTAATTAGTAGTGGTTGAAGTGGAAGATAAATTCTGGGCCAGCGCTTGTGCCTGCACGAGCCGAACCGCATTTTGTTGGTGCCAGAAGGCTAATTGTTCCTGTGTCGCATCTTGTGCGATAAGTGCCCGTCTTTCATGTATTAATGTCTTTTGTTCTTGCTGAAATATCTGAAGCTCTGTCGGCTGTTGAGTGGAACCAGAAGGAACCGAGGAAGCCGCAGGAGCAGGAGAAGAAGCATTCGTTGCTGTTTGCCCCAAAGCCACGTTTGTAAGCATGAGCCAAACGCACGCACCCACGAATCGTCCCGCCCTGCATGCTGAAAAATGATTTGCGCCCATGTATATCCCTACTTGAGTGCGTTAATATTACTTTTTTGTAAGATTGAAAAGATAAAAAATTTTTTGATGACTTATTAGATCAAGCACCTTTAGCAACAGTGTCACTTATATTATACAGAAGTTGTTTGTATTTAGTTACTAATGACTTGAATCCGCGCCTGAGCCACCTTGAGAATAGGATTGCGGCCCGAATAAACAAAGTCACGCCACCCTCATCCACCGGCGGGAATTGGGGAATGGAAACTTGGCTGATCAAAATTTCCGTAAAACTTCCGATAAATTTTTTCGGGTGCATCGAGATTTTGCCTCTGCAACATTGCTTGAATGTAGTTCGATTGTACAAGCACCTTGGCCACATTGTGCTCACTGCACGGATAAAAAAACAATCGTGTGTTTGGACAATCGTGCACATACCGGACGCGAACAGCATCGATGCAGCTAGCGCAGGCGTGAAGATAGGTTCGGGTCGTCCTGGGTTTGTCCGAATTGAGGAGTGGTTTCAAATCGAGAAATTGTCGGTGCTCGACTGAAAGTCTGCGGTGCAGCTTCCAAACCGTCAGGAGACGGTTTAGAACGGACTTATAATCCCCTTCAGCCACCATTTTTGTAAGCTGAAGATGAATCCGCGGGGCAAAAGCATGGATACAATCTGCGCCCAATAAATGCCCAAAGAGCAACGCGGCAAATCCTCCGGAGGATGCGCCGATAAAAATGACCTTTTTTACATTAAAACGGGACATCTCGGCACGAAGCCGCTCTCGTAGATGATCGAAGCCGTTTTCATCCACTCCTGCCAAATAGAAAAGCTTATAGGGATCTCGAACATGAATGCGATTGTAGGAAAGAGTTTGAGTGGTTTTAGAAAACTCGAAAGGAATGAATCGCCCCAAAAGACCACTAAATGAAACGATCAAAACGTCCGATTCAGAAACGACCTCAGTTTGAAAAACCGGCATCGAAGCATTGGCTTTTTTGATCGAATTTCGCCGAAACATCATCATTGGATAGAAAAGTAATCCATTCCCGCTCTGCAAGACCGGCTAATCGGCCTGCTTTATATAATCGGCACGGGTTTCCATCAGATAATACCCATAAATCGATATCATGCTTAGCTTGCGTCGCCTCCAGACCGCTTGCCCCCCGATTGGAGCTGAAAGAGTACCTCACATTTTGACGAGTTCCACGCGCCGGTTCTTGGCGCGGCCTTCATCGGTGTCGTTGGAGGCGACGGGCTGGGTGAATCCGGCACCGAAAGGCGTAAGGCGCTCCGAAGCGACGCTATAGGTGGTAACCAAGGTTTGAACCACCGATTGGGCGCGGCGCTTGGAAAGGTCGTTATTATATTCCGCAGTGCCGACGTTGTCGGTATGACCAACCACCTTGAGTTTTAAAGTGGCATCGCTGGACAGCAGTTTACCCACTTCATCCAACGTCGGCTTGCTCTCGGGTTTGACGTCGGTTTTGTTGGTGTCGAAATAAATGCCATAGAGATTGATCGATCCGGCGGAAGCGAGCTGCTTGGCCATGTCATCGGCGGTGCCATCAACCATTTTATTGCTCACACCTTTTACTTGCAGGCTATCGACCACGATGCCGACTTCGCCGGGCGCCAAAGGTCCCCTGCCCTGCACCATTTCCACAACGGCGACCCGCAGATGAATGTCGCCTGCGGGGTCATTCTTAACCGCATCGATGTCGTAGCCGTTCTGATAGGCGCCGCCCCAGAAATCAGCGACAAAACCACCCTGCTGCACTTCGTTCTGTGTAAAATCAGTACCTACTTTCAAGTCGGCTAACGAACCAGAGTGGAGCAACTCGAAGCCCTTGCTTTTGAGCTCTTCCTCATAATTTCGGAAAACTTCAAGGGACGAAGTCTTATTCGGAGCCACACGATAAATAATACGGATCACATGCCCCTCCAGCGCAACCGGCTTGGTTAAATCCTTATCGAAAAATGTGAGCGTGTCGTAATTTCGCGCCTTGTAGGCGACGATTTCCGAGCCATCGAATCGTTTGATGTAGGGATTGTCTTTGCTATCGGGCAAGTCGGCGGCGGTCGCTGGAGCGAGAACACCTAGCGCCAGGCTTACAACAAAGATTAATGTGCAGGATATTTTTTTCATAAGGATCATCCGGTACGCCTTGAATGTTGAGTTTGTACCCAAGCCAATACAGATTGGTTTTTCCAAGTCAAGAGATCGAATGTCCTGCAGTGGCTTAATTTGGAAATGGGAGAATATTTCCCAAATAATAATGCTCCGTCATCCTGAGCTTGTCGAAGGATCAGCTTCCGGAAGGTGCACACTTTATCTTGCAGTCGTCAGCTTGCCGGAGGCTGATCCTTCGACAAGCTCAGGATGACGGAGTGTGGGTATAATCAATGAGGGGCTCGCTATCGCTCGGAATCATCTGAACTCAAATTAGGACACGATATCCACTCTATTGTGAAGACAGTTTCACAACTCTCGCCTATAGTCAGCGGTTTCGTCTACCCATCATGCCATTACTCCAGCTTCGTCAGGTCACACTTCGTTACAGCGCATCGCCTTTGCTTGAAGAAATCGATTTTCAAGTCGAAGCAGGTGAGCGCATCTGTTTGCTCGGGCGCAATGGCGCTGGGAAAACGAGTCTGATGCGAATCATCACGGGAGAGGAAACTCCCAATAAAGGCGAGATCATCCGTTCCTCGGAAATGTTGATGACGCGCCTGAATCAGGAAATTCCCGATGATGTAACCGGTTCCGTGATCGAGGTCATCCGGTCGGGACTGCGTACTGATCATCATGAGGAGGAATGGCAGACCGATATTCGCCTGGAAGAACTGATCGCGGAAATGCAGCTGCCCGCCGAGCATGAATTTTCCGAGTTATCGGGTGGATTGAAACGCCGCGTCCTGCTGGCTCGCGCGCTGGCCGGTCAGCCCGATATTTTGCTGCTGGATGAGCCGACCAATCATCTCGATCTCGATTCGATTCTCTGGCTCGAACGATTTTTGTTGGAGACAAAGCTGACTTTATTTTTCGTGACGCATGATCGCACTTTTTTACGGAAACTTGCCACGCGCATTGTGGAACTTGATCGTGGTCACCTCACGAGCTGGGCCTGCGACTACGACACCTACCTGATCCGCAAGGTGGCAAATCTCGAAGCAGAGGAAAAACAATGGGCCGCTTTCGACAAGAAACTTGCCCAGGAAGAAGTCTGGTTGCGTCAGGGTGTGAAGGCACGGCGGACGAGGAACGAAGGTCGCGTGCGCGCGCTGCAAAAAATGCGAAGCGAGCGGAGTCAGCGTCGTGAACGCGAAGGAACGGCCCGCATCGAACTTCAGACCGGCGCGCTTTCGGGCCAAAAAGTGATCGAAGCCAAGGAGATTGCCTTTGGATATGGCGAGATGCCGATTGTCCGCGCTTTCACAACGACCATCTGGCGTGGAGACAAAATCGGGATCATCGGTCCGAATGGCGGTGGCAAAACGACCCTGCTGAAATTACTTCTCGGACAACTCACGCCCGATTCGGGTACGGTCAAGCTCGGTACCAATTTGCAGGTCGTTTATCTCGATCAATTACGCGGCCAAATCGACAATGCCAAAACAGTTGCTCAAAATGTCGCTGGCGATGCCGAGACGGTCACGTTCCAAGGCCGCCCGCGGCACATCCATAGTTATCTCCAGGATTTTCTCTTTCGCGCCGACCGTATCCGGATGCCCGCAAAAATGCTTTCCGGCGGCGAACGAAATCGACTCCTTCTCGCACGTCTTTTCCTGCAACCGGCCAATGTATTGGTCATGGATGAGCCGACCAATGATCTCGATGCAGAAACGTTGGAACTGTTGGAAGAGCTGCTGCTCGAATATTCGGGGACGCTTCTTCTCGTTTCGCATGACCGCGCTTTTTTGGACAACGTGATTACGAGTACGCTCGTCTTCGAGGGCGAAGGACGTATTACGGAATACACCGGCGGTTATGAGGACTGGGTTCGGCAACGTCCTGCACTTCCCCTTCCCGTTAAGGAAATTCCCGCGCCCGTTAAATCTCAGCCAGTTAAATCCATGCCAGCAAATTCGAAAGCTTCCAAGTTTCTCAACCGTGAGAAACGCGAGTTGGAGGAACTGCCCGCGATCATCGAAAAACTAGAGGCCGACCAAGCCGACCTTTCCACTCGGTTGTGGGAACCGGATCTCTATCAAAAGCAGCCGGAATTGGTGTCACAACTCAAGACCGAGGCAACGGCCCTGGAAGAGCAGATTAAAAAAAGCTACGCCCGATGGGAAGAACTGGAAGCAAAACGCCTACTCAGCGAAAACAATCCTTAAACGCTGCTCGGAATCATAGTTCGCTCAAATGTGGTGCGAGTATGGAGAATCGAACTCCAGCCTCAGCCTTGGGAAGGCCACGCGCTACCATTACGCCATACTCGCTGGATATTCACGAACGACATCCCCAGCCTGGACAGTTCAAGAGTGGGAATTGATCTTTTCGACTAGAACCTTCTTCGCGGCAGTTCCAACTACCTGTTCACGAACGGTTCCACCTTTGAAAAAAAGGAGCGTGGGAATGTTATAGATTCCAAATTTTTGGGCAAGTTGTTGATCCTGATCGACATTGACTTTCACGATCTTGACCTTGTCGGGCAATTCGCGAGCAATTTCATCCAACAACGGGGCGATCATTTTGCAGGGGCCGCACCATTCGGCCCAAAAATCGACAATGACCAGCTTGTCGGATTGGATGACTTCGCGTTCGAAATCAAGGGAGCTTACGGGAGAAACGTGGGTACTCATTTAATAATTCCTTTACGATATACCCTATCAGAAAAGTGAGAAAGCGCTAGCAAGCAAAAGACCGGCAGCAGCCCAAGTTAAAACAGCCACGGCAGCCGCCACGCTTGTGGTCAGGGTAGTTGAGGCTGGTGCTTCTTCCTGAAAGCGAACCGTACTTGTTGCCGGCGCTGATGACGCAGTGGCGGGGGCTGTAACGGCCCGGGCTCCAGCGGCGGCAACCACAGGTGTCGCACCACCGGCAGCTTTAACGGTCGGCGCATTACCCGGGGGACGAGCCACCGGCGCAGCAGTGCCACCGGAATAACCTGGCTTTACCGTAATGCGCGCTGTTTCTTTCGGCGGAGCGTTCTTGACTACGGCAGTACCTGATTTTTTGCTCGTTTCGGCCGGAGCGACGGGAGAGGCAGCAGCTGGTTTGAGCGGTCCGCCACCGGGAGTCACCGGCTTAATGGGACTGATGGGAGAAACGGCACCCTGGGTAGTACCCACCGGCTTGATTGGACTAATGGGAGAAGCGGGAACAGGGGCAACCGGCTTGACCGCGCCGCTCGCGATGGGAGAAATCGGGACGGGAGGAGTTACTTTTGGTGTGACTGCTGCCGCGATGGCGGAAGCGGGCATCGACATGGCCTGGGTTCGACGAGGCGGAGCTATAATGCCACCCTTATCCTGCTTAACAGGAGGGGGAACTGGAGAAATAGGGGGATTTGGCTGAGGAGTGCTCATGTCAGTGGTAGCGGTCGAAACGCGGGGAGGTGGTGGAGTAGTAGCAGGGGCTTTTTTTTCTGAGGTAGATGGAACGGAGGGATTTACGGGGGGAAGTGGTGGCGATGTTGCAGCTGGATTCATCAGCTTAGGCGGCAATATGGCTGGCAATTTTCCTGTGCGAGGAGGTATCGATGTTGCGACTTCTCCAGTTTTTTCCACCGAGGGGACTACTGGAGGCGGTAAAATTGCACTTGGCAAAGATGGTGGAGGGACGGGAGGAGTTACAGCCGTTTTAGCGGTTGGAGCCGCAGCCTTAACGGGCGGCTGAGGAATGGAAGGAGGGGGAACTGTCGGTTTGCTTAATGCCGCCGCCATTGAGGATGGCTGCTGAGGAACTGGTAAAGGCAAGGGCGCAGTCGAAGTCGTTCCCTGAAACTTGGGGACAGATGGAGCCCCCGAAGTGCCAGATGCGGGCGACGGAGGCATGATTGCGGAAGGAAGTGAAGGGGGAACAGACGGTGCTTTGGCTGCGGCGGGTTCACTCTTCACCGCGGCAACAGGTACCGCAGGTGGAACCGCCGTCGGTATGACCGGAGGAACGCTGGTTGTCGGCTTTTTGATTGTCGGTGAAGATAGGGCAGCTTCCATCGGCTGCGTCACAGCCGTACCAGCTACGGAAAGAGTAGGCGGCTTCACTGCAATTGAAGGAACGCTTGCCGTCGGTTTCTTGATCGTTGGCAAAGGTGGGACATCTATCGTCTGGGTCACAGCCGTGCCAGCTATAGAAGAAAGTGGAGGAGGTTTCACTGCGGATGCAGGAATGCTCGCCGTCGGTTTCTTGATCGTCGGAAGAGGCGGGGCATCCATTGCCTGGGTGACATCCTTGGAACCTGTCGCAGAAGAAATATCGGCAAAACGTATAGATCCAGTCGGTTTTTTAATTTTGATCGGGGCAGGTGTGCCATCGGCCTGTGTGGGACGACCAGAGGCAGAGGTGACACCCGATTTTATATCAGGGGGAGTATCTTTCGAGACTTGGGGCAATGCTTCCGTCTGTCGTAGGGAGGCTGCTGCAATATTGGAACTAAGCAGCGGTGGCTGAGGAGGAAGCGGCTCTGGCTTGCGTAGGGCCTGGGCAGGCACCTGAGCCGCAGGTTGACTTACGGCAGAAGTCAGCATGACCACTGGATCGTTTTTGACCGTAGGAAGACTCTGCGTCAAAGGCAACGCAGGCGGACGACTCTGATGTGCTACGGGCTCCATATCCTCCGGAATTTCAGTCTTACAGGTGTTAATAAAAACTTTAGCCTGTGGGCTGGCCACGATAACGCGCGGCGGTGCGGAAATTCCAACTCGACCTGAAGGAACGGTGGCAGGCGGAACCTGAGGTGCTTCCACACCGGGATTGGGAACTACTGTAGTGATGGGGCGGTCTGCAGTAACGGGAACAGCAGCTGGCTTTGCACTTGGAGCGGTAATAGGTTGCGGAGGGTCCTTGGGAAAAAGAGTTTTTGTCTTGGCCTTGGGAGGCGCTCCCGTCAGCGGAGGCGCAAGAGCTTTGGGAAGCTGCGGAATTGCACCCGAGGGTGGCCGGGCCACATTAGGCATCGGCTTCGTTACAGCTGTAGACCAAGCGGGAGCCGTGGGTGCCTGTGGTACGGCCGTCAAACTTGGGGGATGTATCGGTATTGTCGTGGCGGCTGAAATATTAGGCCGCGGCGTAATTTTTGTGGATGCAGGCTTAAGGGGTCTTGGAGGAAGACTGATCCGTAGGGTTTCTCTTTTCGGGAGATTGATGTCGGATTTGTTGGGAGGCGGAGGGGCGGCAGAATCAGCCATAATGCTTTTTATACTAATTTATGGAAAATGTACAATGGCGAAATTGGCAATCGCAACATAAAGGTCATTTTAGCATAATCTAGCTAAGAATCAAAGGTTTAGATAAAAAGTTCAAGAGATAATTCATGCATCAAAAAACACCGTTTGCCATGAAATCCATTTAGTTCTAAATTAGACACCCTCAATTAATTATGAAAATTTTCTTATCGTTACTTCTTTTAATCGTGGCGTCTATCTCACTTCTGCACGCCGAAAACTGGACAACCGATTATAAAGCAGCCCTTGCTCAAGCTAAACAACAAAATAAACTCGTGCTGCTTGATTTTACTGGTTCTGATTGGTGCGGTTTTTGCAAGCTTCTCGACAAGGAAGTTCTTTCCAATAGTTCATTTAAAAATTTTCTCGCAAAGAATTTCGTGCCGGTAACGATCGATTTTCCCCGAGGCACAAAACTCCCGGATGCACTTGTCCAACAAAATGACACGCTTCAGGAGCAATTTAAAATCGACGGTTTTCCGACATTGATTGTGGTCGATGCGAACGGCAAGGAAGTTGGCCGTACGGAAGGTTATCAGCCAGGTAGCGGCCCCAAGACAATGATCGATCAGCTGCAGGGATTTATCAAAAAATAAGGCGTAAAAAAGCAGAAGAGCTCTGACTTTGCAATCTGCTCTCTTCAAGCAGAAGGCAGACGCACAATTTTGAGAATGCGATCCAGATCATCAGCGGAAAAATAATGGAATTCGATTTTTCCCGCATCGGCTTTTCCCGAAATGCACACCCGTGTGCCAATGTGCCGTTGTAAACGTTTTTCCAGATCGGAAAAGATGGCGTTGGTCGAGATGGAAGCAGTCTTGCCCTTGGGCTTGGATTTTGATCCCGCCTGCATCGATGCCACCAGACGTTCCGTTGCACGAACGGTCAGGTTCTCCTTACGAATGCGTTCTGCTGCGAGCATTTGCTCCTCCGCGCGGGCCAGCCCCAGCAATACCTTCGCATGACCTACGCTTAAATCGCCGGTGCCCACCCAGGCCTGGACCTGAGACGGCAACGTGAGAAGACGCACGGCATTTGCCACGGCCACCCTCCCCTTCCCGACCTGCTGCGCTACTTGTTCCTGAGTAAGGGAAAATTCTTTCATCAGCCGCGCATAAGCTTCAGCCTCCTCGATGGCGCTCAGGTCGGCACGTTGCAGATTTTCGATCAGAGCCAGTTCGAGGACATCGCGATTGCTCGCTTCCCGCACGATAACTGGCAGTGTCTTGAGTCCCGCCTCACCCGCGGCTCGCCAGCGGCGTTCCCCCGCGATGAGCTCATATTTGCCGTTCACCAATCGGACAATCAGAGGTTGGATGACCCCCTTCTCCTTGATCGAATCGATCAATTCCTGCAATTCCTCGGGTCGAAAAACTTTTCTTGGTTGAAGCGGACTCGGAACAATCTCCGCGCGTACGACTTGGCGAATTGTTTCGCCCTTCTCCGTAATCGGTTCGGGTGTTGCAAGTGCGCTGGAACCGCCCATGAGGGCGCTGAGTCCTTTGCCTAAAGCTGCTTTGGCCATTTTTTATTTAAACCCTGTCAACCCGAGCTTGTCGAGGGTCTCCACTAATTTTATTCCACCCGCTTCTTCACATCTTCCCGCACTTCGTTCCACCAAGCATCGAGGAAGGCTTTGCGTTGCGTTTTAATTGCCATCAGGTCACCCGAGACATCGGCGCGGGTGAAGAAATAGAATTTGATCTTCGGTTCCGTACCGCTTCCGCGTACGGCCATGCGGCTACCATCGACGAGGTGGAAAAGAAGCATGGTTTCCTTTGGGATGGGTTTTCCGTCCGCATCGTGAAAACTCTGCAAACCGAAATCATCCACCCGACTGACCTCCTGCCCGTGATAACGCTCGGGAGGATGCGCACGAAACGATGCGAGCAGTTTCGCGATTTGTTGCGCACCCTGAGCACCCTCGAAAGTCAACGTACCGAGCCTCTCCGTGTAAAAACCAAGTTCGCGATAGATGGCGTCGAGATATTCGACCAGGGTCTGCCCCTGCGATTTCGCCCACGCGGCTACTTCGGAGAACATGAGCACCGCAGCGTTGGCATCCTTGTCGCGTACATAATCGCCACCGCTGTAGCCGTAACTTTCTTCTCCACCGAAAATGACAAAGTGGCTGCGGGCCAATAATTCCGTGCGGCGTTCCTTTGCAGGACGCTTTCCATAATCGGGATCGTTGAGCGTCTTTTCGTAATCGAACATTTTTTCCCCGATATACTTGAATCCGGTCAAGGTTTCGATACAGCCAACTCCAAAACGTTCCGCAATCCGCTTTTGCAGATCGGTCGTCACGAAGGTCTTGATGATGATGCCTTTTTTACGATTGGCCTCGGTTAGTACCCCTCGGGCCGTCAAGCGCGCGCAACGATAATAGGAAATGATGGAGCCGATCTGGTTGCCAGTCAGAAGAACCATTTTTCCGTCGGCATCGCGCACCGCCACACCCATGCGGTCGCAATCGGGGTCAGTCGCCATGACGATGTCGGCCTTTTCCACTTCGGCCTGTTTGATCGCCAATTCAAGCGCTTCGGCATTATCCGGATTCGGCGACTTCACCGTGGGAAAACGGCTGTCACCTTTCCTTTGTGATTCCACGATCGAGTAATGAAACCCGAATCTGTTGAGTAGTGCCGGAGTGGAGCGAACGCCCGTTCCGTGCAACGGCGTGTAGACGAATTTAATCTTGTCCCGCGTAGCTGAAATCGCATCCGGTTCCAGCACGAGATCGGCCACCGCATCCTGATAAATCTGATCAGCCTTGGCGGCGAAGGTGATGATTTTCCCGGGGATCTTAGTTGTTTTCAACAGGTCATCGAGCGCGGACGGATCATCGGCGAATTGCTGAAATTTTTCTGTGATTCCCGATGCGTGCGGTTCTACGACCTGGCCTCCATCGTGCGAATAAAACTTCATGCCATTGTCGTGCGGCGGATTGTGGCTGGCGGTGATCATGATCCCGGCGAAGGCGTTGTACTGACGAACCGAGAAGGAAAGCTGCGGCGTGGAGCGATCTTCGGGAAAAAGAAGCGCGTCGATACCGAGTGCGTTCAGCGCTTTCGCTGCTTCCAGGGAAAACTCCTTCGAGAAAAAGCGGGTGTCGTGCGCGATGACCACGCTCAATTTCTCACCCGGATAGCCTTCGATGAGATAAGCGCCCAGGGCGGAAACTGCCCGGTGAACATTCTCATAATTGAGCATATTCGTGCCCGTGCCGGGAAATTCGGGACGATCCAGTGACTGCGGCTGACCTGCTTCGGCCTTGGTTATGATTTTGCCGATGGTGCGTCCCCGCATTCCGCCGGTTCCAAAAGCGATGTCGCGAAAAAAGCGATCGTCGAGTTCGGTCCACGCCTTGGCCACCAATAATTCGTCGATGCTCGCGCGGTCACGATCCGTTGCGGTCGGATCGCTGTATACACGTTCCAGATTATGCTGCGTCGTCGGTAGCAATTTGGATTTGGCTTCAGCGGAAAATGTCAGTGTGGCGGCAGTCGGCATGGCGGAGACAATATTGCGATACAGCATGGAGTAGGCCAGAGGAAAAAGATGCACAGGTAAAAGTTCATGCTACGTTGCGCCTTATTAGCTTCCAATTCACTTTATGACCACGCCCACAACCCTTGATCCCTCCATCCTCCTGGCCAATCTTCGCTGGCGTTATGCCACCAAGGTATTCGATTCCAATAAAGCCATTGCACCCGATATTTGGAAAGCCCTGGAAGAGGTGCTGATCCTGACCCCCTCTTCCTATGGCCTGCAACCGTGGAAATTCATCGTGATTACCGATAAAGAAATGAAAGCCAAACTACGGCCCCATTCATGGAACCAGTCGCAGGTCGTCGATTGCTCCCACTACGTGGTCTTCGCTTCCCTCACCCGCATCGGCGAGGCCGAGATCGATAAATTCCTCGCCCGTGCCTCCGAGGTGCGCGGCGTTCCGGTCGATTCCTTCAAGACTTACCGGGGCATGATGGTCGGCGATGTCGTGCAGGGACCACGCGGTAAGATCACGAACGAATGGGCCGCGCGTCAGGCCTACATCGCGTTGGGTAATTTCATGACCGCTGCCGCGTTACTCCAGGTCGATGCCTGCCCGATGGAAGGTTTCGTGCCTGCCGAGTACGACAAGATTCTCGGTCTCGAGGCCCGAGGACTCACTGCGGCAGTCTGTTGTGCCGCCGGCTATCGTAGCGCGGATGATAAATATGCCAGTCTGGCCAAGGTTCGTTTCAGCGCGGATGAAGTCGTTGAGCGTATTTAAAATGATGCGACGGTCATAGACCGCTACATTAAAGATCTACGCTGAGCCAATCAGAATCCCGACAATGAAAACAAGGGTTCCGCCGACGCAGACCTGGAACGCAGCCGAAAGTAACGGTGTGTCCATATAGCGATGGCGCACCCAGGCAATTACCGCCAGTTCAACCGCGACTACGGCGATGGCGATGTACATCGCGTAGTAAAAATTCGAAATGAGGAATGGTAGGGTGTGCCCGATCCCGCCTGCCGTGGTCATAAGGCCGCAGACGAAACCGCGCGCCCAAGGTCGTCCACGCCCGCTCAGCACCCCGTCGTCGGAAAGCGCTTCGGCAAAACCCATGCTGATTCCGGCTCCGATTGAGGCCGCCATGCCGACAAGAAAAGCATCCCGACTGGCATGGGTGGCAAAAGCAGCGGCGAAGACAGGCGCAAGCGTCGAAACCGAACCGTCCATCAATCCAGCCAAGCCCGGTTGAACGATTTGGAGCACGAAGCGACGACGCTCGGACATATCCTCTTTTGCCCGGGCGCCGGAGGCTTTTTGCTGCTCGTCCATCTCCTCGGCCATTTCGTAATGCTTGCTCTCCTCGGCGGCCAGATCACCGAGCAGTTGGCGCACGGCGGCATCGCTGGTCTGGGCAATGGCCGCCTGGTAAAAATTGCGAGCCTCTTCCTCCATCGTTTCTACTTCATTCCTGATCATCGAGACGGTCAGGATGGAATTCATCCAAAGTGGCTTGCGGGTGATAAAGCCCTTTACGTCTTGCCGACGGACAAGGGGGATGTGTTCGCCAAAACGCTCGCGATAAAGATTGATCAGCCGGTGGCGATGGCCATCTTCCTCATCATGCATCGCCTGTAGTGATTTGGCTGTCTCAGGAAAATCTTGGCCGATGCGCTGCGCCAAATCGGCGTAAATCCGACCATCCTCTTCTTCCGCTTGAATCGCCAGCGCCAGGACTTCCTGTGCTGTAAGTTCTTTCAGAGTCTTGGCCATAGGGTTACGACATCAAAAATACCGGTATCCGGCGCAGGTAAAAGCGCCATTTTTCCGTGCGCTATCGGTAAGACCGCTTTCAGGCTACTTTAAAGGCTTGCGCAACCTGAGAGCCTGGCTTCGAGTCAAAACATCCTGCTTGAGATCATCTGAATCGCGACTACGCAATTCATTTAAGACAGCGTCGAGTAAGTCATCGAGTTGGTATTTACTCAACTTATCCAAAAAAGACTTCTTCAGGACAGACTCATATATCTCATGGTCGCTTGGATTCATTCCTTAAGATGGTTGTGCTCGCTGTCACTAGAAGAATTTTTTTTCCGAGGCAGCGGAAGGCGCCCTGTACTTTTAAGATATTCTCGTCGGATATTTTCGGCTTCCTGCTCTCGAATTTTTCGGAAGCTATCCTGAGATAGTGGCTCAAAAGGCGGTAATTCTTCAGAGGAGTTTGGAGACTCTATATCATCGGGCATAATTGCATTATATTGCATGGTTCAAATAAGTCTAATATTTCTAATATTCACCGATGCTTATTAGTGCAACTATTGCAATTAGAAGTGCTTTATAAAATTGGTCATTTTAATCACGTTGCTTATTGAGTTATCGATTAGCAAATTTTAAAGAGCAACGTTGAAAAAAGTAAAATGCTTATGGAAATTCCTCGTAAGAACGACTGGATTTTGAACGAACTTCGAAAACTCATGCCACCAAATCGAAGCTGGTAGCGCGGGCTTAAGCGGGTATTATTCTCAATCAGCGTCGGCCAACCGGGTAGTTCGGTTACGAACGGAAGGATCATTTTCTCTATGAAATCGTTGGGCGTCGTTCTGGTTTTACTTATCGTGCTGGGAATCGGTTTTGCTGCGGGCAGCTTTTTTGCTCCGGCGGAACGACATGCGGAGACATCCACATCGGTCAGTCCAATCTCGTCGCAGCCACTGCCAAGCGATTTGAGTTCGGCATCCGGACCAACCAAGGCCGACCAGGATTCATCGAAACAACCTGCTCCTCCACCTCCGTCCAATGACTTGACTTCATCTCTTAACGAGACCGATTCCTACCGTCAGGTTAAAGGAATCATGACCTATGTCGACACGCTTGGAGTGGATGATCTCCCCAATGCCCTTCATCAGATTGAATCGACTCCGGGACTGGCCAAGTACCAGGCGGTATCGATTTTGATGGCGCGATGGGTCGAGCTTGATCCCAAGGGAGCCATTGCCATCGCGCAAAAAGACCAAAATAATACCGTGGGAGGCACGATGATCTTGAGTGCCTTTGGCGCTTTGGCAACGACCGATCCCGATAGCGCCTTAAAACTGGCCGGAGAACTGCCTCCAGGACAAAAACATAATCAAGCGATGGAGTCCATTATGGGCAGCATCCTTCAAAAGGACCCGGCCCGCGCCATCGCTCTTGCCGAAAGCATGACGGGAGCGGAACACCAGATGGTCATGAATACGGTTGTACAACAGATGGCTAACAACGATCCCGCCCGCGCTTTCGAGTTTACCAAAAACATGAAGGATGCAACGGGACGAGATAATACTTATACCATTTTTAATCAATGGGCGGAAAAGGACATTAATCAGGCCACGCAAACGCTTCTTCAGCTTCCCACAGGAGAGCAACAGTCGATGGCTGCCAATGCAATCGCGGCTAATCTTGCCGCGAAAGATCCGAAAACAGCCCTGGCATGGTTGAACCAATTGCCACAGGGAAATATACGCAATCAAGCTGAACAAAGCATGATCGGCAACATGGCTGCCACCGATGCAAAGGCTGCCGTCGCCTATGTGAGTACCTTACCCGATAGTCAGCAAAAAAACATGTTGAGCCAAAGGGTGGCGATGCAATGGGCTCAAAATGATGCCCCCGCTGCCCTGGCGTGGATACAGACTCTTGCCCCATCCCAAACCAAGAACATGGCCTTGCAGCAAATCGGGTTTATGTGGGCCAGAAGCGATCCCAAAGCTGCTGCTCAGTATGTTATCGACCTTCCGAATAGCCCGCAAAAAAACAACATGATCCAAAATACGGTTTCCCAATGGGCTCAACGCGATACCCAGGGAGCCATGGCTTGGGTGCAGGGTCTCCCACCTTCCCAGACGAAAGATGCCGCTTTGCAGCAGATCACCTCCGTCTGGGCCCGAAACGATCCGCAAGCTGCGGCGACTTACGCCCAAACATTGCCGGAGGGGAATGCAAAAAATAACATCATTAATGTCCTTGCTTCGCAAATGGCTTCCAAGGATCCCCATGCGGCCCTCGATTTTGTGGACAAAAATGCGACGGGCCAGGCAAAGGAAAATGCCGAGAGAAACATTGCCTTCCAGTGGTGCCAGAGCGATCCCAAGGCAGCCGTTGTCTACGGACAGTTGATGCCTGCAGGTAATGCACGAAACAGCTTTTTACAAGCAGCGGCCTCCCAATGGTTCGGTAGTGATTCGGCCTCGGCCGCCGAGTGGCTGAAAGCTTTACCTGACGACGGTACCAAGAACCAGATCATCTCCAATGTGGCCTCTAGTTGGGTGCAAAATGATCTTGCCTCAGCCTCGGCTTATGCCATTTCGATGCCACCGGGCCCTGCCCAGTCCAATCTTATCAGTACCGTCGCCAATCAGATGGCTTCCCAAGATCCCGCCAAAGCACTCGGTTGGGCGAATCAACTCCCGGATGGTAATTCGAAGGCTACGGCTATGAGCTCGGTCATCAATCAATGGGCAAACAACGATCTCGCGGGTGCCGCAGCCTATGTGCAATCGATGTCCGATAGCCCCGCGCAACAAAGCGCGATACAACAGATCGCGGGCACCTGGGCCAACAACGATCCCTCCGCAGCCGCTCAGTGGCTTTCACATTTCCCCGATGGAAGCCAGACAAACCAGGCTTACTCCAACGTTGCCGCGACTTGGGCCCGTAACGACCCGGTGCAAGCCGCGACATGGTTGGGGCAATTAGCCTCAGGTCCTGCCCGGGACGCCGCCGTGGGTGCCTTTAGTAGCCAGGTTTTTAACACCGATCCCACGAGTGCGTTGCAGTGGGCGCAATCGATCAGTGACAACAATTCCCGCCAATCGGCCGTCATGTCAGTCTTCTCGCGCTGGATGCAAACCGATCCCTCCACCGCCTCGGCTGCAGTGCAAAAATCGTCCTTGTCCAGCGATCAAAAGAACAATCTCCTGCAGCAGGGGAATCACTAGAAGGCGCCAAGCTTGCGCGCACGGCGCATCTTCTTCATCATAAGAAAGATGGGCAGAACAGGATTCGAACCTGTGAAGGCAAAGCCAGAAGATTTACAGTCTTCCCCCGTTGGCCACTTGGGTATCTGCCCGAAAACGCGAACGCACGAGTCGTCGCGAGTTTTGAAGCCTATGCGAGTCGATGAGGGATGAAAATGCTTTTTTACGGAAAACGCATCGGCGGTGGATAAATTACGGAAAAGGGATGGGCAAAAAGAGTGGTACCAAACTCCTGGTAAAAACGCGCGCGCAAAGGTCCAGGTCCATTGGCACCCTTGATTGAACGGGTGAGCGCAAAAACAGAACTGCCGCTGCCACTCATGAGCGAATCGAGGACTTCGGGCTGTTCCTGAAACCATTTTTTTGCAGTGGGCAGCCATGGATATTTCGAGAAGGCAGGCGGTTCGAGGTCGTTGCGAAGCGTAAAGTCGAGAAAAGTGCGGCCCGGAATGCCTTGCTGTGGATTCTGCGCGTAGGTTTTGTAGGCCCAGGGGGTGGAGACGCCGAAACCGGGATGGACGAGTAATCCCTGATAGCTTTCCTTAAGCTTGAACGGCTCGATGATTTCGCCACGCCCTCGGCAGATCGCCGGTTGCTGGTAGATGAAAAAGGGGATGTCGCTGCCGAGTCGAGATGCCAGTTCGGCAAGTTTGCTGTCGGGGCAGTTGTTTCTGGTCAACTGGCGCAAGACGAGCAGTACCGTGGCGGCGTCGCTGCTTCCGCCACCGAGTCCGGCTCCCACGGGCACTTTTTTTTCGAGATGAATGCGGACGCCAGTGGTCAGTTTGAACTCATCGAGAAAAAGTCGCGCGGCACGAGTCGCGAGATTGTCCTGTGCGTCGGAGAGCGCAGGATCGGAGCAGGTGAATTCGATACCGGACGGGATAAGGTCGATTTCGAGCGTGTCACCGAGGGAAATGGGTGCCATGAGCATTTCGAGCTCATGAAAACCATCGGTACGACGGCCCACGACGTGGAGATAGAGATTGATTTTGGCGGGAGCGAACTGTTTCACTTCATCCTAGTAGTACCAGTATGACCAGTACCGACAAACTGATTCTTGCCCTTGACGTTGATCGCCCCGACGAAGCGTTGGCGTTGGTTCGGCTCCTGAAGCCCTATTTGAATCTCTTTAAAGTGGGCAATCAGCTCTTTACTCGCGAAGGCCCAGCCTTTGTGAAAATGCTCCGGGCCGAGGGGGTCGATATTTTCCTCGATCAAAAATGGCACGATATTCCGCAGACCGTCGCACACGCCGTCGCTTCGGCGGTGGCGCTCGATGTGCGTTACGTCACCGTCCATTCCAGCGGTGGACTCGAAATGATGCAAGCGGCACAAGCGGCGGTAAAGGGAAGTCGCACTGAGATTTTGGCCGTGACAGTCCTGACCAGCCTTGACGACGGGGCCTTGCGGCAGATTGGGTTTGATCGCACCGCAGCGGATCAGGTGGTGCGTCTGGCCCGACTTGCCGTGCTCGCCAACGTTCGTGGACTGGTCTGTTCCCCGCATGAGATTGAATTGATCCGGCAACAACTTCAGGAGCCGATGAAGCTCGTGACTCCCGGTGTCCGTTCTGCGAAAGATGGCGCGCAGGATCAGAAGCGGACGCTTTCCGCTCCCGAAGCGCTCAAACGTGGCGCAAATCATCTCGTGATCGGTCGCCCCATTACGAAAGCTGCTGATCCGGTCGCGGCGACCCAGCAACTCATCGCTGAGTGCGGGCTTTGAGTATGCGCCCCATTTTTGCGATTCTGATTGTCCTGTTCTTTGGAACGATGGTGCTCTCTCATGCCACGACGCTTCCGCCTGAATTGAAGGCCTATGATTTTGCAGAAGCCTATTCGCTGGAAAATGGAAGCGTGCTGCTTTTGCCCTATCATCACGGATTTTATTGCTCAAGTGGTGTACGAACCCCACGTGGTCTCCGAATCGTGCCCGGTGATACCTTTCTGCAATACGATCCCGTAAGAATGGTGGTTGAGGAGTATCGTTTCACGCGGATGAATGCCGAACAAAACCAGGCGTTCTTTCACGAGCATTCCTATCGTTATCGGACGGAAAAGGATGCTCAGGGGAAGTACCACTATATCCGCGAGCAACTTCTCGATACCGATGATTTTTACCTGACCAAATTCCGTGCGCTAGAGCCATTCGATCAGGTCTTCACCAACATCGAATTGCACCCCGGATCGCAGGGCTGGAAGAGTAATAAATAAACAATCCATCATCCCAAGCTTGTCGAGGGTAACGAATTACTTCACTCACATGGTTAAAGCGACGTGAGTTACACCCCAAATTTATCAAGAACAGATACTTCATTGAAGTTTCTATCAAGTTCGGTTCCATCGGTTTCTGTGGTTAGAATAATAAGATGTCCATTCCATAGTTCGATTGTGCCGCGCATCGTAATAGTTTTCCCCTTTGGTCTTCTGTTAGTGCGATAGGTCTCTTGTATAAACTTACGCGATTCAGCTTCCCAATGCGCTGTAAGATCATGGTCATAGTCATCAAAAAGAAACTTCGATTTTAGGCGTTCTCCAGTTTGTTCAATTCGCATTGTAAGACCATCAGTTTTCGTTCTCTTCCAAAGCCCCGCCACGTCGGGATAATCCCTTCCAGTATCTGCCAATGCCTTCTCTTTTGCGCGCCGCTCGTCTCTCCAGCCCAAAAAAGCTGCACTAAAGAATCCTATTAAACCTACTGTCCATGCAATTGCTATTGGCACTGGATTCCCCGTTGTTGTTTGATAGAAAGTAGCAATGGAACCGCCAAGTATTGCCACAATGCTGGCTGACCAATGACGAGCGCAAATAAGGGCAAATCCTCGCAGATCGACTCTAGTCTGTTCTTCTTTCTCTTGCTCTGAAATTTCTTCCATTCCGCCTTATGGCTTAGAAAGTCGTTTGTGCCAAGTGTACAATCCCGAAAGCTACAGTCGGTTTGTGGATCAAATGACTCATTATCCTCAATAAGCTTGGGATGACGGATCGCTTTAAGGCGCTTCGTAAACGCATTTGCCCCGATGGTAGGTCGCGAGCACGTAGGGTGTTTTTTCCGGGGCAAGAAGGACGAAGTCGGCAGAGTTACCTTCGGCGAGTCCGTGTTTGAAATTGAGCAGCGATGCGGGCCGGATCGAGAAGGCCTTCCAGGCTTCTTCGAGATAAATGCTGGCCATCTGCTCGGCCCGGGCAACACCCTGCAACGGCGTGAGGGTCGAGCCGGCGAGCCTTCCAGAGCCAGGCAAGCGTGCCGCGCCGTCGGTTCCAACTTCGACCTGAACATCGCCCAAGGTGTAAGCACCTGGCTTATCGGTGCCAGCGGCTGCCATGGCATCGGTCGTGAGGAGGAGTCGCGAAGGATTGGCTTGATTGAGCATCCACGCCAATGCACGAAAAGCATGGGGTGGCAGATGAAGACCATCGGGAATTAACGACGCCATCAGGCCCGATTGCGCCAGTGCATGAAAAATAACATTCTCGAATTTCGGGACTGTAGCCGGAACAGCATTCCCAAGATGGGTCCAGCCAACTGCACCGGCAGCCATCACCTGCCCCAAGCTTTCTCCCATTGCCGCAGAGTGGCCGAGAAAAAAAACGATCTTCTTTTTCACTCCGGAGCGAATGACTTCAAGGCTCGCTGGCAAATCAACTTCGGGTGCAAGGGTAATGAGCTTGAGCAGATCGCCCGCGAGAGCTGACCATTCTTCCAACAAGCGGACGCTCGGTTTCTGCATCCATTCGGCCCGATGGGCACCGCGATAACCAGGATCGAGATTGAGCCAAGGCCCTTCCATGTGAAAGCCGAGGCAGTTACGCGGATCGCGACGGATTCGCGCCGTGAGATCGGTGAGAAGTTTGCGATATCCTTCTTCCCGGTTTGTGATGAGCGTAGCCAGAAAACCGGTGCAACCGTGGATGTAAAGTTGTTGGGTGGCATGTCGCCAGGCTTCATCCGATTCAAGCGGACGATTGAAGTCAACGCCACCGAATCCGTTGATTTGGATGTCGATGAGCCCTGGTGCGATCCAAGGCAAATCGAGAATGTCACCCTTGTGCGGCGCGATCTTTTTAAAGATCGGCCCATCAATCTCGACTTCGCAAATCTGGTCGGAGAGAGTTCGCGCGGTGATCTTCATGCTTCCATTTTAATCGGTTCACGCGTAAAGCGCACGAGCAGACTCCACAACACAGCTCCGATCAGAAGCACTGCCGGAAGAATCAATACGCCTTTTTGCAAACTGCCGGTGAGATCGGAGACATGACCGACGGCGGCAGGCGAGCCAAGATCACCGAAGAGATGAATGATGAAGGTGCAGACGGCCATCGCGCTGGCTCGGAGATGGACGGGCACGATCTCAAACATCTCGCTGCAAATCGGGCCAGTAGGAAGAAAAAGGAAAAACATGCTGGCTCCGAGTCCGATCAAGGAGAGATTGGCATTCTGGACCGTCAATGCGAAGTAGCAAACCGGCATGGCGACGATCATCGAGAGCGCCATGACCCAGGTGTAACCGGCGGGTGTTCGCTTGCGCAGACTTGAGGCCATAAATCCACCCAGCAGAGTGGCGACCAATCCCGTCCCGGCGAGCATTTCACCAAAAATGGTGGAGGCCTGTCCCAATGGTAATTGATGTATACGGTAGAGAAACGTCGGGCCCCATATCCCAAAGGCACCGATGGAAAAGGTTTGTGCGGTGTAACCCCAGATCAGCAGGTTGTAACGGCGATTGAGGAGAAGACCAAAGACTTCTCCCATCTTTGCCTTCGGATGTTTGGTGACTTTCCCTTCGATGCCGTCCGCTTCGCCTCGGCTTGGTTCTCTGAGAAAGAGGAGACTTAACGCAAATAAAACGCCGGGCAATCCGGCATAGATGAAGGCGTGACGCCAGTCGCCATGCTGCGCAAACCAACCGCCAATGGTGAAACCGATGGCGGAGCCAAAAGGTATGGCTACATAGAAAAGCGTGATTGCCATGTTTCGGCGCGTGGAGGCAAACAAGTCCGAAATCCAGCTCGGCCCCATCGTGACAAAGCAGGCCTCCCCTACCCCGACAAAAATACGGATGGCAAAAAGCTGGACGAAATTTTGCGCCCATCCACTGCAGGCCGTGGCAAGGCTCCAAACGATCACGCCTCCCATCATCAGATATTTTCTTGGAAAGCGATCACCCAGGTAGCCGAAAAGAGGCGCGGTAAGAAAATAACCGAACATGAAGGCGGACGCCGCCCATCCTGCATCGCCATCGTCGAGCCTCAGTTCCTTTTGCATGGGGGTCAGAACCGCTGACATGACGTAGCGATCGAGGTAGTTGAGCATGTTCAGCCCGGAAAGAAGGGCGAGAGTGATCCAGGCCGCACGAGCAGGGCTCAATGGAATCGGAGAAGGCGAACGCATGTGGCGATAGTGTGAGGGAGAGCCTCGACTCACGCAATATCCCAAAAGTTTCCCCTTGCATGAAGCCAGACCTTGCGTAATGGGTGACAGGAACTTAATTCGAAATTCTTACGAAAGGCATCTCATGAAACTCTCCAGCAAAGTCGCACTCGTCACAGGCAGCAGTCAGGGTATTGGCGCAGCCATCGCGGTTCGCCTTGCGGAAGAAGGGGCCGATGTCGTGATCAATTATCATTCACATCCGGAAGAGGCCGATGCGGTCAAAGCGAAGATCGAGAGTCTGGGTCGCCGCGCCGTAGCCATCGGGGCCGATCTTGGTTCTGTCGCCGACGTGAATAAACTCATCAGCGACAGTGTCACGGGCCTCGGTCAGCTCGACATCCTGGTCAATAACGCGGGGGTCGAGAAAAACGCCCCCTTCTGGGAAGTGACGGAAGCGGCCTACGATTTCGTGCTCAATACGAATTTGAAGGGGCCCTTTTTCGCCACTCAGGCTTTTGTGAAGCATCTCCAAAATCGCAAGGCTTCCGGTAAGATCATCAATATCAGCTCCGTTCACGAAGACCTCCCCTTCCCTCATTTCACCGCTTATTGCGTCAGCAAGGGTGGCCTAAAAATGATGACGCGCAATCTCTCCATCGAACTCGCGCCTCTCGGCATCACCATCAACAACATTGCTCCCGGCGCCATCGAAACGCCGATCAATACGAGCTTGTTGCATGATCCCGCCAAATTGAACGCTCTGTTGCAAAATATTCCGCTTAATCGCCTCGGCCAACCCGGGGATGTCTCTTCCGCCGTCGCTTTTCTGGCCTCATCCGATGCCGATTACATCACCGGAACGACTCTCGTCGTCGATGGCGGCTTGACTTGGAATTACTCGGAGCAGTAGTCGCTATCGAAAAGAATGGCTTCCGCGACGGCGCGCGCTATTTTCGAGGCTTATGTTAGGCACATGGTCTGAGACGTTTATTTTTTCGTGGTATGTGATGGTTCCCTTGATGCTTTGCAGCATCATCTCCATCGCCATCATCTTCGAGCGCATCATCTCGCTCCGAATTTCTTCCGTGATTAAACCCGACCTCGCGAAAGCCATTCATGATCTCGGTTACGGCGGCAAGACGACGCTGATCGAGCAACTTTCTGTCGATGGCGACACACCTCTTTCACGCCTGGTGCGTGCATGCTTGATGTACACGAGCTGGCCCAAGGATGAAAATGCCGATGCGGTCCAGGCTTACGCTCGTCGTGAAATTGTCCGGCTCGAACGGGGTCTCGTTTTTCTCGAGGTGGTGACTGGCCTCGGCCCGCTTCTTGGATTGATGGGCACGATTCTCGGTCTCATCCGCATCTTCGGATCGGCCGGAAGTGCCGCTGATCTTTCCGCCCAGGGCTCTCAAATTGCGGCAGGCATCGCCGAGGCGATGTATTGCACGGTTGCCGGTCTTTTCGTCGCCATCCCCGCACTGATCGCGCACAGTCTTTTCTCCCGACACATCGAAGCGCTGACTATTGACTTGGAAACGCTTTGTTCGGAACTCCTCGGCAAACTCTACACCCAGGCCGAATAACCCGCCATGCGATTCGCCCGTAAGCCGCGTCGTCAGCCCGTCATCAACATTATTTCGTTGATCGACATCCTGGTCGTGCTGCTGATTTTCTATATCGCCACGACTGTCTTCAAAAAGAGCGAACCGAAAATCACCATTAAGGTGCCCGAATCGAGCCAGGCCAAACCCACCGAATCAAATCCTCCCTCCATTATTTATGTAACGGCGGACAGTAAATTGTTTTTTGATGATGCGCCAGTCGAACCCGATAAACTGGGTGCGCTTCTGAAAGGCAAGATGGAATCCAATTCGAATTTTAAGGTGGCCATGAAAGCCGATACGAAGGCTCCCTTTGGCATAATCACCAAAGTCATGGATGCGGCGCATATCGCAGGTATCGGAGACCTGCCAACTTTCATGGATACGGCCAAACCAACAGGAGATTCGGGACCATGATTCGGGAGATCGTTCATTATGATGCTCCCGTATTACGGGCCAAGGGCAAGGAAGTCGGCGCCATCACACCAGCCATTGAGGCCTTGGTTAAAGATCTTTTCGACACAATGCGCCATGCGCGCGGCATTGGTCTTGCTGCACAGCAAATAGGAGAAAACGTGCAAGTTGCTGTTATCGATATCACTGGAATTACGGAACGTCCCAGCAAGATGTGGATCAAGGGCAAGCCAGTTGATCCTGAGGCATATATGCCGCTAATTTTAATCAACCCCGTGCTCAAGCTGACCAAAAGTAAAATCACCGGTCATGAAGGCTGCCTTAGCTTTCCGGGACTTGCTCTTGATATTCCCCGCTCCCAGCGCGTGGGAGTCAAGATGCGCACGCTCGGCAAGGAGATATTCGAATTTGAAGCTGCCGGGTTACTGGGCCGAGCGGTGCAACACGAGGTCGATCATCTCCATGGGCGGCTTTATATCGATCTTATCAGTGCAGAAGAGCGGCGCGAAATTCGCGAAGACCTCAATTATATTAAGAGAGGCGAACCTATTCCCGTAAAATCTCCTAAGAATGAATCTTAACTCTTTTGGGGTACCACCGATTAATTAACTAACGCATGGCTACTATCGAGAGCAAAAGTTATCAACTGCGCGTTCGGGTTACCCCCGAAGAACGCGATCTTCTGGAACAACTGCGCATCGAACGCAATCAGGGAGAAACTCTCTCCGATCTCGTTCGTGAAGCAATCGCACTCTTGGTTAAAGCAGGCACCCATAAAAATGGCCATACGCCTCTCAACCCAAAGACTCAGGCCCGGGTAGAACGTCTCTCCGTCCTGCTTAAACGAGAACCGCATCAGGTGGAGGAAGCCTGCATCGAAGGCATCCTCGATTTGATTGAGCATAAATCCGAAGTACCTCTCATTGTGATGGAAACCCACCTCCATCTGAAATACCAAAGTCGAGGTGAAAAAAAAGAAGAACCCTCTTGGAATGAGCTATATGAAGTGGAGCAACCCAAGTAAATGACTTGCTACCTGCGATAAATCACTCCGAGTATATCGCCCAAACGGATCGTTCGAACGGCAATAAATCCCAGCCTCTTGCCAGCAGGCGGAGCAAATGGTTCCGTTAAAACTTCTTTTCCTCCGTTAAGCCGAGGCACCCAGCAAATTCGCATTTCTTGGATGGCGTCGTCCCTAAATAATTGCGAAAGCTTTTTCGCGATTGGAATTGATTGGCTCTTTGACTGCCCTTTAAGAAAAGTGCGCGCTTTCATCGGTAATTTTCCAATCGGCCAGCGCGCTCCATCCCAGGTCAGAGCCAAGGCAATACGATGACCTTTCGCCTTCTTTGGTTTTGTTCCAACGGGATGTTTCATAATATCAGCATTGCATCGCCATAACTGAAGAAACGATATTTCAATCCTACCGCTTCGTGATAAATCTCCAGCAAACGTTCGCGGCCCACGAGTGCGCTGACCAACATGAGCAGCGTCGAATGAGGCAGGTGAAAATTGGTGAGGAGGGCATCCACGCGCTTAAATTCATAGGGAGGATGAATGAAAATGCGGGTTTTCCCACTATGGCGTAAGTGAGGTGCAGCTTCTAGGACACGCGCCGAAGTCGTTCCAACCGCAATCACGCGTCCGGCCTTTTCATAGGCCGCCTCAAATCCTTCGGGTATCGAATAGACTTCCTCATGCATTTCGTGATCTTCGAGATATTCGGTTTTCACGGGTCGAAAGGTACCGAGTCCCACATGGAGCGTAACGAAGGCGTGCGGAAACCGCGCAAGCAACTCGGGCGTGAAATGAAGCCCCGCCGTTGGCGCCGCGACCGATCCCAACCGGCGGGCGTAGACCGTCTGATACCGCTCGAAATCTTCTGGTAGATGTTCTTTCTCGCCCAGTGTAACACGCCGTTTGCGAATGTAAGGCGGCAGCGGCATTTCGCCCATCGCATTGAGATCAGGGGCCGCAAAGAAACGAAGGACCCGTTCGCCGCCCGGAAGCGTTTTCAAGACTTCCGCTTCAACCGGTTTTTCGACATCGCCGGACGGGGGCGTAAATTTCAGGCGCATGCCCGGCTTGGCGCGTGCGCCAGGTTTCACCAGCGCCACCCAATGCTGGGGACTCGTTTCTTCAAGCAGCAATACCTCCAACCGGCCATCGCTGGTCGTCAGGGCGGCAGGCCGCACTTTGGAGTCGTTGAGCACGAGAAGATCATCGGGCGTCAGGTACTCAACAAGATCATAAAAATGGCGGTGTTCAACCCGGTCGGTAGCCCGGTGATACACCAATAACCGCGACTCCTCACGCTGGGGCGTCGGATGCGTTGCGATCAATTCGGGCGGCAGCTCGTACTCGTAATCGGATGTGCGAGCCCCGGGTATCTGCCGTTGCTGAGAAAATCTGGACATGTAATTATATCAAGCATCGTCATCCCGAGCTTGTCGAGGGATCAGACACGCATGGAATTACCTAAGGATTGTTACGCGAAAATAACGTAATGAAATAGTTCATGCGCTTTGCTAAAAGTTACGCGTCTGATCCCTCGACAAGCTCGGGATGACGGCTTTAAGAAGGGAGATGAAGCGAGGGATAGCGTTCGGCCAGCATTTGTGTGGATAAAGCAAACAGCTCCTCCGTCTCGGCCAGCAGCGCACGATATTGTTCCGGTGTGTACTCTGTTTTTTCAATTTTCCAAAGAACGGCGCCCACTCCGGTGAATCCGAAATTAAGGAGGCTGCCTCGAAGTTGATGCGCCTGACCACAAATCGTCTTGCGGTCGGTTTCCAGATTTTTGTCTTTCATTTCTTGGAGGCGTTGTCCTGTGGTCTCAACCAATTCCAAAGCGATAGCCGCCATTTCTTCGGGCACATTCTGGGGATCATCGCCCAATAAGGAAGCAGCTTGAGACCAATCGAAGTCAGGTTCGCCGGCCATAATATTATACCTGTATTTGGTTTATACCCAAATTAACCCGGCGTCAAAATGGAATATCGTCTTCGTTGGGCAACGGTGGCCTTTCTTCGGAAACTGTGGCCGAAGAGCGGGCAGGCGGCGCAGATTCGCCGGAAGCTGATCCCGAGGAACGATCCCCTCCCCCGCTGGAACTGCTGCCGCTACGACTGCCTCCACCGCCACCCAAAAACTGCACACGATCCGCGCGAACGCGGAGAAGTCGCTTTTTCTCACCCTGGGGTGTTTCCCATTGGTCGAGCCGGAGCTGACCTTCGACGAAAATCGGGCGGCCCTTGGTCAGATATTGTTTGCAAGTCTCGGCCTGACGGCCCCAGACCTCAATATCGACGTAGGTGACTGTTTCCTTGATCGTCCCGTCCTGAGCTTTGTAGCTGTCGTTGATCGCGATGGCCAGATCGCCCACTGCTGTACCCTTGGGTGTGTAGCGCACTTCGGGATCGCGAGTCAGGTTCCCCATAAGGAGAACTTTGTTAAGACTGGCCATGATCGTTTCGGCGCCTAGGCGGCGACCGCCTCCTGTTTGAGGTAGAACTGACGATAGACTTCGGCGTTGAGGGCCAATTTCGAGCGCAAGGGCTCAAGCTTGTCCGGCGCGAGGCTGAACTGCACGTTCACGTAAAAACCACTGTCGATGTCACCCGCCACGCGTTCGAAGCGTTTGCGATCCATCTTCTGTGTTCCATTGATTTTTCCGCCGAAGCTTTCGATTTCTTTTTCGATGACTTCGATGGATTCCTTGAGGCCTTCATCCTTGCCTTGGATGTTGAGGATAAACAGGCCGTCGTAATTATTCATTTCTAATATTCTCCTTACAATCACTTGTCGTTCGTTGGTTCAATGGCATTTGGGCCATTGAACCGATTCATCGCTACCGCAATTCCTTCGCTCTGGCAACATTCAATCGCCAATCGGGCCGTTTGAATCATCTGTCCCAGCTTGTCTTCTTCCTCCGGATGGAAACGCGAGAGTACCCAGCGCTCCAACGCCCAGCCCGGCGGCACTGCATCCACCCCGCACCGCAAACGCGCATAGCGATCAGTACCCAGGTGGCTTTCAACCGATTTCAAACCATTATGTCCGCCGGAAGAACCTTCGGATCTTAGCCGAATCTGTCCCAGTGGCAAAGCCACGTCATCCACTATCACGAGCAGATCGGAGACGGTTAATTTCAACCATTCCAACCAGGCCGCGACTGCCACACCGCTTTCGTTCATGTAGGTCATCGGCTTGACCAACCGTTCTCCCGAAGCCAGTGAGGCAAGCTGGGAAGACCGGTCTCGTTCCTGTCGAAAAACTTCTCCTTCTTCGCTGGCCCATGCATCCAGTACGAGAAACCCGACATTGTGGCGGGTGAACAGATACTCGGGGCCGGGGTTGCCCAATCCAACGATCAGTTTGTAAGTCGGCGCAGACACGTCTTATCGGTCTCTGCCGCAAAATGGACCGAAGGTTATTTCTTGCCCTCGGGTTTAGCGGCCGCCTTGGCATCGGCTTTACCACCCTTGGCATCAGCGGCGGGAGCGGCTTCACCCTCCACTTTCTTTTCCTTGATGACTTCGGGCTGCTGAACTTCGGCGGAAGGCGTTTCAACCACTTCTTCTTTCGGAGCAAAGACACTGAACACGGGCAATTCGGGTGGATTGGAAGCGGTGACTCCCTCTGGAAGCTTCAGTTCGCGCACATGGACGGAATGGCCGATTTCGAGATGGCTGACTTCGACGGTGATTAATTCCGGGAGATTTTTCGGCAAGCAGGCGACGCGGATGGTGCGAAGCATGGTTTCGAGCAGACCGCCGCCATTTTTGACACCGACGGGTTCGCCCACGCTGGTGACGGGCACTTCGGCATGAAGAATTTCGTCCTGGTCAATTTCATGCAGGTCAATATGAACGATGTAATCCTTGAGCGGATGATGCTGCACATCGAGAAGGAGAGCCAAATGCTGGTCGACCTTGGCGCCTGAAAGATCGGTGACTTCGACATCGACCAGAACGTTTTCGCTGCTCGAGGAATGGAGCAAGGCGTTCAATTTCTTGGCGTCGATTTCAATCGGGCGGGAACGGACAGCTTTATCTTTAGTCTTTCCGTAAAGCACACCGGGGACGCGACCCGTGCGACGAACGGCCTTGACGGCAGCGCGACCGATGCCGGCGCGCGTGGAAACTTGGAGAGGGATGGTCTTGGCCATAAAATGCTAAAATCTTGGGTTAAGTTGAGCCGGAAATTAAAGCGTACCTGCCCCGAGGGGTCAAGAGTAAAACAATCAGCTTTCTGGAAACAGTAAAAATCTTCCGTCATAACAGCTTGTCGAAATCAACAAGCTTGAAACTAACGAAGTAGCCATGAAACACTTTCAACATGTTAAGGAATATTTCATTGGGGGGGGTTGCCCTCGAAATTATCCTGCTTCATACCTGTTGGCATAAAGTCCCATGAGTGAATTTGGAAACAGATTCACGTTTCCGTTAGAATCGTTGTTTGTGCATATCTTGCCAATAAAACGCCTTATCTTTTTCCTCCTCGTTCTGTTACCGGGTCTTGCCTTGGCCGATACCATTAATGTTGAACTCATTGGAGGGAAAATCGAGACGCGGAGTAATGGCGATGTCGCACTTATTCTTGATATCGCTCCCATTCGTCTGAATCAAATGACGAGAGTTCCCATGAGCGAATTTAAAACCTGGGGTGATGTCCGTCATCGAGAAGATGCTCTTCGAGAAATTTTTCTATCTGGACTCTATTTGCACGTTAATGGTCAAGAAATGTCCCCGACAGAGATGAGCGTTCCTGCTCTTGCCACAGAGTCGGACCAAGCGTTGCTACCCAAATTTGTATCTGTGAAAGTGGTATGGCGAAATGTCGGTTTTACCCACGTGGCTTTTACTCCCAACTTGGTCACGGCAAAGTTCAATACGGCCAGAATGCTTCGAATCCAGCTTGTGCTGGAAGAAAATTTGCCGTGGTGGCGAGTGATGTCGCGATCCATACTCATCGGCTTCGAGCACATTGTGCCGGCAGGCCTGGATCATATTTTATTTGTTTTGGGAATCTACCTGGCTGCCTGCCGTTTTCGAGATTTGCTATGGCAAGTCACAAGTTTCACTGTTGCCCATAGCATTACCCTGTGCCTGACCATGAGCGGGGTTTTCATTATCGGTTCCTTTTGGGAACAATTCGTGGAGATCGGTATCGCGATATCCATTTTTTTCGTGGCGTTTGAGAACTGTTTGTCGCGAAAACCGCCTGGTTGGCGCCGTGTTCTTATCGTCGGTGGATTTGGATTGATCCATGGCATGGGCTTTGCCGGGAGATTGTCGGAAGTAAAGTGGCCTCCCGGCACTTTCTTTCTTTCACTCTTCGGAGCGAATCTGGGAATTGAATTCGGACAGCTTACCGTTATCGGCGTAGCTTCACTTATCACCGCATGGTGGTGGAAATGTTCTTGGTATCAAAGCCGCATTGCCATACCGGTGAGTTTGCTGATCGGTTTGTACGGTTTATTTGCGGCCTTGGAACGTATCAGTCAGTTTAATCTTCCTCAAAAAGAGGTCTTCGATTTTTTATGGAGTCTCTATGATAAATATTACTGGGCTGTTCCTTTTTGTATCGGAACCGGCGTACTTGTCATCTTGTGGATTATCTATCGTATCATCCGGGCTTTGATGTTAATTAAACAACAAAACCCGATGTAAATTATGATGACCGATGATCAAAATCGTTTGTTGAAACCATGGGGTTTTTTTTTCGTATTTTTGTTCGCTGCACTGTCTCCAGCTAACGCCCACCCCGAGAGCAATCCTTACGGTGGATTTCTCGCCGGTATTGAGCATCCCCTGACCGGCCTCGATCATATCGTAGCCATGGTCGCTGTCGGCCTTTGGGGAGCGTACCTCGGTGCCCCGGCCATGTGGCTTTTGCCAGTCGTTTTTCCGCTAGTGATGGCTTTCGGTGGCGCGATCGGTGTGTTGGGAGGTCCCATTCCCGGAGTAGAAGTAACGATTGCCGTTTCCGGCATTGTGCTCGGCCTGGTGGTGGCGTTGGCTGCTCGACCGCCTCTCTGGGCTGCAGCTGTAATCGTCGGATTCTTTGCTTTCTTTCATGGCTATTCCCACGGAGTCGAATTACCACATACCGCCAATCCTTTCACTTATGCAGCCGGTTTTGTCATTGCCACCGGTCTTCTGCATCTCACCGGGATTTCTATCGGATTACTAACCCGATGGCCTTGGGGCCAAGTCATTGTGCGCACATTAGGCGGAGTGATTACTGCCATCGGCTTCGCATTCTTTTTTGGGTTTCTTTAAAAATGTATCGATTTTCCGGGAGACTAAATAGAGCCTGGCTGGGCATCCTGTTTTTCTTGCTCTGCCCAGCATCAGCGCAAGCTCATAGCGATTTGAGAATGGGCGCATTCGCGGGCGGCCTTCTCCATCCCTTGGAGGTACCTTCGCATCTGCTTATTCTCTTAGGCTTGGGGCTTCGGCTTGGTCAACATCCGCCTTTTCATCTGCGGAAATTCTTTTCGATTTTTGCTCCTGTAGCTGCGGCGGCTTTGCTGACTACCGTCATGGAGGATAATATCTCCGTTCCGCAACCTTTTTTGATGCTTATCGCTCTTTGCATCGGAGCGTTGATTTCATCCGGACTAGCTACTCCTCCTTGGGTCAATAATTCGTTTTTGGTGATTGCGGCCTTGGCCATTGGACTCGACTCCGGGGTTAGTGGAGTATCAGCTATCGTTGTGGCCAAAGTGCTCTTTGCCACTTGGGTTTGTCTGCTCGTCATCATTGGCTATATCGCGTTCTACGTTTCATTCCTGCCTCCCCGCAAATGGCTACAGATCGGGGTAAGAATATTAGGCTCGTGGATTGTCGCCATAAGCTTTCTCGTCCTCGCCTTTTACTTAAAAAAGCATTGAAGACAGCCGATCCTTCGATTTTGCCCTGCTTCGCTGAGAATGACGGATTTAAAACTGACGCTGGAATTCCCCGCAATCGAGCATGGCGGCTCCGTAGTAGGGATTACGGATGGTTTTGCCATCCGTTTGCACCCAGTAAGCCTTGACCATGGGGCAAAATACAACGTGGAGCGAACCTGTCTGAACCTGATTCTGAGCCAACGCCGCGATGAGGCAGCTACTCACTTTTTGAAAAGCAATCCGTGCCGCATGCATATCCTTGGTTTCCGTCAGATCATCCACGGCTTTGCTAAAATCGGGCGCAAAAGTTTTCGCCGAATCAGCTGCCATTGTTGTTTTCATGTTGTTCGCGGCAGCGATGACGCCATCAAAAGAATCGGAAGCCAGTTTTTGCTGAATGACGAGGTACTGTTTTGTCACTGTTTTTAATGGCTCGTGAAGACCTGGAAAATCTTCGGCCCAAATCAAATTCAGATTGAATAAGATCAGGATCAAGGTTATGGCCGATATCAATTTCATGATCGGTTATTTTTGTTCAACTTTGACGGGAGCAGTTTGCTGGAGGCCTTGAAGATGCGCCAGTTGATTCCGCACATCAGCATTGTCGGGATCGAGTTTCAAATAAAGCTCGTATTGTTGGATGGCCTCGGGAATTCGATTTATCTGTATAAAAGCCGTAGCCATATTGGCGTGGGCAATGGCGTAGTTGGGATTAATTTTCAAAATCTGTTCGTATTGATCAATAGCCTCGGGAATACGATTAGACTCTATCAGGCTGTTGCCCAAGTTATTGCGGGCATCGATATCGTTGGGGTCAATTTTCAGCGCCTGTTCAAATTGCTCGATGGCTTCGGGAAGCCGGTGAATCTGGAACAGGGCTCTGCCCAGATTATTGTGGGCATCGACATAGCGGGGATTAATTTTTAGCGCCTGTTCGTATTGCTCAATGGCTTCAGGAAACCGATTAGCCTTTATGAAAGCATTGCCCAGATTATAGCGGCCCATGACAAAATCGGGATTGATTTTCAGGGCTTTTTCGTAGAGTTCGATCGTTTCTGAAACCCGTCCCTTTTCTTCCCAAGCATCGCCCAAATTAAGGTAACCTGGCCATGCTTCCGGATTATACTGCAAGGCATACGTCCAGAGGGTTTCCTGGCTGGTGAATATCCCGGCGTAGCCATGACTTTCCCAAGCCAACAACCCCATCGTGATCGTTACTACTCCGATACCCAAACGGCGACCGGATACAGAAAGTTGATCGCCCAATCGTCCCAAACCCGCCACGGCCAGCCCGATCAATCCGATTATCGGGATGTAGAGAAAGTGGTCCATCACCCACGTAAAGTTCATGTAGGAGGCTTCGATGAAACCGACGAACGGTGCGAGGTTGATCAGAAAAAAACCGAATCCCAAGATGGCATGGCGTCCCCAAGTCCGGCGTTTTATCCAAAGCCAAGCGATTGCTCCGATCAAAACGATCCAGGGTAAAAATTGAATAGGCGATAAGGGATTGACCGTCCACTTGGGGTAAGCGGGTAATAAATCCACCGGCAGAAAACATTTTGAAAAATAAAATAGAATCGATAGGCCGGCCAAAATCAGTCGTGAAAAAAAGCCACCGATAAGCACAACTTCCGATGATCCCCCGTCCTGTTGCAGGTAATTCTCCCCCGCCCAAACGGTCGTGAAGCCGAGAACGAGAGAAATGCCAAAAAACGGCAAACCGGCTTTAAGGTCGCCCCAACCAACTCGGCCTCGCTTCCACCAGGCGTAAAGCAGGATCACGACCGGAAACAGCGCCATGCTAATCTTGCAGAGCATCGCCACCAGAAACATTCCCAAGGCCATCAGATAATCGTTTCTTCTTCGATGTTCCTCATAATCGATCCAAGCGCACATCGCCAGGAGGAACGGCGGCAGTGAAAGTGTATTCTTAAGCTCCGAGATCCATGCCACCGATTCGACCTGCACCGGGTGAAGCACAAAAATCAATCCTCCCAACCAAGCCAGGTGCAATCCGAATTTGCTCAAAAGACGCCATATCAACAGGGCGCTCAAAATATGCAAAATGACATTCGTAAGATGGTAGCCGAATGTCTCATTCTGCCAGAGTTGCCATTGTGCCCACTGGACGGTTTCTTCGACGGGATAATACTCGATAAAATTTCCAGGCTTGAACCATATTTTCCAGAGCCCGGACGGATCGTAAAACGAAGGGTTTTGAGTGATGTACATGCTGTCATCCCAAAGCCAGTCGCCATGCAGAGCAGGCCAAAAAACCCAGAGTCCCGCCATGACGATCACGATCATCTGAAGCAAAGCGAACTTCCCTTTCGTGATCGATCTCTGCGCACGAGCCGGAGTCTGCGCCACCCCGGTGACCTCCTGAGATCGGCTTTTCTTTTTGGACCGTTTTGCCATAGAGACTATTTAGGTTGGATATCTCTCATTTTTCCGACGATCCGCTTTCGGAAGAAGTTGGCGAAAGGCTCTGGAGTCGCCTCAACTGACTTTGGGCATTGGTGTCGTAAGAGTTGATTTTCAAAGCCTGTTCGCATTGCTCGATAGCCTCGGGAACCCGGCCAACCTGACTCAGAGCATACCCCAAATTATCGTGCGCTTCGGCATAGTCGGGTTTGAGTTTTATTGCCTGTTCGTATTGTTCGATGGCTTCAGAAATCCGCCCTGCCCGACCCAAAGCACTTCCCAAGCTATTGTAGGCTTGCGGAAAATCAGGATTGAGTTTTATCGCCTGTTCATATTGTTCGATGGCTTCGGGAATCCGTCCTCCCTGCTCCAGCGCGTAACCGAGATTGTTGCATGCCTCGGCATCGTCAGGATTGAGTTTTGCGACCTGTTGAAATTGCTCGATTACATCCGGGATTCGATTTGCCTTAAGCAGGGCAATTCCCAAATTCTTATGCGCCTCGGCATAGTCAGGATCGAGTTTTATCGCCTGCTCGAATTGATCGATGGCTTCGGCAGCGCGGCCTTCCCGACCAAGGACACTTCCCAGAGAATTATGGACCTCGGCATAGTCGGGATAGATTTTTAGCGCCTGCTCAAATTGTTTTTTCGCTTCGGAAATCTGATTGAGCTTAAGCAAGGCAATTCCCAGGCTGTAGTAGGCATTAACACAGTCGGGAGAGATTTTGATCGCCTGTTCGTATTGTTCGATGGCCTCGGAAATCCGGCCTTTCTTGAATAGGAAACCTCCCAGATTTTGGTGCGCCGCCCATGCTCCCGGATTGTATTTAAGCGTATGGTTCCAGAATGCCGCTTCATCGACGAACTTTTCCGCATAACTGTGGCTTTCCCAAGCCATGAGTGCCATCACCACTGTCACGATCGCAATGGCAAAAGACCTCATGAAGCCGGATAGTTTTTTCCCTGCCTGCTCCAGGCCCGCTACGACCAGTCCGATTAGTCCAATTATGGGAATGTAGAGAAAATGGTCCATGACCCAGGTGAAACTCATAAAGGCGCCAGTGATGAAACCAATGAATAGCGCCAGGTTGATGAGAAAAAATCCCAGCCCCAACAAAGCATGGCGTCCCCAGCCCTCTCTCTTGGTCCAGAACCAATAGATGACTCCAACGAGAACCAGCCAGGGCAAAAGCAGAATTGGCGAAGGAGGATCGATGCTCCATTTGGGATACATGGCGAGCAGTCCAATCGGCAAAAAACATTTGGAGAAATAAAATGAGAGGGAAAGACCAGCCAAGGCTAGCCGCGAGAGAATGCCTCCCACCGGCACATCACTGGAATGAGCGTGCTGAAATTGCAGATACCAAGCCCCGACAAGGAGCGTGAGTAATCCCTGCACCAGTGAAATAACAAAGAACGGCGCGCTGGTTTTTAAGTCCTCCCATCTCACCCGATCCCGCTTCCACCAAACATAAAGCAGAATCACGACCGGAAACATTACCATTGATGGCTTGCAGAGCATTGCCACCAGAAAAAGACCTGTGGCCCAAAGATAATCACGCAACTTCCCGTGCCTGTCGTAATCGATGTAGAAGCACATCGCCAATAGGAACGGCGGAAGTGAAAGCGTATTTTTAAGCTCCACGATCCATGCCACCGATTCGACCTGCACCGGATGAATGGCGAAAAGAAGGCCACCCAGCCACGCCAGTCGCAGGCCGAACTTATTCAAGAGATGCCACACCAATAATGCATTGATGATGTGCAAAAAAACGTTGGTGAGATGATACCCGAACGTATCGGTGTGCCAGAGCTGCCATTGCGCCCATTGGACGCTCTCCTCGATTGGGTAATACTCAACAAAACTTCCGGGCTCGAACCATGCCTTCCACAATCTTGCCGGGTCGTGCAGCAAGGGATTCTGTGTAATGTAGAAATTATCATCCCAGATCCAGTCGCCATGCAGGGCGGGCCAGAAGATCCAAAATGTCGCGGCTACAATCGCAACCACCTGAATCAGGAACAACTTCCCATGCATCATCGACCTTATGGCTTTCGCCTGGGGTCGCGGGGTCTGAATAGTTTCCGGCGATTGAGTTTTCTTTTTATGGCGTTTTGCCATGGGATTTAAGCCTTAGCTTGTTCGAGGCCATTCGGCGAAAAAAATCAGCGTTTTATCGGAGGTCTTGGAGCCGATCCAAGCGTTCCCTCGCTTGAGCATTCTCAGGATTGATTTTCAAGACGAGCTGATATTGTTCAATGGCTTCCGAAGTCCTTCCCATAATTGCGAAGGCACAACCCAGGCTGTAATGGGATGGGGCATCGTTGGAATCAATTTTTAATGCTTCTTCAAATTGTTCGATGGCTGCGGGAAGTCGGCGTTGCTGGCCGTAAAGGTTTCCCAGATTACCATGGGCAGCGATGTCGTAGGGATTATTTTTCGAAGCTTGTTGAAATTGATCGATGGCCTCGGAGATTCGGCCTTGACGGGCATAAATATTTCCCAAGTTGTTATGCACGTTGGCATTGTTTGGATTAAGTTTCAAAACCTGCTCGTACTGAAGCATCGCCTCGTCATATCTGTCCTGTCCCGACATCACCAGAGCATTTCCCATGTTGTAATGGGCCATCTCATAGTCGGGATAAAGCTTCAAGGCCTTGGCGTATAAATCCATCGCTTCTGCATTGCGGCCCGATTCAAAAAGCACGAACCCCAAATTGTTGTACGCCACCCAGGCTCCCGGATTATGTTGTATCGTATATGTCCACAGAGTCTGCTGGTCGATGTAGAGCTTCGCGTAGTCACGACTTCCCCAGGCCAATAATCCTATCACCCCTACGACCATCACAGCACCGACAGAGCGAATGACGACTGGAAGTTGCCCGCTCATTTGCTCCATTCCTGCAACCACCAATCCGATCAATCCGACTATCGGGATGTAGAGTAGATGGTCCATCACCCAGGTAAATTCCATGTAGGAACCGGGAACAAAACCGATGAATGGGATGAGCATGATTAAAAAAAATCCCAATCCCAGTAAGGCGTGTCGTCCCCAAGTCATTCTTTTCGTCCAAAGCCATCCGAGAGCAACACCGAGGATCAGCCAGGGCAAAAACTGAATCAGCGTTGGGGGATCGATCACCCACTTCGGATACATGGGCATCAAGCCGATTGGTAAAAAGAACTTCGTGAAATAAAACGCCATTGATTGAGCGCCCAAGGCCAATGTCGAAAAAATACCTTCCATTGAAACATTGGGCCGTTCAATGGCGTGGGAATGCAGGAACCGGATTGTGACCAATCCCAGTCCCAGCGAAACAGCAAAGAAGGGCGCACTGGCCTTCAGGTCTTTCCATCCAATATGACTCCGCTTCCACCAGGCATAGAGAAGGATGACGGCGGGAAACATTACCATCGTGGTTTTGGCAAGCATGGCGACTGCAAATAAACCCAAGGTCAGAAAATAATCCCGTCGTTTCCCTTCGTTCTCATAATCGATCCAAACGCACATCGCCAAAAGGAAAAAAGGCATGGAGAGGGTATTCTTAAGTTCCGCCATCCACGCCACCGATTCGACCACCACCGGATGGATGGCGAAGATAAGTCCTCCCAGCCAAGCCAGGCGTAAACCAAATTTACTCAAGAGATGCCAGACCAGTAATGAACTGGTTAAATGTAGGACGACATTCGTCAAGTGGTAGCCGAATGTCTCGCTTTGCCAGAGATGCCATTCCAGCCATTCGACTGTAACCGTAAGCGGGAAAAAATCGATCAGCCTGCTTGGCTCAAACCAGATTTTCCAAAACCCGGATGGATCGTGAATCAATCTATTATTTTGAATCAAACCATCGTCATCCCAAAGCCA
>Ga0207048_10024_pt1 | contig 47081 bp, 34 predicted proteins | sample Alteio_BWMinCont_65_FD_153301 | JGI IMG/M metagenome (GOLD analysis project Ga0207048, IMG submission 153301) | Enriched cells from forest soil in Barre Woods Harvard Forest LTER site, Petersham, Massachusetts, United States -... | ecosystem: Environmental > Terrestrial > Soil > Temperate forest >...
TATGCTGAGGATTTTTGCGGCTTCGCGCACGCGCGCGTCTATTTCCGGCTTCGGAAATTTTCGCAGGCGAAGGCTGAACGCGAGGTTTTCATACACGGTCTTGTGTGGGTAGAGCGCATAATTCTGAAAGACCATCGCGATGTCCCTGTCCTTCGGCGCGACGGTATTCATCTCTTTTGCGTCGATATAAAGTGTGCCGGTAGTGATTTCCTCCAACCCAGCAATCATGCGCAGTGTGGTTGTTTTGCCGCAACCGGATGGACCGACAAGAACGACAAATTCACCGTCTTTCACATCGAACGAGACGTCGTTCACGGCATCGAACTTGTTCTCGTATGTTTTCGATATATGCTGAAGCTGGACGGAAGCCACGTGAATTTAGTCCACAAATGAGGAATAACCGCGAATGCGGCATGAAAACGAAAGTCGGGGCGACAGGATTTGAACCTGCGACCCTCTGCTCCCAAAGCAGATGCGCTACCGGGCTGCGCTACGCCCCGAATACCAATATGTCATACCCAATAAGTAATACAAAGATAGAGAATGAAATTCATGTAAAAAAATATTCACGGGGAAATTAATGTTTGGATTTGCCAGTATATAGATAAATCAGTAATTTTGAACTAATATCAATTTTTTACAGTAATCATCCCGCAGATGAACAAACGGACGGCATGAGAATCATATTGTACGGCGCGCCCGGAGCGGGCAAAGGAACACAGGCGGAGTTGCTCACAAAAAAATATTCCATTCCTCACATTTCAACTGGTGATATGCTTCGTTCGGCGATAGAACGAGGAACGGAACTGGGGAAAAAAGCCAAGGAGTTTGTTGAGTCGGGCGGTTTGGTACCCGATGACGTCGTCATTGGCATTGTACGCGACGTCCTTTCCTCCCCGCAATGTGCCAACGGCTTTATCCTCGACGGCTTCCCCCGTACGACCGCGCAAGCGGAAAGTTTGCAGAAAATTTTCGATGAATTGGGAATTACCGGTGTTTGCATCGTGTCAATTAATGTTAATGAGGAAGAACTTGTCTCGCGACTGTTGAACAGAGGTAGAGTAGACGATAGCGAAGAAACAATACGCAAACGACTTCGGGTGTATGAGCAATCAACCGCGCCGGTTAAGTCATTTTATGAATCGCGTGGACGTGTATGCGAAATCAACGGCGTCGGCAGCGTCGAAGACGTACAGAAAAGTATTATCAACGCCATTGAGTAATTTTTGGGCGGGCGCTCAATTCCTCCAAAGAATACACTGGTAAACATCGCATTTCTCATTGAAACAAACGTATATCAGTATGTGTTATCGATATATAGAGTGCATACAGAAAAGTGTGTTCACAACAATTGAAATCATGAAGAAAAATATTATTACTTTTTTCCTTTCAGTTCTCATTGCTTCCAGTTTTGTTTCTGGCGTCAGAGCAAAAGACAGCACAGGTCCAAACCTCAAGACGATAATTCATCGGAATCCACAGCAATTGCCGAGCGATCTTTCAAATCAGCCGATAAATCCACGTACAGTCCAGAACGCAAACTCGGCATTCACAAACGTGCAAGTTGGTCCGAATGATTCCCAGCAGGACGAAACATCCATTGCTATTGACCCCGTGAATCCGTTGAAGGCTATATGCTCATCAAATGATTTTTATTGCAATTATACCGGGGAAGCGGGTGAAATGCGGTATTTCTATACAACCAACGGTGGCAATACGTGGAGTGCCAATTGCGTACCAGTCCCTTCCGGAAAACCATACGATAATCCGTTCGACCCTTCCGTTGCGTATGATTCCCGCGGCAATGCATACCTCTGCTTCGGAGATGCACAGCAAGGAAACGGCGGTGATTATGCAAATTGTATATATGTTGCTAAATCAACTGACGGAGGTATAACTTTTCAAACTGCAGTCACTGTGGCCGCAAACACGGGAAAAGGAATATCCGGATTCGGCGGTACACAGCCGTTTTATGATAAAATGTACATTGCGTGCGATAATGCCGATACAACAAGCCGGTTTCGCGATCGTATATATGTATCGTGGACGGATTTTGATGTCAGCGGTACTTCAAACATATTAAGCTATTCCTCCGACGGCGGCACTACGTGGTCGAGTCCGGTTTCATTTTCAGGCGGGGAACCCGGTCAATGCAGCATTCCAGTTGTTGGGCGAGGCGGGGTGTTGTATGTTACATGGGTTACCGGAGCATTCGGTGGAAGCAATTCTAAAGCAAACATTTTCATCAGCCGGTCATCTTCCGGCGGTATAGCGTTCACAAATCCTATCGCAGTTAGTTCTTCAATCTTGCCAATAGGAATATACGACCCAACTTTCGGCAGGATATGCCTGCCTTCGAAAGACAGTATGAGAGTTGCCACGTTTCCGAGCATTGCCGTTGATAATTCGACAAATCCGAAAACAAGCGGAAACGTCTATGTCGTATGGCAGGGAGAAGATTTGAATTCAACTTTCCCCCATGCGTACTTGGCTATTTCAACAAATAACGGAAATAATTGGACATTACCGAACATAAATACTGGCGTGAACGGAGCACCCGGTATCATAGACCAAGGTAATTCCGGTAATGATGTTTTTTTCCCCGCCGTTGCATGTGATCCGACAAACGGCAATATTTCCATGGTTTATTATGACAGTCGAAATTCGCAAGATAACACTGGCGTAGATTTATACTGTTCTTTATCGTCAGACGGCGGCAAAACATTTAATGAATTCCGGGTAACAGATACGACAACGAGCGTGTATACGAATAACCAAGGTAAATCCGGAGGATATTACTGGGGCGATTATCAAGGGGTCGCCGCCTATGGTGGTCTTACCCTTCCCTGCTGGTGGATGGAATTGCAGCCAACATATAATGATGACCATATATTCACCGCCATTATTCGCGTCGGACCGAACGCTGTTTCTAATCTTCAGGCAACCTCACATTGCAACGCAAATGGCGTTACCCTCTCATGGACGAATCCTACGACAAATACATTTGGTGAACCTCTTACATCATTCTCTCTTACAATAAATCGGAACGGAACAGCTATCGCAAGCAATTTGCCGCAAACTGCGACAAATTACATTGACACCACTGCTGTGAGTGGCACTCAATACACTTACGGCGTTGTGGTAACATCAAACGGTTCCACAAGCCAGCAAGTTACTTCCACCCTTTATGCCGGAGGTGAAATGCAATTAAACCCGCCTACCGCGTTCAATCTACGCCCGGTTACGAACGGTGTTGAAGCGTGGTGGCTCAATCCGACACAACATATTGACGGCACACAAGCGTGTGATTTGCACGCCATTTATTTTTACGATGCTTCCTCTTCCACACTTATCGACTCGGCCATTGTCAATGCAAATGATGCAGGCGTGTATTCCTCTTTTTTTATCCCTTTAAGCTCCACAAAAATTTGGAGCCTATACGCAACAGCGGTATCGAACCGAGGATCAGTCTACACAGCAAGCGATACAAGCGGTCATTTTACGTCGTATACCGGTGCGCCGGTGCAAAATTTTTCAGAAAATTTCGACAACACTCCCGCTCCGTTGTTTTATACTACAGGTACGTGGGGAATATCGGATTCGGATTATGTCTCGAAACCTTATTGCTTGTCAACAAACCCGAACGGCAAATATGCAAGAAGCAAGACAACATTCTGCCAATTGCCCCCATTCATTCGCGGAACACAAGATTCAACGCTTGAATTTTATCATATTTTATTATGCGGCATTAATACATATGGTGACTTGGAACTCTCGACGAATAATGGTCAATCATGGAAACTTGCAAGACAATTTTTCGATTCCAGTTATATTCCGGACTGGCATGTTAATACTCTTCCGGTTGGAAAATGCACGTGGGTAAAAGAAGACATTGATCTCCGCCCATTCAGCAAAATCGGTGATACACTTTCTGTAAGTTTCGTATTGAAAGCCGGATTTGTTCAGGGTGATGGATGGTTTATTGATAATGTAAATGTCGACAGTGCCGCGCCTAATTACATCGGGCAGATAAAAATAATACCTGCATCATTCTCGCTCGATCAAAACTACCCGAACCCGTTCAGCCCGTCAACGAGAATAAGCTTCACCCTTCCTGTGTCTGCCGCGGCGCATTTGGACGTCTATAACGCCCTCGGTGAACACATTGCAACTTTAGTGGATGAAGTAATGAACGCAGGACAATACGCTGTTAATTTTAACGCCTCATCACTGCAATCGGGTGTTTATTTTTATACGCTCAGAATCGGGCAATACTCGTCAACGCGACGAATGGTGCTGATAAAATAACACGTAACGCCGTTTGACGTATCAAAGAATTTCTCAAAAGGCAGTGCCATCATCAAGATGGCACTGCCTTTTTTATATCTTTTGTTACAACCTTTACGCGGCTTCGCTGACGATTTGGTCTTTGTATTGCAGCCTGTACAACCGAGCGTAAATGCCATTCAGGACAAGTAATTGTTGGTGGGTTCCACGTTCGCGTATTTCCCCGTGGTGCATGACAAGTATTTGATTGGCGTGTTGAATCGTAGATAGGCGATGCGCTATCACAAGTGAAGTCCGGCGCTGTAATAAACGCTCCGTCGCTTCTTGAATAATTGTTTCCGACGCGGTATCTATATTCGCAGTCGCTTCGTCCAAAATCAAGATTTTAGGATCGTAAGCAAGCGCTCGCGTGAATGAAAGCAATTGCTTCTCGCCGGAGGAAAAAATAACCCCGCGTTCCCGCACCTGCTCCTGGTATCCCTCCGGCAGTCTCACGATAAACTTATCCGCGCCCGTCAACGCCGCTGCGTTTCGCGCCTGTGCAAATGAAATTGCAGCATCGCCGAGAGTAATATTAGTCAACACGTCCGTCGAAAACAGAAATGCGTCTTGCATGACGATTGCCATTGCCTTGCGCAACTCGTGCGGGTCTATATCCCGGATACTTTTGCCGTCAATGAGGATATCCCCTTTCTGAAATTCATAAAACCGGCACAGCAAATTGGTAATTGAGGTTTTTCCGGCGCCCGTTGCTCCGACAAACGCGACACGCTCGCCCGGTTGCACAGTGAAAGAAATGTCTTTCAGAATATAATCCTCACCGTTATAGGCGAACCACACGTTGCGAAATTCGATCTGACCTTTCACTTCGCCGATTGGAACCGGTTGAGCCGGCGTAGAAAGCTGCATTGAATCGTCGAGAACTTTGAATATCCGCTCGGACGACGCCATTGCCTGCTGCATTGTATCGTATTTTTCCGAGAGGTCGCGGATGGGGCGGAAAAACTGCTCAACATACATGAAAAATGCAATCATAGTGCCGATGCTAACCGTATGACCGAGCACGTGGCTTCCGCCGTACCACAATACCAGCGCGCTTGCAACGGCGCTGATCAACTCCACCCCCGGATAAAAAAGCGCGTAATAAAAAATTGATTTGATATTTGCATCGGCGTACGCGCGGTTGATTTCCTTGAACTGACCGAACAGCCTGTCTTCCTGATGAAACAGTTGGACGGTGTTCATCCCCGTTATTTCTTCATTCATGAACGCGTTCAGCCGCGCAATCTGCCTGCGGACTTCGCGGTACACCGCGCGTGCTTTTTTCCGGAATACTGCCGTTGCCCACACAAGCAGCGGCAGACAGGAAAGCGTCACGAGTGAGAGATCCCAGCTGATACTGAACATGAACACGATGATCCACACGATCACGAATACATCGGCGAATATCATGACCACGCCGGAGGAGAACATGTCATTCAAAACCTCGACGTCGTTTGTCAAGCGCGTTACGAGCCGGCCCACCGGATTCCTATCGAAAAACCGAAGCGCGAGCGTTTGCAGATGGCGGAACAACTGCACGCGAATATCATAAATCGTATGCTGCCCGATCCATTGCGTCACGTACGTCAACGCGTACTGCGAGAGAGCCTGTAAAACAAGGCTTCCCGCCAAAAACATAATAAGCATGCCAAAACCATGCTGCGGAGCGGTTGGCGCAGCGATATAATTATCGATGATGTTTTGGATGATCCACGGACGCACCGGACCGAGCGCGGCAGCGCTGATTGCAAGCGCAATCGCTCCAATAACTCCCCATTTGTAAGGCTTCAGGTATCTGATAAGCCGCCGCATGAGACGCGCGTCGTATGCTTTGCCTAATATTTCTTCTTCTTGTACTGCCATATAGTGTTAGGCGGGTTATTCCCTATGTAAAATTCTGTGCCTATCCGAGATTGGGAGACGAATATGAACGCGATTGAGTGATGCAATTCTATTTTACAACAATCATCTGCCGCATAAGTTTTTTATCCGGCGTCGTCAACTCGTAAAAATACATACCGGCAGGAAGAGTGCCTACATTAATTTGTACTGTATGACTGCCCGCGCTCATTGTGCCATTTGCCGCTTCAATGACTTCCATGCCGAATGTATTCAGTACCCGGAGTCTAACAGAACCCGTAGCGCCCGTTTGAAATTGAATGTTTGCAACATCCATTGCAGGATTAGGAGCGTTTTGATACATGAAGGTTCCCGATTGGAATGAAATGTCCGAACCACTCAACCCACACGCAGCTTGATACGATACGACAGCGCTATCTATAAGGGTTGCAGTTGGATTTGTTGAATCTTGTCCCGGAAGGATATTGAACCTGAATCCGTCCAAATTCGATTTGTCAAAAGAGACTAAAGTCGACTCAGCTGATCCATAATAAGGCGTAAATATTAATTCGGCAATATTGTCGTATCCTGAAAGGAAAGAACCGTTCGGTGAAGAAAGTACAAATGAAACCTTTCCAGCCGGCAGAGTATTTAAAGCACTCAGTTTCCAACCCGTAGCGCCACCAACGCCAAAAACTGTATCAAATTTCAAACGTGTATAATCGTATAATACATTTGCCCGGAATGATTGTATGGAATCAGCTTTATTTGCCATAGCGATGTACACAGCACAATCAGGCGCGCCCAACTGGCTAACCGCTAATGGAAGTTGAGGTGGAACGAGGTATACATTTGTACCACTAATTACGTACCCGGAGCCTGTAAGAATAGTTTGCGTGTTTCCTACACTCGTAATAAAAGAAACTGTATCAATAAAAGTCGGAGCACTTACCTGAAGAGGATTGAAGCAATATTTCACCAAAAGCGAGTCTTTTGCTGCCAAACTCAGAGGCGGCGTTTTACCGGAAGGAAACGTAACAGTGAAATCAGAAGCATTTCCAGCTTGCGAAAAACTGTTAATGGTGATTGAATCCGATCCAGTATTCACTATATAACATGAATCTATGCATGTGGTAGCTCCGACAAGCAGTGCGCCAAAATTTATTGAAGGACATGATGTGAATAATCCTTGCGTGAATGAACATCCATGCAAACATACTTTATATGATTGATTCGTTTCCGCGCAGCTGAAAATCAAGGTATCATCCTCGCATCCGGGCTTGGAGGGATTAAAAGTTGCCACATCATTTGTCACAGTTGAATTCGCAGAAATAGTAAACGAACTTGACGGTGTGAATGTGAACACCGGATTGCCGGACACTGTTGTTACATTGATAGTAAGGGTTTGCGCTCCAGCGTTGTAAAATGTCAAAGGACTATTTAAGGTTTTGGGCGTATTCACTCCCAATTGCAGGTTATCACCAAAATCTATGCACGTGGGATTGACACTGAAACCGTTCAATATTCCGCAGGCATTGTATGCGTAAATATTGTTTCCTCCCACGTCTGTATCATCAGGGCACAACGGATAGAAACACCGTAAAGTCGCATTTTCAGGACCATTATGTGAAGGGTGGAAAATAAATTTTACGATGATTTCTCCGCCCACTGGAATATGGTATGGGAATGTTATACTTGGCGGAAAGACGGGCAGCCATGAAAAATCTTTTGCATCAGGTCCTTGTATGACTATTGAATCGAGACGCAGAGTATCATAATTATTAACCAATGTATCAACAAGGGTATCAGATAATCCCACACGCAGACACGTATCAAACGGTCCGTTTGCATTACCTAGGCTTGATCCGGTCGGAACCCAGAAAAAATGGATGGAATCGACGCGGTCATTAACTGCATCCAAAAAATAAAGCCATGCCGAATCAGGATAGCCCGGAGGGTTCTTAGGCACAAACTGAAACGTAATCAGACAGGAATCTCCCGGTGCCATTTGAGAGCCGAACGAGCAATCACCGGTGCCGTTTTGAAAATTGATTGCTGCGGCGTTATCCGGAACAACTCGTGTGCTATCTGTCCCCCATGTTGTGTTACCGGTATTCTTGACACTTATATTCACTGTCGTCAAATTGTTGATGCAAATAGTATCGAGATTTATTACGTGTTGCGATAATTGAAACGACACTGCCACTCCTTGACCAGTTAATGATACATTTGGCGGATTTGGAACGCCGTTGATTGTTAACTGTGATACATCGCTCGTCTTCTCTTTCGGGCAATAATTGACCCACAATGTATCTGTTGCTCCGGGAAGAATAACTGTATTGGGAGAAATATTTGTGAATACACCCGATGTACCGCTAATTGACGCAATAATTGTGCTCAGGGATATCGGAATTTCTCCAGTGTCTTTTATGACTAAAGGTAAAACTGCGCAATGCCCAACGAATACTTTCCCGAAATCCATGCTCAACCCGTTCATAAATTCTACCCCTGAATATGCGCCGTTGCCGAGCAATGTTATAGCCGGTTCAAAATTTGTCGCTCCGGCTGATGCAGGAAATCGCGCAACGGCGAGGCGGAATTTTGAAGGTACGCCGTTAACGAGCGTAGGACTGAAAATAAGATGTACTGAATCGCCGCTTGCCGGAGAAACAGATATAGTTGAACTTGCAGGGTCGCTGAATTGCGCCTGCGGAATTGAAGGAATATACTCCGTAATACCTGGCGGAGAAAGCAGTACACTTGCTGAGCCGGTATTTTGGACAAAAATTGCAGTGTCTTTGCTCAACCCGAACGCAACTTTGCCGAAATCCACCACAATCGGTGCAACGACTGTCGCAGTGCTGGCAGAATATTTCAATATTGCACCGTTATCCCCTGCTGTCCATCCATTGCCTATGTCCTTCATATTCACCGCAAACAAATTATCGATAGTACCGCTGACTTGGCTGCTCCATGCTGCTCCGCCGTTTGTTGTAGTGTATATTTCTCCCCCGGTACCAGTAACCCAGCCGTCCATTGCATCAACGAAACTGATGCCATTGAGCGATTCATTTGCCGCAAGCGGCGGTGAAAAACTATTACCGGAAACGATTGCCCACGATGAACCTGAATTATTTGTATGTGCAACAATTCCGACTCCTGCAACCCATCCATCTGCATAGTCTGCGAAATACACATCGTTCAATATCGTGCCGGCTTTATTTGAGACGCGTTGCTCCTGCCATGTTGCCCCGCCGTCTGTCGTCCTAAAAATACTGTCCGTTTTGCATAACGCCCAGCCTATATTTTGATTGAGAAAATACAATTTTACAAGCGCTTTCTTCGAAAGTGTATCTGCAACGTTCCATGTTGCGCCGCCGTCGTTCGTTTGGAGCAATGTTCCGGTGTCGCTGCTCACCCACGCAGTCGTGTTATTCACGGCACGTATGCAGGTAAGATTATACGTAGGAGTGCCGTTTGCTTGATTAATCCAATTAACCCCGCCATCAGTAGTTCTAAAAATTACCCCGGCATCGCCGCATGTATATCCGTTCAATGAATCATAAAATGAAATTCCATACAGATTGGAAGTTGTGCCGACTTGATTGTCTTTCCATACAACACCTCCGTTTGTAGTATATGAAACAGCCCCTGAATTACCACATGCAAACCCCGACCTTGTGTTGAGAAAGTCTATATCATGCAACGGAGCATCAGAGCCTGAATCTCGCTCAACCCAGCCAAAATCGTTTGGTCCAACACCCGCCTCCTTGGTAAATATTTTGCCCGCTGCGCCGACGATACATCCCAGCGCGCCTGTAGGCCAAGCAACTCCATTTAATGATACCGGCGGCAAATTGCTGAAATATGGATCTGGCGCCCAAGAAGACGCATCATCTTGACTTTCGAAGACTCCACCTTGCTTGGTGAGAGCCCAAATCGTCGTTGTCGGACCTGACGAACCGCCTTGCCAGCACACCGATGTAAATGAAGTATTGACATTCGCCGGAAACGAAGGTACATTTCGCCAACTGTTGCCGGCGTCCGTTGTTTGCCATATATATCCCAAACCTGTGTTATCATACCCAGCTGCGAAAGCGTGAACGGTTGCAGAACTAGAATTTTGCACACTCACGCTTTTCAGGTTTACCTGCGGCGCCATTGGAGTTGCAGATGTTGCACTCCATGTACCACCGGAATTATTCGTTACGAGTATTGTCGAGCCGCTGCCGACAGCAATTCCAATGCCTTGGTTCACAACACTGTTGGCATTCGTGTAAAACGAAATGCTGTTTAATATTACACCGTTCCCTGAACCGACCTGAGTAGAAGGATATTGGATATTAAACGTCGGAGATGGTATTGAAAAATTGACAATATAGGAACTGTCGCCGCAGATAAATACCTGTCCGGGACTGGTACTGCCCACATAATATGCCGCCCCACGCCATGTTTCTCCCACGCCGATGTTACCGTTTCCGACTGTCTGTACGCTCCACGTTACTCCGCGGTTTGTTGTGTAGACGAGTGTATTGTTCGATCCGACTGCAACCGCATACATGGAAGTCGTCGGCGAAATACACACGGCGTACAAATTTGCAGTTGTTCCGGAATTTTGCGCGACCCAGGTTCTGCCTGCATTTGAGGTGTGTAAAATTATTCCGCTATTGCCAACCGCAAATCCGGAACTGTCAGTTCCTGGATTCGGTGTGTTATAAAAAAAAGCAACAGCGTTCAGATCGTTTCCCTGCGGCTTCGGGTGCTGCCACGTCCACACCTGCGCGTGAAGCGAAACAGTCGTAAGCAAGACAGCAAAGATATATTTTACTAAACAGGTATAAAAATTTTCCATAATCAATCTAAACAATCCACTTGCATTTATTATTTATGAGAATTTAACTCTTTTAAGGAAAACAGACAATGAAAATAGGAAAGTTCTACCTTTTTTTCAATGAGGGTAATATGTGAGATATACGTTCACATACCTATTAATTTACGTAACCGTTAACGTTCCAAGTTTGTCAATCTGCAATTGAATGCGCCCATCATCGTATTTTTCAAAGAGAATCTGCGGCGCCCCGATATTGTGCCCCGCTGCGAGGTTTAATCGACCGGCTGACTCCCACGTATCAGCCGGTGTTTTCTTCAATCCAGCAATATTCCATAATCTGTCTGCGGTGAACGGAAGAATTGGCTCGCAGACAATCGCTAAACTGCGAAGCGTCTGAAGACAAATGTTCACTGTTACAGCGCATCGGTCGGGATTCTCTTTCGCTGTTTTCCACGGCGCGCTGTCGTTGAAAAATTTATTTGCAGACCGTGCAAGATTCAGTGTTTCCGCAACGCCGTCCCGGAATTTAAACATTTCGTACAGGTGAGCGATGTTTTTCGGCGCGGCATGCAATTGCCACAACATTTTAAAATCGTTCGTCGTGAAATACATCGCATATTTTTTTTGCACGTCGTTGTATGCTTTGCTGTGTTCGTAATCGCCCGTATCGCCGACTGCATTATACGCCAATTCCACGTCTTCGTGAAGCAGAACGCAGACGGCATCGCGCTTTTCAGGGGCTGCAGGAAGCAATTCCGGCACCGCACCGCCGAAATTCTTATGCGCAAACGTCACCGCCCTATTCACGAAATTTCCTAGAATATCCGCAAGTTCATTGTTGTTGCGCGATTGAAAATCCTTCCAATAAAAATCAGCATCGCGCGTCTCCGGAAAATTCATCGCGAGCGTGTAGCGCAGTGGGTCAGGCGGGAATTCGTGGAGATATTCGTCTATATCAACCGACCACTTGCGAGATTTGGAAAATTTCTGCCCTTCCAAATTCAAAAACTCATTAGCAGGAACATTTTCCGGCAGGATATATCCACCATGCGCGTGCAGCATCGAAGGAAACATGAGGGTGTGAAAAACAATATTATCTTTTCCAATGAACGCGATGTACCGCGTTGTGGAATCCTGCCACCAACGCTGCCAGTCGCCGCCATTTTGAGCAGCCCATTCTTTCGTATTGGAGATATAGCCGAGCACTGCCTCAAACCACACGTATATTTTCTTTCCTTTAAATTCTTCGAGCGGGACGTCCACCCCCCACTCCAAATCACGCGTTACCGCTCGGTCTTCCAAACCGGCTTTCAGCCACGAGCGTGATTGTTGCAATACGTTATCTTTCCAATCACGCGCGTGCGACTCGATGTATTCTTCAAGAAATTTCTGAAACATCCCAAGACGATAGTACAAATGCTTCGACTCTCGTAATACCGGCGTTGTTCCGCACATTTTACACCGGGGATTAATCAGTTTCAACGGATCGAGAAATGTGCCGCATTTCTCGCATTGATCGCCCCGCGCATTTTCGTTTCCGCACACCGGGCATGTTCCTTCCACATAACGGTCAGGCAAAAACATTTTGTCTTTTGGGCAATACAATTGCGGTTCGGTCTTAGAGACGAGATAACTGCCTTTGTTGTATATGTCGAGAAAAAACTCCTGCGCCGTTTGCCGATGTGTTGGTGAGGACGTGCGCCCATAATGATCGAACACGATGCCGAGTTTCGTAAACGAATCGTATGCGAGTATATGATAGCGGTCAATTATAGTTTGCGGCGGCACGCCTTCCTGCTCTGCCGAAATTGTAATCGCAACACCGTTTTCATCCGAGCCGCAAATGAAAAGCGTTTCTTTGCCTGCAAGACGGCAATAACGTGCGTACATATCAGCGGGCAGATACGCCCCGGCAAGATGTCCGAGGTGTAACGGACCGTTGACGTAAGGGAGCGCCGCGGTAATGAGCGTGCGGGAAAAGTTGGAATTCACGATATGCAGGATCTAGAAAAAAGTCTGATTCGATGCGCAAAATTCATGCAAAGATAATAAAACGCCCCTAATTACGCCGCTTCCAGCGCAGCATGTAAGTCCGCGGCAAGCGAACGTATAATAATTTGAATGTTCACATTTTGCCGAACTTGGTTTGACGCTGCGTTCAATCGTTTCACAGCAACATCGCAACGTGTGTGGGGGTATCGTTCGTTGAATTTTGCAAGCGTTTCTTCCATATCTGTTTCGAGCAACGCATCGCGCCCGCCCGATCGGAGCGCCTCGGCATCGCGGAACCAAATGGACAATGACACAATAAATTCTTCAATCGCAGTCCGGTCGCGCAAACGTGCCATCCCTTCCGCCGCAGCATATATTTCGTCATATTTTTTCATCGCAATAAAACGGAGGAAATCAACGGCGGTTTTGCGCGCCTCTGCAAATTCTTCCGTATTATGCCGTAATGCATCGGCATAACTCCCTGCGCCAAGCCGAGCGTATAACTCCGCAGTTCCGGAAGGAATGCCTTCTCGCTCAACAAGCGCACGCGCAATCTCCTCTGTGTTCAACGCGTCGCATCTCACTAATTGGCATCGCGAAAGAATCGTCGCTTTCAGCATATTCCGTGCTGACGACGTAAGAATGAAAACAGTATTCGTCGGCGGCTCTTCCAATGTTTTTAACAACGCGTTTTGCGATTGCGTGTTCATGTCTTCCGCATGAGAAATAATGACGACACGCTTCCCTCCTTGCGAACTGAATGACAATTCTTTTTTTATCTCGCGGACGCTCGAGAGCTTTATTTCACGCGCTTTCGGAATGGCAATCGTATAATAAGGGTCAGCCCATTTTTTTTGCAGTTCGTCTTTCACAGCTTGCAACGTGTCGGGTTCAAGTTTACTGATGGGATCGTCGCGTCGCGCGTCTTCGTTTTTACCGAGCGGCAAAGCGCAGATGAATTTTATATTCGGATGCTGCATTGCCGCCGCGCGCTTGCACGAGTGGCATGTGCCGCACGCTCCCGCGTCAGACGAATTCTCACAATTGAGCAATTTGGCAAATTCCATCGCAAGCGCGTCCTTGCCGACGCCGGATATGCCGTAAAACAAATACGCGCCGGTAATTGTCCCGGACTTCCATGCGGCAGTCAGCAAACGTTTTGTCCGTTCTTGACCAATAATTGATGAAAACGCCATATTTTATTATTCGGCAAATATACGACATCTGTGAAATTGCCCAATCATGCGCATTATAGTTATTCCGCTCATTGATGCTTTCGAGTGTTCCTTTTAAGAAATATTGTGGTAGTGGTAAATGATATGTTATTTCATGGAATGGAAAAGATGACGGCGGGGTGGCATTGCCGACTGGGATGTATTTATGCAGGTTAAATTCAGGGGGACAAATCTTCACGCGAGGAATCTCGCTTGAAAAATAAGTGGTGTTATTAAAATCTCTTTATAAAATCACATTGACGCTCCCCTACTTTATCCGCCCATGCGTCAATGTGAACTATGCGTATTCTTTTCTCTCTTTCTCACTGATTCATTTGACAAACACCCAGTATAGCCCCTCAAAAAATATCACGAGCGTAATACAGAGAAGCCCCCAATCCCTTCCCTCTATGCCGAATTTCTTCTCAATGTCTATCTTACTTTTCGATTCGATAATCACGCTGTTACTTTTCATTCCGTCTATCCTCCAGTTTCTTGAATATGAATGGTTGCAATCCCGTGTTTCCTGTTTTTTCTAATATCTCTCTATCCTGTGTTTTGTTACATGCGTTTTGTTATTCTTTGCATGTTCCATTGAGCATTATTGATTTCATGTATAAGACACGATTGCAGAGACAAAAGTTTCAGTCACGGTGTTACCATTCTGTTACGATTTTAAAATCGCAATGCTAAGCACAATCTTTTTGTGCGAAAATTTGACAGATTTAAAATGAGCCAAAACGCCACTTGTTTTTTCCTCATTTAACATTCGTCGTGATCGAGGCGCGTCCAATCTATTTGTCTCGGCGAATAGCGATAGATAAAATGCCACATTGCGCTGCTGATGACGTATGCAATACCTCCAACGCCAAGTAGTAAAAAAACTCCAGCGCCATTGATTCCGTTTAATGATTGCAATTCCATTGGTTGTTCCTTAATATATTTTATATATAATTGTTACATATTGCTAAAAACACTGGTATTTAATAAAATAAATGACAATATCTATTGATTTTCGGAGAAATATGTATTATATTTGTAATAGTTATTTTCAATGATATGTTATTAAATTATATGCAAATATAGTAAATAATATAATAAATGTCAATAGCAAAACACATATATTTTCAATAATTTATAATAAATTATGACAATCGGCGAACGAATGAAAATTTTCCTAAAGGCGCGATTCGGCACGGTTACGAACGCAACGAAGGAATACGGGAATAAATCAACAAATTATTTCCAGCCGTACTTTAAAAGCACATCGGTGCCCGGCGGAGAACTGCTGGCACAATTTTCCGATTGGGGGTGCAATATCAATTGGCTGCTGAAAGGTGAAGGGGCAATGATGAAGGAAGAAGAAGAAACGCGTATTGAGCAAGAGCACAATTCTTATGCACGCCAGCGCATGATGGCATCTGTGCAACCGAACTTCGCTTCCGCGCGCGCTGGCATACCGCAGACGATTGACAATCCGCCCGACGAAGTTGTCATTGCGAAGGAATTCATTACGGTTAACGAATATTCCGTCATGGTCGTTACACCGGAGGGGAAACGCGTGCTCTTCGTGAAAACGAAAGAGTAGAAAATCCGAAAATTAATTTCACCGCGCGATAGTTCTGTAGATGCTACCGAGCCAGACGGAGCTATAGTAATGTGGAATTAACATCCCCAAGTAAAACCCATTGCGACGATTCCAACGCCATAACATATCCTCGCAACGGTTTCTTTTGAATTGTTGTCTTAAAAAATAACCTTTTCAGAAGATGCAATTTTATTATACTGCGTTTAATTGCGGTGATGAATTGCGATAGATAGAAAGCATATATTTAATTTCCGTTCAATATATCTGCCCATTCCTAACCATGAGGAGTATTTTTTGGATTTGCACGTGCTCTATTCTGATATGCGCGGCGCACCATTGTTCAGCACAATCCAATACTCACGCGAGAGACGATTTGTCATTTATTTTGGCGGGGACTTCGGCAGACACTACAACAGCCATTACAACCGTTGATTCTATTGAACAGCAAAAGTCATCGCAATCTGCGCTTCCTGCTCCAGCGTGGTATGAAATGTTCACGCGCATACCCGGCGATTACGGAACATTCTTCGGGGAGGTGTTTCAGACAAATGCGATTATTCCGATTGCAGGGATTGCCGCCTCAACATTGGCGCTAAAGAGTGTCGACGGACGGACAATACGAGCGACAGAAGTTGCGTACAATGCTTCACCGTTTTTTCAAACGGCAAGCACAGCGCTTGTCATCGGAGGAGGCGGGCGGGATGAACTCGCCATTGCCGGCGCGTTTGCCGCGTATGGATTCATCGCAAACGACAACCGCGCTCTCCGGACAGCAAGCGAGACTGTAGAATCCTTCCTCGCCGACGGGCTCTTCGTCCAAGTGCTCAAACATATCACAGGCAGACAAAGTCCGCTTGTTACCACTTCAAACGGCGGCAGGTGGAGTTTTTTCCCCGATCAAGTTCAGTATCAGGCGCATCAACCCAATTATTATTCGTTCCCGTCGGGACATATCGCATCCGCAATGGCGGCTGTAACGGTCGTCGCGGAAAATTATCCCGAAGCGTGGTGGATTCGTCCGGTGGGATACGCCGGCACTGCATGTCTCGCCGCGAGCTTAGCGGGACAGCAATATCATTGGTGGAGCGATTTTCCGTTGGGATTGGCGCTCGGATATATGTTCGGAATGATTGCAGCGCATCCCGCGAACGCGCATGAAAGCAAAGACAAATTACCTGCGAGCGCCCAGCAATCAGTAAAAATTTCTTTCTCTCCGGTACTCTTCCCCGACGGCGCGGGAGCAAGTTTTAGCGTGGTGTACTAAACTCGATGAGATTATGAATGCGCACGTAAATGCGTTACTTCATAACATTCAAGATTTTCACCGTCATTCGCATACCGCTGTCAATAACGCTGGCGAAATATGTTCCAGACGAAAGTTGTGAAACATCGAACGAGATGTGTTGCGTTGCATCTCCCGGATTGAGATGTATTTTCATGCGGACATTCCCAAGAATATCTGTAATAACAGCGTACGCGTTGTCCGATTTGACGTTCTGTTCTAATTGCAGAGTTGCGCCTGAGCGTGCGGGATTTGGAAACAGATCGAACGCATTCGCAACAATCGGCATTTCATCCACGCTTGAAGCATTTTTGTACGGGGTGAGTTTGACGATCCAGCAATCCTCATTTCTGTTATTTCCACGAGAGGTATATTGAAGATCACCATCAGTGGATTGGGTATTGCCAGCAAAAATTGCTCCGCCGTCAGACGTCGGGACGATTCCGCTTGCGCCATCCATTGCCGTTCCGCCGAGTGATTTCTCCCACTCGATGTTTCCCAATGAATCAAGCTGCACGACCCACGCGTCATAATTCGTAGTGTCTCCGTGATGCCCTGACACGTCAATATCGTTTGAGGTAGAATATCCTGAAACAAGGCAGCCGCCGTTGGATGTCGCATGAATGTCTTGTTCGTAATCGCGCCCGGTGCCGCCGAGCGTTTTTTGCCAAAGCAGCGTGCCGTCGCGCGCGAGTTTGTACACCCAAATGTCATATTCGTCATTGTGTCCGTAATGGACTGTAATATTTCCGCCTTTTCCATAGGACGAGCCTCCAATGAGGTATCCCCCATCGCTCGCAAGCGCAATCGAATTTTGATCTTCGTCGTATGAACTGCCGAATGAATTTTCCCAAATGATTTTCCCAGTGTCGTTTATTTTTACTGTCCAAATATCATTTAGACCGTGATTACCGCTCACGTCGCCGTCTTTTGTGGTGGAGTCACTCGAGTTGGAATCGCCCGTTAATACGAACGCACTGTCATCGGTTAGCGCAAGCCCGAAAGGAGCATCGAATCCCTTGCCTCCGAGTGATTTTTCCCAAATGATGTTGCCGATGCTGTCAATCTTGACAACCCAATAATCGGATGTTATCGTATCACCGTGATGCCCGGTTACTTCGCCCTTATCAGATAATGACCGCGCTGCGAATACATATCCGCCGTCACCTGTCGGAACAATCCGAAGAATGTCTTCGCTTACTCCGCCGCCATACGACTTTGTCCGAATCGTCGTGCCGTTTTCATCCAGCCAGACAATCCATCCATTGTTTACGCCTGCCGCGCCGATGTGGTCGGTCACATCCCCATCGTTGGAAGCCGAAGCTCCCGCCACAAGATACCCGCCTCCATGCGCAAACGCCAAACAGCCGCCTCTATCGGTATTGCTCCCGCCAAGCGAATGTTTCCATTGTACTGCGCCAGTCGAGTCGAGTTTCAGAACAATCATGTCGGGATAGGTGGTTGTGCCGTGATGATCCGTGAAATCGTCGTCGTTTGAATTTGAAAAACCTGTCACAAGGTAGCCGCCGTCAGGGGTTTGCTGCATAGCATACGCGGCGTCCTGCTTCGAGCCGCCGAATGTCTTTTGCCATTGGATTGCCGACTGTGCGTGAAGGGAACACGCACACAACAATATAAATGCGAGCAAGATGGAATGTGTTTTCATTATCATTTCAATAAAGAAACTGAATCGCTTTTTTACAATATCTATGGAGTTGAAGATAGGTTACAGTTAATTATTCAACAAATGCCTATATAAGATTGATTTACTTACAAGTTGTTCTATTTCTCCTTCATCCAATCCGTGATGATTTAGGATAATACAAGATACAATTAACCTTAATTTTTCTGATAATTTATCAAGTTTCTTCATTTTTTCATAAGGATCAATTGAAATTGGATTACTGTGAGCAAAGTCATTCCTATATTTAACAATTTTTTCTGCAAATTTTGAATACTGCTTTATCTTCAAGATTGCATTAAACTGGTTTGAATGTTTTTTGAATATATATGTAAGTTTCTCTTTATAGTAAATAGGTTTCTTTTTTAAATTTCTGTTATTTGCGCGATGTATTGACTGTGTATGAACTTGTTTAAGAAAATCACGATAATATGCATCAAGCCCACGTGCCAAATCCATAAATTGATCTTCATCATACATTCCTGTATTATAAAATCTTCTGATATAAGGTATAAAAATTGTTTCAAATGAATGTTTCTTTTCATACCAGTTTTGTATTAATGATGGGAATTTATTTTGTATATACTCATATGGCATTAACATCTTAGAAACGCGAATAATATTATCAATATTCTTTGCTTCATTAATTTGATAATATATTTTAATGAATGTCCTGTTATTCTTCTTGCCGAATGAACCCGTAATCTCTAAAGGATATGCAGGACTTTGGAATGCTAAAGTCAGGAAATTCTGAAAATGAATAAAATCTGCAAATACTTTTTTGAAATATTTTTTTCTCATATACAAAAATTCAACAAATGCGAATTGCTTTATTGTTTCTTCAAAAGGTGGAAATGTGATACTTGGGATAATCGACCTGAAAATAAATGAGAACCTGAATGATGAATTTATTTGTATAGTAATCGGCTTAGGCAAAACATGCTCAATTTTACTAGGATTCTTATTAGCATCAAATTGAAGTGCTTGAAAACCATGAATTCCGAGCCATTCATTTAAATGAGCATACCTAACGTTTATATTGCTAAAACTAATATCATTTAACTTTTTAAAATGCATCCCGACAAAAATAAAATTAATTACATAATCTTGTGTGTTACTCAAATGTGTATAAAAAGTATCATGTAAAGTAATTGGTTTTCCGTCAGTTGAATTCCCGTGTATAAATTCAATATTTTCAATTTTAAGCGGAAATTTACCATTTAAATGCAATAAAATTTTGTTTTGTGGTTCAAATTTTAATATTCCAGATACTTTGTCTGCTGGATTATCGGGCAACCACCATTGCCCTTCAATTTCAAAATACTCGATCATTTCGTTCCTTTCATCATCATCTCATCCATCAGCATATTATAATTCAAATAAGAAAACTGCAATCGCGGCATCAGTTTGGCAAGCAATTATTTTTGTCTTAATTTATCCCATAAAATTACAAAAAATCGCATTGTTACGTCCCTCCTCCCTTCCCACCTTGCTTCTCTGCCATTTCCGGCGTAATTTTGCATAATTTTAGAGCAACAAAACGACTGAATGAACAGAATTTTATGTAAATCGAAAATCCACCGCGCGACGATTACGGAAGCCAATCTCAACTACGAAGGCTCGCTGACGATTGACGAAGGGCTGATGGAAGCGGCGAATATCATTCCTTACGAGCAAGTCTCGGTGGTGAACATCAATAACGGGGAACGGTTCGAGACGTATGTCATTACCGGCGCGCGGGGTTCGGGCGTTATTTGTCTGAACGGCGCGGCGGCACGCAAAGGCGCCGTCGGCGACGTCATCATCATTCTTTCGTATGGTATCTTTACCGAGGCGGAAACGACATCCTACCGCCCCACCGTCGTCCACGTTGACGCGAAGAATAAACCAAGTCATATCCCGGTAAAAAAGACGGAAGAATGTTAATCTATTACATTAAGCACTTTAACTGGAACGATTGTAACGCTTCTTGCAGGAAGTGATTCGACAACTAAAATAACAAACAATATTAAAAACCCGAAAAAATGGAAAACCCAAAAAATCAAATAGACAATTCAACTTTACCTGTTGACACAACACCAAAGGTGACAGGAATCGGCGGCATTTTCTTTTTTTTAGAGAATCCGCAGGAAACGAAAAAATGGTATGTCGAAAATTTAGGGCTTGAAATCAATGATTGGGGTTCGTCGAGTTTTGAATCCAGAGACCTTAGCAGACCTGACGAGATACTCTCTTTTCAATGGTGTCCTTTCAAAAAAGGAGATAAATATTTTTCCCCATCCACAAAAGAGTTTATGATCAATTACCGGGTTCAGAATATTGAAGGACTTGTAAACAAACTAAAAGAAAAAGGGGTAACCGTACTTGACGACATTGTAACGTACGACTTTGGGAAATTCGTACATATCATGGATACAGAAGGCAACAAGATTGAACTATGGGAGCCTGAGAGGAAAGGCAGCCTATAATCCCGTAATTTAATACAAAGTCTTTTCCTTCATTATTAATCTATTATGAATCCATTATGAAAATGAAATATTTACGCGCCGAATTGTCAATCACAGCGCTCTTTATCTTTTCCATTTTCATCTCACATAATTCTTTTGGTCAGTCCACGGAAAGAGACGCCGATAACCCAAACGGCGACCGCGACAATCCACAGGGGCAGTTCCAATTTGAATGGCTGCGCACGCACGATCCGGCGACGGGAATCATTCCGCCCCATATACGTCAAAAAGAACTCGAATTCTCATCACACATTCCAACCGTCGAACAGTTAGCGCAAAATTCTGAATCCGGGTTATTAAAATCAGGCGGGACGCAAATTCAATCGGTGAATTGGGCTCTCCGCGGACCATATCAAATCGGCGGGCGCACCCGCGCACTCGCGGTTGACGTCAACGATACAAACGTTATCATTGCGGCAGGCGTTTCAGGCGGCGTGTGGCGTTCTGAAAATTTCGGCGGCACATGGTCGCGCATAACGCCGCTCAATGTCTTGCCGAGCGTCTCATGCATAGTTCAGGATAAACGACCGGGCAAAACCAACATTTGGTATTACGGCACCGGCGAGGCGATAGACGCCAGTCAAAATATCGAAGGAGACGGCATTTATAAATCCATAGATGACGGATTGACATGGAACGTGCTCGCTTCTACCGATACATCTAATACTGTATCATATACCGAGCCGTTCAACATCGTCATGAACATTGCAATTGATCCGTTCACTACGACGCAGGATATCGTCTATGCTGCCACGGAACAGGGCATCATGCGTTCCACGAATGGAGGCGCGACGTGGACGAATACCCTTCAAGCTTCAGGATATTTCTACACGGACGTCTCCGTTACTCCAACTGGAGTTGTCTATGCAACGATTGACAACGGCGGCAATACAAAGAACGTGTTCCGTTCCGATAACGGGATAGATTGGACAGACATAACGCCCTCCGCTTGGCAAGGCGCTGATGCAGAAGTTATTGCCATCGGTGTCGCCCCTTCGAATGAAAACATCGTCTACTTTCTCTTCGCCGCATACGAACCAACGACATCGGATGAAGCGCATTATTTTTGGAAATACACGTACGCATCCGGCGATGGTTCCGGTTCGGGAGGAGCATGGGTTGACAGATCTTCCAATATTCCATCCGGATTTTATACATACGATGGCTATGCCACTGCTATAAAAGTAAAACCGGACAATGCAAACACCGTATTTATCGGCGGCATTGACATATACCGCTCCACGAACGGTTTTGCCGATACCCTTACCACCAATCAAATTGATCTCTCGGGAGTGGTGCATGTGGATCAACACGCGTTTGTTTTCATGCCATCAAGTCCCGGGGAAATGCTCGCGGGGAACGACGGCGGCGTGTTCTTTACGAAAAATGACATCGCGACGAACGTCACCTGGTCGTCTTTCGATAACGGATATTTCACGTCGCAATTTTATACCACCGCCATTGACCACGCAGATGCAAACGATTCCGTCGTCATCGGCGGCATGCAGGATAACGGCACATTCGCTTCCCTTTCGGGAAATTCCGCGCAACCCTGGAGCTTCGTTTCGGGCAGCGACGGAGCGACGTGTGCAATCACGAACGGCGGCAGAATATATTATTCATCGTTCACCTACGATCAGGTGTACCGCGACAGCATCAACGACAATAACGTAGAGATTTGGTACACGCGAGTTGATCCTGCAGGCGGTGGTGAATCACTTTGGCTTAATCCGTACGCCATTGACCCGAACGATGAAAACAGAATGTATTTCGGCGGCGGTAAATTCCTTTGGCGCAATGACAATCTCTCAGGAATATCGCATGACAACAGTACTCACAATGCTCCCACAACCGTCAATTGGGTGGAATTGCCGAATACATCACCGGGCAACATAAGCGCCATCGCCGTTGCAACGACGCCCGCAAACCGCGTTTACTATGGCACCGACGGCGGGCACTTGTATCGTGACGATTACGGTACAACAAATTATGCAACGCCCATTGAAATTGACGGAGGCGCCGGTTTTCCGAAAGGATATATCAGCAGCATTGCCGTTGACCCGCAAAACGGCGATAATGTGCTTGTCGTTTTTTCCAATTACAACGTGCAAAGTCTGTTTTACTCGACTGATGGCGGCGCAGTGTGGAACACAGTTGGTGGCAATCTTGAACAAAATCCCGACGGTTCCGGCAATGGTCCTTCTTGCCGATCTGCGTCAATAATGCATGTTAATAACGGCATGGAATTTCTCGTCGGGACGAGCACTGGATTGTACTCTACCTCGCAACTCAACGGCTCGTCAACCGTTTGGGCGCTCGAAGGCGCATCTGCCATCGGAAACAACGTCGTGGATATGGTGGATTCGCGTCAGGCTGACGGATTTGTCGCAGTGGCGACACATGGCGGGGGTATGTTCAGCGGAAAGATACCCGGCGCGACATCAGTAAACGAAAAATCTAATCCTAATCTGTCGTTCGCGTTAAACCAGAATTATCCCAATCCGTTCAGCATTACAACCCAATTCCGTTTTGTGACTGAAAACGAAACGCCTACAACTTTAAAAGTGTACGATATATTAGGAAAAGAATTGGCAACACTCGCTTTCGGCGTATTTTCACCAGGCGCGCACACGGCACAATGGAATACAGGAGACCTGCCCAGCGGCGCATATTTTTATACGCTCCGCACAGGCGTCTTTTCGCAGACGAGAGAGATGCTGCTTCTAAAATAATCACGGTACATCCCAATCATCACTTGCTTCATACGGGTTTATAGGTGTATTTTTATATGAATCGGATTGAGGTAGTAACATTAATCATTCAAACATAATCCGTGCAATATGAAAGACCTTCTTATCGTTTCAATTTTTGCCGCAATGCTGGTGTGTGCTGGCGCTGCCTCGGCACAGTCGAACGGAAATGCACCGGCGCACTCGGAGAAAGAAAACTCCAATCATTCAGCGAAATTCACTGACACAGGGACGTTCATTCGTGACTCCTTCGTCGATGATTGCGTGAATGACAACCACGAGGCTATCTTTGATAAAGAACATTTTGTAAGCGTGCCGAAAGACGCCATTGAAGAACAAGAATATGAATGGCTTCGCCTTCATGACCCGAAAACGGGTACAATCCCCTTTGGAATTAAGTCGCGAGAACTTGCGTTCGCTTCGCATTTGCCGAGCAAAGAAGCGATTGATGATGAAACATCGGATATGACGAAAAAGCAATCCCGCGAAACGCAATCCTCAACGTGGAACTCGAATGGACCATACAATGTCGGCGGACGAACGCGCGCGCTTGCAATCAGCGCTGATGGCAATTATCTCATCGCAGGCGGCGTTTCCGGGGGAATGTGGCGGTCATTGGACTTCGGCAGTACATGGGCAAAAACAACCCCCGACAACGTGATTCAAAGTGTTACCTGCGTTGCACAAGATATACGTTCAGGCAAGCAAAACACGTGGTATTATGGCACGGGTGAATTTGCAGGCAACAGCGGCAATGTGCCAAACGCCCCGCACGTTGCAGATTATTACGGCAACGGAATATTTAAATCAACAGACGCGGGGATAACGTGGGTTATTCTGCCTGCGACTACAGTTGGGGAACATAAAACGGTAGACTCATCTTTTCAGTATGTCTTCAATATTGTGACAGATCCGTCGGACACAACAGAAGACGTCGTATATGCGGCTGTGATGGGCGGAATCGAACGATCCACTGACGGGGGAAATACGTGGAATATGGTGCTTGGAACATTTAAAAATTCACATTTTACTGACGTTGCAATCACTTCAAGCGGAGTTATCTATGCAGCCTTAAGCACGGCAGGGAATTACGTCCAGACTGCGCCAACGAATGGCATTTTCCGTTCCACTGACGGCATACATTGGACAAACATTATCCCCGCCGGATGGCCCGTGTTTACAGATCAAATCAACATCGGCATTGCGCCCTCGAATGAAAACGTCGTTTATTTTATTATGGATACTGGAACCGTCCACCCGAATAATTTCGGTATCAACGCATTTTGGAAGTATACATTTCAATCCGGGGATGGTTCTGGCACTGGAGGAACATGGTCAAATAGAACTGCAAATCTCCCAAATAACAAGAATATCAACGCATTGGATTTTGAATATGTATCACAAACGGAGTATGATATGTATGTTCGCGTATCGCCCGGCGACGAAAATGTCGTTTTTATAGGAGGAGTATACTTATATGTTTCGCCGGATGGCTTGGCAACGTATTCAGCACAGGCAGTTAGTTATAATCTCGAATCACTGCCACCGCAACATAACGATCTCATTCATGTTGATCAACATGCACTTGTTTTCGCACCAGGCGACCCGACGACGTTGTTTGTAGGAAACGACGGCGGTGTGTATTCTGGAATTTTTGATAATTTATCAAATACTGTATCGTGGAGTACGATGGATAACGGCTATTACACGACGCAATATTATACTGTGGCTTTAGACCACGGAACTCCGGGGAACAATGTTGTCATCGGAGGCATGCAGGATAATGGAACATATTTCACAAATTCTTCGAATGAAACAACGCCATGGTCTTCGATTTTGGGGGGTGACGGTTCATTTTGCTCCATTGTTGATGGAAGGTCAACGTACTATGTTTCATATCAAGACGCCGTCATTTACAGATTATTTGTAAGTGATCTTGGCAACGCTGATTATTCTACTGCATCTGAAGTTGATCCACAGCACGCAATCGGGGCGCAATTCATCAACCCGTTTGTGCTTGATCCAAGCAACCAACACATCATGTACCTTGCAGAAGGCGACAGCGCAAGCAAGGGTAAAAGTGGCATCTGGCGTAACAGCGATTTGAGCCAGATTCCAAACGGCGTCCAGCAACAGACGTCCATCAATTGGGAATTCAATCCGAACACTGTACCATCATCAGGATTTGTTTCAGCGCTTGGAATTTGCACAACTCCTCCTAATCGGCTGTATTATGGAACAAGTGTAGGAAATGTCTTCCGCTTGGACGGCGCGAACTCGGGCAATCCGGTTCCTATTGATATTACAAATACCATTTCAAGCGTTTCGCCGAACGGGTTTATCAGTTGTATCGCTGTCGATCCACAAAATGGTGATAACGCTGTGGTTGTCTTTTCAAATTACAGCATTCAAAGTTTGTTTTACACAAGCGATGCGGGCGCATCATGGACGGCTATCGGAGGAAATCTCGAACAGGTCTCAGACGGTTCCGGCGAAGGTCCCTCCTGCCGATGGGCGTCTATTTTGCATGTTGGTAATGGGATTGTGTATCTAGTTGGTACGGAAGTCGGTTTATATTCAACTTCTTATTTGAATGGTGCTTCCACGGTGTGGGAGCAGGAAGGGGCGTCATCAATTGGATATACCATCTTAGATATGATTGACGCGCGCACCTCTGATGATTTCGTTGCAGCGGCAACTCATGGCGCTGGAGTATTCACAAGCACATACTCGTCGTCTGCAATACCGCAAGCACCGGAAACCCCTGAACTATCATTCCCGGTAAATTTAGCAACAAATCTTCCGACGAATCCTCAATTTCAATGGACGGAACCGGGGACAACATCCGGTATATATTTTCAAGTCCAAATTTCGACTGATCCTACATTTACAAACAGTAACGATATTATTAATTCCACTCTCCTTTCCGCATCGCAGTACAATGTCACAGGTTTAAAGACAAATACAACCTATTACTGGCGTGTAATAGCAGATGGTTCTGGAGGTGAAAGCAGTTATTCACAACCATGGCAATTTACGACAGGCTCATCGGCTGTAAACGAACAAAACGCTTCAGGCTTATCATTTGCGCTATACCCAAATTTTCCCAATCCGTTCGCTTCAACGACCCAATTCAATTATCAAATTGAAACTCCGGGACTAACAACTCTGAAAATTTATAATATTCTGGGTGAAGAGATAACGACCCTCTTTTCTGGTCAGGAAACGCCAGGATTTTACAGCGCCAAATGGAATGCAGGAGATGCCATTCCGGGCGTGTATACATGCAAGCTTACATCTGGTACATCTGTTTCAACCCGGCAGACGGTTTTAGTTAAATAACAGGGAACATCTTCAAGATCGTTTCCGTTGATATTAAAAAGGATTGACTTCATTGATTAATTCAATGATTTATTAATGATTAAGTCCTTTTTGGTATTTTTGATAAAATTGTTAATATTTTAGAAATAATGAAATTTATTGTTCCTCTCTTATTAGGTACAACGATAATCTTTTCTTTCACTGTTTTTTCTGCATATCCTACATTTGCACAATCGGTTGAGAACGAGCAGTTTTCCGGGGAGCGTGAAGATCTCAACGCACGCAATCAGTACGAATGGATGCGTCAGCATGATCCTACGACAGGCTTGATTCCGCCGAACATCCATGTGTTAGAAATGCAATTTGCAAAACAATTGCCGACACGGGAGAATTTTTCATCGCAAGAAAGACTAAAATCCGGCGGCGCGCAGACATTGGCGGAAAATTGGGCACTTCGCGGACCATTCAATATCGGCGGCAGAACCCGCGCTCTGGCGGTAGATGTGAGCGACACGAATAATATTCTTGCTGGGGGTACGTCTGGCGGCGCGTGGCGTTCGCCGGATCAGGGTCAGACGTGGTTCAGGACGACTGCGCCAAACATTATGCCAAGTGTCTCATGCATAGCCCAAGATACCCGCAAAGGAAAAACCAATACGTGGTATTACGGTACCGGCGAATCAGTCGGTAACTCGGAAGCGTATCCCGTTGAAAGTACGCAATCAGGCTATTCTGGCGATGGCATTTTTAAATCAAGCGATGGCGGTCAGACGTGGTCAGTTTTACCACAAACAGTAACGACAGGCAACACGCTTAATCAACCGTTTAATTTTGTCAATACGATTGCAATAGACCCATCCAATCTTACACAAGACATCATTTATGCTGCTACAATTGGTGGCATTATGCGCTCGACAAACGGTGGCGCAACATGGTCGGCAACACTCGGTGGAGGCGGCGAATATTATTGTACGGACGTTAAAGTTTCATCAAACGGAATAGTCTATGCTGCAATAAGCCAAATAAATTACTCATCTGGCTCGTCATACGGCATATACAGATCGACCGACGGCGTTACATGGACAAATATTACTCCATCCGGTTGGGAATCGAGTTCAGGCGTCATTTCAATAGACGTCGCCCCGTCGAACGGGAACATTTTGTACGCCGCATTCAATACGCCTACAGGTACGGAGCAAAATTATTTTTGGAAGTATACGTATCTCTCCGGCAACGGGGCTGGGAGCAGTGGTACATGGATTGACAATTCTGCAAATCTGCCCAGTGGAAGCTATGGTTCTGGATTGTTCAATGCGCAGGGTGGGTACGATCTGTATATCAGAGTAAAACCTGATAATCCAAATACCGTTTATATCGGCGGCGTTGATATATATTGTTCCACTGACGGGCTCGCAACGAAAGCGAATGTACATCAATTGGACAATCGGTCGTATATCCACGTCGATCATCATTCGCTTGCATTCATGCCCGGCAATCCCTCTGAAATGGTAGTTGGAAGCGATGGAGGATTGTTTATGACGAACAATGATTTGGCATTAGAACAGACACAATGGCAAATATTAGATCAAGGATATTTCACATCTCAGTTTTACACTGTCGCGATTGAGCATGGAACGACCGGAAGCAGCACTGTTATTGGCGGCATGCAAGATAATGGGGTGTCCTATTCTACATCAATTGATGCAACGAAACCGTGGGCAGCGCTTCCTGCCGGCGATGGCGCAACCTGCGCAATCCCCAACGGAGCATCTTCTTATTATTATTCGGATCAACAAGGAACGACCTATCGGCAACCAGTCAACGGACTTGGTGATGCACAAGGAACTCCGGTGCGAATTGATCCTGCAGCCGGCTCGGGCGGTCTGTGGGTACAACCGTACGCACTCGATCCGAACGATCAAAATAGAATGTATTTCGCCGGCTCTCCAACGTTATGGCGATGTGACAACCTGACGAGCATCCCATTCGATCCCCAAAATGCCGCGACTACAGGTTGGGCTGAATTGACAAAAACATCTGTGTCACCGAATTATATCAGCGCCGTAGCTGTCTGCACGACACCTGAAAACCGTGTTTATTACGGTACTACAGCCGGGCAGGTGTTTCGTCTGGATAACGCATCGGCAAGCAATCCAACTCCTATGAATGTGACTGCGTCAAGTCTTGCCGCCGGTTCGTTCATCAATAGCATTGCCGTTGATCCCCAAGATGGCGACAATGCAATGGCCGTCATCTCAAATTATAACGTTCAGAGTTTATTTTATACTTCCGACGGCGGGACAACATGGACTGCCGTTGGCGGTAACCTTGAAGGCAGCCCAAGCGGCGTAGGCAATGGTCCCTCCTGCCGGTCAGCACAAATACTGCACGTCGGGAATAGCGTTGCATTTTTGGTTGGAACCAGCACGGGATTGTATTCAACCGCATATCTCAACGGTACATCAACCGTTTGGATGCAGGAAGGCGCGTCATCAATCGGGAATAACGTCGTTGATATGGTAGACGCCCGCCAATCGGACGGCTTCGTTGCTGTCGCAACCCACGGCGGAGGCATTTACAGCGGAAATTATACATCGCTTCCGACCGCACCTGCGACTCCCACGCTCATTTCACCAGCAAACGGTGCGTCAAACGTGCCAGTGAAAGCCGTACTTCAATGGAGCAGTGTTTCCGGTGCGGAATATCACGTGCAGGTAGCGACAAATCAAGATTTTACTAATATTGTCTTTGATCAAGACCTTATTCCCGGTGCTGATGATAGCACAACAACCTTGAATAGTTACACTACATATTATTGGCGTGTAAAAGCGGAAGGACCGGGCGGAATAAGCAGTGGAGGTGAAAACGGCTATACCCCAGCATGGCAATTTACCACCGCTCCCGGCGTTCCGTTGGCGCCGGTATTGATTGCGCCTGTTGCAGGTGCATCGGGTCTTTCAATAAAACCGACCCTGGCATGGAGTAAAGTTACAGGTGCAACGACGTATCAATTACAAATAGCGACAGGTATATCATTCACCAATCCCGTTGTTAATGACAGCCTGATTTCGGATACAAGTTTCTTTCCAACCAGTTTATCAGCAAATCAGGGATATTGGTGGCAAGTGCGGACAATCAATCAATACGGCAAGAGCGCGTGGTCTGTGAAAAGAAAATTTACAACCGGCGCCTCCGCTGTACATGAAATTTCAGCACTATCTCGTGATTTGTCAGTATACCAAAACTATCCTAATCCGTTCACAAACTCTACGAATTTCGGATTTTACATTCCACACGATGCTCGCGTTTCTTTAAAAATATACAATGCGCTCGGAAATGAAGTCACCATGTTAGTAAACGACTGGCTCTCTGCAGGTGAACACACAACACAGTGGGACGCAAGTAATTACCCTTCCGGCGTATATTTCTATAATTTACGGTCTGGTGATTTCTCGCAAACGAAACAAATGCTCCTCCTGAAATAACTCCTTATTGTTATTTCATATTTTGTCATTTTGATAATTCATGCTCGCAGCGAAAAATTTATATAAAAAATACGCCTCGACCGTTGCGGTGAACAATGTTTCATTTACAGCGCCGCGGGGTGCAGTGTTCGGGCTACTTGGACCGAACGGCGCGGGCAAGACGACGACCATCCGCATGATTTTAAACATCATTACGCCGGACGCCGGAGAAATATTTTTCGACACCATCCCCATCGACAAAGAAACAAAGAACCGTGTCGGATACTTGCCCGAAGAACGGGGGTTGTACCGCAAAGGATTGGTGCTAGAGACAGTTTTGTATTTCGCCGCATTGAAAGACATGGAACGCACCGCCGCAAAAAAAGCCGCCATGCAATGGCTGGAGCGCTTCAATTTGGCGCAACGCACGAAAAGCAAGATCGAAGAACTTTCAAAAGGCAACCAACAGAAAATACAGTTTATTATCGCCGTCATTCACGATCCCGACCTACTCGTGCTCGATGAGCCGTTTGCTGGATTCGATCCTGTCAATCAAGAATTGCTGACAGAGATTATCATCGAACAGAAAGAGCGGGACAAAACGATTATTTTTTCCACGCATCAAATGGAACAGGCGGAAAAATTGTGTGATCATATTTGCCTCATCAATCGCGGAAACATCGTGCTCGACGGCACAATCGGCGACGTAAAAAAAAGATTCGGGAAAAATTCCATGCTCGTCGAGTTCACCGGTGACGGAAGCATTTTGAAATCCGCGCCTGGCGTTGAAAGTGCAACCGTATACAATAATTACGCCGAATTGCGAATGCGAAACGGCAATGCCGCCGGCGAGTCTATCAATGCAGTCGCAGAATATATCGCAGATAAAATTCCGCTCCGCAAGATTGAGATCGTCGAACCGTCCCTCCACTCCATCTTTATTGATGTCGTCGGCGAAGAGACGAATTAATCGCACGACACTCTTTGCATACTATCTCTCATGAATAAAATCCTTGCTGTTGCCCGCTGGGAATATTTCGACAAAGTCCGAAAAAAAGCATTTTGGGTAGGTATTCTGCTGTTGCCTGTTATCATTATCATCTCAAGCGTAGTACCGGGATTATTGGCGAATAAGCAAGACGACGGAACAAAAAAAATCGGCATAATTGATTTGACTGACTCTCTTGCCGCACCTCTTCAGCAATACCTGACTGCGCATTTTATATTGCGCGACAGCTCCCCGAATTATTTGCTTATCCCGCTGGACGTGGATAAATCACTGCCACTCGATTCCCTTCGCAAAGTAGGAGACCGCATCACACGGAATGGAAACGTCAAGAACTATGTTCTTCTCCCGAAAAATTTGCTTGCCGCCTCGTCCGGTACGCGAGTATCCGGCGCCGATAAATCTGGTGTGAGCGACACGATTGAATATCGTGGCTCGTCCGTCGCAAACATCCGAGATGATCCGCGGATTGAGCACGCTGTGCAAGACATTTTATTCGACCGAACACTGCAACGCTATGGCGTCAACGCAGCGCAATTCCATAATGCCCAACGCGACGTTTCGCTAAAATCAATTGAAGTATCCAAAACAGGCGAAGCCAAAGAAAAAGGCATGCTACAGACATTCGGCGTATCATACGTGTTTCTCATTCTGTTCATGATGATGGTGATGACTTCCGGTCAATTACTTGTGCGGAGCATGGTGGAAGAAAAATCGAACAGAATCATCGAGATTTTATTTTCGTCCGCTTCACCGACTGAGATTATGACTGGAAAAGTACTCGGACTCAGCGCCGTGGGTATAACACAGGTTGCCATACTCGTCGGTCTTGGTCTTGCCGCGGTAACGCAGACTGGGTTCGACATATCAACATTGCAGCATATACCGCTCATTGTCATATATTTTATTCTTGGGTACACTTTGTATGCAGCGATATTCGTCGGCGTCGGCTCCATTGCAACAACCGAACAGGAAGCCCAGCAGATAACCACGTACTTCACATTGCTTCTTATATTTTTGCCGTTCATGTTTATCGTAAGTGCATTGCAGAATCCGAACGATAATTTGATAAAAATACTTTCTCAGATTCCCCTGCTGACTCCGTCGTTTATGATGATTCGCATTCCAATCCAGCAACCCGAATGGTGGGAACTCGCGCTGAGCATAACGACCCTTCTCATCACGATTGCGCTCGTTATAAAGATTTCGGGCAAGATATTCCGCATTGCGATGCTCATGTATGGGAAACGCCCGACGCTGAAGGAAATCGTCCGTTTTGCCAAAGCAAAGTAAATGAATAAATTTATTCATTAAATACAGTTCCAGCCAATTCCATGAATTTATTTACAATGATGACCACGCAAAGAAGACCATTCCCACTAATGCAAATATGCGGTTTGATTGGGAAAAGCGCGTTGCTCCTCTTTTCGATAGCCGGCTGCGCCAGCCGCTATTTCAACAATATGCCCGAAAAAACAACGCTCGTGCAATTGCTGAAACAGCAAAGCGTCGTGTTGTTTGATTCCACCGGTATCATACAGAAAACATACATGGATGAACAAAGCATGGCTGCCAGTCCGCTGATTGATGCTGAGCAAGGTTCAACCGAAAATATGATTCATTATTTAACCCAAGATAGTCTATTCGCTCCAAAATCTAGGACAATGCTCATACATATCTGGGACAGCATGCTCGTTGCAGACAGTGCGACTGTTGCCAACGGAAAAAGCATCACGACACCTGACTTGGTCAGCAATAATTGCAGCGGATACGCTGGTGCGTATGCAGTTATTTTGGACAGTTTGGCTGTCAATCCGTCATTCCCGCCTATGCCTCCCATGCTGCCGGGAATGCATCGTGAGCCTCCGCCGGAAATACCCAAACCTGAATTGCCGCCCGGCGCGCCGCCTATGCCACCCATGCCAAAACCAGAATTACCCGGAATAACAAGAGTTTCCCTTTCATACGACCTATCAGTCGTGCGTCTACGTGATTGCAAGAGAATACTCAATCTTGGCATTCAGACAGAAAAATTTGAAGTGATAGACGCACAGGCAGGGTATCGTTCGCTCGCCCAATCCGTCGCAAAAGCGCTCGTCATGCCCCATGATTCGCTGATGCTTCATGCCCTCATGCCTTAGTCATGCAAAGAATTTGTTTGTTCGCATAATAAATAACTCAACATTCAAACATTCTGAAAGCACACAATGAATTGGAAACTACTTTTTCTTTTGTCTCTTATCAGCATTGCGATGGCATGTGCCGAAGTATTCGGGGTTCTTGGGACGTTTGATAATATTTTATGGCCCCTCATCCTTATTTTCGACGCGGTGATGATCGCAAAAAACACGCGGCAGAAATTATTTCTGCACGGATTCATGGTCTGCATTTTCAATTGTATTTGGATCACAGCAATTCATGGCGCGTTGTTTTCAACCTACGCCGCAAATAATCCTGAAATGACGAACAACTTCAAAAATATTTCCGCCAATCAGCAGATGCTCGTATTCATCTTTGGACCTATCATCGGCGTTTTTACAGGATTAATAACAGGTGTCATTACACATCTTTTGGGAAAATTCATCAAGCCACCCGCGGCTGAGACGGTGTAAGCGTGGGACGACAAAACAACATGACAAAAGAAGAAACGTTATTTCATCAGATTGCGGCGTCGACGCCTGACGCTGCCGAAGGAAAGATGTTCGGCGCGTTGTGCATCAAGGCACCGAACGGGAAATCAGGCGTTATGTTCTGGAAAAACGACGCTGTGTTCAAACTGCCTGAGGAAATGTCAAAAATGGCGCTGAGCCTAAAAGGCGCGGCATTGTTCGATCCCATGGGCGGCAAACCGATGAAAGAATGGGTGCAAATTCCCGCCGCTCACTCTGATAAATGGAAACTCTTCACAGCCGAAGCGATTGGATATGTGAAGAATATCACAGCGGCGAAAATACCAAAGCCCAAAAAAGCAAAGAAGAAGTAGTTTGTAATTCGACATTGCTTTTTGCATTTGATGGAAAAAAGGAGATTGCTTCGTCATCCGCGTGCGCGGATTCCTCGCAATGACAACCCTTGTTATTTTCACTTCATATTTGGCAGTTACAATTTCTCACAATCTGTCAAAATCTTCCTCGCATTTGTTGCCGAACGTGAAGGAGCAAATGCGCACCCCCGCTTCTTGCGGGAAGAAGCGTAATTCGTGCTTTTTCTCGTCTTCTTTGGAGATGCAGTAATACATGCGTGATTCATCTATAGTGAGGACGGTCTCTCCTTTCGCGTTCACTGTAATGTCCTGTCCTCGCACTGCTTCGGGAATTGGTGCGCCGTCGCGGGTAACGACAATCTGTACAGGATGATCCGCGCCGCGATCGAGCACCGGAAATACGTCGCGGGCAACGTACTTAATGCCGATTGAAACGACTGAGTCGGGAGTCGAGCCGGAGACGGATTCAAAATCGTCAGGACGATTGCGCCATTTACCTTGCGCAAAGAACCCGCGATCTTCGCGCTTGTCAGTCGGCTGATAATCAACAACCTTATTTTTGTGAAATCCTTCCCTGTTTGCAATATTTCCTCCCCATAAACTGCCGCGCTCATATCCGATGTACGTTTCTTCGGTTAATGGCGGTCCGCAGCCCGGACCGTTCGTCGGCTTATCGGACGCAATTTTCAACGACGAAAAATCATCTTCGGGATGCTGGCGCTTCAATAATTCTTGAATCTTTTCTTCCAGTTCGGCGTAATTTCCTTCGCCTTCGTGATTCAATTGAATCGTGCCGTTGCCGTCTATCAAATACGAGTTGGGCCAGCTATATGATTGGTACGCATTCCATATTTCATCTTTCACGTCGGCAATTGCGGGATACGGCAGTTTAAAACGCCTGTATGCATGTTCGGCAAATTTTGCGTTCTTTGCGGCAAACTCAAACTCACCTTTATGCACGCCGATAATCTCGAAACCGAATTTGTGGTACCGCGCATACAGTTTCTTCAGATGCGGAAAAGTGCGGATGCAATTGATGCACGTGTATTCCCAAAAATCAACGAGCACGACTTTGCCTTTCAGTTCATTTGCAAACGTAGGCTTATCCTTGCTGAGCCAAATTGCGTCCGCGGGGAAATCGGGCGCAGAAGTACCGGATTTCAATTGACCGCACGATTGACCGACAAGACCGAACAACAACACGATGAGAATTATACGTTTCATGCTATACAAAAATCGTTAAACATTTATCAAATGCAACGCGCAAAAATACATATCTTTTGAGATACGCCGCCGAGTTATTCCGCCGAATAAGTTTCTTTGTCTGCCGCGCATAATGGATTATTTTTGCACTCCGATTAAACGAATAATACAACTGCAAGCAATCCGGAGAGGTGCGAGAGTGGTTGAATCGACCGGTCTCGAAAACCGGCATGCCCGTTAGGGCATCGTGGGTTCGAATCCCACCCTCTCCGCAATCATAATCACGAAATGTGGCGCGATGAAGCCTGTATTTTTCACAACGTCATCCGAGTTCCGCGCGTGGCTGACAACAAATCACACAACGGCGCGCGAGTTGCTCGTCGGTTTTTACAAAACCAAATCCGGGAAACCGAGCATTACATGGGTTGAATCCGTCGAGCAAGCCCTGTGCTTCGGCTGGATAGACAGCGTCCGCAAAAGCGTTGACGAGACACGTTATACAATCCGCTTCACGCCAAGAAAACGTGACAGTATCTGGAGCGCGATTAACATTAGGCATGTCGAGAGGTTGAAGAATCTTGGATTGATGGCTCCTGCTGGCATCAAGGCACACAATGCCCGCTCGGCGAAGAAATCGCGGATATATTCATACGAACAGTCTTTACAGTCGTCTTCACATACGCTCGACGCGTCCATCGAAGAAAAAATACAAAAGAATAAAAAAGCATGGAAATTCTTTACAGCGCAAGCACCGTGGTACAAACGAAATGCCATCCACTGGGCAACAAGAGCGGCGCGCGAAGAAACACGCAAGAAGCGACTGAATACATTAATAGAGGTATCTGAAAACGAGAATCGGTTGCCACACCTTAATTGGAAGAAGAAAAGTTAAAATTTTCATTAAAACCAAAATATCAATATTTTACTTTAACCGACAAGAACAACTCCATAATATATATAAGAAATGAGCAACAATCTAGAAATCAGAAGAACGATCCATATCCACGCGAGCAAGGCGGCTGTGTGGGATGCGCTGACAAAACCGGAACTGACGAAACAATATTTTTTCAACTGCGAATTGCTTACCGATTTTAAAATCGGCAGTCCAGTTGTCTTCACTGAAACGAAAGAAGGCGATAAAATTGACCATGTGAAGGGCAAGATGCTCGCAATTACTCCCGGTACAATGCTCAAATTTTCCGTCTGGAGTAAAGAATCAGGTCTTCCCGACGAAGACGAGAACCATCTCCACGTTACATTTTCATTGGCTGAGGACGGCGAACAAACGACCCTTACCGTTGTGCAAAACCACTATTGCGACGGCGATAAACGGTTTAACAATACCGACCATGGGTGGGATTATGTGTTGAATGGGCTACAACAATTATTAGAGAAACAATCCAATGCGTGAACTTATAACGAATTTTTACGAGTATGACTCGTGGGCGACAGAAAAACTGCTGAAAACATTAGAGCAATTAACACCCGAACAATACACCGCTCCCGGTTGCAGCGGACATGGATCAATACGCGACACGCTTGCGCATCTTTTGAACGTGCAATACGGCTGGCTTTCCTGGTATGACGGCAGCATGGAAATCCCTGCGGCATTCACTGCATCAGCGCCAAAAGAAAATTTTGTGACTGTCGAATCCGCCCACGCGCGATGGAAAGTCGTTGACGCACAAACCCGCGCTTTCCTCGGCAATTTAACGGAAAAACAACTAACGGAGGAGAAATCATTTACAAGATCGAACGGGGTTACATCCTCGCTTCCATTGTGGAAATTGCTGCTGCACACTGCAAATCACGGAACGCATACTCGCGGGCAGATTATCGCAGCAGTACGCAGAGCTGAAATTAATCCGGGATGGTATGATTTGATCGGGTATGAAATGTCGAAACTTTAAATTTCAGGAAATTGATGACCGATTACGACATTTTCTCGAAAACGTATGATACCGCGATGGGCGACCGAAGCGACGTCGCAGAATTGTTGCGTGAACTTGTCCGCAAGAACAACCCCGGCGCGAAAAGCGTATTGGAACTCGCATGCGGCACCGGCGCGATATTAAGGCGTTTTGCTCGTGATTATGCCGTCACCGGCGTGGATTTATCGAAGGGGATGCTGACCATCGCGCGGAAAGAATTGCCGAATGTGAAATTCCTCAGGCGTGACATCACGAATTTTCGATTGAACAAAAAATTCGATGCTATTATTTGCGTCTACGATTCGATCAATCATATTCTCGACTTTGAAGGATGGGAAAAAGTTTTTGCAAATGCCAATGCGCATTTGGCGGAGGGCGGCGTCTTTATTTTCGACATCAATACGCTATGGAAATTGAGGAATATTCTTACGTACCCTCCCGAAATACATAAACTTGGCGAGGATTATATGATTCTCAAAGTACGCACACCCGCCACAAATATGTTTAATTGGAACGTAAAATTCTTTGAACATCGAACAGGGGCGAACTATCGCCTTCGGGTGGAGAACATACGTGAAACATCTTTCCATCCCGAAAAAATCAAGAAAGCATTGAAACCATATTTCAAATCTGTGCACGTTATTGACGCCGACCGGAAAAGTCCTTCAAAATTATCGGAACGACTGTATTTCGTGTGTAAAAATTGAATCAGACATGCCGTTCCCTAATTATAAAAACAAATACAGGCGGAAAGCGATGTTTTCCCCGTTGGCAGGTTTTGCAGATTACGGTCAACTTCAAAACAACGAAACAATTGTTCCGCCCGAAGCGATGATATTTTGCCCTTCAAGCGATCTACTGAACCATGTTATTACCAATCACGCTGTTACACCGATACATTGTTTTATCGGAAATTTTTATCTCTTATCCGAAACTGAAAACAAGATAGGTATTATGGGGAAATTCGGCATAGGTGCGCCGGCTGTCGTCGCAATTTGCGAAGAATTTATTGCGTGGGGAGTCAAGCGATTCATCATCATCGGCACCGCCGGAACACTACAAAAACATATCGGCATCGGCGATATCGTTGTCTGTGAACGCGCAATCCGCGACGAGGGAACGTCTTACCATTATATCAAGCCATCTAAATATGCATATCCGTCGAAAAAATTAACGAAGAGGCTGGAAGCATCACTCGATGCATTAGGGCAGGGATATTCACGCGGCACGAGTTGGACGACTGACGCACCTTTTCGCGAAACGATTGCGGAAGCGCGGCAATACCAAAAAGAAGAAGTGGCAACCGTAGAAATGGAAGCCTCAGCCCTATTTGCCGTTGCACAATATAGAAACGTCGAAATGGGGGCGATGTTCACAATAAGCGATTCCTTAGCAGACCTGAAATGGTCGCCGCATTTTCATCATGAGAGAACTAAAGCGGGATTGGAGACTCTCTACAAGGCGGCGGTGGGAGCGCTGTTCAACAATAAAAAATAATCACGCCGCTTCTACGTATTGCGCGGATTTCATCAACCGGCGTTTAGGATGCGTGAATCGAAAGCGAAACAGATATAGCAAGTGCTCGAAACCCGTGACAAATATCTGCTGTTTGCTTTGATTCAAGATTCTATCATGATATGGGATATGAATTTCAGCAAACCGGATGTCAGGATCGACAAGAGCGACCAGTTTCAGTTCCAAACTAAAATTCCAACCTCCTTCTTCAAACTTGCAATGTGCAAATTTATCACGTCGCATAATCATCATCCCGCTCAAGCAATCCTGCACTGAATAATTATACAGCAACGATAAAACTCCGTTCAATATCTTAACTCCTGCAATCCGAACCCATAATTTCTCTTCTGTTTCCTGACGCGGAAGTCGGCAACATGAGATGAAATCCTTTTCGCGAGCAAGCATTTCAGTTATTAGCGATTGAATACGGTGGATTGGATATGTACCGTCAGCGTCCATCGTGAACACAACGTCGCTTGTCGCTGCATCAATCCCCGATTGCAGGGCATACCCATATCCGATGCCCTTGTCGGTACGGGGCTCGTTCAACACTTTTGCGCCATGCGATGCCGCAACCGCGGCGGTGGAATCCGTCGAGTTATTATCAACGACAATCACTTCATCAATTACATCCGGCATTGTCCGTAAAATATCGACGATCGCGCGTTCTTCATTGCGACACGGCATGACAACCGTGATAGAATAACCTTCAATCATGCATTATTTCGTATTTTTATGCGAAAATTACGGAATAAATTTTAATCTCCGAACACAAACAATTATCTATGAAGTTTTATAAATTGCTACGCCACCAACCGCGAAACATGCATATTCTTCACCTATTACTATTGTGCGTATTTGCAGGACTGGTCTCGCAAGGAGTGGTTTTTTATCCGGATAGTCAAGGCTACATTGAAGGGCACATTTACCGTTCAGCGCTCTACCCTTCCATCATTCACGTGTTTCTTTTTCTTTCAAGCGCGCATGGATTATGGCTTTTGATAATTTTTTCAGCTTCTCCTTGGCTACGTAGCGATAATAAAAACCATCCACACGCTTCGGCATATATTTCAGTTGCAGGATTATTTGCTCTGGCTGTTCGCGCCGATCATGGTGATACCATATTTTAGCGGAACGTTAGGCAATGCGATATTGACGGAAGGGATTTCATATCCATTCTTTTTACTCGGAACATGTTCATTGTTATCAGGCATATACAATAAACGTGAAAAAGATTTTCTCGTTTATCTCGTGTATATTACGCTGTTGGTATTAATCCGCGGGCAATTTTTGTTTCTCTATGTCGTATTTCCGTTCATCATTGTATGGCTATATAGAACGAATGCAAAGGCGCGTATCGGCATGCTTGCGGCATGTTGCATTCTTTCAATTTTCACCGGCACGTTGCTTGAACGAACATACCACCTTCTTGCAAACCAGCGATTTATCACAACCCCGTTCGGGGGAATGCAAATTGCCATTGCTCCTATGTATTTATCCACTCCGCAGGATTCTCTGCTCTTTTCTGACACGCTACAGAAATCAATTTTCACCGAAACGCGCGCGGGAATGGTATCGCATAATCTTATTCCCGAAGGATGGGAATTGTACTTTCCTTATGCATTTGCGTTAAATTATGACAAAATATTGTACACCGAATTGATGCCGACGCTCAATATACATGGCTGTTTGGACCCTGTGGAGAACGATCGCATAATGAATAATATTGCGCTTACACTCATCAAGCACAATGATATCAGTTTTTTACATCTATACGTGAATAACGTAATATATTATTTTGGAGGAGTGTATTATTGCGTGGTCGTATGTTTGTTCCTTGTCTTTGCCCTCTATTTCACAATAAAGCATCCAGCCAATGTCTTTAGCTCAGCGTCATTCTTTATCCTGTTAATGGCAGTTGGAAATGCAACAGCAACATGTTTGTTCATTTTTGTACAAAAGAGATATACCATTTACACCGACCCATTCATTATGGTGTTGTTACTTATTGCCGTAAGCCGGTGCTTTCAAAGTTATTTCCAGAACGAGGACGCAAATAATTCTAGAGGACTACAAAAGTCATAATTTAAACGTAAAGATACCAATCACGCACTTCCAACTATTATTCTCGCACCTTCCACGCGAATAACCTTTATCGAAGTTTTTGCGGGGATATATTCTCCTTCGCTAACAACATCCAAACGCGCGCCATCTATTACTGCAATCCCCGATGGGCGCAGATGCGTGAGTGACTCGCCGGATTTACCAACGTAGGATGTAAAATCCACCGTCGTTATATATCCTTGCGACGGCTTTTCCTCATGTGTGAGGATAAACTTACTCCATAATGTCGATTTTGGCAAGGTGCGGATCATGAAAATTACGAGAACAATGAACCCTGCTATGGACGCAGATAGCGTCAGTGTCGCGGTCGTCGTATTGCCGGTTCTAAAATTTCCGGCAAGCGCGTAAAACAACGCCCCGATGGCAAGCACGATACCGATGATTCCGGCAATGCCGAACGTTGGAATTGGCGTGGCTATTTCTATTATTAAAAATACGATTCCCGCCAGAAAAGAAAGAATGACTAAAATTGTGGCAAGTTTTGCAATATACGCGGCGCCAAAGAAAAGGGCGAAGGATAAAATCGCGACGGCGGCAATCCAACTGAAATGCCCCGTCTTGAATGCATAGAATAAACCTGTTAATCCGATGAGAATCAACAAACCACTGACGACAGGACTCGTGAAAAATTTCACCAGATTTTCAGACCAGCTCTCTTCCGTTGTGACGACAACAGCGTTTTTGAAACCAAATTTATCGAGCGCATCGGCAATGGATGTTGCAATCGTGTCACAATAACCGACTTTAACTGCTTCATCGGTTGTTAGCGTGAGAAGTTTACCTTTTGGCTTGTCCAACGTTGCAGTAGAGTCCGTCAATGTCATATCTTCATCTACCATAGCCTCGGCAATATCCGGTCGGCGATGATACGTTTCTGCGAGCGAGCGCATTTCGCTGCGCATGAATGAATTGACTTTCTCGCTGGCTTTTTTCGCCCGTTTCATATATCGGCGTCGCAGCGCCCATCGTACTTCCAGCAGACATTGCAATCTTGCTACATGAGAGCGTTATATATGCCCCGGCTGAAATCGCCTGCTTATCAACAAATGCAATTGTCGGCATTTTTGCGTTGAGAAGAGCGTCTTTTATCTCCGTCGCCGCATCCACGCGCCCTCCGAACGTGTTTACGTGGATTAGAACTGCATCCGCTTGCGCCGTGGAAGCTTCATTCACAACCCGTTCGACGTACGGCACAAGACCAAGGTCAATCTCTCCAGTGATTTCGACAACATACACGCGCGGCTGCGCAAATGCGGATGCCGATACAAATAGAAGAAATAAAAATATCAACCGATTCATAGCAAAATATCGCATAATCGCACTCATGTAATTAATACCAAAAATCAATACCGGTTAAATACAGCTTTCACCAGCACATCCTCGCCGGATTGTTCCGAGGATATTTCCGCCAAATTAACGAATCTGCGTTTCATATCGCCAAACGCCGGAACGCCTTCGCCAAAAAATTTCGGCGCAATGAATAAAAGAAGTTCGTCCGCTAATTGTTCTTCGATAAAACTCGTCGCTATCGCACTCCCACCTTCAACGAGCACCGAGGTGATTCCCATCTCTCCAAGCACAGATAGAACAAACGCAAGGTCAAGATATTTGTTTTTTTCCGGCGTAGGAATGAGTTGGAGACCATTCTTCAATAACGATCTTGCTTTGAATCTCTTTACAGATAATGCAGATGTAAATACTATCGTCCGTGCCTTTGCAGAAATAAATTTAGGGGTATATTGTCCGCTCAGTTTTGAATCAACAATAATACGGACAGGGTTCCTTCCTTTCACGCGTCGGACAGTCAATGCAGGCTTGTCTTTCTTGAAAGTGCCGCTTCCGATAAGAACGGCGTCATACTGGCTTCGTAATACGTGAACATAAACCAAACTTTTTTTTGAGGAAATCAAAGATCGCGTACTCCTGCCATCTGATATTTTCCCATCAAGTGTTTGCGCAAGTTTCAGGGTGACATAGGGTGTGTTTTTTCGCGCCCATTTGAAAAAAAACTTATTCAACTCCCGCGCCTCTGACCTACCCACACCCTCAGCAACATCTATACCATTCTTTTTTAATTTTTGTATCCCCGCGCCATTGACAAGCGGATTCGGATCGCGGACGCCGACAACGACGCGGGCAATTTTATTTTCAATGATCATATCCACGCACGGCGACGTTTTTCCCGTATGGCTGCACGGTTCAAGATTGACGTACAGTGTCGCACCCGCAACGTTTTGCCGCGACGCATTTATCGCATTCACTTCCGCATGGACTTCGCCAAATCTTTCATGCCAACCCTCCCCTATAACCTTACTGTTTTTTACAATCACACATCCAACCATCGGATTAGGGCTAACATATCCGGCGCCGCGACGTGCAAGATCGAAGCACATTTGAATAAACTGTTCGTCTTCTTCACTTCCGCTACGACGTTGTCGATTTATCATTTAATAAAAAAATGCAATGAATCCTGAACCGGATTAGGCATACACGGAATAATACCAACAAGCGTATAACGTCCTCCAGGGACAATACCCGGAACAACATTGCCTTCTCCATCCCAAAGATCAGTATAATCCACACTCGCACCGACGTCTTTCGGCTGCACATCCCCGATTACCTGCGTGAACATCCCACCGTAACTCTTTTGCCATAATAGGACGCCGGCATCATTGAAGATTTGGTAGTCGTGCGTCAAACCGTTCGGTAAATATTCAGTTGTATCATTCGTAATCCTTGTTACATCCATATTTATGCGATACTTATGATCGTCTTGCGGTTCGATATTCATTCGCAAGGCAAGGATTTCTTTCGGCGGAGTATAGATGAATGAAACCGTTGTGTCGAATACAAGTGTTCCGTCATTGTAATACGCGCGAGCATCCGCAGTGCACATAAACGACGTAGAAACATTTTGAGAAGGCACCCATGCATAATCGGTGTATTCCGTTACATCCACCCAACCAGGTTCTGACGTATATGTTTGATTCATAAGAATTGCTTTGGCATTGTGCCACAACGGAGTATTATTGCTATCGTAAATATCAAGTTCTGTTCTGTTGAATTTTCTATATTCGGACGCAAGTGGTCCGGTATTGAGAGGAATCGGTGCAGCATCATGTACATGCGATGTCGCGGTTATCAATATGTGTGTTTCTTTCCCATTTTGCGATGTAATTATCTGAAAAGGCAAATCAGTTTTTCTCACGTATGTTTTATGCTGCGCCGCGATAGAATCCGTTTGCCTAACTGATGTGCAGGCAATGAAAAACGACAAAAAGAATAGAAACACAAAGCAATATTTCATCAAATCAATATAATCCGTTCGAGTTCTCGCGTTTTGTGACTTTTACGTCGTTCAATTGCGGGGCTTTTACGTGCAAATTAAGATAAAAGCCTTGTAATACACCGGTCGGGTACCATGTAAAATCCAATTCCCAGCAATGCAAATCCTTTGTAATGCTCACGCTGGGCGCTTGAAACGTATGCGCGACAAAATCATAATAAAATGTTGTCGCGAGACCAATTGTAGGAGATATTTTCATTGTCAACGTGGACGTGAATGAGGATGACCTGCCTGTTATATTGCCGGGATTCGGTTCAAATTCGGAAAATGAGTAGCCAAGTGATAGCGAAAGCGGCACCTTAAAAGGAACGTTTCCCACTCCGTCTTCGCCCATGTAATGTGCCCATGCATCGTTGCCGGTGAGCGTATCATCAGCAAAATATTTTGCTTGGGCAGCCTTGCTTGTGTCTGCTTGCCCACCGCTTCCTTGCATTAGTGTAAATTGCGTAGACGCGCTGAATGTAAAACTCGTCAAATCGAGCAGTCCGTTGTGCATTTGCCATTTGAATACGCTGAGCCTCCTGCCACTATCAGCGTTATAATAGTATGGCGAGAATGATCCGCTTCCCTGTAGGGTAATGGCATTCAATATGCTCGTGTGGGCGTTCAACGCTATGGGAGCGAGTTGGAATGAATCGGCGGCAAAATTATAGTTTGTCGAGACGGACGCGTCAATCAATTGAATCTTCGTATCCACCGTATCCGATTTGTGCACTTTCATTTCAAATACGTTATCAAGGCTTATGCCGACGTTTTCCTGTTTGCCCGGTCCCGGTCCGGCGCCAAATATCTCATTCTGGAAATACGAATATTGCACGTTTTGATTCGTTTGCCAATCGTAATACAAGCCGTAATAGTTATATCCGGGAGAAGAAAAATCCGGCTGATACGTGAATGAAATCGTCGGGATAAGCGTATGACGGATAGCTGTGACACCAAGGATGTCCGGATTGACGATGCCATAGACGCGCGTGCTTGCGCTCACGCTTGCGTCGTACCACCAAATGCGATAAAATCCTTTTTGCGTCGTCGTTTGGACAACAGAGTCGCCGGGAGTTTTATATTGCAATACGCGCACAGGATACCACAATTCCGAGTAATTGAACGACGGGGTAACGCTGAATTGTCCGAACTTTGGCGTAAAGCTGATGCTTGGTGAATGTTGCGCGCCGTACATAAACGTATTGGAAACAAGATTCCCCAGCGTATCGTAGTTTACATTGTGCGCGCCGCTTATATTGCCGCTATATGCAACGCCGAATAGTTCATACCATTGCTCGTTACCTGGCGTCGTATTTGCAGAACGGAATGGGTAAAATTGCTGGAGCGTGTACGTCACCGAAGGGGTTTCATTGATGTCTTTCGTTTGGAGATTCTGCGAGCGTTCATAGTTCACGCCAAGCGAGGAAAAGTCCCACGATTTTGCAAACGACGCCTGACTGTATATGATCGCTTGAAGAAGATCGTTGATATTCGTCGATGTGGTTTGTAAATATTGCTGCGATTCAAAATTCAAATGGGCGTCCAAATGTGTGTCGGGGTCAATCGTCTGGTCGTGATTTATTGTAAGATTCCACTGCGTCGTTATCGGATCATCAGGTGCAAAGCGTGTACGGGCAAATCCCGCGGTGATATTACCTGAAAAATCATATAATAACTTATAGCGGAACGTCGCATTGTACGCCGTACTGCCTTTGGTGTAAAGATTAGTTGTCGTGGCAAGATCGGCATAATCATTTATCGCCCAAAAGTATCCCAGATTTTGCAGAAAAAAACCGCGCGACGTTTCTTCGCCGTAGCCGGGAATGATCAACCCCGATTGCCTGCCGGATTTATTTGGAAACACGCCGAAGGGAACGGCAAACAGCGGAACGTCGTCAACGTAAAAATACACCGGTTCTGCAAACACCTTGTCTTTCAAAATCACTTCCATCTCAGGCGATGCAAAATAATAATGCGGATGCGGCAAATCGCACGTCGTGTATTTTCCGTTCTGCACGAAAATGATTTCATCCGATTCGCGTTTAATCTTATCGCCGTAATAAAATCCGTTTTCAATTTTGGTATTGGCGAGCACAACCGTTCCCTGCTTTGATTTGAAATTATACGTAATGGTATTCCCGTTGTACATTTCCCCTTTGTCGTTGAAGATAGGCGTGCCTAATTCACCTTTGC
>Ga0207048_10025_pt1 | contig 47064 bp, 39 predicted proteins | sample Alteio_BWMinCont_65_FD_153301 | JGI IMG/M metagenome (GOLD analysis project Ga0207048, IMG submission 153301) | Enriched cells from forest soil in Barre Woods Harvard Forest LTER site, Petersham, Massachusetts, United States -... | ecosystem: Environmental > Terrestrial > Soil > Temperate forest >...
GACCGCACCTGGGGAACAAGGCACGCCGGCGTCTTGCGGCCTTGTCCCGTGGCCTACTTTTCCGCGGAGTTCGGGTTGCACGAATCGCTTCCAGTCTATTCCGGCGGACTCGGCGTGCTGGCCGGAGACCATATCAAGAGCGCATCCGATCTCGCGATTCCGCTGGTCGGCATCGGCTTGTTTTACGGGCAAGGATATTTTCGCCAGCGTCTGGACGGCGAAGGCTGGCAGCAGGAAGAATATCTTGAAACGGACGTCAGTCAACTTCCTTTGGAAGCTGCCATCGGCAAGAACGGGCGGCCGGTTGTGGTGCAAATCGAAACTCGCGGCAGTTCGATTCATGCCAAAGTCTGGCGCGTGAAAGTTGGACGCTGCGACCTTTTCCTCCTCGATTCGGATGTCGAAGGCAACGCTCCCGACGACCGCGAACTGACTTCCCGCCTCTATGGCGGAGACGCGCGCACTCGAATCCGGCAGGAGTTGGTGCTTGGCGTCGGAGGCTTTCGCGCCCTTAAAGCCATGGGCATCGTGCCCGGCGTTCTTCACCTGAACGAAGGGCACAGCGGATTTGCAGTGCTGGAAGCGATCCGGATGCGCATGGAAGAAGAGGGCATTGGATTCGACGCCGCTGCACCGCGCGTGTCGCGGGAGGTGGTTTTCACCACGCATACTCCTGTTCCCGCCGGTCACGATCGCTTTGATGTGGATCTCATCGAAGAGCATCTGGGACCGATGCGCGAATCGATGGGCCTTTCCCAGGAAAGCCTGATGGGGCTGGGACGCGAGGATCCAAACAACCAGCACGAGACATTTTGCATGACCGTGCTGGGCTTGAGACTTTCACGCCGCGCCAACGCGGTTTCCGCCCTGCACGGCGAAGTGTCCCGAGCGATGTGGACGGGGCTCTGTCCGGGCAAGCCGGAAGACGAAGTTCCGATCGGCCACATCACAAACGGAGTCCATGTTCCTTCATGGCTCGCGCCGCAAATGTTTCGGCTCTACGACCGCCACCTGGGCACGAACTGGCATCAGCACAGCAGCGAAGCTCGCATCTGGGAAGGCATCGAGAGCGTGGACGACGGTGAGCTCTGGGAGACGCACCTCAGCCTGAAATCGCAGCTTCTCGAATTCGTACGCCGTCGCGCCGTGGAGCAGGCGGAGCGCCGCGGAGAATCCCGAGAGGTCTTGCAGAGGCTCGGCAGGGTGCTCAGTCCGGACGCGCTGACCATCGGTTTTGCCCGCCGCTTCGCGACTTACAAGAGAGCCAACCTGATTCTGAGCGACATTGAGAGCCTCGCGTCCATGGTGAACGATCCCAAACGGCCGGTGCAGTTCGTCTTTGCCGGCAAGGCGCATCCTAACGATGAGCCCGGGAAGCGGGTTCTGCAGCAGATCGCTGAATTGATGCGCAACTCTCGGTTCGCAGATAAGTTCGTCTTTGTCGAAGATTATGACATTAACGTCGGGCGTCATTTCGTGCAGGGGGTTGATGTCTGGCTGAACAACCCGCGGCGTCCGCTCGAGGCATCGGGTACGAGTGGTCAAAAGGTGGTCTTGAACGGCGGACTGAATCTTTCCGTGCTCGATGGCTGGTGGGCCGAGGCCTACGACGGCATGAATGGATTCGCCATCGGGACGGGCAGAACGCACGCTAACATGAGCGTGCATGACACGCGCGACGGCGAGGACTTGCATCGCGCGCTCCGGGACGAAGTCATTCCGTTATACTACCAGCGCGATCGTGACGGCTTGCCGCGCGGCTGGATCAAGCGCATGAAGCGAACCATCCGCACTCTCGGCTGGCGCTTCAATGCCGATCGCATGGTGATGGATTACACCCTGAAGTGCTACGTGCCCGCGGCCGGGGGCACATCCAGTGACATGAGATCCGCCTGGTGAAGTCACAGCGGTGAGTGTGTTCGCGTGACTCAGGCTTGATTCGCGGGCGGAAGAGATTGCCAATTGCACAGCGCGATGATTCAGCAAACCTCGAGACCTTACGAACCGCGCTGCATCCTAACTGTATAACACCTCCAGTCATCCGATAAGCCCTTACCTAAGAGCACAGCTGCCATTTCGCCCGTGTGTAAGCGATTCGGAATCCCTTACGCTCAGCGTTGCGCTGGGAATCACTTCCCGGTACCGCCACCATCATTGCCAGATCGCATCCATGCTCGAACGCATAGCGCATTCGCTCGTGAAGGAGCGCTGTTTGCAGGCCGCGACGCCGCAGCTCTGGAACCGTCGCCGCGCCGCCAAACAAGGCAACGTTGTCGTGTATTGACAGCACGCCAGCGGCGCCGGGTTTACCGTCAACCTCAGCCATGAAGCATGGACTCTCCTCGCGTGCTGAGATGATCGTGCCGAGCTGTAAAACAACTTCCCGAAGTTCCGGGTGTTCATGAGCCCAACCCCTGGCGCTAATGTCAGTCCAGAGTTGCGCCTCTTCTGGACCCGTGACGCGCACACGAACATCAGCCTCTGGTTCAGTCGCGGGCTGCTCAACCTGCCGATAAAGTACGTTGCTGAGCTCGATTGGCCTGTAGTTTCGCTTACAAAGCAAATCCAGCGCAGTCACCCCCGCGAAAGGACTCACTTCGTGATGGACAAGCGCCCCACGGTCAAGAAAGAAGCGTTCAATCGCGTCCAGCGAAGCGGAAGTCAACTCCTCGAATAGGCCGAGTCCGAAACTCTGAGTGATGGGAGAGTCGACGCCATTGAAAACCGCGTATGCCCCGGCACATTCAATCCACGCGGCACCGCTCTTGGGAAATAGACGATGTTGTGCCTCGGCGTACTGAACACATGCGTGTCCTTCCGCGCGTTCTAAGCGTTTTGAGAGTGCGAGATCGGAAAATGGCATTGGGTTAGTTTAGAAGCAGATCAAGACAAAGTCTCTCAGGGAAGAGACACAAAGGTCTCGTGGCGTCACGGACAGATGTGACGAGCAAAAGGCGAGGCTACTGCTCGAGTTCCTGGCGCAGCCTCTTGGAAAGCTTTTCCATCTTTTTCAGTCTTGCGTCCAAGTCTTTGGCGAGGAGGCCTTTCCCGAGCTGCTGCAGATCTGATTGCACGGATGCGCTCAATCCCGACAGCTCTTCCGCGTCGCGCTGGATTGCCTGGAGCCGGAGCGCCTTCGCGTCAAGTTCAGCCGGAGTCGGTTCGCTCGCAATCTGGCTTATCCTTTGTTCGCGCGAATCTATTCTCTGGTTGATTCGCTGAGAAAGGCACGGCTGTTGGCTGAAGGCAGGGACTGCGACAAGAACCACAAGCAGGGAAACGAGGCGGGCGGACATACACACCTACTTCGCGCACTAAACTACAAAGCGGAATTCTACACCTGTTTCTCCGGCAGTACGAGAAAGATTGATCCTGCCCAGACCTTATTGCAAATTCAGCTGTCGCAGCTTCACGGCGCAGTGGGTGCCTCCGCACGTTCCCACGGTGGAGGTGGTCAGGGTAGTGAAATACATGCTGGAAGCCTGATTTTGAGTGCTGACGTTGTCGACGATGATGCCGCTGATTCCCCCCGGGTAGTTGGTGCTATTGAGGCCGGCAGTAATGCTCCCGGAGCTGATGTCGTTGGTGATCACGTATCCGTCCGCACCCGCACCAACCAGCCCGCTCATCAGGAGATCGTGGTCGTTCGGGTTGCCCCCGAGGGCCAAATTGGGATTGTAGAGTTCGGTATAGGGAGCACAAGGGAGATTCGCGACGTTGAAACGTTGCAAGTGTCCCGTGGGAGTGGAGTTCATCGCGGGATAAGAAGTGAAGCCAATCCAATAGTGTGTAGGCGTCGTATCGGTGGGGCCGGTTCCACACACGAACAATTCACCCGAAGTAGGAGTGATGCCCCAATATCCGTTGTCAAAGGCACCGGTATGGAGATTGACGCCTCCGAGGCCGATCGGGACGCTTACCGATGCGGTAAGATTCATCTTCAGTTGAGCCAGCACTGCGCTCGCCCCCGCAGTACCGTCGTTGCCAGATATCGCAAAGATTCTCTGGCTCCCGCCGGAGGCATCCATAATGATCGAGTCGGGAATACCGTAGGCAGTTCCGGTAGCCGTGCAGTCTGCGCCGGTGCCCGTGCGCCCAGGGGGATGAGCGGTGGTGCACCCTCCGCCACCGATCATCACTGGCCCAGCATTGAGAGTGGCCGTCGCGCCACTGGCATTGATCACCCAAACCTCGCCCAGTTGATCACCGACGAATAAGCGCCCGCTAGGAAAGTCATAAACCGGGCCGTTCGGCGTGGCCGACGCGCCCCCTGTGCCCGCGACGGGAAGAGTGTAAGTCCAGTCCACCGTGGGCTGCGTGTTGAGCGCACAAGTGAAGACGCAACTGATCCGATATATCTTGCCGTCATCGCTGCCCACGAAAGCTTTGTCTGTCTGGTAATCCACCCATGCGGATGCCAGCGTGTCCGTTGCGGTCGTGGAGTAAGTCACCGATTTTAAGCAAGAAGAAGTGGCCGTGCAGGCGCCATTGAGTGTGGGGGCAGCAGCTGAAGTCGCGGAGCTCCCTTGTCCAGCCTTCCAGGTGAGCACATGGAAAATGGAAGATGCAGCGGCGCTCTCCACATAGGCAATTTTTGTGCCGTCGAGCGAAATCGAGGAGGAGGTCAACACCGAACCTGCAGCCGTGCTTCCGTTGTAAGCCCAGTTGACTGTGGGATTGGCGCCACAAAGTCCTCCGGTTCCCGCGTACAGGTTATTGACCCCGACTACATTCGCCTGGCCGTTGGTGACGCCAGCGACGTTCAGGCCGAACACCACAAAATCATTGGCGCAGCTCGGTGCACCGTTGATGTCGAATCCGAACTTGGCGGGAAACATGGCTTGTGCCACACTACCCGTGCCCAAGCTGAGGCTCCAGTCGGTCCTCAGATTCTTCTTTTTCATGTTTCGTACGTTGGTGCCGTCAATGATTATCGGGTGTCTTGGTGGAATCGCCGCGACATGATTCTCCGGGTCGAGCAGGGCAGCGGAGGATAGCGTGCCCTCATGAACACTTAGCAGATTGCGTTCGACCAGGTGGAAAAGAATTCGTGGCTCAGATCTCGCGGCCTCCAAGTTGGCAGCCGAGGCTCCACCACTAACCACAACGTGGCCGTAACTCCAGTCCGTAACCCGCCCAACATGCGGTGAATTGAGTTGCTCCTTGGTCTGCGCCGCCAGGGGAAAGGCCGCAAGAAGAAGCCAAGAAACTGCACGAAAACGACGCAATCGATTCATCAATCCTCCAGCGGAAAGAAAAAGAGCGCGAACGTGACGTGTGATCCAGGATTAAAGGAAGTGAAGTGATTATTGACCGTCCGTCGTTATCGTGTGAGGTGAGCACCATGGCCCTGATTCCTGGCTCTTGCAGGCGGAAATCAGCCGGATCTGTGGCCAGCTTAGCAGATAGCGGAGAGCCGGCGCATGGCTGTTCGGAAGGGAACCAAAGCAGTCATTCCGGCGAATTTCAAGGTTTGCAGCGCGCTCGCGAAATCGCCGCACGGTTTTTCGTACCACCAATTCGCGCTCTTCAGGCTATAATGTGGCGGTTTCGCCGACTTGATCCTATCCGCGTCGGAGGCTTATGCGCCTGTCTCTTGAAACCCGCGAAGTCGGACGTGTCACCATCGTGCGCTGCAACGGGAGGATCGTTGCGGGTAGCGAGAGCGAGTCTCTGCGCTCCCACGTCACCTGGCTATTGCGCGATCGCCGTGCCATAGTCCTGCACTTGGGCGAGGTCGGTTTCATTGACAGCAGCGGCCTCGGGACTATTGTTCGCAGCCTCACCAGCACCCGCCAAGTCCACGGCGACCTGAAGCTCTGCAATGTGCCGGAACACGTACGCAAGGTTCTGGAACTGTCGCAGCTGACGAAGTTATTCGACGCGCACGAGTCGGAGGAGAACGCAGTCGCCGCGTTTTACCACCGAGGAGCCAAGGCCGAGACCCCTGTTTCCACCGGCCGAAGTGTTCTTTGCCTGGATGGCAATGCCGACGTTCTCGCCTGCTTACGCGAGCTGCTGCACCGCACCGGGCACCACGTCCATACCTGCAGCCGCCTGGGCGACGCTCTGATCCTGATGCGGGTCTCGCATTTCGATCTGGTGCTGATCGGCCCGGAACTGACCTCATTCGCGGCCACGCATCCCGGCTTCCAGGCTGCGTGTGCCAAAGTCCCGATGATCGAACTGGGCAGCGACTTCTCCAGCCGCGATGCGGGGGAAGCCTGTGCTGGACTACTGGAGAAGATCCAAGCGCGACTCAACCCAACGATTGCGTGATGCCTGCCAGGACTCAACCTGTTAGGTAGGCCGCTCCACAACAATGCGTCTTCTCCAGCCAAGATCGGCACGCCACTTGAGGTTGCGGCGCCGACACCGCAGGCTTCGACTTCCGTGCCTCGCCCAGGAAGAGAATATTTGATCAGGCGGCGAGCTTGTTACTGCCCTCCACTCGGCCTGCCAGCTTTCGCACCGCCATCCCCAGCATTAATCGCGACATTCCTGTCATGAGCAGGTTCACGCCTAACAGCGTGCCGATCGCCCAGACCGAACTTGACGGCCAGTGCATCCAGATCAGTCCGCCCAGCAGCAGCGTAATCAACCCGTTTACCAGCAGCCAACCCGAGCCACTTTCGCCGCGAGTCTGGAAATAGGCGATGAATTCCAGGACCGCCTCCGCTACGATAATTCCCGCCAGGAACAGAGTCAGCGTCCCTAGTCCCAACAGCGGATGCATCAGAAAGTAAGATCCGCCGATGACGTAGATAATTCCGAGAATCACCTGCCAGATCACGCGCCCTGCTCCACCGCCGCTGAACGCCGCGACCAGGTGCGCCCCACCAGCAAAAATCAGGAGCCACCCTACCAGGATGGTCGCTGCCAAGCCCGCAATCCCAGGCTCCAAAATGGCCATGATCCCAAGGATGATGAACACAACGGCCATCGCCGTAAACCAGCCCGCGCCCTTCTTCATGATCGTGTCACGTCCACGCAACCCTTCGGTCGGATTCACTGTCGCCATCACACACCTCCAGGAATCGATAATCGAAATCGGCCTCTTGCGAGGTTGGCCTTGGCTCATTGGCACAAGCCTTAGCCGGAAACGTGATTATTCTAACCCCAGCCCGTCGGAACCACCATCCGATTTGTGTGGCGCCACTTCAAGCCGACAACTGCATGTCTGGTTCATGTTGTGCAGCAAGCGACGAGGCCGAGGAAATTTCAGATAATCTCAAGGATGCGAAATCTACGGGCAGACCACGGAAAGCTGGGTGCGGATCGCGGAACTGGCCAAGCCGTTGGCCTCCGCGTTGTGCTCGCGAGGAACGTGGGAGATGGAGAAATCGAAGGAACGGGCGAGCTTGCGGCAGATCCAGTTCAAAGAATACAAGCGAGGGCTGCGGCAGTTGTAATCGCCGGTCATTTGCTTGACCACCACTTCAGAGTCGGAGTAAACGTGAAGCGCCTGGGCCTTCAGGGCTAACGCATGCTGTAGGGCCTCGAGCAGGGCGACATACTCTGCCACATTGTTATCCTGGTGGCCAATCCATTTGGCGATTCTGATCGTGCCGCCCTCGACGCCGTCGATAACTACGCCAATACCGGACGGCCCGGGATTTCCCAAAGAGCCGCCGTCAACATAGGCTACGAGATGCGACATCCGACCACCCTGACCATCCAAAATATAACATGCGTGAGAACTTCCGCGTCGTCAAGGTGCTTGGCTGGTTCCCGCAGCAAAATTCGCAGTGTGCAAGGATCTGTGGAAAAAGAGGAAGATTTAAATTTCAGATCAGCAACCTGCCCCAACTCAATCGATTGCAATTTCTCAGGAACCTCCCGAAGAAGGAGGACTTTGCACCAAAAAGGGGCATTGACAAGAACGGACGATAGCATTTACGTTGGCGCCGTCGACGATCGAAAGGATTGGTTCAAATAAAATTAGCCAGTCCGAAGTAGATTGGGTGATCAGCCAGGCCGGGTAACCGGCAGAGCAACCAGACCTGAAAAAACCGACTGGATCTGCGAGGAACAGTTGGGGTTTGGAACTGCGAAAGCAGTGATCGCATCAGGGGCTGTGACGGTACGTGCCTCCACGCTGTTGACTCCCTCGCAGGAGTCGGCGGCTAGAGCATAACCAATGTCACGGCCCTTTAAATTTCTCTGGTTCGTTTACTGCTGTCCCGCTTTTCCTGGTTACTCCTGATCCCCGACATCGTAAAAGACTGACACTCTCGCTTCACCTCACTGGTTAATCTGCCAGTTCATGACCCGACGATTTCCGATTATTGTATGGGCAGTAGCGCCGCTTGACCCTGGCGCTGAGGAAGATGAGCCTGGCCGCGCAACGCGTCTTAGCGGCGACACTTCTATTCGCCGCCACCAGTCACGCAGGCACGACGCTGGCGCAAACAACGCTATCTGTAACCACGGAACAATCGCCGTCGGCGTACCGTTTGTCCGGAAATCAGACCCCATCTTTTTTCCCACAGGGGCCCGAGTTTTCGCTGATGCCCCAACCGTTGTTTGATTTCAGGGATTCCGACATCAAGTTCAAGCTGGAGACCCTGATGAATATCCTTCGCGACAGCAAGCATGAGAGCTGGGTGTTGGCGGCTTACCCGGACCCGAGAACCGGCCGACCGCTTATCGGAGCGGGATTCAATCTCGATGTTCAGGCAACTCAGCACATTCAGACAAACCCTCTCAATCCTCATCTGTTTGTCGAGCCCTCTACAGCTGAGCTGTGGCAGGACGCCGGACTCGATTTGGCGCGCCTGCAGAGCATACTCGACCAGTTCGATCGCGATATGCGGGCCTGGAAGAAGAAAAAGTTTCGCAAAAAGATCAGGACACATCAACTGACTCCGGAAATAACCGAGCAAGAAGCCACGAATTTGCTGCGCATCTCTACTCTGGAGGCCATTCACAATGCAAGAGCCTATTGCGACGATTTCGATCATCTGACAGCATCGCAGCAGATGGCATTGAGCCAACTCGTTTATCAAATGGGTGTGAACCTTGAGGAATTTGTGGAGTTTCTCAGTGCCATAAATGACCACTCAAGCTACCGGGACTTGGCGCAAGTCGAGGGCGGCACTCAGGAGGGCAGTATTCAAGAAGGCAGTACTCAAGAAGAAGACGAGCACTGGAAAACCGTGCAAAGCACACTCATCCAAAGTGACTGGGCGCGGCGCTATACCGCTCGTGCGGTAACCGTGATCGCGATGTTTGACCCTCACTATGACAAGGAGCCCAAGCAAGCGGAAGGCGAAGTGCGCACACAAATACATCCCCTCGTTGCGCATCATCGCAAAAAACCGACCGCAGAGGCCGTGCGGGTAAGCAATAGCCGCCACGCCAATCAATCGCAAAATTAAATACAAGAGGCGAATCTGGCCAGTTACCGCGGCCTTCGCGCTGGAGGCGAAGGCCGCGGCCATGGGAAACTTACGCTGCCACCTGCTCGCTGCGCTTAAAGAATGCGAGCAAGTCCTCGTTGACCTTGTCCTTTAACGTCGTGCACATGCCATGCGGTGCGCCCGGATAGACCTTCAGCGTCGCTCCCTTCACAAGCTTGGAAGAAAGAAGCGCCGCGGCCCCGATGGGCACGATCTGATCGTCGTCGCCGTGAAGGATGAGTGTCGGCACATCGAACTTCTTGAGATCCTCGGTGAAGTCCGTCTCGGAAAACACCTTGATGCAGTCGTAGGCCGCATTGTGCCCGCAGAGCATCCCCTGCAGCCAAAACGAGTCCCGCACCCCCTGCGAAACTTTGGCCCCGGGCCGGTTGTAACCGTAGAAAGGCGCGCTAAGATCCCTGAAGAACTGCGCGCGGTCGGTGAGGACAGCTGCGCGCAGTTGGTCGAAAGCTTCAATTGGCAATCCGGCGGGATTGGCCGCCGTCTTAACCATCAGTGGCGGGACCGCTGAGATGAGCACCGCCTTGGCCACGCGTTTCGTGCCGTGGCGACCGATATAGCGTGCGACTTCGCCGCCGCCCGTCGAGTGACCAACGTGAATCGCATTCTTCAAGTCGAGCTTTTCGACCAGCGTCGCCAGGTCGTCGGAATAAGTATCCATTTCGTTGCCAGTCCACGGCTGGCTTGATCGGCCGTGGCCGCGACGGTCATGGGCGATACAGCGATATCCTCGGTGAGCCAGGAAGAACATCTGATCTTCAAACGCATCCGCGCTCAGTGGCCAGCCATGGCTGAAGACCACGGGTTGTCCTGAACCCCAGTCCTTGTAGTAAATCTGCGTACCGTCTTTCACTGTAATCGCACTCATAGAAGTTTCTCCTCAATTGTGATTTTGTTGCCGACGGCACGTGCTAAGCTCGCGCCGGTTGGAGGTGGAACCGCTTCGCCGCGAGAATCATAAGTCCGACGAATATCAACAGAACCAGAAGCTGTGCAACCAGGAACGGCGGCTCGGACTGCGACGGAGCCAATGCCTTGGTTGTTGGCGTTGTCAAGCGACTGCGCCGTAATGAGATACCGGCGCCTCAAGTTCCGGAAACCTGGCGTGCGGGTTTGAACTTTGGCGCAAAGCTCGCGTTCGCGCCTGCACGACCTTCTTCATGCTGCAGCCCAGCAAAAGAGAGCAGTCCCAAATGGAATAGCGCTCTAGAATCGACATTACAAAAACGAAACGTTCCAGCGGGGCAAGTTCGGTCGCGGCATCGATTTCTCTGTCTCCAGGCGCTTGCTCTTGCCCTCTATTCCAGAGGTCACGGTTGCCGCCACTTCGGGTCAGAGCGGGAGACACGATGCTGATCGCGTTTCTGATCAGGCTGCGCTTGACCCAGGATTCGGCCCATTCCTTAAACACGGATTGTTCTTCCAGCGCTTCGCCAACCGCCGCTGCAAAACACTTCTCGGCGTCCTCGTGATTTGCCGTCAACAAAAATGCGAGAAGATATAAAGGCTTCATCTCTCTCTCAAATAGCTCGCAGAAGTCATTGCGCTTGGCATAGTCAGCTCGGAAAGATGCAGTTTCCACTTTTTCAGGACGAAACATGAGTCACCTTGGTTGATAGATTGTTTGCCGTCATCGATGTAATTTCTTTCGACTTCTACATCAATTCGTCGCCAAGGGGCTTCCGTTGTGGGGCCTCGCCGGGTCGACCCCGGCTGCATCGTTCGCATCGGCCCTCGACCGTCCATCGAGCAACAACTCAATGAAGAGCCTTACACACGCGCTGACTGCGGTTACCGGAACCTTAACATTTTCCACGGTGCCCCTACGTTGGCTTTCCCACTCGGCTGGCTCATCTCGAGCATTCTGCGGGATCGCAGAAAAGGACACATCCCGCAATGCAGTGTTTTTTTGATACCACCGAAGGCGGGGGATCGAATACCACGTTTGGGGTAGCAGAAAAGTTGGCCGGACTACGAAAACAGTTCGACGGAGACTTAACATAGGTGCCCAGTTCAGGAGTTCGATGAAAGCGAGGTGTCCGGAATGACGATCTCGCGGCGTCCATACAGGCGGCCATCGAGTGAAAATGCTCCTGGACCAAGGCAGACAAGGGCAGCTGCAATGACGGTCGCGAGAGCAGCGGTCGACCGGGCTTCAAACAAATTCAGGTTAGGAGGCGCGAACCACGAGAACAGACTCCCCAGACTAATCAGTCCGGCTAACGCCCCGACGAATGGGGTCAAATAGCCGATCATTAATAGAATGCCACCCGCTAACGCCAGCAAGGCCACCCCTAAGGTCACGAGCCCCAGCTCACGCCAAACGAGAAAGTAGGCAGCACCCTGGAGAACAAGTGCACTTCCAATGGCTACTCGCAACAGTAGTAGGCCTGCGCCGGGCCACCCATCCGGAAACGCAGAAAATATTCTGAGCAGTGGCGGACTCCTTCATAACTGTGTCCAGAATAGAAGCCTTGCCCATAAAATGAATCCCTATTGCTCGGAATCTTTTCGTACTACTTTCGAGGTAGGTCTGGATGGACGGGGATTTGGCTTAGAGCTGAATAATTCCCCGGCGCACTCCGATGGCGACCGCCTGCGTGCGATCACTGGCGCCGAGCTTTTCCATGATGTGTTTGATATGCACCTTCACAGTCTCCTCGGTGATGAAGAGTTTGTCCGCGATATCCCGGTTACGATTTCCGCCGGCAATCTGGGAGAGCACTTCAACTTCGCGAGTGGTGAGTGCTTCGTCACTATAATGTTCAGCCAGATGGGATGCGATCTCCGGTGGAACACGCTTCTTGCCGCCGTGGACCTGACGGATGGTATCGATCATATCCTTCGGAGGCATGCTCTTGAGCATGTAGGCGCGAGCTCCAGCTTCGAGAGCACGCTGAATTTCAACATCGCCCTCAAACGTCGTCAGAATGATGATTCTGGCTTCGGGGAACTCCGTTCTGATCGCGATCATCGCGTCAATTCCGCTCATGCCTGGAAGTCGTAGGTCCATGAGGGTCACGTCGGGCCTGTGTCTGCGAAACTGCTCAATCGCCTCGTGGGCGTTGCAGGCTTCGGCCACCATCTGCATGTCCGGCTGATTATTAATGACAGCGCTGATTCCCTCGCGCAGTAATGGATGATCGTCGACACAGAAGACGCGAATGCGTCCATGTTCGCTCATTGCTTTAGTCCGTTTCTTGGCTCCTGGACGTTGTGCTCTACTTTTCGGCGACGCAATGGCGGGAGCCATCGCAGCCCGCGACCAGAGGAGTGATCCTGGAAGGCAACATGGCCGGGGACTGACAATTCAACTTCCGTTCCGCCCGCTGGACGGCTCCAGACTTTAACCGTCGCACCAATTCTACCTGCTCGCTCGCGCATGCCCGACAAGCCCCAGTGTCCGTCCCGCCCGGACCGCAATACTTGCGGGTCGATCCCGCAGCCGTTGTCACGGACAAGAACGCGCAACTGGTTGTCCGCATATTCTATCTCGGCTTCAATGCCGCTCGCCTGCGAGTGGCGGAACGCATTGGACAATGCTTCGTGGCCTATCCGGTAGACGTCATCGCGAATGACTGGATGCAATGGCCGGACCCGGCCGTCGACGATCACGCGAAAATCGATCGGCCGCTGCATAGAAAGTTCCTGCGGAATCCGGGAGAACGCCTGTTCAAGATCGTCCGGGCCCCTGCCGGACGAACGCAGGCCGCGAAGCGTATTCCGACCATCGTCAATCACCTGTCCCATGACTTCGAGTACGCGGTTTACGATGGGCTTCGCGGGCGAATCTGAGGCTAACTGGTCATCTGCCACGTGAAGCTGCATGGACGCGCTGAGGACGCCCTGCAGCAGGGTATCGTGCAAATCCTGAGCGATGCGCGTTCGTTCTCCCACTCGCTCCTCCAGGCGCATGTTGTATTGCTGAGCCAGGCGGTGCAGCCTCGAGCGATAAAAGGCGAGGATTGCAAATCCGCCGACGAGCAGAACCGAAAAACGGAACCACCACGTCTGCCACCACAGCGGTGTGACTTCGAAGGGGAAGGCGGCTTCCGAGCCATTCCACAGCCCGTCGCTGTTGGATGCTATCACGCGGAAGTCGTATCGTCCGGGACTGAGGTTGGTATAGACGGCCGTGCGTGCCGTGACCGGCTCGCTCCAGTCGCGATCGAAGCCATCCAGCCGATATCGGTATCTGACGCGTTCGGAATCAGAAAGACTCAACCCTGTGTAGTTGAATGTTATCCTCTGACGAGCAGCTGAAATGCGGATAGGGCCTCGTGAGCCAATGGGACTGCCATCCGCCGAGACTGCCTCGACGTAAACCAGCGCCGGCGCCGAACTGCCCGTGATTCGACTTGGGTCGACAACGGAGATTCCGCGATTCATCGAAAACCAGATTCGCCCAAACGAGTCGGCAAAAACGGATTGATATCGTTTTACGCCTTCCCTCCCGTGCAGGCCGTCAGCTAGTCCGTACTCGCGCACGTCGGCGTCAGTGAATTCGCTACCTAGCAGTCTGTTCCGATTTACCCGCAGGACGTGATTGGAGGTTGCAATCCAAAGCCAGGCACTTCTGTCTTCCGCAATGCCGAATATCGGCTCGTGTAGCGGCTCAGGCGCATCGCGTGGGAGCTGAATACGATCGGAAGAAAGGAAGGCGAGTCCGGACGCGCTACCAATCCAAAGTACTCCCTCGGAATCTGTCAGCAGGCAGTTCAGATCCGCTGAAGACAAACCGTCGCGGACGGTGAAGGTGCGCCACTGGCCCTTCGAGCGTGCGTTGAGACCGTTCGGCGTGGCAAACCACATCGTCCCGTCAGGACTCTCTGCAATCGAAGTTACCGTGTTCGAGGAGATACCGTTCGCGGTCGTGTAAGTTGTGAAGCGGCCGTTCCGGAACTCACTCAGTCCACCACTCAGGGTTCCGGCCCACAGCGTTCCATCACGACTTTGATGAACCGCGTAGATGCTATTCTCAGCAAGTCCGTCGGTCTGCGTATACGTCTTCGCCATAACCGAGCCGCTTCTATCACCGAGAAGCGTAAGTCCGCCCTGTTGTCTGCCGATCCACAATTCGTCTCCATGACCCGAGATGGAATAGACCACGTCGTGGGCCAGCCCTGCGTCGGTCACGCTTCCAGTTTGTCCACCCTTTAGCCAATGCAGCCCCCCATCCAAGGGAGCAAACCATGTGCGCCCTTCGGGGTCGACGTAAACCGGTCCATTCCTTTCCGACGGGAGACCGTCGGCTACTGTGTAGGTAACGAATGCGCTGTCACGCAGACGCTCAATGCCGAGCGCACTATCCGTCCAGACATTTCCCTCCCGATCTTCAAACAGTGCCGCCACTGCTCGGCCGTTCCCCTCATCGCGCCCCTCCATTGAGACGCCGTGGGCGTTGAACCGTAAGATCCCCGTAGCGGTTCCGAGCCAGATGTTCGAATCACGATCTCGAATCATAGCGAGAACTTGGGTATTGTTGACAGACGAAGGTAAACCAGCCCGGGTGAGCTCCGTTCCATTCCAACGCACGATCCCATGGTCGGTTCCTACCCACAGTCCGCCATTATCGAGGGCAAGAAGACAATTAATCTTCCGTTCGGGCAATCCTTTTACAGCCGCGGAAATCCGCCCTCCATCCAGGTAGAAGAGGCCTTTATCGCGCGTGCCCAGCCAGACCTTGCCGTCAGTGGTTTCCGCCATCGAGATTACGGCGGAGTAGGGCGCGGCAAAGCGGTGCGTCGCTACGCCGGTGGCCCAACTGAGACGGCTGGAAAGATTGTCATCGGTTTTCGGCGTGGCAGCCGTCGCAGACTTTTTCGGTTCACTCCGGTCAGTAAGAGATTGAAACTTTCCACCACGATAAGTGAGAGTGCCGAGCGCCAGCGATGACAGGAGAACACCACCGTCTCGTCGTTTGAGGACGGAGGTGATTCCAAACTCTGCTTCCTCGCGGCCGGGCTCAAATGTTCCATCGTGGTAACGCAGGATTCTGGTGGTCTGCAAAAGGATCCAAAGATTTCCGTCAGAGTCCGCCAACAATCCCTGAACCGGACCGATTGGGAGTGAGCTGGGAATCGCTTGCGGGAAAAGACGGAAGTTCAATCCGTCAAAACGAATCAGACCCTTCTCGGTTCCGATCCACAGATAACCGTCTTTGGTTTGGGCGATGGCAGTTACGGATCCGCCAGTGAATCCTTTCTCGCTTCCCCAGTATTCCCGCATATATTGCGAGATTAATCGATTGGGGTCCAGCGCACGGGCCGGATAAGCGAAGCACACCAAGGCAACTCCAATTATGATGCCCTTTATGTGGCAGTGCCGTTTAATACCCATCACGGAAGATATTCGAATTTCTCGACTACAACCTCGCTGTCATTTTGCATGGGACTCTTGTCGCTGGCGATAACGTAGAACAGGAACTGTAGCTTCTCCTGGCCCGGCGAAGGTACCCCGGAAGTGAAGACGTGTTCGGAAACCACCGAGCTTCCAGCTTGTATAGAAGATCCACGGACAGTTTTGAAGCTCGCGCGCCCAGACTCCCAGTGCATCGAATGGGTGAGCGTGCCTGAAGGTGCCGTGAACGGAGCTACATTGCCCGGAACGTAGAAAGGCTGAACCGCGTACTGGGCATTGTTCTTACTGGCCGCGTCGCCCCATCGGCTCATCTCAACGTCCAATTCGCGGTAATGTTGGTCTCCTCCCCAATCGTCGAATGTATTCATACTCATAACCACAGCGGGCTCCAAACGAGAAATGTCCCGCACAACCACGATGTAAGTTCCGTATCCAAGACTGCGTGTGATCTCCACTTCCGCGCACGACCACCGGCCCGCCTTTTTCTTGATGCGAAGATGTAGAGCTCCGCCCGTGTCTGTCCAGGCGTTGTCTCCGTCGTACGGATTGTTCAGTCCTCCGCGATCACCCGCGATGGTGCGAACCTGCCAATCGTATCCGCTGAAATGAAGCGGCACCGTGGGCGCCAGCACTACGGAGCCGGTGCCTTTGACGATGTTCACGGCGGTGATAGAACCGCCCTGGGTTGGGGCCACGTCCATCGTAGGCGGCGGACTATACCCTGGCTCGACTAACAGTGCGGCATACTCAAACCCCAGATGGGTTGGAGTGCTCCAGGTTGAATCCGGTTGAATCGGAATGAGAGGTTTGTCAGGCCAAGGCTGAACCCACCATGGTCCGCTCCTGGCATACACAACAATCTGCTGGCCGGCGCGCGCACCCGCAACGGTCCCTGCGATGCTATCCACTTTTTCACGGCCACCTTGTGCCGCGGGTGGAATCTTGGTGAATCCGATAGTGGGTGCGGTGCTGCTTTGCCGCGCATGGCAGCCGCTCAACACCATGCAAAAGATCAGCGGGAGAACTTGTTCCCAACTCAGGCTGATAGATTTCCCCAACCTCATAGAGCACCATAATTAGGCGGAAGAGTCGCGGTTCCTCACCTTTTTGGTCTCTTATGTTAGCACCAGCTTTTTGTCGAGGCCACATTCGTGGACGTTCGCAGGGGAGCGCGACCGGATAGTAATGTGTCGAAATGGGGAGAAGGTAGTTGGCTGCGGCGGTGACCGTCCTGAATCACTTTTGAAGCGTGTTCAGTTTCTCGATCGTCCGTTTCAATTCTTCAAGCTTCTGTCCAGCCTCGCCGAGTTTACCTTCCGCCGTGAGGCGCTGGTAGTCGGCAAGGTCTTTGGCCGCTTGCGCAATCAGCGCGTTGAGGTCTGTTGCCGGCTGGGGCGACGCGGCAGGTGGCGGTGTGTGCCGCACCGCCTCCGCGGGGGCTGCCGCGGCACTTAGCGATGAGGCCGCGCCACCAAAAAGGGCCGCCATCGCCGATTCGAAAGTCGGTCCGTACGCCAGCCGATCTTGCACCGCGAGCACGACCAGACGCAACTCCGGCATCGGACTTCGCTCCGCCTGCAGATAAATCGGCTCTGCATACAACAACGCTTTCCCGGTTGGAATCACAAGCAGAGCCCCGCGGCGCACATGCGAACCTTGCTGATTCCATAACGTCAACTGCCCGGAAAGCTGCGCGTTCTGGTCGATTCTTGCCTCGATCTGCAGCGGTCCGTCGACCAGCTTCGTCTTCGGAAAGTTGTAAACCACCGACGTGCCGTAGTGTGCGCCGTCGCTCCGCCCGGCAATCCAGCCAATCAGATTATTACGGTTGGCCGGAGTGAATGGCAGAATCTCTACGAACTCCATGCCGCTTTCGTCCGGCAACTTCATCAACACGAAATTCGGTTCCATAGTCTGCGTTCTTTGCTCACCCGCGTCACTCATGCCGACTTCAGTGGCGACCGTCCACAGATCCTCGCGGTTGTAGAACGCTTCCGTGTCCGTCATGTGGTACAGACCGTAAACTTCCGCCTGCAGTTTGAGCAACAATTCGGGGTAGCGCACATGCTTGCGCAGCCCGGGCGGCATCGTGGACGCATCTTTGAACAGACTCGGAAAGATGCGGCGGTACGCCAAGATGATCGGATCTTCCGGGTCAAACACGTAAAACGTGGTCGTGCCGTCGTACGCGTCGATGACCACCTTGACGCTGTTCCGCATGTAGTTAATGGAGTTGCCACCGAGAGGGAAATGGCTCGAGTAGGGATAGCTGTCTGAACTCGTGAACCCATCCATCATCCACGACAGCCGGCCATCGTCGTCGAGCACAATGTACGGGTCGGGATCGAAGGTGAGGAACGGAGCCAATGTAGCCACGCGATCGCGCACGTTTCGCCGCATCAGCAGCCGGCTGTCCGGGGTCACGTCATCGCTGAACGGCAGCTTCGCAAGGTCGCCGCGGTCAAGCGCAATAATAATGCGGCGCAGGAAACCGCCGAGGAGGATGCCGCCATTCCCCTCGTAGGAATTCAGATTGTTGGTCTGGCCTTGCGGGTAGTTGAATTCCTTCTGCCGCGTTTTTACGTACACATCGGTATTGGTTAACTCCCCAAAATAGACCTCTGGCCGCGTCACATTTAGACTGCGCACTGTACTTTGGACCGGCATGTTACTCAGAATAAGAGTGGGCAACCCTTCCGGCGTGAACCCATTAACGGGATTCATCGTGATGCCGTAGCCGTGAGTGTAGATCAATTTTTCGTTGATCCAGTTGCGGCTGCTCTCTGGAAGCTTTTCGACGTTCAACTCGCGCGTCGCCAGCATCACCTCGCGAGTCGTGCCTTCGATTTCGTAGCGATCAATGTCGATATCGGGAAAATCATAATAGGTGCGGATTTCCTGGATCTGACGCAGCGTATCCTGCAGCGCATGCCAGTCCCACAGCCGGATGTTTTGAAGCGTAGCCTGATTGTTCGCCGGGTCTGCCGCCTCGACGGTCGTTTCCGCGGGAAATTCGCGCTGCAAAACCCGGTCCAGCCCATAGGCCTGCCGCGTCAGTTCGATGTTGTGGGCGATGTACGGTTGCTCACGAACCAGTTCGTTTGGTTTGACGATAAAGCTGCTTACGTACCACCCGACGATCTGCACACCGAAATAACAAACAGCCGCGGGAACGATTGCAGCCACCAACCAGCGCCCGCGTTGCATCAAAAAGGCATTGACGGCTGCGATTACCGCACCGAGAACCAGCGCAACACACACCACAAGCATCCCTGTCAGCGTGACGTGGGCGTCCGTGTAGCTGACACCTCCGAAGATCGTGTGATCTTCGAATAAGCGCTCGAAGCGGCCGAGATACGCCAGCATCGCGAGGATCAGCAACAGGAACGAAAATGTGACGGAGAACCCGCGCCAAGGCAATGTGACGAAGCTGCGGCGGCGGGCAAGGACACTCGCTCCACCCGAGATGAACACGAACAAAACCGCCAATGCACAAGTAATCACAGCTAGCGTGAGCAGCCAGCCAGCGATCAACTGCCATGCAGGCAACGTGAAGAGAAAGAAGTTCAGCGGCTTGCCAAAAATCGGATCCACCGCGCCGGTGGAATGGGGCGCGTACCAAAAGAGCGCGAGCGTCGGCCACTCAACCAACATGCCGGCGCCGGTTACAGCGGCAATGACGAGCGAAACGCCGAGCGCGATGAGGCGCAGGACGGGCTCAACTGGCAGTCTCACCGGTTGTTGGCCGATGAAAATCGTGTGGCCGCTCGGCAAATCGGGAAGATGCGCCCGCTTTAGGGCCAGGAACGATCCGTACACAATAAGAAATGTGGCCGCGGCAAAAGCCGCGAACACTCCCCACTGCAGGCTCAGTGTTTTCCAGAACACGCCGCCGTAGCCGAGCGACTCGAACCAGAGCACGTCCACGTAATACGACAGCGTCGTCCGAGCGGCGAAGAGGATGCCGGCAAGGACAGCGAGAATAAGAAGGAAGCGGCGGCGATGTCGCGGGGGTTGCGTCCGCGGCCAGTCAATCGATTCGGGCATCGTCCCACTTTGAGTTCCGCACAGACAGCTTTCGCATCACCAGGATTATACTTCGCGCGTCACGCTTTCCGCGGTTTTTGCGCTACGTAGACGTATCGCCGCAGCCGCCCTTCACTGGTCACGGCGTGCACCGTGGAAAGGAATTGTTGTAAGCCTTCAAAATTTGCTTTGCCTTCGATTGCTATCAAATTCTCCGTTCTTCTCTCACGTGCATCCAGCCAGCGCTTCGCAATCGAGGCTGCATTTTCGGTTGTGTCGGTAACGCTCACCAGGTGAAAACCTTGCTGCTTGACGATTCGTTCATTCTCCCCCGGGGGACTGAATATGTAGAAGCCGATCGAGCTGCGAGTCGCAATTTCCTGATGTGAAATCGTTCCGCCGATAATGAGAGCATCGCTGAACAGAACCCGTCCACCGGGCTTAAGGACGCGAAATAGTTCACCCATGACCGCGGGACGTCCGGGAACATGGCACAAGCTGTCATTCGAGAAAACGGCATCAAAGGTCGAGTCGCCAAAAGCCAATTGCTTCGAGGCATCGCAAATCTCGAAGCGCACTTGAGCGGACATGTTTCGAGCCGCCGCAAGCTGGTTCGCGGTGTGGATACCAGGGCCGTTGACGTCGACACCAAGAATGCGACAACCCACGGTTGCGGCAACCTGCAAGGCATATCGCCCTGACCCGGAGCCGATTTCGAGCGAGTAGGAACTGGGCGTGAGACTTAATGTCCGCGGTATCTCGTCGGACTCTTCCGTTGTTACCCAGCTGGTCTGGCCGAGATCTTCTCCGTAAGTCTCGACGCGAATCTGCCGGTATACCTCAGCGTCGTAGTGGGCGTAAGCATTGTCGTAAAGGTCCACTCTTGCTGCCACGGTAGCTCCTTTCCAACATCAAAGGCCCGCTGGAACCCGGAAATCGGCTAAGAATACACCCGGAGAGCTGTATCCGGCTCTCTCACGCCCTCAGCGCAACCAGAGCCCGTTACAGCCAAGAGTCTGGATTGCTGGAATCAGCCCGGAATCTGCAAAATCCTGCCTATGTGCAAACTCTTTCATCTTGACCGGCACTCTTTAAGCAGACAAACTTATGCGCTCTTCTTTTTGCTTTTTGCGGCGTTTTTGCGGCGTGTCGGCATTTTCCTAAACCTGCAGGAGGTCGCTATGCGATACGTCAGTCTTGTGCTCGCCAGCCTACTCACCATCGGATGCGGCAACGGCGTCAAAAACAGTGGTGATCCGTTCAAAGCGGTCGTATTTGCTCCACCCGCGATAACGGCATTGACACCCGACAGTGTGCCAGTCAACAGCGTGCCCTTCACCATGACAATCAATGGCAGTAACTTCGGCACGGACGCCGTCGTTTTCTGGAACGGCACCCCGCTGAACACAAGGTTCATTACTTCGAGCCAACTCATGGCAGCGCTCACGGATACAAACCTCAGTTATTGGGGCATGATTCCGGTTTATGTTCGCACCGGGGGCATGAATTCCAACACCATGGACTTTAATCTGAGTCCACAGTAGAGTTGATCCGCGACGAAGGGGTTTTGGAACAATTTCCGGCCCAGCTTCGTATACGATTGCAGTGTGGACCTCACCGAACCCACAACGACGGAAGCCGCGATTCCGCGGGAAAGCGTTCGGAAGTTTGATGTCTCGCGAGTGGGACAACAACTCAGGCGTCAGAGCAGCGTCTTTCGCGACCCGGCGGTCGAGGCTCTGGCAGCGTTACGCGCGCACAAGCTTCGCTCGGCGCTGACGCTGCTTGGCGTCACTTTGTCGGTGTCGGTGCTCATCCTGGTCGTGTCGATTATCACTGGGGCGAACCTTTACATTCAGAATCGGGTTGCCAATCTCGGATCTAATGTATTTCTGGTGGTCCGCTTCCCCATCATCACCAATCAGCAGGACTTCCTCAAAGCGATGCGTCGCAATCGGAACATCACCTGGGAAGACTTCGAAGGCCTGCATGACGGCATGAAGTTGCCCAAGGCCGTTGGCCTGGAGACGCGCACCAACGGCAAGGTTCGCTTGGGAACACAAGCGCTGGACGACATTAATATCCGAGGAGTCACGGCCAACATCGCCGACATGGATGTAGAGGAACCCGAAACTGGCCGCTACATAACGGACGCCGACAATGAAGGCAGGGCAACAGTCACATTCATCGGACAGGACGTGGCCACCAAACTTTTTCCCACGGTCGATCCTATCGGCAAGACGATCTATGTCGATGGGATGGGCTTCCAGGTCGTAGGCGTAGCCAAGACGATCGGCACTGTCTTTGGACAATCACAAGACAATTTTGTCTACCTCCCGATCCGGACATTCTTGAAACGGTACGGCGAACACGGCCAGGGTTTGGACATGGCCATCAACATACAGGGGCGAGGCCCGGAGTGGATGCAGGAAACCGAGGATGAAGCCCGCACCATGATGCGCGCCCGCCGCCACCTTGATCCCAAGGCCGATGACAATTTCGGAATTTTGGCGTCTGACACAATCATGGGCTTATGGAAGAACCTCACCGGCGCTATCGCCGCAACCATGGTCGGAGTGGTTTCGGTGTTCCTGGTCATCGGCGGCGTCGTGATCATGAATGTGATGTTGGCCAGTGTGACTGAACGGACTCGCGAGATTGGCGTGCGCAAATCGCTGGGAGCGCGAAGGCGCGACATCCTCATGCAGTTCCTGGTGGAATCCGCGGTGATGGCAGCCGTGGGGGGCGCGACAGGCGTCGCCATTGCCTATCTTCTCTCCACGCTGGTGAGGGTGCTCACTCCCGTGCCATCCCAAGTGCCAATCGGCGCGGTGATTTTGTCGCTTGCAATCTCGACGGCTGTGGGATTGTTCTTTGGACTGTATCCCGCGAGCCGGGCTTCGAAGCTTGATCCTATCGAGGCTCTGCGTTTTGAGGTTTAGCAGGCTGAAATGATTTTAGGTGGCGCAGCGCTTCGGCGCTTCCGAAATGTGGGCAACCGAAAGGCTCTAGCCACTGAGGTACACAGTCGATTTTTCCAGTAGCCCATTAAGGCCTTGTTGATGCGATTCTAAAGGTTTCGGCCATGCACCTTGAAATCGGCGAAAGCACGCGCCTGGCATTTGATTCTCTTCGCCAGCACAAGACGCGGTCGCTGTTGACCGTCTTGGGTGTGGTCATCGGAATCATGGCTATCGTCGCCGTCGCTTCGATCATGGTCGGCCTGGACCGGGATATTCGCGGATTTCTCGATCAATACGGTACCGACACCCTGTTCGTGTTTCGCTTTGACTTCGGTTTTCGAGGCTCGCTCACGGCGGAAGAGCGCAATCGCAAGCCGCTGACCTATGAAGACACGATGGCCATCCTGGATGAGTGCCCCGACGTGAAGTCTGTGACTGTGGAAGTTTCTCCGCGTCTGGAACCAGGCCAGCCCATCACTGTGGTGCCGGCGCGCTACAAAAAGAACGAAGTCTACGGTCTTCAATTTACCGGCACGATTCCGTCCTACGAATGGGTCTATAACGCCAACCCTGAGAAAGGCCGCTTCTTTACCGAAGCGGAAAACCTGCATCACATGGATGTAGCAGTAATCGGGCACGACCTGGCCGAGGGACTGTTCCACGAGGAAGATCCGTTGGGCAAGTCCATCGAGGTCGGAGGCGCTTTCTACCAGGTTGTCGGCGTGCTGGAGAAGCGCAAAGGCCAGTTCTTCCGAGATGAATCGGCGGACAAAGTTGTGGTTGTTCCTTACGGTGCATACCGCAAGCACAATCCCCAGGACGACGAGAATTTTATTGGCGCACAAGCATACCCGGGGAGAAAGGCTCAGGCGGAGGACGAAATCATTGGCCTGATGCGGCGGCGCAGAGGGGTTGGGATCGATAAGCCGAATAATTTCGCGATTTCCAGTTCGGAGGGAATTGCGCGCCAATTCCGTCAGATCACGGGCGCGATTGCTATTGCGGTAGTCGTAATCAGTTCGATCGGGCTCCTTATCGGTGGAGTTGGGGTGATGAACATCATGCTCATGTCAGTCACCGAGCGCACCCGTGAAATCGGTGTACGCAAGGCCATCGGCGCCCGCCGACGCGACATCATTCGCCAGTTCCTCACCGAAGCCATGACTCTGACGGGCGCTGGTGGAATCATTGGCGTCTCGCTGGGAGCACTGATCAGCTTTACGATCAACAAGCTATTCCCGAGTTTGCCCTCGGCAGTGCCGCTGTGGTCGGTTATCGCCGCGGTAACCGCTTCGATGAGCGTCGGCCTGTTCTTTGGTATTTATCCTGCGATGAAAGCCTCGCGACTGGATCCTGTTGAGGCGCTCCGCTACGAGTGAGAAGTTGGAAGATGGCAAGCGCGCTGCGCTGGCACGCAGCGCGCGATTCGCCACAGACATTAGAAGCTGATCTTCAGGATCTTTCCTCCGTTGCCCACAAACCATCCGGCTTGCGGATCCGCGAAAGCGACTGCCCAGTAGCCACTCACTCTCTTGGGGAGTTTGAACCAGGTTTGTCCTTCATCTGGAGTCCAGGCTGCTGGTCCTGAAGTAAAGTTTGGCTCCGTCTCAGCCGTGATTACAACCGTGCGGGCCCCGTGGCCGTCTCCTTCTTCAGCGTCGCCGTGGCCTCTACTATGCACGTAGCTCAGGCAAAAAATGGCTCCCTGCACAGGGGGCTTGTTGGTCAGTTGCCAGGTTTGACCGCCATCCCCCGACGTAGCCATGTCCGCGCTAGCGTTTGAAGCCAGGTCGCCACCACCAACGACGCCATGCCGGGGGTCGCGGAAGGCCACGCTGATCGCGCCCGCGCTGGACGAACTGACCAGCGGAGTGTCATACGCGTTCCAGGTGTCGCCCCCATCTCTCGTGGCTAGGATCCTCGCGATGGTAGCCCCGCCGGTAGCGATCCACGCATTCCCCTGCCCTTGGGCAGTTACGCACGTTCCACTAGCCGCGAATGAGGCTTCCCCAGTCAATGCCGGAGGCATATTGGCGCTGATGCTCTTCCAGGTCACGCCATTGGTCGTACGAATATCAGGGAATACTCCGTTGACCGAGTCGCTCTGCGCAATGCCCCGGTCGGGAGTCCAGAAGGCGAAGCAATCATAGAACGCGTTCTTAGTGTGGTTGGTGAACTCTATCTTCCATGTCGCGCCACCATCGACCGTTTTGTAAATGCGAAAATCCGTGGTGCCCGTTGTATTGGGGACGGATAGCAAGTACGCGATCTTGTCGCTTACGCCCTGCACATCGCGGAATTGCAGCTTTTCGGCTCCTGGCACGACCGCGGCTTTCCAGTGTTTTCCGCCATCAGTCGTGAGGACATAAGTACCGCCAGTCCCGGCTGCCCAGACCACACGGTCGTCCACCGGACTGACCGAAATAAGCAGTTGCGTGGTACCGCTCTTTTGCGGAGTGAGTTTGGGTTGGTGACCTTTCCACTGATCTCCCGCAGAGGCGAGGGTTGCGGAAGCGGCAATCAGGAAAACACATAGCGAGCGTCTGAACATGGGAGTCTTCTCCGGACGGGGATTCGCGGCGCGGAGCAAGTATAGGAGCCGTCGCAAAGGGCTGTCAAACGGGCAAGGGACGGGCCATGCGCGGCATTTTTCGAAATGCGATCCGCCACACGAGCGGGATGCTCAAACTCGGTCTTCGTCTGAGCGGGTTGCCATAGCGAGGCTCGCTGGTTAGACTGGCAGCGGCCGCGAGGGCGTCTTCTTGCCTTCGTTCTGTGATCGATGGCAACTCCCAGCCGAACCACAACGAAACTGTGACTAAGTCACATTTCGAATATAAGGAGCCGTGATGCAGTTGCGTATGGACAGCCGCCCGGTCGGCGATGTTTTGATCGTTCAGTGTTCTGGACGGATCATTGCCGGGAAGGAAGTTTTTACGCTGCACTCTCACGTTGGAGATTCGTTTATCAAATACGGCGACATCGTTCTGCAACTCGATGAGGTAGAGTTCATCGACAGCAGCGGATTGGGAGCGTTGGTACGCCTGACGCAAGCCGCCCGAGCGAAGGGAGGAGACCTCAAACTCAGTGGAGTGCCAGCCAAGATCCGTAAGGTGCTCGAGATGACCAGCTTGCTCTCGCAATTTGAAACCTACGACACGATCGAAGAAGCGATTACGGCCGCCTATCTGGGCTCGCGATATTCGCGAGCAAAAGCCGGAGACACGAGGCCACGCATACTTTGCGTTTACGACTCGACAGACATCCGGACATTTCTGCGGGAAGTGTTGTGCAGCGCCGGATACAACGCCTTAACCACTGCCACCATTGACGACGCCCTGATCCTGCTGAAGGCTACGAAGGCAAAACTGGTGGTGATTCCCGCGCGCATGCAATCCGTCCATGGCAAACCCACACGCAAGTCGCTGGAGGAGATTGATCCGGCGGTTTCGCTGCTTATTTTGGACGAGAGCTTCGCTACCCAGGATCCCGGAGAAGCCGCGGAGAAACTTCTGAGCGATGTTCGCAGCCAGTAGCGAAGCAGCATTCCCCTCAATCCATCTCGCGAAGCTCCACTCCAGCCGATTTCGCAGAGGACTCGTCGTGCTGCTTTGTCCAGTCCGCCTCAGTCAGCACCGGAATCGCTTCAAGTTTTTTCTTCTGTAAACCGGCATTGATCGCGGTTAGCTCCTTGTCCATGAGCTTGCGGAAATCCGTAATCACGTCTTCCAGTTCATGTCCAAGAGAGTCGGCGCGGGCCACTTGGTAATCGGTGGGTCGGCCCTCATAAGTGTTCACATCGCCATACAGGTTTCCGAGATGTTCGCGGATGCGTTCTTCACCGGTAATCGCTCCACCTTCTTTGGTCGCCACGATCTTGGAGCGGAGGTTATCCAGTTCGGTGGAGAGTTGCTGGAGACGGCCACGAAGTGGATCCTTCTCCGGCAGCTTCGCGCCAAGCGCCACAGCGGCATCGCGCACTCCTTCGATGGCGCTCACGGCGTAACTCATGTGCCCGAGCATTTTGTCCAACTTCATGGCCAGGGCAAACTGTGCCTTTCGATCCTCGACCGTGTACTTCGCGCGGGGATCGAGAACGACTTTCAACGGCTCCGTGTAGACCTGATCCCCTTTGGTCATTTTGATCGTATAGGTGCCCGGCAAGACTCTCGGTCCTTGTGCAGCTTGGAAGAGCGCGCTGGCTGCCGGAGGGACGACCGGGGCCTTCAACCGCATCGACCACTTTGCCCGGTTGACCCCTCGATGTTTGCTGCCCGGAACCGTATCCACCAACTTGCCATCCTGGTCAAGGATTTCGATTTTGAGGTCACCGAATATGTGCCGCTGCTTCTGGTAATAATCGATGAACGCGTCGGTGGGCCGGCTGGGCCCGTTGAAAGTCTCGTCGCCCTCAGCCCAGCCGCCGTTGGCATTGAGCCATTGAATGGCTGGCGGCCCTTCGATCAGGGTAGCGTTTTTTGCCATCAGATCGGGCGTCAGGGCGCGTAGCGGAGAAATATCGTCAATGATCCAAATTCCGCGTCCGTGAGTCGCGAGCACTAAATCGGACTCACGCGACTGCACCACAAGATCACGCACCGCAACCGCGGGAAAGTTGCTTCCCTTGTACTGTCCCCAATGCTGCCCCCCATCGACCGAGATCCAAAGCCCGAATTCCGTTCCCAGAAAAAGAAGGTTCGGATCGACTGTGTCTTCTTTGATCACGTGAGCGTAGCCGAGGGCGCCGTTTTCTTGCACATGTAGCGAAGTCCAGGTTTTTCCGTAGTCCGTAGTTTTGTAGGCGTAGGGGTTCATGTCGCCAAAAGTATGGCGATCGAACGTGGCATAGGCAGTGCCTTCGTCGAAACGGCTGGCCTCAATAGTGGACACCCAGGAGTTCTTGGCGAGACCAGGAACGTTACCCACTACGTTCGTCCACGTCTTGGCGCCATCCCGCGTGATCTGCAGGTTACCGTCGTCGGTTCCAACCCAAATGATCTGACCGTTCTTCGGTGATTCCGAAATCGAGTAAATCGACGTGTGCATTTCCGCCGAAGAATTGTCGACGGTAACTCCGCCGGACTCTTCCTGCTTCTGCTTTTCAGGATCGTTGGTGGTGAGGTCGGGCGAGATCCGCTCCCACGACTGCCCGTGGTCGCGAGAACGGAACAAAAACTGCGCCCCGATATAGATCGTCCCTTTCTCGTTGGGACTCATGTGAATGGGTGTGTTCCAATTGAAGCGCAACTTCTTTTCGTTGTAATTGGGAAGCGGCTGAATGGGCCGGATCTCAAGCGTGTGCCGATTGACGCGGCCGATCGTGCCACCCTGGTACTCGGCGTAGATGTAATCCGGGTCGGAAGTGTCCTCAAAAACCCAGAAGCCGTCGCCGCCATAGATGTTTTCCCAACGCGAATTTGTAACGCCCCCGGGATACGACGAATCTCCAATCCAACTGCTGTTGTCTTGCAAGCCCCCATAAACATGATAGGGATTCGCGTTGTCCACGCTGACATGGTAGAACTGCGAAATTGGAAGGTTGTTCTGGTGCATCCAGCGTGTGCCTCCGTCTTCGCTCCGCCACAGACCGCCGTCATCGCCCGTATAGACCACATTCGGATTGTTGGGATCGATCCAAACATCATGGAAATCGCCATGCGCGGCGTTGCCAACCGAACTGAAACTCTTTCCACCATTCACGCTGAGCAGAAGCGGCCCATCCGTTTTGAAGACTTTGTTCTCATCTTTGGGATCCACGATCAGATTGGCGAAATAGAAAGGCCGCCAGATCATGAATCGGCTGGCATCCAGGCGATTCCACGTCTTGCCGCCATCGTCAGAGCGAAACAGCGCGCTCTTTTTTGATTCGATCATGGCGTACACGACTTGCGGCTTACTGGGCGCTACTGCCACTGCAATGCGTCCCCAGGGTTTGTCAGGCAGGCCCTTGGTGTTCTTGTCACTCAGTTCCGTCCAACTGTTACCGCCGTCGTTGGACTGGTAGAGTCCGCTGCCCGGGCCTCCGGAACGGAACGTCCAGCCTTGGCGACGGAAGTCCCACATCGAAGCGAAGATAGTTTTCGGTTCAAGCGGGCTCATCGCGATCATGCCACAGCCTGAGGAGCCGTTAACCCCAGCCAGAACTTTCTTCCAGGTGTTACCACCGTCGGAGGTTTTGAAAACTCCCCGTTCATCATTGTCGTTCCAAACGTGGCCAGTGGCGCAGGCGAGAACGTTATTGCCGTCCTTGGGATCGACGAGGATCTTCGCGATATGCTCGGTATCCTTCAACCCCACATTGGTCCAGTTCTCGCCGCCGTCGGTGGACTTGTAAATGCCATCGCCAATGGAAACGCTGTTTCGCGTCCAAGCTTCTCCCGTGCCCGCCCAAACGATCTTGGAATTTGACGGATCAATCGCGAGCGCTCCGATCGATTGAACCGATTGACGATCGAAAACCGGCTTGAACGTGGTTCCGCCGTTCACCGACTTCCAGACTCCGCCGCTGGCTGACCCGGCAAATAGAGTGAGCCGTCCGTTTTCGTTCACCGCGGCTATCGCTGCAATGCGTCCGCTCATCGTCGCAGAACCAATGTTGCGAGCCGGCAATCCAGAGATGGTGGCGGCGTCGAACTTCGTCGCTTGCTGCGCGGAAGCCACCACGGATAGGAAGAACAATCCAAGACTGAGTAACCGCGAAAGGGTTCGGAGCAGGTTTTTGGAAATGGCGTGAACTGTCATCTGTAAAGGTCCTCTTCAAAATGCAAATGCTGTTTGACGTAAAGCGCGCAGATATAGTCGGGGCAAAGTGGCCCGCTCGATTCTTGACCGCTCACTGGCTTTTCGATGCTCCCTTTTTCAGGGATGCCGGTAGCGCAAAGTCGGAGGCATCCAACGGCACGTTGACCTCGATTTTCTCGACCGTTACCGTTTGCCATGAGGTGGGATCGTTCTTCGGTCCCGACGCGATAGAAAAGGGATACATCACGCCCCCGACGGCCTTGTAGGATCCGAGGTCGGAAGCGTTCTCTCGCACCGAGCCGCGAATGAATTCCTGGGTTTCCTTGCGAATCTCCAGATAGGTGTCGGGGTCAAGGTAGTAGTAGATGATGTCGCCATTTTTCAGCGTGACCTTCAGTCGGAGAGCATCGTCGCCGTCGACAATGTCGTGGCCCAGATATTCAACCGTGTTCCCTTTGGCTTTGTAATCCACCAGCGGCCCGTCGAAGTCGGAATCAATCAGGAGATCCCGCATATCGTCTTCTCCCATCAATTCGGGATCTTTGCGTCCGCCGAACGGTTGGATTTGCCATCCCGTAGAGCCGTCGTAAGCTTGCACCGCAGTCATGCCCTGAAGAGAAATGGTCTCGCGGACAAAGTTCGGGCGCATGTTTTCCTGACCTTGCGTGGCCGTTATGCCGCTGACGATCAGTTGGCCCGTCATGCGCCAGGTCTTGATGGCTTTGATCTTGTCCATCCCTCCCTTGGCTTCGATATTCTTGTTGACCAACTCTTCTGCGGTTTGGGAATTAGCATGAAGGTTGAAGCAGACAACTGCGAGCAATAAAACCAGCCAATAACGCATGCAACGTGCTCCTGTGAAATTGAAACACCGAGATTCCGAGGAAACGATACTCTACGCCGTTTTAGACGTAAGTGCCAAGCGTTGGCCAACAAGTTTCTGGACAAGATTCTTGGTCGGAAGTCCCAGCGTAAGCCGCGAACGTTAAACGTGGGTCTTCGCGTCCTGCGACCGGCCTTTCCACTCGCCACCGTGACCCAGCCAGTATCGAACCGCCGAATGGATCGTTGCCCCCGTATAGAACAGCGCAATGGCAGGCAGCAGAGGCGCCCACAGCGGCGAACGCGAGTAGAAGCGAAGTGTTGGCCAGAATGCAACGCTCATCAGCAGCCAAGCCGCAGCGCCCAAAATTGCCGCCCATCCGCCGAAGAAGACCAAAACCGGCGGCGCCAGGTAGGTGGCCGTCATTCCCAGAACGGTTGCGAGCAGTAGCCAACCCGAATGCCGTAACTGGTAAAACGCGGTGCGCGAGATCATGCGGCCAACTCCGCCGAAGCCGTCGTACCCGCGAGCACTGTACGTGTTCTCGGCCACTCCCAACCACACGTCGCCGTTGCATTTCATTGCGCGCCCCAAAGCGCAATCGTCGATCAATTCGCTGCGGATGGCGGCCACTCCTCCGATCTTCGCCAGGGCTTCAGCGCGAACCAGGATGCAGCCTCCCGCAGCAGCCGCAGTTTTATGCGTGGGGCTGCTCACCCACTCGGGCGGGTAGAGCATGAAAAAGAAAAACACGAATGCCGGAATGAGCGCACGCTCAGCCAGCGACGAGCACCGCAGCCGGGCCATGATCGACACCAGGTCGAGTTTGTCCGCCTTTGCCCGGGCAACCAGAGAAGTAATGCTATCGGGGGCGTGGACGATGTCCGCATCTGTGAATAAGAAATAATCAGGCGCAAACTGCGCCGCCTGCCGCACACCTTCCGACAGCGCCCACATTTTTCCTGTCCAGCCCGAGGGCAGAGGCATGGCCGAACTGATCGTGACTTGGTCGGCTTTGTCTCCTGCAGCCCGGCGTGCCACATTCGCGGTCTCATCCGAACTGTGGTCATCGACCACAAAGATCTGTACCCGCCCCGGGTAATCCTGTTCAAGCAAGGAGCGGATTGCCAGCCCAATGACTTCCGCCTCGTCGCGCGCCGGCACAATCACCGCAATTCGAGGTGCGGACGTAAGCGGCAGCGTCAGTTCAGTCGCTGCCTTCGACATTCGCCAGAATCCGCCCCTGCCGGCCAGCAGGTAGATCCAAATAAAGAAGCACAGGACTCCAGTCCACAAAGCGATCATAATGTTAGCTGCTGAGAGTAACACTCGATGCTAGTACGAAGGAGACAATCGATGTTTCCAGATTATCGCAGAGGCCTATCGCCTGCGCGTCGCGCTTGATGTCCGATGCGGCTTGTGCGGTCTTCTCCCTCACTTCGTAAGGGCTGCGAGTTTGCGAAGTACGCCCGACCGAAGCAAAACGAGGCGAATCCAGCGATAATTTCACCCCTACGATGCACGCCAACTCTGGGAGATTGGTTTTACGAGTTGCCGACGATGTGTTCGCCCGTCAAAACGAGCGTCAATTTGCCACTCAACTGCGAAACTGAAATCGATTTGCAACCGTCCACGATCCAATCAGCGCCTGCCTCTTTGAGTTCCGTGTCGGATGCCGTGGTTCTGCAGGCGATGACCCGGGCGCCCGCAGCTTTGCCGGCGCGAATGCCCGCCGGCACATCTTCCACCACGACGCACTCTGCCGCCGGCACTCCCAGCAAGGACGCGCCTCTCAGATACGGCTCGGGATCCGGTTTTCCGTTTGTCACATCGTCGCAGGTGAGCAACCGCTCGGGAATCGGCAGACCAGCCGCGTGCAGCCGGACTTCCGCCAGCGGGCGGGTACACGAGGTCACGATCGTCCATTGGTCCGGAGGAAGAGCGCTCAGCAGTTCGCGCGCGCCCGGCAAAGTCACCACGCCCTCGAGATCTTGAATCTCGCCGCTTTCCACTTTGAGGTTCTCGGCCTCATGGTCAGCGTGCGGGAGATAGTCGCGTATGGTCGCAACGCTGGGACGTCCATGCGCTCTGTGAACAACCTCATCGGGATCGAAACCGTGTGCGATCGCCCACCGCGACCAAACGCGAGTGACCGCGGGCGTGGAGTCAATCAGCACGCCATCCAGGTCGAACAAGAGCGCGCTGCACATAATTTGGGCCATGTATACCTTAGCAAATCGGCGATAGCAAACCGGCTGCGCCGTGAGCTGCTATTGAGGCTCCTGCGTAAGTTCCGGGTTCGGCATCGGACCTGACTCCAGCTCCTGATGCCGTTTTTCGCGGGCTGCATTCGACAATTGCGTAAACGTCTGCATCTCGGCCTTGGCCTCCTGCACGCGTCCCAGGCGCTGCAACACTTGTCCGCGTAAATAGTGAATGCCGGGGCTGTCGGGATCGAGCTTTAGTGCCGCGTCAACCTCGGTCAGCGCCTCCGGATATCTGTTCTCCCGCTGATAGACCCTCGCGAGTTGAAAGTGTGAACTTGCGAGCTGAGGATCGAGATGGAGCGCCTTGCGAAACATCTTCTCCGCCTCCTGATCCTGTTGCTGAAGAAAGTACACCTGTCCCAGTTGGTCATAGTTGTAAGTGACGTCGGGCTCGATCGCGATATCTTTGAGGAACTCTGATTTTGCGTGTTCCAGATCCTGCTTCTTCAAGTAAGCCATTCCGAGATTGAAGTGGACGAAGGGAAGGGAAGGATCGCCCTTGGCCGCGAGTTCAAGTTCGGTGATGGCCTCGTCATATTCTTCGCGGTTGAGATGAGCTTTGCCCATCAGGAGATGAAACTCGGAAGAGTTTTGCCCGATCTCAACCAAATGGCCTAGCGCCCGGTGCTCCAGATCTGCGCGCCCCGCCTTGTTGGCCGCGATGCCGAGCACGTAGAGGTAATTCAACTGGCCGGAAGCCTGCGACCAGAGCGGCTCGAGTGTGGTTGCCGAATCGCCATATCGCTCGACGAAGAAATAGCACAGCCCCAGCAAATAGCGTGCCTGGAAAGAATCCGGCACATCGTGCACCACCGATTCAAAGGGAGGAATCGCGTTGCGAAAATCGTTTTGGCGATAGTAAACCAGCCCGATGTTGAGCCGGATTCCCGCGATCTGCGGCGCCAGATGTTCAGCCTGGCGCAACATCCCCAATGCCTGCGGCCACTGCTTGCGGCGCATATAAATCACACCCAGATTCGCGTACGCGCCCGCCACTTGCGGATTGATCGCAAGCACAGCTCGAAACGCATGTTCGGCTTCGTCCAAGTTTCCGCTCTTCAACGCCGCCTCACCCCGCTGAAAAAGCTGCTGAGGATCGACGCCCTGCGTGGCAGGCGCAGAGCCTGGTTTCTGCGTCTGAGCTTGCTGCATCCCATACGCATCGGCCGCTCGCGCTGAGGCCAGCCACAGGAACACCAGTAAAAATCGCGTGGTTGCGCTTGACACTGCTTTCACTCTCTGCTGTAGTGTCCGCCAGCAGCAACATGAATTCAAGCCACGATGATTCACGGCAATGCGCGCCAAGGATGAAAAACTCGCGATGAAAGCTGAAACCGTCACTATTAAAGATGTGGCGAAGGAGAGTGGCTTTTCGTCGACCACGGTCTCCATCGTGTTGAACAATGCTCCACTCGCACGCTACATTCCGGCCGTCACCAAAAAGCGGATCGAGCAAGCCGCCAAGAAGCTGGGTTACCGCCCCAACCTGTTTGCCCGCTCGCTTCGCAGCAAGCGCAGCCACACCGTCGGGGTCATGGTCTTCGACATGACCGACCCTTACTGCACTCTCGTCCTGCGCGGCATCGAGAATACCCTGTATCAGTCTTCCTATCTTCCGATTCTCACCGACGTTCACAACGAACGCAGCCGCTTCGAACGTTACCTCGAGATGCTGCTGGACCGGCGAGTGGAAGCCCTCATTGTGCTGGCAAACTGGCTATTCGTCGATATCGACGTTCTAGCCGACCTCGAAAAGAGCAGCATTCCCACGGCGATGATCGGCCGTGAGTTGCAAACCGATACTGTCAGTTCCGTCATGGTCGACAACGAACTTGGCGCTCATGCCGCTCTCGAACATCTGCACTCGCTGGGGCATCGCAAGATAGCCTTCATCCGCGGCCCCAAGACTCTGGCTGACAGCGCTCCGCGATGGAAGGGAATTCGAACCTTCGCCAAGTCGAGCGGGCTGGAACTGGATTCGCGTCTGATTCTCGATTTGCCCGAATCGCGAGACCCGATTTCGAGTTTCGAAGCAGGCTACAAATTAACCGAGGATTTGCTCAAACAGAAGCGCCCGTTCACCGCTCTGATGGCCTTCGACGACATGACCGCGTTTGGAGCGATCCGCGCGCTGGCAAAGGCTGGAATGCGTGTTCCAGAACACTGTTCGGTCATCGGCTTTGATGACGTGGCCGCTTCCAGCTTGTACACACCGTCCCTGACCACGGTTCGCCAGCCCATGGAAGTTATGGGAACGATGGCGGTCAGCATTGTCGTTGACGGCATCAACGCAGTTCAGGAGAAGCGCGAAGTGGCCGCGGTGCACCGCAAAGTAGCCCCGGAACTAGCAGTTCGGGAGTCCACCAGAAGCGTATTGTGACCTGCCGCACCGCTCTAATATGAAAGACGTCATCCTGAGCCCCGCGCTCACGCACAATACGAAGGCGTCATCCTGAAGCGAGCACGCACGCATAATGCAAAAACGTCATCCTGAGCCCCGCGCTTTTCAGCGGGGCGAAGGATCTCGCGCGGACTATTTCAAACTCACTAGAACGCCATTCCTATTTACTTTTGATTCGGGCTCGATTTCGGGTAGTCTGTCTGATTCTAGCCGGAAGGGGAGACACGATTGAGAGTCCGGGTGTTCTATCACGATAAATGCTTTGACGGCGCCTCATCGGCGGCGCTTTTCTCACGTTTCTACCGCGAACGCATTCGCAACGACGTCCAGTTCGTCTACTCCGGCTTGCTGCACCGCGCCGGCTCCCTCTTCGACGAAAAGAATTTCGACGGCGAGGAGAACGCAATCGTGGACTTCAAATATTCGAGTTCCCCCAAGATTACCTGGTGGTTCGATCATCACGAGAGCGCGTTTCTTTCGCCCGCCGATGCCTCCCACTTCGAGCAGGATCAGAGCAACCAAAAATTCTATGACCCGGACTTCAAATCCTGCACCAGCTTCATTGCCACCATCGCCGAGGAGCGCTTCGGTTTCGATCCCAAACCCGTGGCCGAACTGGTCCGCTGGACGGACATTGTCGACGGCGCCATGTATCCCGACGCCCGCACGGCGGTCGAAATGCAGGCTCCGGCAATGAAACTCACCATGGTAATCGAATCGAATCAGACCCACGATTTTGTCCCTCGATTGATCCCACTTCTCGCCAGCAAATCTCTCGCCGAGATCATCGAAGAACCTTTTGTCGCGTCCCTCCTGCCGCCACTGCTGGAGCGTCATCAACGATCCATCGCGATCCTCAGCGAACGCACCGAATCGAAAGATGGCACACTTTTCTTCGACGTCACCGACCATGAGCTCGAGGGCTACAACAAATTCGTTCCCTATTATCTGCATCCCGAATCGGTCTACAGCGTAGGCTTGAGCAAGAGCAGCTTCCGGGTCAAAGTATCGGTGGGATCGAATCCCTGGGCGCCCTCCGAGCCAGTCGTGAACCTGGCGAAGATTTGCGAGCGCTACGGCGGCGGCGGACATGCCCGGGTCGGCGCCATCTCTTTCGCCGTCACCCATCAGGAGGCCGCGCGCAAAGCCGCCCGCGAAATCGTGGAAGAGCTGCGCGCCGCAGTGCGTGCGCAGGGACAATAATTCCAAAGCTTGCGGCCGATTCCAGTGACCACGCCCCCCACTTCCGACCCAATCGTGCGAACCGAGCACCTGGGCCGCGTGGTCAAGGATAAGGTCTTGGTTGAAGATGTCACCTTCGAAGTGCGGACTGGCGAAGTTCTCGCCATCGTCGGCCCCAGCGGCTCGGGAAAAAGTTCATTGCTCCGGTTGCTGAATCGCCTCGATGAACCGACCAGCGGCACAGTCTTTGTCGAAGGAATCGACTACCGCCAAATCGCGCCCCGTGAGCTGCGACGGAAGCTGGGCCTGGTGAACCAGCGCCCCTATCTTTTTCCCGGCACGGTGGAAGAGAACCTGCAATTCGGTCCCCGGCAGCGCGGAGAGTCTTTGTCGCTTGAGTCCATCGAGCAACTGCTGGCTCGCGCCGGTCTGAAGGGCTATGCCGGCCGCAATGTTGCGAATCTTTCCGGAGGCGAAGCCCAACGCGTCTCGGTCGCTCGCACGCTGGCCAACTCTCCCCTGGTACTGCTCCTCGACGAGCCTACGTCCGCGCTGGATGAAGCATCCAAGCTGGAGGTTGAGTCGGCCATTCAAAACGTCGTGCACGACCATGGACTGACCTGCGTACTGGTTACTCATGACACCGCGCAGGCCGCGCGCCTGGCCGAGCGGGTTTTATTGCTCGAAGCCGGGCGTGTGGTGCGCATAGGCTCCGTCAGCGAGGTGTTGCATGCTTAAGATTTTGTTTAGCAGTCAACTGTATCTTGGTTTAGCGCAGGCTCTCGTTGCTGCGCTCGCAGCCATGGTCGTGGTCTTGCTCGCCCGCAAACGTGGCATTCATCTGGAGCGCGACACGCTGATTGCGATGGTTCGAGGCATCGTCCAGATCGTTGCCGTCGGATCCATCCTCCTGTTGCTGCTCCGCGGCCCGCGTTGGACCAGCGGACTTCTGCTGGCCGGAATGATCACGGCCGCCGGGGCAACCTCGGCGCGCCGCGCGAAGGGCATGCCCGACGCGTTTCGGGTTTCCGCTTGGTCGATCGCCTTGGGCGCCGGCTCGGTGATCGCGCTGATGACCTGGCTGGGCGTGATCGATACCGCCATCACTTCGCTGGTACCTGTCGGCAGCATGCTCATCGCCAATGCTATGAACACGAATGGATTGGCGCTCAACCGCTTGCGGTCGGATGTACTCGCCCACGTCGGCGAAATTGAGACTGCGCTGGCGCTCGGAGCGGAAGCTAAGACCAGTGTTTCCCCTTATGTGCAGGCCAGCATCGAAGCCAGCCTGATTCCCGCCATCGACTCCATTCGCTCGCTGGGCATCGTATGGATTCCCGGCTTGATGGCGGGTATGCTGCTCTCCGGGGCCCGGCCAGTGTATGCTGCCATCTACCAGTTCGTGGTGCTGGCCATGATTTTTGCCGCGTCCGGCCTGACCTCGCTGGTCAGTACGTTGCTGATTCGGGACCGTATTTTTACCTCGGCGCAACAATTGAGTTTGCAACCAGGGAGATAATGTTGTAATGAGTTCTAGCGTGCACACCGGCGTCGCACTGACGAAACCAAAGCACCGCGGGACCGTCCAAGTCCTGCGCACCGTCGCCGCTCTGGAACTCGCTAAGGGCATGATCGTTTTGTTGTCAGCCTGCGGCGTCCTCTTGCTGGTACATCGGGAAGACCCCTGGGACATTGCCGACGGTTTCCTCAAACTCCTTCACATCAGCCCCGATCATCACTTTGCTCAAGTCTTCCTCAGCTGGGCCGACTCCTTGACCGAAACCAAAGTGTGGGCAGTTGCCGGCGTCGCCGTCGCCTATTCGGTTTTACGTTTCGCGGAGGCTTACGGACTCTGGTACGCAAGAGCCTGGGCCGAATGGATTGCCCTCGTTTCGGGAATGCTGTACCTGCCCTTCGAAATCTACAAACTGATTCACCATCCCAGCCCATTCCACATATGGGTCTTTCTCATCAATGTGGCGATCGTGCTGTACATGGCCTACGAGCTGAAGACCGGGGAAAGCATCCACCACATCCGCCAGCCAACCTGAAGGTCAGAGGTCTCTAGCGACCTCGGTTTTACCGTAATCGGGACAGTTCTGGCTATTGCAGGGTGGATGCGTGGCCGGCGAAACCTGGAGGCGCTCGTCGACCAGTTTCTTGGACTGTCCCGCGTCTACCGCTTGTAAGCACGGAATCGTGTTCTGGTCGCCGCTGGCCGTGGCCGGGGCGATTCCGAACGCCTTCGACACTTGATTGAGATCGGTTCGAATCTTGTCCCAACCGGTGGTTTGCGGATCGAGCTTGAGATCGGTCATGGACCTTTCGATCTGGCTAGCTGTACACAGCATGGCAGGGACAGAGTCGCCCTTTTTGGTCTTCTTAAGTTCGTTTAGCGCCGAAGAAGCCTGCTTTTCCAACGTAGAAGCCAGATTCACAGCGTCTTTGGCCTGGCTGGTCTTGCGAATCGAACTCTTTTTGATTGCCGAATCGAAGCGCGGGCGGAACGCTTTGGCGTCGCCTTTCAGACTGTTCATCACCGTCTCCAGATCTTTGTCGCCGAGGCGGTTGGGAGTCGGAGTCGTGCTCTGGGCGACGACAACCTAGGTGAGAACAAGAACGCCGAAGGTTGAGTGTGTCTAAACGGGACAAAGTATTTGATTGCTGTGCATGGTTTCCTCTTCACGATGCCAACTCGGCGGATGCGCTTGCACTGCGGACTCTCTCAGCGCCGTCTGGCAGAAAGATGGAAAACACCGTGCCGCTCGAACCCGCCGTAGTGCGGCTGCGGACGCGGATCGATCCCTCATGTTTCTGCACAATGCCGTGTGACAGCCAGAGGCCCAGGCCCGTGCCAGCGTCTCCCTTAGTGGAATAGAAAGGCTCGAAGATGCGAGTCAGATCGCCTTGTCGAATCCCGCTGCCGCTATCGGCGATGGTAATGCGGACTCCGGGCCTGTACGCTCCGGTTTCGTGGCCGTCGGACCACTGGCGTCCGGGGGCGACGTGGAGAGTTAGTCGACCTCCGTCGTCAAGAGCATCGATGGCGTTGAGGATGAGGTTGGAGAAAAGCTGGCGGAGTTCCCCGGCAAAGCCGTAGATCTCGACGGTCGGGTCATACTGTTTCTCGATCTGAATATGCTTATCGCTCAGCGGGCGCAAGTAAAGTTGTAGAACGTCGTCGAGAGTGGCCGCGACGTTGAGCGGAGACGGCGATGAGGTTTCGCGAACGAACCCCAGCATCTGTTGAGCGATGGCAGCGACGCGCAGCACTTCTTTTTCCGCCATCTCCAAGTATTGGTCCTGATTCAGGGGACGGTGGCGGGCCAGATAGATCAGATTGAGGACCGCTTCCAGCGGGTTGTTGATTTCATGTGCGACGGCCGCGGCCAGGCGCCCGGCGGTAGCCAGCTTTTCGTTGCGGCGCAGTGCTTCTTCCGAACGCCGCCGCGCAGTGATGTCATGCGCGATGCTGGATCCGCCGATCACTTCTCCACGCTGGTTACGAATCGGTGACAGCGAGACATCCACCGCGATCCGGGTGCCGTCCTTTCGGATTCGCTCGGAGGTATGGTGCTGAATCGATTCGCCCCGCATAATCTTTCTACTGATTCCGGGGATCTCGTCGGGATGCTCCGGCGAAGCCAGCATTTTAACCGACATGCCGATGGCCTCGGCGGCGGAGTATCCGTAGAGGCGTTCGGCTCCCGGATTCCAACTGGTGATGATTCCGTTTATGTCTCCGGTGACAATGGCATCGTCGGAAGATTCGACCATCGCGGCCATCTGCCGCTGAGTCTGCTCGGCGCGCGTTTGCGCGCGGGAACGCTGGCGGGCGAGGCCTGCGGTAAGTACCGCGACGGCAATAAATACGAACAACCGCCCATAGTCATTGGCAGAAATAGAAAAACTGAAGCGTGGCTCCAGAGCGAAGTAGTCGATTGCGAGTCCCGAAGCGGCGGTGCAAAGCAGCGCTGGTCCGAAACCGAAGAAGCGGGCGCTCACGATGACTGCAGCGATGAAGATGGCGAAGGGATCCTTTTGCATGACCGGCCAAAGAAACCAGATGCACAGCGCAACGCCGGTCGCGACCAGGGGGGCCGTGTAGCGGATGGTCCAATGGCGCCACTCCATGGCACTCTTTGATTGCGGAATGTCGAGCGATTCCATAGGAAAGAAAAACAAGCCAACCCAAAGGCGGTGTGGCGTGAGCAAACCTGGAACGTCCGAAAACAACGCAGCTGTAGGCGATCAATTTAGCAGGATAGGGTGCGGTCGCGCAATTGTGAGGATGTGAGGTGCATGACGAAAAAGCGAAGGCGCGGAAGTTCTCCGCGCCTCTGTCGGTGATTGACGGCCTGATCTACTGCTGCGTGTTCAGAGTCTGACGACCTGCGTTAGGCCCTTGCGTGGCCGGAACCACGGTTAGAGCCGCTTGCAGAGTAAAATTCAAGATGGTTTCCGAGGGCAGTTTGATTTGCTGGCCGTGGGTAACGGCTTGCGCACCGGCACCTAATCCACCGCCGGCTGCGGCGCCGATGGCGGCTCCTTTGCCGCCACCGGCGATGGCGCCGATGATGGCTCCGATTCCAGCGCCGGCTCCTACCTTCTCCACCGTGTTTTTGCCCCGCGAGCTGCCTTGCTTTTTGTACTGATCGGTTTGGATGTTGTACGTACTTCCGGAAGCCGAAATGCGATCCAGTTGAAGTACGAGTAAGGATTGTCCGGCAAACTTGCCGGCACTTTGCACGGTCACGACGTGGCCTTCAACGCTGTAGCCGGTAGGAATCGCGGTTGCACCATCCACGGCGAGCGGAGAATTCAGCGTGGCGTGGAAAGTCTGGCCCTGAGTTGCGGTTTCTGAATCAATCGCATCCACCAACCTCACGGCGAAGGTTGTGCCCGACGGAATTGTGACCTTTTGCGGGGGTGGTGGAGGTGGTGGCGGCGCTGGTGCTGCGGGAGCAGGCGCCGGAGCCGGGGCTGGCGCTGCTTGCGCGACCTGAGCCGGAGCGTTTGCAGAATCGTCCTGGTCCTTGGATACTTTGCGGTGATGCTTTACCGAAGGAGCCGGTTTGGGCTGCTCCGGCGGCGGGGCTTGGGCCTCGACCGGCGGCGGCGGTGGAGCAACTTGCAGATTGTTTACCACCTGCTTCACGCCTGTTTCACTGGATGCATAGCGAGCGGCTGCGTCGCGCTGGGCGTCGTTGTCCACCTGGCCGGAGAGCGTTACGCTTCCCTTGTCCGCCTGGACGATGAGCTGCTTGCCCTGGAGACCGGAATCGGTGTTCAGTTTGTTCTGGATATCGCTGGCAATCTGGGCGTCCGTCGGAGCCTTGGAGCAGCCGATGCCCACCAAGATGGCGAGCCACACGACCGCGCTGAGGTAGAGAGAAAGCCTGGCCTTCATAAAATCACTCCTCTTGATGTAGTCCGGTATAAATAGTTTAGATGCATGCATAGGCTGAGTTTTGTGGAAAAATGTTGCTGGAAGCTTCTCTGTCATTAGAGTTTGCAAGCTGCAAATAATTCATCCCTCTTGGAAAATCTTGGGCCAGTACAAGCGATTACCGTAACGCGGGCTAAGTCTGGTGCAGAAATTTGTAATCGAGGATGCTGGCCGCAAGTTTTGCAGTCTCCGTTTTTTCTTGCGTTTCTTTTTTGTCTTTGTCTTGCACGTCTTTGGTTCGAGTGATGCGTCCCTGGCAGAGCACCGTGCTATTTTTCTGGCCGGAGATCTCTTCCGGCATCTCGAAAACCATCTCCACCAAGGTGTTGTCGGGAAAGCGTTGCGGTCCGTGCAAGAGCACGCCGGATTGGCTGAGGTTCGCGATCGTCCCTTCATACCAGCTTCCGAGATTCTTCACCCGGTAGCGCACTGGCGTGTCGAGCTTGAGGCGCCGGGCGCGCGGAACCCATGTAGGTTTGCGAGTACGGGTGCGGCTGCGGCGTGCGCTTGTGCCTTCCGATTCGGAGGCAGACTGGGTGCGATCCACGCGCTCGGTCCGGCGCATGGTGGTCCAGTCATAGCTGTATTCGACAGCGCAGAGAAGGCAAACCTGGTAGAACTGGCCATCGGCAGCCCGCCGGGGCCAGGAAAACTCGTGGGAGCAACGGCCTAACATAAGAACGTCCATTAACTTCTGAGGCATGTTCGTCTTTCCGGGACGGGATCGCCGGAAGACACATCATCTAACGACAGCGTAATTTTGTGTAGGTTACTTTCGTGCGAGGTCGTGACAGCTTTGCTAAGTTACTCCGGTCCCTGTGGTTGCACCTTGATTAGTCGAAGTTGTCTGGGCGCAAGATTTCGCCGTCTTATGCGCCATTCCTCGCCGATTTCACGCTTTGAACGATAGGGCGTTGTTTAGACGCGACCGTTGGCGGCTGAACTTAGGAGGAACCGTATGACACTGCACAGACAAGACTCTGCGATTCGCGAGGCCCATGTAAGTTGTGCGCTGGCGTTAGGGCTCATGTTCATTTCAGCTCTACTGGTGTCCCTTCCCGCAAGGGCGCAGACCTATTCCGTGCTGTACACCTTCCAGGGTGGAACCGACGGGGCAGGTCCTCGGGCAGGTTTGATCCGCGACGCAAAGGGCAATCTCTACGGCACAACCTACTCGGGCGATACGTTCAATAACGGAGTGGTGTTCAAATTGAATACCACAGGCAAACAAACTTTGCTGCACAGCTTCGACGGCGCGGACGGGGCGCAACCCTGGGCAAGCGTGGTTCGGGACTCAGCGGGAAATCTATACGGGACCGCCTACAATGGCGGCGTTTCCGGCTTTGGCCTGGTGTTCAAGTTGGATAACAAAGGAAAGGAGACCCGCCTGTACAGTTTTACTGGTGGGGTGGACGGCGCCAACCCCCGCGCTTCCCTGGTTCGAGACTCCGCAGGCAACCTCTACGGCACAACTTTCTTTGGCGGGGCGTCGGGTGCTGGAACCGTGTTCGAGGTGGATACGACTGGAAAGGAAACCGTCCTCTACAGCTTTAAGAACGGGGCTGACGGAGGATATCCCTGGGCAGGCCTGGTTCGAGATGTGGCGGGCAACCTCTACGGCACAGCCGTTAGCGGTGGCGCCTCCAATTTTGGAGTTGTCTTCAAATTGGATAAAACTGGTAAGGAGACGGTTCTCCACAGCTTTGCGGGTGGGTCTGACGGCATGTTTCCCGCCTCGGGTAACCTGGTCCGCGATTCCGCAGCCAATCTTTACGGCGTTACTCCCTCGGGTGGTGTTCCGGGTTACGGCGTGGTCTACAAGGTGACGAAAACCGGTCATGAGACTGTGCTCTATACCTTTGCCGGACAGGCGGACGGCGGGGATCCCGTGGGCGGTCTAGTCCGAGACAGTGCAGGCAACCTGTATGGCACCACTAACTATTCCAACTTCGGTGGTAACGCCGGCTACGGGGGAGTATTTGAGCTGAGTCCCGCCGGCCAGCTATCAGTTCTGTACAACTTCACCGGAAAGGCGGACGGCGCGCCAACCTACTCCACCCTGCTCCGAGACACAGCTGGCAACCTCTACGGAACTGCCTATACCAGCAACCCCGGTCTGGGAGTGGTGTTCAAGCTCGCTCCTTGAGCAGCAGGAGCCTTGCCCGATTGACCAAACAAAAAGGTACAGTGGGAAGGGAGAGCGCGGGCGCGGGAAGGGCAGGTTATGTCTCAGAGAGTTCGGGTCATCAATCTCGAAGAGGGATTCCCAACTCGCGATCAGGCGTACCAAAAGCTCGAAGCTGCACTGGCCCGCGCGCGAAAAGACGGCATCCTGGCGTTGAAAGTGATTCACGGTTATGGCTCGACCGGTACGGGCGGAGTGCTGCGGTTTGCCATCCGCGGATTCTTACGGCAGCGAAAAGAGAAAGGTGAGATTGCAGCCTTCATCAACGGAGAGAGTTGGTCCAGCTTCGACGAGCGGAGCAAACTACTCTTTAAGAAAGTCCCGCAACTGGTGCTGGACAGTGATGTGGGGCGCGGCAACAAGGGAATCACGCTGGTGCTGCTCTGAATTCGTGTTTGGATCATGGAAGCTCGCAGTGACGTGTATGATCGGCGCGTGAAGGAAGGGATTGAACTCGGCGCTACGGCATTTGTTTTGGCGGGCGGCAAAAGCTCTCGCATGGGAAGCGACAAGGCCTTCCTCCGATTAGGAGACGAGACTCTTCTCTCGCAAGCATTGAAGCTGACGAGTGCTGTTGTACGCGAAGTTTGCATTGTAGGCGACGCCAAGAAGTTTGCGCCTTTTGGCCGGGTGGTTGAGGATGTCTATCGTGAGCGGGGACCGCTGGGAGGAATTCACGCGGCACTCTCAGGTTCGACGACCGATCTAAATTTGATGCTCGCGGTCGATCTGCCCTTCGTGACGCACGAGTTGCTTCAATATCTGCTTTCGCGGGCACTGGAATCGGGTGCAATGGTCACGGTTCCGCGCACGGGCTCAGGGTTCCAACCGCTTTGTGCAGTTTATCGGCGCGGGTTTACGGAGGTGGCGGAGCAGTCTTTGCTGGAGGGAAAAAACAAGATTGATTCGCTGTTCGCAAGGGTTGGAACTTGCGTGGTTGAGGAGAATGAGTTGGTGCGGGCAGGTTTCTCGGCGGAGATGTTTCGGAATCTGAACACGCCCGAGGATTTGGAAAAGGCGAAAGAATTACGCCCCACGTCATTCAATTGAATGCGATCATCTAAGATAGAAAATAGTCCCAAGGAGAACCGACAGACCGCGACATGGCTAGCAACGGGGATCTGGCACCGTATATCGAATTCAAGGACGTCTCGAAGGCTTTCGGCGAAAACTGCGTTCTCGACCACGTCAGCTTCGACGTGATGGCGGGAGAGACGGTTTGCATCCTGGGACGCAGCGGCGTGGGCAAATCAGTTACGCTGCAAAATATTATGGGTTTTCTCAAACCGGATGCAGGCCGGGTGATCGTGGCCAGGGAGGACATCACCGACTACGATGAGGCAAACCTGCAGCGCATCCGCAAGAAAGTCACCATGGTGTTCCAGAACGGCGCGCTATTTGATTCGCTGACCGTGGGTGAGAATGTGGCATTTCCCCTGCGCGAGCGGCGCGATCTCAAGGAAGATCAGATTTTCCAGATCGTCGACGGACTGTTGGAAATGGTCGGAGTCAAAGAAATGCGCGATTTGCTTCCCTCGGATTTGTCCACGGGAATGAAGCGGTCGGTGGCGATCGCGCGAGCCTTGGCGGCGCAGCCAGAGTGCGTTCTTTATGATGAGCCCACAACCATGGTCGATCCGCTGATGGCGCAGTTGCTCGGCGATTTGATCAAGCGGCTTAAGACCCAATTGCACCTGACCAGCGTGGTTGTAACCCACGACATGCGCCTCGCCGAGAAGCTGGCGAACCGAATTGTATTTCTCCACGAAGCCAAGGTGCTTTTCTTTGGTACCTATTCAGAGATGGAGAAGTGTCAGGAGCCGATCGTGCAGGAGTTCCTGGACCTGGACAGGCTGACCTTGGAAGCGTAGAAAGGCTTCGGGCTTCAGGCGAATATGATTCGGTATCTCGATCGTTGCTAGAATCCTTCTCGTACTAGTCGTTCGATCGTGATGGAGCTGTTGGTTGGATCGCCCCTCATCATTTTCTCCACGTATTTTGCGATCATGTCCACTTCCAGGTTTACAGGATCGCCGGGCTTGAGGGATTTCAGGTTCGTCATTTCGGTGGTGTGCGGGATAACGGCGACGGTCACTTCGGTTCCTTCCACCTTTGCGACTGTGAGGCTGATGCCTTCAATCGAGAGGGAGCCTTTGAAGATCACATAGCGCGCCAGGTCGGGTGGGATCTCAATGCGCAGCCAATAGTTGTCAGCGCCTGGAATCTCGTCGAGTGCGACGAACTTGCCGGTGCCATCGACGTGCCCCTGGACGATGTGTCCGCCGAAGCGTCCATCGGCGCGCATGGGGAGTTCGAGGTTGACCAGCGCCCCCGGTTTGATCCGGGAGAACGACGTACGATTCCAGGTCTCCTCGGCCAAATCGGCCCCGAAGGATTTGGGCGTGATCTCGACAGCGGTAAGGCAGACACCGCTGACCGCGATGCTGTCGCCCTTTTTCAACTCTTTAACGAGGCTCGAAGAGGAAACGATGAGCCGGCGGTTCTCGTTTTCGCGGCCGATATTGGCGACGCGTCCAACTTCCTCGATGATGCCGGTGAACATGGAATCTCCTTCATTTCACCACAGAGTCACGAGGCACAGAGGAAAACTAGAATCCATTTAATTTCTGTGATTTTCCTATCTTGCCTTCTCTGTGTCTCTGTGCCTCGGTGGTGAAATGTGTCTCAATCCGCATATGGATCTTTCAAGTATCCTTCAACTGCAAAATCCTCGCCGAAACAGTGCAGGCGTGTGGACTTTACGTAGGCAGCGTTGTTGATGCTCGCGAATCCTGCGCCTCCGACAAACGGCACGGAAGCCGTGCCTCCCAGAATTCTCGGAGCGTAGTAGAGAAAGATCTTGTCGACGATGCCTGCGGAAAGCGCGGCTGCGTTGACTATGGCGCCCCCTTCAATCATCAGGCTGGTGATCGCCATCTCACCAAGGAAGCGGACCACAGCGGCCATGTCGGGATGGCCCTCCGAGTTTGCCACGGGTAACTGGTCCACGCGAATGCCGAGCTTCAAGAGTTGCTTTTTCTTTTTCTCTTCGGCGAAAGAGCACAGCACGAGAACATCGTCCTGGGCGGTCTTAGCCACTCGGGATTCGAGGGGCAAGCGCAGACGGGAATCGAGCACCACGCGAAGCAGCGGGCGGCGGCGAGGACGGCCGCTGCGGTCAGTGAGCAACGGATCGTCGGCAATCACCGTGCCGACACCCACGAGAATAGCGTCGCTCTGATGAC
>Ga0207048_10009_pt2 | contig 46480 bp, 52 predicted proteins | sample Alteio_BWMinCont_65_FD_153301 | JGI IMG/M metagenome (GOLD analysis project Ga0207048, IMG submission 153301) | Enriched cells from forest soil in Barre Woods Harvard Forest LTER site, Petersham, Massachusetts, United States -... | ecosystem: Environmental > Terrestrial > Soil > Temperate forest >...
GCTGAAGTCGGATGGTTTCGCTTCGAACATCTATGATCCGGAAAGCGCGTTTACGTTAGGACAGTTTTGCGCTGAACGTGGCATCGAGTATGCCGACGCCGGTGTTCCGGTACGGCTCGACACGTTCTCCGCTTATGGGCTCGCCTTCCGCGATCGCATGGTTCCCGAGCTCGAAGACAAGCTGGTAACCAGCGTCAATCGGCTAAGTGACGGGTTTCTGTTGCAACTCGAGGACGGGGAAACGGTTCACGCTCGGTCGGTTGTTTTGGCGGTTGGCATTACGCATTTCGACTATGTCCCTGAGAACCTCGCAAATCTGCCGGCGAAGTTTCTTTCTCACAGTGCGCAGCATCATGAGGTCGAGCCCTTTCGGGGGCGCGATGTCGTCGTGATTGGCGGAGGGTCTTCTGCGCTGGACTTGGCAGGATTGATGCACGAAGCGGGCGCGAATGTGCAGCTCGTTAGTCGTAGGGCAGAGTTAAAGTTCCATAGCCAGCCAACGGGTAAGCCACGGTCACACTGGCAACAGATCAGGCATCCGCAGTCGGGGCTCGGTCCCGGCATGCGCTCACGCTTCTTTGCAGACGCACCGATGGCTTTTCATTATTTGCCTGAGCGGCTTCGAGTAGAAGCTGTCCGTAGAACCCTTGGTCCATCGGGTGGATGGTTCATTCGGGACAAAGTGGTCGGGAAAGTGCCCTTGCATCTTGGATGCACGCCGCAAAGCGCCGAGGTGCAGAACGGTGGGGTGCGTTTAAGAGTTCGGTCAGCCGACGGCAGTGAACGGGAGATTGTAACTGAGCACGTCATCGCGGCGACAGGCTATAAAGTGGATCTCGAGCGATTGAAGTTCCTTAACCCGGAGATTCGCTCGAAGCTCAATGCCCTCAACGGAGCGCCGGTGTTGTCATCGTCTTTCGAATCGTCGATTCCCGGTCTCTATTTCGTGGGAGTTGCGGCCGCCAACAGCTTCGGGCCAGTCATGCGGTTCGCGTTTGGAGCTGGCTTTGCAGCTCGCACGCTTTCCCGGACGCTGACGAAGTCACTCTCAAGAGAGCCGGCGTCGGTTGCGGTTCGGAGCGTAGCGACGACCGCCAAATGAACGAATCCAGGCAATACTACTGTTCCTCGTGCTACGGTTCACAGAGGCGGGTAGACGTATGAAGCGAGAGACAATTGCCATACACGTTGGCTACGACGGCGATCCTACGACGAAGGCCGTCGCCGTCCCCATCTACCAGACGATTGCCTTCGAGTTCGATAGCGCTGAACACGGAGCGGCTCTGTTCAATCTCGAAGTCGAAGGGAATATCTACACACGTATCGGAAATCCTACGAATGCCGTCTTAGAGAAAAGAGTTGCGGCTCTCGAAGGCGGGGTGGAAGGCCTTAGCGTCAGCTCCGGAATGGCTGCGATTGAATATTCACTGATCAATATCTGCGAGTCGGGCAACAACATTGTTTCTCTCCCGCAGCTCTATGGCGCGACTTTCACTCTGCTGGAGCACATCTTTCCGAAGCGCGGCATCACCACACGCTTCGCGGCTACTGATCGTCCCGAAGACGTGGACAAGCTCATCGACGAGAACACTAGAGCGGTTTATTGCGAGAGCGTGGGCAATCCTGCGGGAAACGTCGCCGACATCGAAGGACTGGCGAAGGTCGCGCATAAACATGGCGTCCCTTTGATTGTCGACAATACGATCGCCACTCCGATTCTGTTAAGGCCGATCGAATATGGCGCTGATGTTGTGGTGCATTCCATGACCAAATTCATGGGCGGGCACGGCACGACTCTAGGCGGAATGATTGTCGACAGTGGAAAATTTCCTTGGCTCAAGTATCCTGAAAAATTTTACATGTTCAACCGGCCGGAGATTGCGTATCACGGCGTAGTCTACGTCGAACATTATGGCGACGCTGCTTATGTGGCGCGCTGCCGGACGGTTTGCCAAAGAAACACTGGAGCTACGCTGTCGCCATTCAACGGTTTCCTGCTGCTGCAGGGAGTGGAAACGATGGCGCTCCGCGTCGAACGCCACGTGGAAAACGCTCGCAAGGTGGCGGAATATCTACGCGATCATCCGATGGTAGAGTGGATCAACTACGCGGGCTTTCCAGAAAACCCGCTGTACCCAATGGCGCAGCGGTACCTGGGTTCGAAGCGTTGCTCCCTCTTGACGTTTGGAGTGAAGGGTGGCTTCGAGGCAGGGAAGAAATGTTTCAATGCGCTGAAATTATTCAAACGAATGGTGAATATGGGCGATGCCAAGTCGCTGGCGTGTCATCCGGCGTCCACGACGCACCGGCAGCTTACGCCTGAGGAACAAGAGAAGGTCGGTGTGACCCCGGAGATGCTTCGGCTCAGCGTAGGTATCGAACACATCGACGATATTATCGACGACCTTGCCCAGGCGCTGGGCAAGGCCAAAGTATATGAAGCCGGTGAAAGCTCGTAGATCGCACTAGGAGATTTCATGTCATTGGTTATTGACGGCGGTCGCGTTCCTCCCCGTTTAGTTGAGAGGAAGGTCTCGCGTCTGGGGAGCCCGGTCGATGATTCCACGTCGGCGAATGGCGTCAGAATTGCGTTCGTCAATAACATGCCGGACACGGCGCTCGAAGATACCGAAATGCAATTCTTCGAGCTGCTGGACGCTGCGGCTGGGGACATTCCCGTGTTTCTCAGCCTCCACTCCCTGACCGGAGTTCCCCGCGGGGAACTGGGACAGCAGCACGTGAGCAGCTTTTACGGTAGTACGGACGCATTGTTGAATGGCCAGTTTGACGGCGTAATCATGACCGGAACCGAGCCGCGCCAGCGTAACCTGCGCAATGAACCCTACTGGTCGGCTTTGGCTAACGTTTTAGACTGGGCGGAAAGCAATACTGTCTCGACGATATTGTCATGCCTGGCGGCGCATGCAGGCGTCCTTCATAGCGACGGCATCGATCGTCATCCGCTGGCCGACAAGCAGTTCGGTGTATTTGATTTTGGCAAGACCGCGAATCACCAACTCACCAGCGGTACCGGGGAACGGATACGATTCCCGCACTCTCGATGGAATGAAGTGCAGGCGGATGCACTGACTGCATGCGGCTACGCCGTGCTGACCGAGTCGCCGGAAGGAGGCGTGGATTCGTTTGTGAAGAAAAAAAAACGGAGTCTGTTCGTACACTTCCAGGGGCATCCAGAATATGCCGCGCAGACTCTGCTGAAAGAGTACCGGAGAGATATAAAGAGATTCTTGAGGAGTGAACGAGAGACCTATCCCTCGATGCCGAAAGGCTATTTCGATGCGGCCACTGTAAGACTTCTGGGCGATTTCCGAGATGTTGCTTTGTCCGAGCGGCGAGAGGAACTGATGGAGCGCTTCCCGGAAAGTACCGGCAGTTTGCAGAAAACCTGGCACTCCTCCGCCGTGAGTATCTATCGGAACTGGCTGCAGTTTGTCGTGACGAACAGGGCAGATGTGTCAGCGTTTCCGGCGATGGCTGCGGTCTACCATCCAACTTCGCGAAAGCGTTCAGCACGTACGTAGAAAACAGAGGAGCCACGGTGTCAAAGGTAGTGTCTTTATCCCACAATACTTCTGCGGAACGCAATGCCGGCGGTCAATCGGAGAGTGCTCTGCTGCGATCAATCGTCATGACCCTTCCGGTGAGCGTCGAGCTCGATCCCGAGCCGCTTCCCCAGGAGTGGATTTTGAGTGATGCACCCGTCGCGCGCAGCAAGATTCTGGTAAGAAGCCGTGACTGGACGTCGAGCGTTGTGGTTTGGGACTGTACAGCGGGCCGCTTCACTTGGCACTACGGTCAGGACGAGACGATTTTCGTTGTTTCCGGCGAAGCGTTCCTGCTACTGGAGAATGGTGAAGAACGCCGCTTCGGCCCGGGCGAGGTCGGATTCTTTCCTGCGGGCACGACGTGCACCTGGCGGGTGGCTGAAAATATTCGCAAGGTTGCGGTTCTTCGGGAGAGCATGTGGCCGCCGCTGGGATTTTGCTTGAAAGGCTTTAAGAAGGTGCTTCGGATCATCGGCCTATCCGGCAAGTCGCCGTTGTGACGCTTTAATCCGCCGCCGAATTCTGATCTCGAACCGCTCTAAGAACCATCAAAATGGACATGAACCCGGTAGCCACAACCCTTCGCACTGGCGACCTCGTAGAAGTAAAGTCGCCGGCGGAAATCCTGCAGACCCTCGACGGCGATGGCACTTCGGATCGGCTCCCGTTCATGCCGGAAATGGTTGAGTTCTGTGGGAAGCGGTTTCACGTCTCTAAGCGGGTTGTGAAGACCTGCTACTACGGGACCAGTTCGGGTATGCGGAAATTCCCGGCCGAGGATGTCGTTCTCCTCGCTGGCTTACGATGCTCGGGCGACGCGCACGATGGATGTCAGAAGGGGTGCACGATCTTCTGGCGCGAGGCGTGGTTGCGTAGAGTCGTGAATGCCGCGACGATTCCCTTGAGCGTGGATCCCGAAAGTAGGAAGTGGCTGCGAGCCCGGCTTAAGACCTCGACCGGTCCGAAAACCTACTTTTGTCAGGCCAGTGAAATTCTCAATTCGACCGTCGAGTTATCGCGCTGGGAACGATTCGGGAAGGCCTTCAGCGAAATTCGCGCGGGCAACTGTAGCGTCCTGGAAATGGCACAGCGTATCGGCATATGGGTTTTCTGGAAATTCCGCAAAGTGTTCCTCGGTGCTTATGCCCGCGGAAGCCAAAAACCGACGCCAGTGGAGAGCCTGAATCTGCGGTCCGGAGAGTGGATCGAAATCAAGCCGCTCGAGAGCATCACGAAGACCTTGGATGAGAGGGCTCACAACCGCGGGCTGTACTTTACCCCGGCCATGGGAGGTATGTGCGGCGAGCAACACCGGGTCGAGCGGAAGCCGGAGAAAATCATTGTGGACGGCACTGGTGAGATGCGGCAACTCCGCAATACCGTGTTCCTCAAAGGATCGCTATGCGGATGTACCTGCGTGGCCTTTGGCGGTTGCCCGCGCGGCGAGTTCGCCTACTGGCGTGAGATTTGGCTTCGCCGGGTGCCGGCCGCGTCGGCCGGGCGTGAGCAATCCGAAATTGCCTAGCGTCATTTTGTAGCAGAGGGTTCATAGCACTACCATTCTTCTATGCCAGAAACACCTCAAGATGTCGCCGAGCTTTTGACGAATCTTCCCAAGCGCACTTGCGACATTATCAAGTCGTGGGCTGAACGTTCGTCGGAGCAACTGGCCCTGGTGGAAGCGTCAGGGACTTGGACCTATCAAGAACTGGTAGTTGCAGTCTCAGAGACAGAGCCCTGGCTTCGAGATTTGGGTGTGCGCCCGGGCGACCGAGTCATGATCGTATGCGAGAACTGCCGGGCGTTTGTCGCGATCCTGTTAGCTTTGGCAGCTCTCGATGCGTGGCCGGTCCTGGTCAATGCACGGCTCTCGGGCCGCGAAGTAGATGAGATCCGCGATCACTGCGGCGCTCGTAGGACGATCTATACCACGAGCGTGTCACCGCATGCCCGAGAGCATGCCAAGCGACACGGTGCGGTCGTCCAAGAGGCTGCAGGACTGGGTCCGATTGCAGTCGGGCCACTGAATGAAAGGGTCGAACCGGAACCAATCGACGCCGAGGTTGCTCAGCGCATTGCAGCGTTGATTTATACCTCGGGCACAACCGGGCTCCCCAAGGGCGTGATGCTGACGCACCGAAACTTGCTGTTCGTCGCGGCGGTGTCTGCGAAAATCCGGTCACTGACTCCGAATGATCGTCTTTACGGCGTCTTGCCGATGTCGCACGCTGTTGGGCTTTCCGTGGTTCTCTTGGGTTCGCTTCTCAGCGGTTCGACATTGTATCTGTCACCCCGTTTTGATCCGGTAGCAGCTCTCGCTACGCTCGAGAAAGAGCGGTTGACGGTTGTGCTGGGAGCGCCCGGGATGTTCTCCCTGCTGGCGGACTATGCGAAGCTGAAGGGATTGAAGTCGCTCAAGTTTCCTGCTCTGAGCATCATTTCATCATCCGGCGCACCGCTTCAGCCGGTAGTCAAATCCCAGGTGGAGAGCCTTTTTGGCATGGTGCTGCACAACGGATACGGCGTCACCGAATGTTCTCCCAATATTTCTCAAGCCAAGGTCGGAGAGTACCGAACCGATACTTCTGTCGGACAGATTCTTCCCGGAGTGGAAGTCCAGTTAGTCGGATCTGATCAGCAACCGGTGGCCGACGGAGAGATCGGCGAATTGTGGGTGCGCGGCCCGAACGTCATGAAGGGCTACTATCGCGCACCGGAGGATACGGCTTCGGCAATCAATCCGGAAGGGTGGTTCAACACCCGCGATCTTGCGCGGCTGGAAAACGGCTACCTTTTTATCGTTGGCCGAACCAAGGAATTGATCGTTCGCTTTGGGGAGAATGTCTACCCGGCGGAAGTCGAGGCGGTGCTGAACTCGCATCCGGCGGTCGTCCGTTCCGCGGTCATCGGGCGGACGGTTGAAGGAACCGAAGGCGGTGAAGAAGTTGTTGCCTTCGTGCAACTCTCGCCGTCCTCATCCACTTCGGAGAACGAATTGGCCCAACACGCCGCACAACATCTCGCCCCATACAAGCGGCCGTCGCAAATTCTGCTTGTTCCCTCAATGCCGCTGACTCCGACCGGAAAAGTTATCAAGGGCGAGCTCGCCAAGTTGTCCCAATTCGCCTCCGCACACTAACGACGCAGAGCTGCCAGGCTCTACAGAGGTACTTCAATCAGCGTCGGTCCCTCACCTTCCAACCCCGCCCGCAGCTCCTTCCCGAATGCATCCAACGAACTGACCCGGATGCCGGGCACTCCCATTCCTTTTGCCAAAAGCGTCCAGTCGAGATCAGGACGGCCAATTTCAAACATGCTGGTGGCCCGAGTTCCAGGACTGCCCACTCCCAAGTAGGAATACTCACGCTTCAGGACGGCGTAGTCGTGGTTGGCGAAAACCACCGTTGTTATACTGAGACCCTCCCGTGCCATCGTCCACAGCGCTTGCGCTGTGTACATCCCGCTGCCATCGGCAGTCAGGCACAACACTCGTCGATCAGGACAGGCTACAGCTGCGCCGACTGCCAGCGGTAGAGCAATTCCGATTGACCCGCCGGTATTCCCCAGCCACTCGTGCGGCGGAGCTCCCTTGGTTGCGACCATCAATCCACGTCCGGATGTCATAGACTCATCGATTACGATGGCGCTTTCTGGGAGAAGCGCACTGACTGCTGCCGCCAGTCCGGGCAGCGTGATTTCCCCACTAGGCATCGGCGGCCTCTCCGCTTTTTCCACCAGCTGCTCTGTCCCTCGTATCGACAAGGCCGACGCCAGTGCGTCGAGAGCGCCAACGTAATCTTCGCCGGGGCTGGCGAGTGTGTGGATCTGACACTCTGGCGAAGTGAACACACTATTCTTTCCGGGATAAGAGAAATACGCGACTGGTGCCTGCGCGCCCACCAGAATGAGCTGACGAAACTCCTTGAACTGCTCAATCCCTTGCTCGAGGACATACTGGACGCGATCGACCCTCGGGATCCCAGCTCCACGTTGCAAGCGACTGAAGGGGTAGGGAGCCAGCAGTTTGGCACCTGTTGCCGCTGCGATGCGGCCGGCGGTAACAAGACCATTGCCATAAAGCCCATTTCCGCCAATCAAGATCGCGGTTGGCAGTCCTGAACGGAGCATCGCGGCTGCACGTTCGATAGTCCGAGATTCTGGCAGAGAAGGTGTAGGCAAAGCGGGGATCGCCGCGATCGAACCGCCCTCGCTCCAGGAAACATCTGCGGGGACGATCAGCGTCGCAATCTGGCCAGGCGCGGTGCGAGCGGCAACGATGGCTTCAGCTGCGTCGCGGCCTACTTCGGAAGGCGAGCGGGAAGTGCGCAGCCATTTGGAATACGGCCGCGCAATCCCTTCGATATCAGAGCTCAGGGGCGTGTCGTATTGCAGATGATACGTAGCATGCTGGCCAACCAAGTTGACGATGGGTACTCGCGCCCGGCTCGCGTTGTGGAGATTTGCGAGACCATTGCCCAGACCCGGACCGAGATGCAGCAGCGTGCATGCCGGTTTCTCTGCCATGCGAGCATAGCCATCCACCGCTCCGGTCGCAACTCCTTCGAACAGCGCAAGCACACACCGCATTTCGGTGATTCGGTCTAGGGCGGCAACTATATGGATTTCCGACGTCCCCGGGTTTGCGAAGCAAGTGTCAACCCCTCCGGCAAACAGCGTGCGAATTAGACTCTCCGCTCCGTTCATATTTGTTATCTTTACAAACTCTCTGGAGGTTAGCAAAATACGGTTCCAACGGATGAGCTAACGGAGTGCTTCGTCCACATAGCGGGAGATTGCGGCTGCCAACTTCTCGTAATGCGTAGACATGATTCCCAGATGATCGCCGGGCACCGCTTCCACTTCAAACTGATCTGCCAACTTGGCCCAAACCGCCGCCGGATCAGCAGGGAAGTCGGTCGGGATTTCGGCTCTCACGAACTTGATCTTGCCGGGATAGAACCGGGGCTTGTAGCGGGTTAACGCTAAGTAAGCGCACTCACGCGCCCGTTGCATCGCCGGTGACAGAGACACGTCGACAGGCGGTTGATAAGAGACTTTCGGAGCCGTTGCTCGTCTTCGGGAAGGGCGGACGATAAGAGAAAGCGCTTCGCCCACGGGCAATTTCATCGCGGTAGTGGCGCGTTGTGTCGCCAGGCGCGCTACCAGTTGTGCGCGCTGCGCCAGTGACAGATAGCGGATGTCCGGGTAAGAATCCAGCATGGCGAGCAACGCTACCTTTTCCCCGTTGCTGATCAGCCGTTGCGCCATTTCAAGTGTCACCAGTCCGCCCAGCGAGTATCCTGCGAGGAGATAGGGTCCGTGCGGCTGCACTTGCCGAATCGCATCCAAATAGAACTGCGCCATTTCCTCGATGCGGTCGAATGGCTCTTCCGCTCCGTCGATGCCCTTGGCCTGCATTCCTTGAATCGAGTGCGGCGTCTGGATGTGCTTTACGACCTGAAAGAAGTCGATGACGCTTCCGCCGAGGCCATGCGTAATGAAAAGTGGAGGTTCCGCAATGCCATCCTTAAGCCGTACCAACGTAGGTACGCGCAGTTCAGCTGGCTGTTCCAACACTGCAGCGAGCGCCGCTATTGTGGTAGCGACGTAGATTGTCACCGGTGGAAGTTCACGGCCGCACGAACGCGCGATCTCGTTGAACAATTGCAGAGCCAAGGTCGAATCGCCGCCGAGATCAAAAAAGTTGTCCTCGACATCGACGGACGATAGCTGAAGCACCCGCTGCCAAATCGGGGTCAGCATCTCGACCATCGTGGATGTTGGCATAGGGTTCACATTACACCTTGGCGGGCTATCGACGGATCATGAATGTGCAAACGCCCAGTAGAGTTCTCGAGCCTTGATGCAAACCGGGCCGAAGGGCAGGGAACGGTCGCCGATCCGAGTCACCGGTACGACCTTGGAATAATTTCCGGTCGCAAAGATCTCATCGGCTTTCTCGAAGTCCTGATAGGTCAGCGTTTTTTCGATTACGCTGACTTTGTTATCACGCAGTAGTCCGATTACTCTCTGCCGAGTGATACCTGCTAGGAACGTTCCGTTGGGAAGAGGAGTGAACACGACTCCGTCTTTCGCCATGAAGACGTTGGACGTTGCAAGTTCCGCGAAATTACCCAGCATGTCGCAGACAATGGCATTGTCGAATCCGCGGGAGTGCGCCTCGAAGAGGGATCGGGAATTATTGGGGTAAAGGCAGCCAGCCTTAGCGTCAACCGGCATCGTTTCGAGTGGTGGCCTTTTATAAGGTGACAGGGTAATGGAAAATCCCTTGGGAGTTCGCGTAGGCGCTTCGTAGATCGAGAGGCACGACTGCGTGGACTCGGGATCGTGCGCTTGAACCCACGGGCCTTCCTTTTCTGCCCAGTACATCGGTCGAATGTAAAGCGCGGTGTTCCCATCAAACTTCGTTATGCCTTCTCGTGCAAGCTTGACCCAGGTTTCCGTCGAGACGGTTGGCTTCAGGAAGAGCTTCTTTGCAGAGTCATTGACGCGTGCGCAGTGGAGTTCAAGATCCGGGGTAACGTCCTCGAACGCCCTGGCTCCGTCAAACACTACCGAGCATAGCCAGGCAGCGTGCGTACGCGGACCCATGATTCCGATGTTGCCTTCGTGCCATTCATGCTTGAAGTAGGTCCAAATCTTGCTCCAACCGTCTCCGAGTGTCAATCGGTTCTCCCTTTAGACTACACGCTCTTGACTAGTGCTTCCCTTGACGAGTTAGCGTCGGAGCGAGACATCGCAGCATCAATCGACCGCCGCAGCGCGACGGCCAAATGCTCGACGAAAGGTTCGACCAACATCATCGCGGGATTAACCGGCAACACGATGCTTTGCTGTCCCCCTTGCGCCAGCCGATCCCATTTCAAGTCGGGCTTGCTGAATACCCGATACTGCCTCGCCGGACGGATGTCGGTGATCACGCCCGGGTAAGGTTTCGGAATATAGTTCCACGAGGCGCGGTCATTAGCCTGCCAGACCTTCCCCAATACCAACGAGTCTGAAACGGCTCGGCTCGAACCATTACTGAAGCGGGATAGCAGCATCCCTTGCCAAACCGGAATGCGGCTTCGCAAAACGCCGAGCTTTTCCTTGAGAAACCGAGCCTTTCCATCTGAGTCAACACTGAAAAAGCTGGCTGCGTGGAAATACAAGCGCTGCGTGGCGTGGGAGCTCTTGCTCCAAATCGTAAGCGGGATCTTGTGCCAGTTCATGGTATCGAACAACGCCAAGAGAGCAACGGTCTCTCCCCCCGCCCGGAGTTGCTGCGCCACCTCAAATGCCACCGTTCCGCCCAGACAATAGCCTCCCAAGAAGTAGGGTCCGTGCGACTGGACTCTTCGGATCTCCTCTACGTAGAGAGCCGCCATCTGTTCGACTGTAGTCAGCGGCGAAGAACCGCCGTCCAGCCCTTGTGCCTGCAACCCATAAAACGGCTGGTCTTCGCCCAGACGGCGTGAAAGATCGCGGTACATCAACACAGTGCCACCGGCGCCATGCATACAGAAAAAAGGGGGACGCGAACCCGCTACTTGGATGGCCACCAGAGGCGACCAACCGGAAGCGGCCGTCTCACCGTGGAGAATCTTGGCCAGCTCTTCGATCGTGGGAGCGTCGTAAAGCGTGGCTAGGGGCAGCTTGATGTTGAATGTCTTTTCGATCTGGGCGAACATCTGGACAGCCAACGACGAGTCCCCGCCGAGGTCAAAATAGTTCTGGTCGGGGCTGACGGAGTCGATTCCGAGGATCTCTTGCCAAATACGAGCTAGCTGTTCTGCAGTGTCATGATTCCCATTTTGAGAAGACGGGCGAGTTTTCGCCCGCGCAGCGGCACCTAGTGCAAGGGTCCTTTGGTCGTCCGTCAAGAGGGCTCCCAATCGCAGTTAATCTACCGGCCACATGGGGGAGCTAGCGTCGGGCACGGGAACGTGCAGCTTAATCGTCTTATTATCGCACTTTCTGGGCTACTTGTAACACTCCATAAGTTTATGTAAAGAGGGTTGTTTATGTCTAGTGACGAAGGTTACCAATCTTTCCAAAGCGTTCCAAAGCGTTCGTTGGAGAAATCCTGGCATGAACGCAGACTCACGGTCGTCCCGTTGTGGGAAGTATGCTCTTGCCTCACGACCCTCATGTGCGGGAAGGCTGATAGCCAAATATTGCCTTCAGTTCAAGAAATTCTTCTAACCCTGCCTCGCCCCACTCCCGTCCGTTGCCCGATTGTTTGTAGCCTCCAAAACAACTCCCGAAGTCGACTCGCGCTCCATTGATGTGTACGTTGCCGGCTCGAATCCGTTTGGCCACTCGACGGGCATGCTCGACGTCGCCCGCTGTCACGAAACCTGACAACCCATAGAGTGTATCGTTCGCAATTCGGACTGCATCATCTTCGTTTTCATACGCGATGATGCAAAGCACAGGTCCGAAGATTTCCTCACGGGCGATGGTCATGTCATTACGGACATCGGCGAACACCGTCGGTTTCACAAAGTAACCCTTCGTGAAACCATCAGGGCGGCCGAGTCCCCCGGCGACAAGCCTCGCGCCTTCTTCGATGCCCTTGCTGATCAAGCGCTGCACCTTCTCAAACTGGGCCTTGCTGGACAATGGCCCGATGTGCGTGCCTTCCTTGAACGGGTCACCCACTTGGGTTGCTTGAACGACCATTTCAGACACTTTGACTGCCTCCGCCATCTTGGAGCGGGGAACCAGCATGCGGGTGGGCGCGTTGCAGGATTGGCCACTATTTCGAAAGCATGTCTGCACGCCCTCCTTGACTGCATTCGCAAGATCAGCATCGTCCAAAATGATGTTGGAAGACTTGCCGCCAAGTTCCTGAGTCACTCGCTTGACAGTCGGAGCGGCGGCCGAGGCCACCGCGACCCCCGCCCGCGTGGACCCGGTGAAGGAGACCATCGCCACATCGGGATGAGAAGCGATGGCAGCGCCGACCGTAGGTCCCTCGCCGTTCACGAGGTTAAAAACGCCAGGTGGAAGACCTCCATCGTGAAGGATCTGCGCGAAAAGACAAGCGGACACTGGAGCGAGTTCACTGGGTTTCAGAACCATAGTGCACCCAGCGGCGAGCGCCGGAGCCACTTTACAGACGATCTGGTTCATCGGCCAGTTCCAGGGGGTGATGAGACCGCACACTCCAATTGGCTCTTTTCGCATCAGAGTTGAGCCCCTGACTTCCTCGAACTGAAACTGGCCCAGCACCTTAACAATCTCGGTGAGATGAGCGAGCCCTGCTGGAGCTTGCGCTGCTCGTGATAACCGAACTGGCGAACCCATCTCCTGTGAAATGGTGTCGGCCATCTCCTCTATTCTGTCCTGATAGACATCAATGACCCGTCGCAGAAATTGCAGGCGGTCATCCACTGTCGTTTCCGAGTATGATTCGAATGCCCGTTTGGCTGCAGCCACCGCTCGGTCAACATCGGCCGCACTCCCAAGCGAGATGGTCGCTAGAGGCTCTTCCGTGGCAGGATTGATGACTGAGAAATCGAGGGCGTGGATAGGGTCGACCCATTTTCCATCGATATAAAATTGGCGGTAACTCTTCATGGCATCCGGAGAAATTCATAGCCAAACGAAACGATACGTTGGACCGTTTGCCGAGCCACAAGTACGAACCAAGCCGACCTTCCAATTGAGGGTTGAGCAGCGGTTCTCCACATGGACAGTAGCACTCTCAAGCGCTCCCGATGAGTGACTCGGACTCTCACACCTTTTGACGCGATGATATCGTATGCCCTTCCTTCGACGAAGGCGGACCTTATATCTTTCAGGAGGCACTCGATCAAAGATAGCCGGATCGCGTGCTGAACCGTGGCCTTGGGAACAAACAACGGAAGCTCGCCACCCTGCATGAGATTTGCCAGCAACAAGGTGTCTTCGGCCCGGAGTGCGGTCGGGTCAAACAGACCGTCCTTAATATTCACGCTGCTTCGTCGAATGGCAAATCCCGCAGTGTTCAAGTATCGAATGCGCCCGTCCGGCTGGAGCATGTGACTTTGAAAAGTTCTAAGCCGTAGGTCTTCCGCTCGGCCAACTAAACCGGAGCAGTCTCCAACCAGGTGAAGTTGAAAGCACCCGTGTTGCGGCGAATCTGCAATAGTGGCTGCCAGGGCTGAGAGGCAGCCCGCTTGGGTTCTGCTATCAGCATCCACGAACAGGAGCACCGAGCCTTTGGAGATCTGAATTCCGCAATTTCTGGCGGTGGAAATCCCCGCATGAGATTGTCTGATGATAGTCAATGGGATGCACCGGTTCCATTGGCAAATCACGTCAGGTGCAGCTTCGCTGCTACCGTCGTCTACCACCACGACCTCAAAAAGTGGCCCGGGCGATTGCAGTGTTAACGAGCGCAGACATTGATCAAGGGCGATCCAGTCGTTATAAACGGCTATGATTATGCTGAAGAGCGGCATCGTAGCTGAGATCGGTTGGCGCTCACCCATACGTTCTTCCGTGGTGCCTCGCGAGCAGGCCTTGTCGACTGAATTCAGGATGGCACACTCAATCCCAAAATCACAATTCTGCCATGTGACCTTCGTCACGTTGGTCAGAGGCGCTCGGCTGAATAGAGTAAATCAGTGAAGGTTGTTAGCAGCCTGACGCTGATTCGACGACGTGCCTTGGTTGTCAATCCCCATGCTTTGATGTTGGATGGTGCAGTCCCAACCGCAGGGCTTGGCTAGGTGAGTTCTGGACCGGTCTCTTGAGAATATGCGAACAGTAGGCGTCGGTATCGTCGGCTTTGGTGCAGTTGGCCGTGCCACAGCGAGCATCATCTCGCAACACGCCGACCTGATCGAGCGGAGAAGCGGCGTTAAGCTCGAAGTCACGATGATATGCCGACGCTCAGGCGTCAAACCACAGGATGTACCAGGTGGTGCGCGCTTCGTATCCGATTGGAGAGAACTCGTTCGCGCTCCCGAAGTTGAGCTGATTGTGGAGGTCATGGGGGGGACGGACCAATCTCTCCAACTCGTCCGTGCCGCCCTCGAAGCCGGAAAGCCCGTGGTAACCGCCAACAAGAACCTATTGGCGGAACACGGCGATGACGTGTTCGCGCTTGCCGTTTCCCGAAACCTGCCCATTGGTTTTGAAGCCAGCGTCGCCTCTAGCATTCCCATTGTACGGGTGATGCATGAATCCACCGCCGGCGACCGGATATTTTCAGTCCATGGCATTCTGAACGGCACGGCCAACTATATTCTCACCCAGATGGAGAACCGGGGCATCGAGTTTGACAAAGCGCTGCTCGAAGCGCAAGAAGAAGGCTACGCGGAGGCCGATCCTTCCCTGGACATCGATGGTATAGACAGCCGTGACAAACTCTGTATCCTTACGCGAATGGCCTTCGGTGGAAGGTTGAGCATTTCACGGATTTCCACTTGCGGTATCCGGCAGATTCGAGTCGCTGACGTTCACGCTGTAAACCGACGCGACAGTACCATCCGCCTTATCGGCTCGGCTGAAAACACCGCGTCGGGAATCGAGGTATCGGTGCGTCCTTGGATGATCAGCCGCCAGTCGCTGCTGGCCAGGGTACAAGGCGTGAACAATGCGGTCTTCGTCTCGGGAAGCAAGATTGGAACACAAATGCTTTACGGTCGCGGCGCTGGCGGCGATGCGACGGGAGCCGTCGTAGTTTCGGATCTCATGGAGATCGCACGAGATCTTGTGCAGGGTCACTTGAAGGCCAAGAATGTGTCCGGATTCGTCGATTCGCCGGAGCTGGAAGTCTGCGAGAAGCCCCGCCCCGTTCGCTGGTATCTTGGTCTCAACGCCAAAGATGAGCGCGGTATTGTGGCCCGCGTGGCTGAGGTCATCAATCGACTCGACATCCATATCGAGTCGCTTGGACAAGAACCTCGTGTGTCCAAGGATGAGTTATCACTTGGTATCACCGTCGATCCCGCTCCCGAGCCCCTGATCTGTCGCGCTGTGACTGCAATCAACGCTTTTGAGTTTATGGTAAGACCTGTTTTGTTGCTGCGCATTGAATGATCATCTTCGCCGCTGATGCTGGCCCATTCATCTATCTAGTTCTAAAAGGGTTGCGCAAAGCGCTCCGGGAATGACCGCTGTAACTTGACACGCACGGCAAAAGGGCGCAATATCAAAAATCCTCAGGATCTGACAAGATAACAATCCCCTTGAGCTTCAGAAGACCTGTTTTTAAATTCCCCCGACATTAACAAATTGTGTCATTCATAAGCTGGGAGAAAGCCTTGTCCAATTCAACTGTAATCTCCGTCCCAAATGTGCCCCTGAGACGACGAGTAGAAACTAAAGAAGTTGTAGTCATCGGAGCCGGTCCCTACGGATTGAGTACAGCAGCTCATCTACAAGACGCAGGTGTAGAGCCCTACGTTATTGGGCATTCGATGGCATTCTGGAAACAGAATATGCCGGGCGGCATGCTCCTCCGCTCGAAAAGCGAAGCGTCCAACATTGCTGCTCCGCAAAAGCACCTGTCCCTCGCAGCGTACGAGAAGGCAATTGAACGCAAGATCCCCGACCCTCTTCCCATCGAGGATTTCATCGCCTACGGAGACTGGTTTCAAAAACAAGTCGCTCCCAAGCTTGATACGCGTCGGGTTCAGAATGTTTCGCACGAGGGTGACGTTTTTGAGCTCACTATGGACGACGGTGAAAACGTGCAGGCCAAGTCGTTGGTCTTGGCTCTTGGCATCGGACTGTTTTTTCATCGACCTGAACTATTTGGTCACGTTCCACGAGAACTCGCTCCTCACTCTTCAGACCTAAGAGATTTCTCTCAATTCAAAGGTAAACGGGTTGCGGTGATCGGAAAAGGTCAAAGTGCGCTCGAATATGCAGCACTCCTGCGTGAAAACCACGCGGAGGTCGAAATACTCACGCGCGCTCCGGCGCTGATTTTTCGTCCGTTCGCTTGGCGTAAGCACATCTTTCGAAAACTGACCTCTGGACCGTTGCTAGGACTTTCCTACCGAATCATTCCTCCGACGGATCTGGGAGACGTCCGAACTGCGAGAAAAATGGCGAATCCGGACCTCTTCCGGCGACAGTCACCTGAAGTGCAGCAAGCGCTCCTGAACGCTTGCTCCAGGCCAATTGGTGCGTACTGGCTTCAACCAAGGCTGGAGGGCGTGCGAATTAGAACCAGCGTCAGCGTAACAAGCGCCGCAACTGCAACGTCAGGATTGAATCTCGAACTGAGCGACGGCACTAGCGACCATGTGGACTTCGCGGTGCTTGCGACTGGATACAAGATCGATGTCTCTAAGTACGCCATCCTAGCGAGTTCACTGCAGCGGAGTGTTCAGAAAACGCCAGAAGGGTATCCAGTCTTGGATATGAGCCTTCAAACATCTGTCGACGGACTCTACATGGCCGGAGTTATCGCGGAGAAGACCTTGGGGCCAACACTGAGATTCGTGACTGGAACCTCCAATGCTGGTCCCCGGTTAGCGGCAGCCGTCACAGGCAGGCCGTTTCCCAGCAATTCCTAATTCAGCCGACAAAAGAAACGGGGCTTATGAGCAATATTGATAAGAATCGACCAGGGGCAATTGTGCTAGGCGGAAATTTTGTCGGTTTGGGAATTGCGAGAAGTCTCGGTGCGCACGGTATTCAGACGTGGGTGTTCGATTCTGACAGATCAAAGTCAATCGCACAATTTTCCAGATATACAACACGATTCGTTGAGACCAAGGAAGCCATAACTGACGCCCTTCTCAGAGAAGGCCAGAAACATCGGCTCAACGGCTGGGTCATCTATCCGGTCGCCGACGAATACGTCGAAACCGTTTCGGTGAACCATGAATTGTTGAGTTCGATCTACCGGGTGACGACAGCGCCCCCCGGCGTTACCCGATTTGCTTTGGATAAGCGACAAACCTATCACAGGGCAAGTGAATTGGGGATTGCGGCTCCTTGGACTTCAGTTGGCAATTCTCTTGCCGAGCTCGAAGCGGAAGGCATTCCTTACCCAGTAATTCTGAAACCCGCCATCAATCATCATTTCTTTCCGCAGACGAACATCAAGGCTTTGCCGGTAGACAATCCGTCAGACTTGCAACGAGCATTTGCTCAGATGAGCAAATACATTCTGCCGAATGAAATTCTCGTCCAGGAACGCATTCCCGGAGGCGGAGAGAATCAGTTTTCCTTCTGCGGGATATTCAAAGACGGGCACGCGTATGCTTCGCTCGTGGCCCGGCGCACAAGACAATATCCCGTAGACTTCGGCAATGCTAGCTCGTTTGTGGAAACCGCCGACCAATCCATCGTGGGATCAGCCGGACGACTGTTTCTCGAAAGTATCGGATTTGACGGAATTGCCGAAGTGGAGTTCAAGTTTGATCCCAGGGACGGAAAATACAAGATTCTCGACGTCAATCCCAGAACCTGGGGTTGGCACACACTAGGCAAAGCTGCTGGAATTGATTTTGCTTATCTGCTCTGGCGGCAAGCCGTCGGGTTGCCAGTCACTCCAATCGAAACTCACTGCAAGGCGGCGTGGATCCGGGAGATCACTGACTTTGTCGCCATCGTTAAATCGCGCAATCGTACGGCTGAAATTAAGAGATTGATGAGCGCAATATGCAGTGGCGAATTCACGTCGGCCACGTTTAGTCTCTTGGATCCTGTCCCGTTTTTTGCAGAGTTTGCTCTATGGATATCATCAGGGTTGTCGCGGCAAAAGAAGGCGAAAGATTTTTTCCACCTCGATCCCGTCGTTTCCGAGCTTGGCCAGTCGGTGGGTCGAACGGAGCGGGTATCTGAAAGAGTCCACTCAGGCGATGCTCCCACATGGCCGTCGGCAGATGTTCGCACCGCAAATTCGCCAATTGTCGCCAGATTTGGCCTCGGCAGCATGGAAGGAACTAAAATCCGGTCTCGCGATGTTGAGCTAATCGAAGTACGCGAGTCTTCAACAGAGCCTGTTGAGTGATCATCAGATGTTGAGAGTGGAAGGGCGAAAAGCAATTGCCGGGACAGCATTTACTTAAGATCACTATTCTTGGTTTAATTTCGTCTTCAGTCTTTAATTCAGAAAAGTTGAAGCTTCGTGAGTGCGCTTCGCGGAGTCTTGGGAAGCAAGACTTCCAGTACTCTGCTTCCTGAGCACTAATCCCTATGAACTGTGCAAGATTCTGCATTCGTGAGCACAAAGTTAGTGAACTGCTGATTCTTGACAACCCTTCGTTAACGTAGGACACTTCGAACGCTTCGGCTACGGCTCCTCCCCATGCGGGCCACCCCTAGCGTGAGCTCCGCAAATTACGACTCGAAAGGATTTCGATTGCGCATGATGAAACTTGGGTCGATGTCATCTATAAGCGAGCGGGTGCTCGTGTTTGCATTCGCGCTCGGGCTAGCGACGGCCGCGATCCCATTATCGCAAGGCCAGACCTTCAGCGTAGTTCACAACTTCACGGGCGGAAGCGATGGAGGGAATCCGCTCGCCGGTTTCGCGATTGATGCAACAGGGAATCTATACGGCACAACTAACGTGGGTGGTGCTTCCGACGCGGGAACGGTTTTCAAGATTACTACGAAAGGCAAGGAGATTGTGCTGCACAGCTTCGCTGGTGGCACAGACGGCGCAAATCCTCAGTCAAGCTTAGTAATGGACGCAGCCGGCGACCTATACGGGACCACCAACGGCGGCGGCGCTTCTGGTGCAGGAACGGTGTTCAAGATAAGTAGATATAACAAGGAAACAGTGCTCTATAGTTTCGCTGGGGGAACGGACGGGGCAAATCCTGAAGCAGCCTTGACCATGGACGCAGCGGGTAATCTCTATGGCACCACGACAGCGGGCGGCTCAAGCGGCAATGGCACAGTGTTTAAACTGAGGAAGTATAACGGGAAGTGGCATGAGAAGGTTCTCTACAGTTTCGGTTCAGGTACTGATGGGGCAATGCCCGTTGCGGGTGTCACTTTAGATGCCGCCGGAAACCTCTATGGTACGACTTCTGCAGGAGGCAGTTACGGATACGGCACAGTCTTTCAGTTGAAGTTGTCGAAGTCCGGATGGCAGGAAAACATTCTCTATAATTTCCAGCTGCAAAGCGATGGCGGGGTTCCCTACGCCGGAGTGGTCTTTGATAAGTCGGGCAACCTCTATGGCGCTGCCACCGAGGGAGGCAACGGCGGTCAAAATGGCGGCGGCACGGTTTTCGAGCTCACCCACTCGAAAAGCAGCTGGACCTTCACACTCCTTTACAGCCTCTCCGGCTGGGGCATTTCGGGAACTTATCGCAATCTTCTCCTGGATGCATCTGGTAATATTTGGGCCACGACACATTGCGATGGCGCTAATAGCGCCGGCACGGTTTACGAGCTGACATCCTCGGGAGGTATTTGGAATTACACGTCGCTTTATGTTTTTACCGGTGGCAGCGACGGCCTCTACTCTTTCAGCAACCTGGTATTCGACCAACAGGGCAATCTGTACGGTACGACGAACTTGGGCGGCGCGAATGGTTATGGGGTCGTCTTCAAGATAAAACCGTAGACTAGGCCGCGGGTTAAGTCGCCCGTCGGGGAAACAAGTTCGAATTCGAATGAGTTTGAATGGAAGTGCCGACATGACTGATTTTCTATACAACCTGTGGTCACAAGAAGAGGGTCAGGATATCGCTGAGTATGCGGTAATGTTGGCGGTGATTTTGGTCTTAGTGGTTGGGACGATCCGATTGATTGGCGGGAGTGCAAACAACGTGTTCTCTGCCACCGCTAGCGCGATCGGGCAATAGGGACTGACAAGTGTCGAAGCCCTCCGGCATGAGGTTCGTATATCTGTTTCCACTTTTTATTGGAGGAAATCCGCAGCTGTTGTCACTCCGACGACCGTCTTGATCGCACAGCTTCCCCTCCCTCGTCGCATGCAGCACACGTCTTGTTCTACTCTTTATCTGCGATGCATCGCTGCGTGGCATAGAGCGCAGAGTGTAATCAGGTTTTCTTCTGAATCGTCGCCGGACTGGCTACGGAATTCTTTGTGATGGACTTCGAGGTTGGACCTTGTGCCACACGATTGGCATCTCCAGCCGTCGCGATGCAGCACTTGGTAGCGCAGGTCGTCGTACTCGTCAGGCTCGAGCCGCAGGGGTTCATGTTTCGCTCTGAAACGAGTCACGACGCCTTCTCGTTCACGTGGTGCAGAAACGCCTGCCTCTCGTCGCCGGGTAGAAACTTGAAAAATCGTAAGGCCGACTGCAAGAGTATCTCAGGATTCTCATTCTCCAGATTCGCTCCCGCCAGGAAGTCCGCGCAGATCATCTCCAGGCAGTAACCGCGGGATCTGTCCGTCCCCAGCATCAAGGCTGCGGTCTCGATTGCCTGCTCGACCACCGGAAGCTGACTCTTGTACAACTTGAAGTAGACAATCTCCCACGGTTCTGTTTCCCGCCCAGTTAACTCTTTCTCGACTTCCTGTTTGAACTGCTCTGTGGTCATCTCGCGAGCTTTGTGCAACCAGATTGCACAATCGAAGTGCTGCCGGTCTCTTTTCGCGATCTTCGCTAACTCTAACCCCTTCGTCCAGCCCACTTCCTTCAGTTCCTTCCTCGCCTGTAGCGGCAGATGCTCATGAATCGACATCAGGTAGTACGCCTTCCTTCGCGACTCCGGAAATCGTCCTTCGAGGAATTCGTCGAAGGATTTCACGTTGTCCACCCGCCAATACTGTCCCGCTCTCACTTCGCATAGATAGCGCCCCATTTCGACAAATCGGGTATCTCGTTCCGCTTCCTTCTGCCGCTCCCAGGCCAAGATCTCGTCGATCTTGCCCAGCACAAACAGAGCGCGTCGTCGATTGAATTTCGGTGGCATCGACGGATTCCTAGTAAGTAAGTTCGTCAAGCCAACCAAGGTTCTCAGCTCCTGGCCTTCGCACTAGCGCGGCATCCACCAACTCTTGCTTCCGCAGGCAGAGTCCTAGGTAGGGGCAAGTACTGCACGGATTTTGTGGGAAGCGAATGCCGGCGTGAGGCAGAAACTCGGCCGACTCGATTCGCCGGATCGTGTCCTCAACGATTTGGCCGAATTCGCGGCGTCGTTCATCCGTGATGGTGGTCTGAAAATACTGGATCTCGACCAGCCGCTTGCGGACGAACACAATCTGTGCGACCTCGACAATGCCTGTCACCCACGAATAACAAACCAGTTGTGGATCGAGAGCCAGCAGTCCTGCGGGCTCCTCCGGGTATCGACTGGAGGTAGTTTTCCATTCCAGCAGGCGGCGTGTCCCGTCTAGCCTTCCGATGGCATCGATGTAAGCGACAAAATCGTTCTCTCGTGAAACTTGTCGCGTGAACTTAATCTGCAGGTTGCGGCGGGGCTGACGAATGCGAATTCGGTCGTCCTGGCAGAAGCGGTCCAGGAGCTGGATGCCTTGCTGCAGCATGCGATCCCAGGTGTCGCCGTTCGAGTAGTGCAAGCCCTGGTTCTGACATGCACTCCATTCGCGAAACAACACAGCGGCGGCGTCTTCACGCCGGAAATAAGCAGCTAGGGCCTGTTCAAAGGCCCGCCCAAAGAGCATTGCGGCCCGTGTATCTTTTTCCTGCCAGCCATCGAGGTAGCGATGGCGATAGCGGCGCGGGCAGGTCAGATATTGACTAATCTGGGTGTAGCTGTAGTTCATCAGGCCACCTGCGAGCCATCGATATTAGCGGGCGAAAGTTCCTCCCAGCGGCCAGCGGGGGCAAAACCGTCCAGCCGGAGCAGGGAAGTGCCGTTGAGGACGACATGACTGATCTTCACCACGCCGCTCAGACCGATCAGCTGCGTTTCATCGACTTCATCGCGGCCCAGTAGTTCGAGATCGTAGCCAAAGTCGCTTAGGAACCAGTTGAACTTCCACAGGGCTTTGGGGTTGCAATAGAGACGGCTGGAAATGATATGGCCGGAAAATCGACTGGGCTCCAGAATGGCGAGAGCAACGGTGTAATAGGGTTTCTGTGCTTGACGGCGAAACTGGACTCTCTGCACTCGAACGAGGAAGAGCGCATCAGGAAGTTGGTCTGCCGCACAGCGATCGGCGGCGTGGAGGCCCGCGATCTGGCGTCTCATGCTGCCCCTTCTTTCTGGCCGAGATAGCTGTTGAGCTGGCAGGTTAGGGCATTGCGGTCTTTCTCGGCCCAGTCGGCCAGGTGAGTGACGAAATTCTCGACCTGCTCACGCGTGGCCTGGCGCAGGGTTTTGACTCCACAGAAATCGGTAGCGTACGACTTGACCAAGGTGGCGTCGAGTTCATGCTGGCGAATTAGCTGGCAAAGGCGATCCCGGACTTTGGGACCTCCGTAGTTCCCATTGGCAGGCTGTGGTGGGAGTTTCTTTGTCTCGCGAGGCGGTTGCGAGGGCTGGGCAAAAGAACCGATCTCCTCTACCGAACAGATGCCGATCCCGTAGGCTTTTCGCAAAGCGCGGTTCACTGCGCGAGTCTCGGCAACGCGCATCTCTGCCCCGTGGACAAGGAACGAAACATTGGAGGGATCCGCGTCACCGTGTCCGACAAATCCTTGGCAAGTGCGGGATTTAAAGACGGTCGCCTTGAGTGCATACCGACCATTTTTTGCGTCGGAGAATTCGGGAATTGGTTGAACTTGAATTCCTCGGCAGCGTCGACGAGTGGCCAATCGAAGTAGGCCAGTATTGGTCACGTACCAACTTGCATTCAGCAAGAGTAGGTCACCGGAAGCCACTGAAAACTGAAAATCTCTAGATAAGCTTTTCAAATGCTCCAGGGCCAAACGATTCAGTTCTGGGCCCCATTTCAATCTGGCTAATTTTAGATTTGTTGCGTATACCGCTTTCTTCTTGGTAGCCATATCCCTCCTCGTATCAACTCACCTGCTCTGTAACGCTATTGTAACGCAGAAAACGTTACACGTCAACATCTGTTGACCTGCGTGTCAGCCTTGATTAGCATCGCGAGTGGTTGATTGTGTGCGATCCGCATGACGAAGACTGAAACGTTGAACCTTCGTGTTTCTGCCGAGTTCAAGCGTCGGCTCATGGAAGAGGCAGCCAAGGAGAAGCGCTCGGTGACGAACTATCTGGAAGCTACGTTAGTGAAGGTCTGGGAACGGCAAGAATCTAGAGGTCAGCGCAAAGTTGAGAAGAGCCCGCGAGGATAGTGCGCGTCTAAAATTGAGCGGCTCAATCCTGCCAATCGTTAACATCGCTCATCGGACCATTTCGTGTGACTCAGGGTATATGCGGTGGTTTAGTGCACTTTACGCTGGGAGCGGCGATGTCCCGCGCCTGAGCGTGCAACATTAGAAGAATCCGGGAACTCATGGGTTTCGACCTGACGCAGGCCCAATTCGCGCGACGCATCGGCGTCACCCAAAGTTACCTGTCAGCACTAGAACATGGCGAAAAAGAGTCAGGTTCAGCCGTACTGTTGGCCATCGGCAAAGAATTCGGGAGGTCAGTCGATTGGTTGCTGACCGGACTGACAGAAAATGAGGTCACAGAACAGGATCGACAAACGATCCTCCTATGCAGCGCGATCTTGGATGAACGTTCTACGCCAATTGCAGGAATTTGTCTTTGCAACCCTGACGCGCGAGCCATCCGGTTTCTCCGGATCCAACTCAGGGACGGAACCAAATTTGTAAAGGGCACTTCGGTTAAGTCGTGCTAGGCTTATACCGGTGATGTAGGTCATATCCCATCATTTCTTTTCTTTCCAAGAGGCAGAGCCGCGCCCCTCGCTGCGACTCTGCAACTCCCCAATCGATACACCATAGTAGCCTTTGAAAGAATGGTTCGGCTGGTCCAAACTGCACAGTTCTGACAATTAAATTTGGGACTGAGCACACACCCCATCGACTGATCCTTTGTAACAATCGGACGAAGCGGAAACGTAAAAGATCTCGGGAAAGGTTAAGCCTTGAATCGCGCCCGCTACGAGTCTATCTTGACCAAGCCTTACCGTTTGTGGCGGCTTTCCTGCCAGAGCTCGTTTCTCTAACTGATCCATCAATCGCTCGTCTTCCGAGATCAGCTTTGGGCTTCTTTCTCTTCCGCCACTTTGGATTTCAAGTAGCCTTTGCATCAACACCGCGAAGTTGTCCATGACTTCCTCCAAGACCGGTTCGGTTGGTAAACAGACAGGGTAGGCGGCAACTAAGGCAGAAGCTGATCAAAAGTGAACAGTTTTGCGGGGTTCTTGGTCTATAAGAAAGTCCCTTTCATGCACGTCCGCCACTACCTGCTTGTCGGGAGACCGGTTCTGTGGCACGTGTGGATAAGCAATGATCTTTCTCGACCTTGTGGAGGAATAGTGCGCAATTGTGAACAGCTTTTTGGGGTGCGTTGTTCGATGATTGAAATTGTGAGAAGGCAAACGGCGCGATAGCAACGCGAATCTACGAACCTTCGTCGTGTGTGTCTCACAGAAAACGGCCATATGAATAAGCGCATCAAAATGTGTTGCGCGCTGGCGTCGCCATCGATTGTACGGATGATATTCAACTCCGCAACCCTCATAGCGACAATCATTCTGCTCGGATCGAACGCACTTTCCCAATCGGATCCCGAGAGACTCGGATTATCGGCGAACGAACTGGCACGCAAGGTGGTCACGAACGAATTGAAATTCCAAGATGAGGATCACAGCCGCTGGATGTACCGTCTCGAAAAAGAGGAATCTGGAAAGAAGCAGGTCCAGGAAATCCTGGAGACCAGCAATGGTTCACTCAGTCGACTCCTCTCCATCGACGGCCACCCACTCACCGCGAAACAAGAGCAGAAAGAGAACCAACGCATGCAGAGGCTGGTGAGCCATCCTGATGAGCAACGAAAATTACAGCAGGAGAGCACCAAGAGGGCAGAACAAGGAGCGCGGTTGTTCAATATTCTGGCCGATGTATTTGTGTTCGGCTACGCCGGCCGTGAGGGGGACTTCGTAACCCTAACCTTCAGGCCAAATCCGGCTTTTCAACCGCCTTCCATTGAAGCCAGGGTCCTTCACGGCATGCAAGGTGAGATGACGGTCGATAGCAAACAAGAGAGACTGGCAGCGCTCAATGGCCATCTCATGGAGGATGTGAAATTCGGAGGTGGACTGTTAGGACACTTGGACAAGGGGGGCAAGTTTGAGGTTAGGCAATCAGAGGTGGCAACGGGCCACTGGGAAATGACCGTTCTCGGTGTGGACATGAACGGAAAGGCTCTCCTCTTCAAGGCAATCGCCGTGCAGGAGACCGAAAACCACAGCGACTTCCACCGAGTGCCCGATGAGCTAACACTTGCCGAGGCGACAGACATACTCAATGGGGAGATAGTCGAAGCAGACAATCGCTAACCATCGCGAAGAAATTCTGGGTGAACTTACTCAGCCATCAGTGTGACGGTCAAGCAGATTTGTTGGCCGGATTCCTGCGAAGGCGCCGTCCGGCAGCGCCCAAGCACCGGCGTTATCCAGCGCAGCCTGAACACGGTTAGAGCTTGGGTTGCAATTCTTCACGGAGTTAATTCCTCGTAACAGGCCGTCCTCCCGCACTAATCCGTCCCTCATACTTGCACTCGTGCATCTCAAACTTCTGGCGCAAGTTTGCATCTGCCTCTGCGGGCTTCTTGGTCAGCTCCTTGGGAGTAAAGAACTTGAGATGACACTTGTCGCACATCGCGAACGAGGGTGTTTTGTCGATGTAAGCGAGAATCGTCAGGCGACGTTCGGCCATTCCACACTTTCCGATTCGTAGTGATCCACCCCCAACGTACGTTGTTCCGGTGAGGGCTTCTGCGCTTGGTTGCGCGCTTATTTGTCAACCCATCTACCGTGATGGCGTGTGAGCGAATATGGGCGCGTTTCGGTCGCGCCCAAGAGTCTTCACCTCATAGACTGCGCACAAGAAAAATAATCAACAGAACTACGACAACTGTTCCTGCCAAACCGTAACCTAACATAGTCCCTCCTATCCCAAATGTGTTGTACCTAACCAAGTATGCTGAAAGACGCTGACTTTGGCTGGTCAGTTGTGCTCAAGCTTTTGATTGTTGGAAGTGACGCTGGAACTCGAGGAAATTCCTGTTGCGATTCCTTTTTCAAAAGCCATGTTAAGCAATTGTCATTACACCTGCACGACCAATGTTCCAGCTCAATTGATGTGCAGTCGGCCGGAAAGCGCCCGGATAAACCGGCGGTTTCATTTCTTCGGTTCAACCGGAGCATGGCCCGCCATCGCCTCCTTAGAATTCGCAATGTCTGCGGGGTGTGCAAAATAAATAGCGCCTGGAACCTTGTCCTCGAAGAAACTGTGCTGTTGTGAACAGACCTGTGCGCTGCTACATGAGATCGTTCTCCTGAGTACAGGAAAGCCTAAAGTCAAATCCTCCGTTGATCATGACGCATCCACCGCGAACGCCGCGTAACAACGACGGCAGTTTTAAGACGATTGACCAGTTGATGCGCTCGATCATGACCGTTTTGCAGTATGGACGATTCATCGCCCAGCAGGGCAGAGGGAAACCGCAGAACATAATGGGGGACGGCGATGTTATAACGACTATCCAGTCGTGATTACCCGGCCTTCCGGGGGGGAGCCCCACTCCAGCATGGTGCGGGGAGGGATGATGAGAATCACACTGAATATCGTTGCCATTCTTCTGGTTTTGGCGGGCGCCCCTTGGTTCCTGCAAGGGATCAATGTGCTTCCAGGTAGTTTCATGACGGGACAGATTCGATGGGCAATTTATGGCGGCATCGCCGTTGCCGCGGGCGTCGCTTTGTTGGTGACAGCCAACCGGTCCGCGAAAAAGCGGTGATAAAGAGATAAGGAAGGATCAGGAACCTCGCTGTGGATCCTTCAGGTACTCTCGTGCGCTTTGTTCCTTTATTCCGAAACCTGAGCAGTTTTGAGCAGTCACCAAGTATTTCACCGCTGTAATTTATTAGGAGATGTGAAGGAACTACCGGCCACGGTCGTTTTGTTCCTCTGGTGGCGCAGCCGTATATTCGTATACAGGACAGCTATCAATTTCTACTACCCGCACGCCGTGCATCGCAGCATCATTAGCGACCTCGGCATCACTACGCCAAAACAGCGGCCAGAATGCTTTCCAACTACAGCCGCCATCATCCGAGTTGAAAAAGTCAAGGCCGTGTCTTGAGTTCAATGTTCTTGGGTGACTGGCAATTATTTTTGCCTTCGTCCTCATTCAGTTCCCGGTGGCGTTGTTCATGTAATGAGTCGAGCCAATTCACAAGCGGACCTAACGAGCGTGGAACGGGCTGACTGCCGTTATCATCCATGAAGACTAGGTTTTGCCAGTGGTCGGTGCGGAAGATGCTGATCTGCAGTATCTCGGACACATGGGTCGTCTTCGGCGACGCGGCCTTGTCTTGGGCCAGCCGCGGGAGACCGTCGCTATCCAGCATCCGTTGAACTCTCAGCAATTCGGCACTCGGCAGGGAACCTTCCAATACCTTGGTGCGGTCTCCGTGGGATGTCTCCAGGTGAAACTGGCCGTCGTGGCACACCGGCCCCGATGTTACGAATTCAGAACATTTTGGTTACGCTTAGGGAATAGCAGCGGTCGCCTGCTTGGAGTAGATGCTTTCCTCGTTGGCGGAATCAACGGCCGTGGCTACGTAGTAGTAAGTTGTCCCGGACTGAACGCTGGTGTCGGAGTAGCTGTTGTTCGAAAGCAGAGAAGTATTCAGTTTGGTGTATGGTCCCCCCGACTGCGTGCCGCGATAGATGTTGTACCCAATAACCTCCGACGTACTGGCATGCCAGGAAAGCGCGACACTGTGCGATGAGGTTTGGGTGCCCGCGCCCGATAAGGTTTCATTGGCAGGCGAGTTCGAAGCATTGCTGTCGAAGACGATGCTGCCAGCGGAACTTCCCGCCGTTTGTGGTGCGAAGGTCACAGTGAACGGCACGCTCTGTCCGGCAGGAACCGTCGCCGGGAACGTGATGCCGCTGACCGAATACCCTTCTCCATTCCATTCTGCAGACGAGACCGTCACGCTGGCGCCGCTGGCGCTCAACTTTCCATTTTGATTCTGGGTACTCCCGACCGCGACGTTGCCAAAATTGATGGACGCGGGCGACACGCTCAATTGACTTGAGCCCGCGTTCGTAGTGCCGGTTCCGGAGAGGGCAACATCGAGCGCCCGATTTGATGCGTTGCTGGTGACGGCCAGGGTACCGTTTGCCGCGCCCGCCGTTTGCGGAGCGAAGGTCATGCTGAGCGTCTGGTTCTGCCCCGCCGCTACCGTAAAGGGCAAAGTGCCGGCGATCAGGCTGAAGCCGCTGCCGGAAACCGTAGCTGCTGACACGGTGATACTCGCCGTCCCGGAGTTCGTGAACGTTACAGACTGGCTCTGCTTGCTTCCGACTTGAACATTGCCGAAGCTGATGATCGACGAAGATCCAGTCAGTTGCCCCGGCCCGCCACCTTTACCTGAGTTGTTGGGCTGTGCCGAACTAAGACCCTGGCAGGCCGCCATCGTCATCACAAGAAGGGACACGACTGCAGTTGCCAGAAGACGCCGAAACGATTGGACGTTAAGCACCGGGATGGCCTCACTGATTTTAATTCTTGACTATTACCTTGCACGACCGGGGACTCGGAAGCCGGTGTTGGCGTTCGTAACTGCCAGACATTACAGGCGAGCTAATTATCCAGGCTGATAGCTCTGTTGGGCAGGTGTCGAAAGGGCAGGTTGCTTGGGACTAGGGGACTGGAGATGGGTTGTCTTGACGAAGCTATGGCTCAGGCCAGCAATTTGTTGCCGACGGGGTCAATCAGGAATTCGACTCCATAAAGGTAGACTAACCGGTTGCGAACTACTCCCCTGACACGGACGGGTGCGCCACAGTTGGGAGTCGATGAACTCAACGTGGCTCCGTTCATAAACGTGACCGTACCCGTCCGTGTACCACTGTACTGTGGCACGACGGTGGCCGTGAAGGTGACAGACAGCCCACCTGTGGGTGATAAAGCACGAGCCGAGTCCTTGGCCCGAGACCTAGGAAACGCTTCCCGCTGGACACCCAGATGCAATCGCTCTGGCTGCCTGCGATTCATGCCCAATTGGCGCTGGACAGAAACAGCCGCGCTCGGGCCCCGCATACCCTGCAAGCTGCTTCACCCATTGAGTTGGGACAAATTGCGTTCGCTAGCAATCTTTCCTGCCTCTATCATGTGTATATCCGCGGAGAGGCGTATTTGGCAGCCGGACAGGGCAACGAAGCCGCAGCCGAGTTTCAAGAGATTCTTGACCACGGCGGCATCGTCTGGAACTGCTGGACGGGAGCGTTGGCGCATCTCGGGGTAGCTCGAGCCAATTCCTTGCAGTCACGAACCACTCAGGGAGCTGATGCCGATGCCGCCCGCGTCCGGGCGCTCGCTGCTTATAAGGATTTTCTCACGCTCTGGAAAGACGCCGACCCCGACATCCCCATCCTGAAGGAAGCCAAGGTTGAATACGCTAAACTGCGGTGAACGCGAAGCGTGCAAAGCACCCGCCAGCACGCTGCTGAGGTTAAGAAAGCCGGGCCAACCTGCAGGAGCAATTCGACAAACACAAGTGCAAACGCCCTGACGCCAGCCAGAACGCCGTGCGGATCGTCCGCGAAGACGCGAGGCGCCGATATCTGGAGCTGCTCGCCCAGGAAAAGCTTGCTAAGCAGCCAAGGGGTCAACGCTGACAACGAATCAGGAGTAGTTGGAGAGGAAACGCAGGACAAGGAGCAGAAAAGCAGAAGAAACTGATGAAGCAGCTTGCCGATCTCATGGGGAAGTCCGCCCTCGATGACATGTTCCTGGAATGACCTCGACGAGAGAGGAAGTGGTTGAAATCTGCCCCGTCAGATGGGCACTTGCCACCCACCAGGGGCTTTGGTGGATATTGGTGGGAAACTTGTGATAGGTTACATGTAACCAATCTTAGAGGTAAAGATGCGAGCACGAATTCACTCCAAGTCGTCTCGGGATAAGGTAAGGGCCCACCGCCAGCGGCTAAGTCAGCAGGGCTTGCGCCCAATCCAGATCTGGGTGCCCGACATGCGGTCGCCTGCCTTTGTGACGGAGGCGCACCGGCAGTCCCTCGCCGTTGCTAAGAGTCCTCACAGCAAAGAGGATCAAGACTTCATCGACGCTGTCTCTGATCGGGGCGCCGTGTGAAGCGTGGCGAAATCTGGACCGCTGCAGGCGGCAAGGACTACGCTGGAAAGCCCCGTCCAGTTGTGATTCTTCAAGACGACCGCTTCGACATGACGGATTCGATCACGGTATGCGTCTTCACGACCGACCCAACGGATGCTCCTCTGTTTCGGTTACCGGTCGAGCCAAACGAAAGCAACGGGCTTCGCGCTGTTTGCCGGCTAATGGTGGATAAGATCACCACTGTTACGAAATCAAAGATCGGCGCACGTGTCGGCCGCCTAGCTGACGAGGACATGGTGCGGCTGAATCGTGCGGTTCTCGTCTTCTTGGGCATCGCCGCTCCCAGCGAGAGCGAGCAACTGGAATCATAGGATTCCTTTTCGGCTAGATCTGCCGTTGACGTTCGGCGCTTTCCGGTCTGTTGAATCTTGGCGGCTAAGCGTCTCAGGGTACGCTGTGCGGCGGCCAGGAGCCGAAAGATCACTTCGCATTCGGACCGATGCCTCTACTCGGGACTTGTCTTAGAACCTGTAACCTGTTTATCGGTACTGATGGGGCATAGCAATGGCATTACTTCCAGTTAGGCCGTTATAGGTAGACGAGTGAATATCGATTCTCCGTCCTGCTGGCTGTGGAGCACGTTACTGGCGCGTTCCTCGGCGGCGCTAATTGTGCGCTTGCTGTAGAATCCAGAGCATCGTGGATGGGGCCCACTTGATGAATGCGAGTCTGCCGATCGCTGATCGCGGGGCGCGCCAATTGTCTTCTTCGGCCAAACTTGGTTCTGCAGGGCCTGCCGCGCACCGGAAGCGCCACTCCGCGCTCGTGCGCGTGACTCATTGGACTACCACGATCGCGTTTCTCGCGCTGCTGGTCAGCGGAGGAGAGATCGTGCTTTCGCATCCACGGTTTTACTGGGGTGAGACCGGCAACGTAAACATGCGCCCGTGGCTCAATCTGCACCTGCCATCCTCCAGGGATACCGTCCCCACCGGCTATGGGTACGTGCTCCCTGATCAGAACGGCTGGAGCCGCTATCTCCATTTTCAGGCGGCATGGCTTGCGGTCGGGACGGGTTTGTTCTACGTGCTGTTCGGCTTCTTCGCAGGGCATTTCCGGCGCATGGCCAAGCCGGTACGCGCCCCGCAGATTGGACCAGCGCGCCAACCGTAGACAAGCCACTTTTCGTGCGGGGGGAGAAGCATCGAGTAGTTGGCGTAAGATCCCCGATTACGCTCAAAACCGCAGGCTGACGGGCGAACAGACGGCGCAAGCTTGCACTATGGGCCTGATTTCGACAGTTATAAGAGAGATCGGGCGGGCCGTGATTCAGGCTGCAGTTAGTGCCCGCTATTTAGTGCCTCCACGCCCGACACGCTATCCCAGCCGTCGCCGGGGTTATATTCCGTCATAGCTACGGCAACATCGGCCGTCTTTTCGCCCAAGTCTTTTTGGTAGACGGTGCCGTTTTTGTCAACGATGAAGGTCATGATTCCTGAATTCCTGTATTCGGCGGGATAGGCGAGAATCGCAAACCCGCCTGTCATCTTTCCATCCACGATGTAATCCTTCGCGCCGCCTTGAGCCTTGTCTCCTTGTTTGGTCAGTATCTGGAAGTAGTAGCCGTTGAACGGCTGGGGCTTGTCGCCGGCGTTGACGTAACCTGCAGCTTTCGCGAAGTCACCAAGCTGGCCCAGCGGGCTCGGAGTCTGACCTTCTGGAGCATTCCAGTACAAACCGTTGTGCTTGCCTTCATCGCTGACGAACTTTTGAGCGTATTGCTTTACCTTGTCATCATCGTGAGTCTGGCTGAAGTACTGCTGCTGCGCCTCGGCGATAGCGCCGCACGCCTCGATCGCAGTCAACTCGCCTTTGCCGATGCGGCGCGCAAGAATCTCGTCTTTGCCTGCCGCAGTGTCGAAGACCCACCTGCCTTGGGGATTCTTGTCCAGAGGAATTGGAAAAGGAAAATTATCCGCTCCGACGTAAAGCATCTCGCCGCCGGCCTTGATCGGGCGCCAGCGATTCATTTGGCTGTACGCAGCAACGAAGTCCTGCAGTGCATCCTTATCCTTCACCGGGTCTCCCGAGAACAAGACGTCCTTGGCGTCCGGGCCGAAGATCGCAAGCAGAGCACCTTGGTCGCCAGACTTGGCAGCCTCGATAAATGCGGCTCCTGCGTCGGCCGGAGACGCGAAGGTTTTCTGAGCAGTTGCTTGTTCAGCTGGAGCCTTCTCCTGCTTGCTGCAGGAGACCAAGGAACAGACACAGGCGAGCAGCATCGATGACATCCAGAGACGTGAGACGAAGATCCTTTGCTTCCCAATCATTCCCGACATACCGATCCTCCCAATTCTGTGCAGTTCGTGGTTTGGTACTTCCGGACGATTTCTAGCGCCTAAAACCACCACCACCACCGCGGAAACCTCCACCGCCAAAGCGTCCGCCGCCGCCACCGCCGAAGCGGCCACCGCTGAATCCGCTGGATCTCATGCTTCCCCAGCCGCGGCTGCTCTCTGCCCTCGAGGACCATCCGCCACCACCGCCAAAGCCGCCCGAGTGCCCACTCATTCCGCTGAACGCGTTCGATCTTCCACTGCTCGAATTGCTGTGCTGCGCCCAGGAGTTCGAGGCCGAAGGGTGGCTGGACTGGAAGTTTTGAGCACTTTGCCGGTTGATGTTGGTCGTATTGTTTACGTTTCGGTTGTAGGTGTTGCCGCCGCCTTTGTAGCTGTTGGCGTTGTTCGAGCGGTTAAAGTTGTTGTAATTGTTTGAATGATTATAGGAATTGTTGTAGTTGTTCGAGTGGTTATAGGCGTTGTTGTAGCCATAACCACCGTGGTAGCCACCGTTGTAATAACCGCCGTGCCAGGCAGAGTTTCCGTAGTACGCACCGCCGTGATAGACCACCGCGTTGCCGTGCCAGCCGCAGTTCCAACTGCTGTAGCCCCAGCCGCAACAACCGCCGCTCATCAATGCCCCCACCGCTATACCGGCACCGAACCCAATGATGCCGGCCGCGGCCACGTCTCCCGCGCTGTACCCTGGAGTCGTATAAGGCGTGCCGTAAACCACCGTGGGGTTGTACTCCGGGACATAAACGATTTGCGGGTTAGCGGGTTGAATGACGATCGTCTGCGGCGACTGCTGCACCACGGTGATCTGAGAGCTGGACTTGAGATTTCCGGCTGCGTTGGCTTGCGCCCGCAAAGTCTGGATCGCGGTCATTACTTCAGCCTGCTGGTCGTGATACGCCTCTCCTAGCGAGGACGTCCAGGTGAGATTGTTCGACAGGTTATTGAGCACCGACGGAAATTCCGTGAGCGCTTTCACGCTTGCATCCCACGATTGTTTGTTAACAGCCTGCATCAACGCGCTTCCCGTCAGACTCTTGTTTTGCTGCATCCAGTAATTAGCAATGGCGACCTGGTCTGGGAACGTCGATGCCGTAAGAATCTGAGCCACCAACGCATCCGGATACAGGGCGATCGGCGCCACCAATGACTGCAACTCCGCTGCGGTCTGCGGCGCTGGGTCCGTGGGATTCCCACTGTCCGCAGGTGGAGGGGAAGCCGCAGTCTGATATCCATACAGGATTTGCGATGAAGTGGTGACGAGAACGAAACTGAGGGCCACCGATAGAATTTTCCTGGCGTCTTGAGAGATCATTTGACAGCTCCAAGTTGATGTCATTCGCTGACGGAATTGCAACCTTCGTTACGGCGCTGCAAAGTGCTTGTTGGATCCCGGCTTCAGCAAAACGGACTAGGGGAGGGCCCCGCACCGGCCCGAAGCCCCGAGGGTTCCCAAACCCGCCTACGCAGCTATCGCGGGCTGATCCGGCTGGTGAACGTTTCGTCCCATGGTTTCTCCGTGCGCATCGACCTGTCGATTTGTTCCCCGAGTCGGGAAGAACAGTCTGATGAAAACCGACATTTGGGCTGCTTGGGAACTATCAATTTTGATAGTGGACGGGAATTGTGTGGTCGTTGTCGTAATATCCCAATTGCACTCATTGCCTTGGGGACGGGACCGCGGAGCTGCCATTCTTTCGCCCGACTCCTACTTGTTAGACTCCTGCAATGCCATTTCGCTTCAGCGCGGTGAAGTTCGACAAATCTGCCGGCCCTTTTCGCCGTGCACTGCGGTACGCCTTCTACGACTGGGCCAGCGAAATGCCTACGGCCAAACGTATTATCACGTATGTTGCCTTCGCTCTTCAGGGATACGCTTTCTACTTTCTCCTGGCATGGGCTTCCATTTTGCCAAAGTGGTTGTATGCATATTTTTTGGTACTGCCGAGAGGACCAGTCAGCTATGTGTTGGTGTTCCTGCTCTTTTACATGGGCCGCTGGATCCAGAATGGAGTTCTAACTTCCGAATTGGTTCGCAAGACACAACTCGAAACTGACCAGATGGCTGCGCGACAGATTCAACAGACGCTCCAGCCTGGGAAACTGGAAGAGTTGCCGGGTTACGAGCTGGAAGCGTTTTACCAGCCCTTACGGGAGGTGGGGGGGCGACTACTTCGACGTCATCGGGCTCCCCGCCAACCGAACGCTATTCGCGTTGGCGGATGTGTCTGGGAAGGGCATTTCAGCGGCTCTGCTCGCGGCCAATATACAGGCTCTGGTTAGGAGCATGGCCACTGTGGAATCGACCCTTCTGTCATTGGCCAAACAGATTAACAAGCACCTGAGCCGTTACACCCCGAGTGATCGCTTTGCCACGGCAGTGTTTATTGTGCTCAGCCGCGATTCGGGACAATTAACGTACGTGAATGCCGGTCACAACGCCCCGATTGTGTTTTCTTCTGGATCAACGACATCGCTGGAAGCCACCGGCCCGCCCCTGGGGCTGTTCGACGACGCGCAGTACGAAACTGGTACATCTGTTCTTAGCAGAGGTAGCACCCTCCTTATATTCACCGATGGCTTGACCGACTCGATTCGGGGCGAGCATCCCGAGAATCGTTTGCGTGATGCTTTCGCCGAGAGTGCGGGACGAACAATGGCCAATCTCAAAGCCCTGGTAGATCCGAACTTCAATGAGGACGATATCACCATATTGGTGGTAAAACGTGTTGCAGGTCATTCCAGCGGCGTGTCTGCGTAGGAATCGTCCGGGGGAAAAGGGGAAAGTTTCGAGTGCGGCTAACTCCGGGATTAGTCGGCAACCGGAGTTCTCTGAAACGCCAACTCGTACGCTTTCGTCTCGATTGGTGAAACATCGCCATTACACTCATCTACCTTCCCCGGGGGGATTTGAGTGAAATGGCCTGATTTCGCCAGTTGACTCCTGACGACAAGACCTCCTATTGCTAAAATACTTCTAATCTGTATGCTTGTGCGGTTCGCGCAATTGGAAACTAAACGTCCGAAGGAGATTCTCCGATGGCTTCGTTGTCGGATGCAAGAGTCAAGCAGTTGCTGGAAAGCCGATATATCGCATCCTTTGCTACACACAACCCGAACGGTTCAATCCATATCGTTGCTGTGTGGTTCTGGTTCGACGGCACCGACATTTATGTTGCGACGGCGTCGCGGAGCCGCAAAGCTCGAAACCTTCAGGCAAATCGGGAAGTGTCTTTGATGGTCGACTCTCGTGACCCCGCCGCGTCCTACGGAGTTACCGTCACGGGCAGTGCGCAGTTACTTAGCGGTGAGTCATCTCACAGATGCAACACGGAGATTCATCGCAAGTACCTAAGCGAAGCTGCGTTAGCGGACCCGAAGGTGGGTCCAGTGTTTGCAGGATGGGATGACGTTACAGTCCGACTCGTGCCGACTTCTGTAATCGTGTGGGATATGCGCGAGGCAGATCAGCACGTCTTTGACAGCTCATTTAAGAACAATCCCACATACCTGCTGCCGATAGCGCGCTAAATTGGCAAGAAATCGCGATTTCACTGATTGACCTGAAAAAGGCGAGCAGAAGGCGCAAGCCTGTGCTAACGCCTTGCACTCCAGAGGCTACCTTCATTTTGAGGTTTATTTTTCAACACAACTACTACGCCTTCGCATAAACTTCCAATTGCTGTGATGGCTCGGGGCATCATCTTGCTTTTGATAGCGGCCCTCATCGTTGAGGTGCTGTTCTGCCGATGGCTCGCCAAGAGGAAGTGGAGACCGGGAACAACCCGCATGACCGTAGCAGCCGGAATCGCTTCACTCGTTGGCCCTGCATACGCTGTCGTTCCTTACACCGACTATCTCCCGGCCTTTATGAGGGATCTCGCGGGCGTGTGGCTGTTGGCTGCGATCGGGGCCATCGGCATTGGGATCGGCGTTTTTGCGTTCAGCACAAGCAGCAAGGTCGCGGGTACAATTTGCGTCCTGACCAATATCCCCGTCCTCGCTTACTGGGGATTCATAGCCGGCTTTGTCTCCATGGGTGGATCGAGGTGAGGCATACTGCCGCAGAACAGTGATTCAAACAGACAGGATTCGACCGTAACGGTTGATAAATCTCGCCATTGCACTCATTGCCCCCTTTGGAGGTGGTTTTTGACAGGCCATTACACTCAAAAACAGTTAGCTCGAACTTCGGCGCAAGGCGCGGGAGCAGCGCTGACTTCCGGTTTGTCCGTTTATCAGACATTAACTTACGATGGGCGGGGGACTCGACACCGACTCGAAGTTCGCACTGCTGCGCGTCACCGCAACCCGGCGTCGAATAAAATACAGAGCCACCCCAATGACCACTGCGACACCGATGAGGAACAGCTGTCCCGGAAAAGATCGCCAGTCGCGTAGCGCGCCAAATACCAGAACTGCGGCGAACGCGAACGGCGACCCGCACACGTAGGCCATGCCGAACCATCCGCCGGGCACTCGGAAGCTACGGTTCGCGTGTGGACAGCGGATGCGTAAGACAATCAGTGCCAGAAACTCAAGCGTCAGTCCACCTGCATAAAGCAAGCATTGGATGATGGCGAGACTCCCAAACGAAAGAGCAGCCAAGAAGGCCGCGATCGCACCGAAGCAAAGTATTGCCAATCCGGGAACTGCCGCGCTTGAGGATACCCTCGCAAAAGCTTCAGGAAGCCAACCATCGCACGCCAGAACGTAGGGGAGACGCGAAACATAGAGCAGTTGGGCATTGAACAAGCCCCACGTGGAGACGAGTCCCGCAGCCGCTACCAGTCTGCCCAGCCAAGGGCCACCGATCAGATGCGCTATGACGGGCCAGCCGGCATCGGAACTCCAGATGGCTGGGTCGGAAGTGACCGTAACGCCGGCGATGACAGGAATGAGATAGCAAAGGACCAAGACCACTAAGGCGATGGCAAGAGCCCGAGGGTAGTTGCGTTGCGGTTTGTCCACTTCACCTGCGTAAGTCGAAGCGTTCTCCCAACCCGAGCAATTGAAGACTATGTACGACAGTCCCAGGAGCCAAACAGCTTTGTGACCGGAAGAAAGGTCGCGACTTATGACCTCAACGACTGCACCTGAGACAGGCCCGCGATTCAGCCATACCATTAGCAGGAGGGCGAAGGCGCCGAGCACGAAGTAAGCGCTGACCTTTGCTGAATTTCCAACCTCGCGAGCGCCACGCAAGTTCAGTCCCATGCCGCCGGCGATAACCACAACGGCGATTAGCCAGCGAATCAGCGCGATTCCGGACTGCGCGGAATTCTCTGAGGTCGCAAGTGCCGGAATGAAAAACGTAAGATAGGTGACGAAGAGGACCGGAAACATGGCCAGCCAAATTACTGAACTTGTTATGGTCCAACACGCCTGTTGCACCGCCCAAAACGGACCAAAGGTCTCGCGGATCCAAACATAGTAGCCGCCTTCCTCCGGCATGAGAGTCCCGAGCTCAGCCGCCATCAAGGCTGTCGGGAGGCTCCAGACGAACGGCGTAACCAGGATCAACACTATGGCCCAGCCCGGCCCGACGGCCCCGACAAGTGGCTCCAGGCCGAACGCACCTCCACAGGTCGTGAAAAAAATGAGGCTTGCCAGGGCAAACATCGTGACTCGGCGCTCTTGTGGCAAGTGAACCAGGTCACGGCCGACTCCCTGCTGGCTGGAATTTGATAGGAGCGGAGGGGTTGTCACAAGGCACACTCCTCGAAATGTGGGAAGATTACGGCTTTGACCCTGGAAAGTCACGCTAAATCATTTGTCGCTTGGACTAACGCAGATGGGTACCTCTTGGCGGAACTGTCGGCGATGAATATCGTGAAAACGGGTTAGTGACCCTCGGCTTTGGGGTTTTGAGTGTAATGGCCTGTGGCTGTTGAAAAAGTGCGTGATCGGAAGGTCTTTCTTGGCTGCGATTTATAACCGCTGCCAAGTTTTGTCTTCTGGCCTCAGCTAAGTGGTGGCCGACAGTGGGTGTTATCGGTTGGCTGAGGAACCCAAGCGCCTAAGAAATAATAAAGGACACCTTGGACTGGACCCCTCGAGTGAGACAATCGGTTAAGCTACATTTCGCCGCTCGCTGCGGAAGCATTGTCGGGCGCGGTTGATGATGGGCAGTATAGCTCCGGCTGGTGAAGCGGAAGCGGGCTCTGCTGGAGAGCAACCTGCCAGGAATAGCCAGCTGGAGACTCATCCACGGCGATGAGCGGGGGCGCGGTCGCGAGATCGCGCCCTCATCGCATGGATAGATTTCCCCATGCCTCAGAAAACTCATACGGCCTCCTGCGCCACAGCCGCCGCCAGCATCGGTCGCGACGGTTGCAGGCGTTCGAACTCGGCGGGCGGACAATAGCCGAGAGACGAATGCAACCGCTTCTGGTTGTAGATCTCTTCCAGAAAGGCGCCGATGCGGGCGCGCGCTTCGGTCAGGTTGCGATACTCGCTGCGATACACTTCTTCGCACTTCAGGGTTTTCATGAACGACTCGCAGCTGGCGTTGTCCCAGGGATTGCCGCGGCGCGACATGCTGATTCGGACTTCGTGCGCCTCTAACAACGTGACGTATTCATGGCTCGCATATTGCACACCCTGGTCGGAATGATGCACCAAGCCAGGCGCGGGCCGCCGCTGTTGCAACGCCATCTCCAGCGCCGTCACGGCCAACCGGGCTTCCATCGTGACATCCAGCGCCCAGCCAATCGCCCGCCGCGAAAACGCGTCCAGCACCACCGCCAGGTACACGAACTCCTCCAGCAGCCGGAGGTATGTGATATCGGCCCGCCAGAGCTGGTTGACCCCGCTCACCACCAGCGCCGCCGCCAGGTTGGGATACACTTTCATCCCGTGAGCGGAGTCGGTGGTCGCCACAAACTTACGTTTCCGCAAGCCCAGCAGGTTGTCTTCTCGCATCAGCCGCTGCACCCGTTTGCGATTGACCGACCGGCCGCTACGGCGCAACTCCGCCGTGATCCGACGGCTGCCGTAGGTGGGCCACTCCAGCGCCACCCGTTGCACCTGGTCGCGCAGTGCCACGGACGCAGAGCGAGACTCGGCTGCACGCCGATAAAAACCCGCCCGGCTGACTCCCGTGAGAGTACACATCCGGCGAATGGCGAGTGGAGTTCCGCTTTTCACTTCGCGCTCGACTTGTTGGTAAACGGTGCGCCGCCATTGGCGGCCCGCAGCTGGCGCTGTTGTTCTACATGCTGCAAGGCTCGCTTCAAAAAATCGATCTCCAGCACCTGCTGCCCGATCTTGCGTTCCAACTCTGCGATCCGCGTCTCCTCCGCCCGCTTCTGACCCACGCCGGGAAACGCCCGCTCCCCAAACTTATCGACATCGCGGCTCCAGCGGTACAGTTCCTGGCGGTTCACTTCCAGACTGCGCGCCACTACCCCCGCTGGCTCCCCCGCTCGCAATCGTTGTACCGCATCCAGTTTGAACTCCTTGCTGAACTTCCTTCGAGATGTTCCCATCCAGTTTTCCCCTTTCGCTGCATTTTAGGGCTTAACTGGTTGTCTCAAAATCGGGGTCCACTCCACCTCTATGACATCCATTCGTCGTTGTTCCAGTTAACCCAGGGTTACTTTCGTTACATCGTTCGGGACCTTTCAGGTTCAATCGCATACAGCAATCACGCTACCATCAACCTCAAATTAGGTATCCGCTCATTCTTCCAAGAGTGAAGGAAAAACTACCGCTACCCTGATCGGCGGTGGTCCGGAGCCGATACCCTGGGACGCGTCGTCGCGAGGAACTGGAGCGGCGGACTAGTGCGGACTCCGGAGCCGAATCTCGACTAGCTTAAGACTGCAAGGGCCAAAGCCGCGTCCTATGGTAGTTCTCTAGTACTAGCAGAGGCGGGCAAATGTACCCTGTGCCGCAAGCGGACCGTTTAGATCCGAATGCCGCGTTGCAGTTGATCAGTCAGCGCGCGCAAGTGCTTACCCGCAGTACGGGCGCGGCCATCGCGCTAGGCCACAAGGAGTCGATGCTCTGTCTGGCTAGTGTAGGAGCTAACGCCCCTACGCTCGGCTCTCGCCTGGATGTCAGCACTGGTTTTTCTGGAGAGTGTGTTCGTACCGCCAAAGCGCAGCGCTGCGACAATTCGGACAGTGATTCCCGCGTTGATGGCGAAATCTGCCGCCGACTTGGCGTGCGCTCTATTCTGGCGGCACCGATCACGTTCGCTGGCGAAGTAGTGGGTGTGTTGGAAGCTTTCTCCTCCGAGCGCTTCGCTTTTCATGATGGTGATCTCGTCGTTCTCGAGAACCTCGCGGAAACCATACTCGAGATCCGGTCTTCGTTTAACCTCCTGCCGGCGCCGAATCTTCTATTCGAAGTCGAACCGGCATACCGAGTTTTCTTTGACAACCTGATCGACACTCTGCATCCACCGCAGAACCCACCGCTAAAGCTGACTTCACTGCCGGCACGCTTTTGGCCGGATGTTTTTGTGCCCTCGCAATTGCCTTGGCGGCGGTTTGTTCAATCGATGCTGCTCCACGTGATCATGGTCGTAGCGCTCGGCGGTCTTCTTGAGTTCGGATTTTCGCAGCCGCAACTGCGCCACAGCCAATTAAGATTCAATAAGTCAGATGTTATTTACTACTCACCTTCTGATTATCTCCCCTCATTTAAGAGGGTCACCGGGCCATCGCAATCGCGGCAGACAAAACCACCTGCATTGGTCAAGCAGCCGGTCATCTCCGTGTCGCGGGAATCGGGCAGCCGCACGCCGACATCCGTCACCCCTCCCAGCATCAAGCTGAATGAGGAACTCCGATTAGCGCGCATTATGTCCTGGAATTCGACCGTGCTTCCGGTTCCATTTATGGGGACGATGCGAAGTCAACGGAATATGCCTGCGATGAGTGCGTCGGTTATCGCGCCTCCACCGGATATCTCGGAGGTGTCGCCTTCACGACACCTCACGGCTACGATACCCGTTGTCATTGAGCCTGCACCGTCTGTGCATCAGTCAATTCGCCAGATCGCTAGTATCAGCATTGGCCACTTGCAGGTGGTTCCGCCGGCGCTCGAGATGCCCGTCCATCAGCAGTTTTCGTTTCCTGCGGAACGGACTCTAATCGCATCAACCTCGGTTGTGCCGCCACCACCGTCTGTTAGAGGTCTCGGAAATACCGGGCATCGCACGAGCTCGCTACCGGATGAGATGCCAATTGTTCCGCCTGCTCCGTGGCTGCAAAGTGCAAGCAGCCATCTAAGGAGCAGTGCCCAGGGCAGTCCTATTTCTGTCGTGCCACCTCCTCCCTCCGTTCGGAGTCTCGGAAATCCTGGCGGTCAGCAACCGAGCTCATTATCTGACGTTGCCGATCAAGTTGTGCCGCCTGATCCTCCGCTTCAAAGTGGAGGTAGCTACGCAAGGGGCACTTCGGGCAGCATAGCCATTTCTGTCGCACCTCCTCCGCCATCCATCAACAATCTCGGCCATCCTGGCGTTCAGCGCCTAAGCTCCCTGCTCGCTGCAGGCAGGCAAATCGCACCTCTTCCTGCTGCGATCCATCCTGCCGGTGACCGCTCTAGAAGCGGTGGTCCGACTACGCTGGCCAACGGGTTACCAGGTGGGCTGCTACCGGGAGAGATAATCCCCAACCACGAGGGAACTCTTGCCGACACAAAGGAGCTTCCCGACACAAAAGAGCTCAGTGTGAATTTTATGGTTCCAGCGTTGGTCCTCCCAACCTCTTCGTATTTTTCGAACTATGAGGTATTCATAGCAGAGCAGCGGCTCACGCGGCATCAGTCACGCCTCATAAAGCTGGTTTATGAATTTCTTGCTTATCAGCAGAGGCTTTCGGACTATGGTCCGAATTACCCGGGCATCGAAAACCTTCGCGTCACAAGAGATCGGAGTTGTGATCAGGCTCTAATGCAAGTAGCGTCTTCGGCGAGTACAGTACCCTGGTCGCAGTCCGCTCGACTTCAGCTTAGTGCGAAATCCTTAACCCAGGGACAGAGTACATTGGAATGTTACCGGACAACTGCAGACGACTACCGCAGGGCGCACGCTCGTCAGCACCGACAGAAGGTTGCTACCAGCAATCCGGGTTCAGATGTTCTTCCTGATTAGGTCTGTGCGCGGGAAGGTCCCGGCAAGACCACTCGCCCGTCCAAGTCACTTTGATAGCTGTGAAACATCACGATAACGCTCAAAATCCCACAAGTCTTACTTAACCCAGCCCATGATTCGTGCACTTCCAAACAGAGCGCCTGAGCCAAAGACGACGCCACCAGCAATCCTGATCATGCGGTCGTACCATTTGCGAGGTTCGTCTGGGCTCGGCCAAATGCCGCTTCACAACAGGTATAGAGATATGAAGAAAAAAGGAACCACCCTAATCCACAGGCCAACGGGCGATTCAAAGAACTTGATCATGTGCCTGATGATAAGCGAGGCGGCATACTTGACGTTAAATCGCGTCTCTGACAATGTCGGCCCGTGTCAAGCACTTTTGAGCGCACTGCTGCATGCACTCAAAGAAGAGCGCCATTTCGCTCTCATAGATGGTGTTGCCTTTCCCAACCGTAGGCTCGCTCGTAATCGTTTTCCAGGTCAGGAACTCAGTCCGACCCATGCATCTCTTCGGTCGCAACCGCGATCATGATTACTACTTCGAACTCCCCTGTGAAGGGGAGCGGGATCCCCAATCAATTACTCGGTGATCGACTTCACACCATCGCGATTTCCGGGTTGTCCCGCGTGCGAACCGAACTTTTTCCACTGCTCGTAATCCCATCCCTTGCGCCACATCCAATACATGCGAACCGCCAGCTTCCGGGCCATGGCGACCTTCGCAATTTTCCTTCCTCGCCGCATGGCCAGGTGGAAATACTTGCTGCGCCATTCCGGGTCGCGCTACGTACCGTGACTTGTGCCGCTTCTACCAGCAAGAAGCGCAACAGAGAATTGCCTTGTTTGGTGATGTGTCCCAGTCGTCGCCGCTGTCCGCTGGAGTCCTCCAACGGCACCAGTCCCAGATAGCTCGCGATCTGCTTGCCACACCGAAACCGATCGGCTCGGCCGATGCTCAGCACGAAGGACAACGCGGTCAGTGCGCCCACTCCAGGGTGCGTCTGCAAGCGCCGTGCTGCGGGACACTTCTCCACTTCCTGCTCGATGGCTTGCGTCAACTCGGCAATCGTCGGAGTCAGTCGATCCAGCAACTCCAGCAGATCGCGCCGGCGTCGACTGGCCCACGGCGCTAACGCAAACGATTCCAGTTGCTCTCGTCCAGCGTCTCGCCACAGTCGCTTCTTGCAGCGCAAGCCTTCGTTCAGGGCAACCGCTTGCAGTTGATTCAAGATCCGCGTGCGTGCCTGCACCATGCGATGCCGGTGCCACAGCAGTTGCCGTAGATCCCGATTCTCCCAGCTCGGTACCCAGATCTTCGGAAAGCGATCTTCCAGCATCAACTGCAGAATCAACTGCGCATCCTGGCGATCCGTCTTCTGCTTGCGTACTCGCTTCGTCCGGATCTCCGCGGCATCTCCGATCCACAGCTCGAAGTGCAACTCCGAGAGCAATCGTTCAAACCAACGTGCCTGTCCACTGGCTTCCATCCCCACACGCACTCTCATTCCCTGGGCCGCGAGATCGCGATAAAACTTTTCCGCTTCCTCCCGGTGTTGCAGTCGCCGTTCCTGGAACTCCCCAGTGTCGGTATCCACAAACGCAATCTGCTAAAAGCCCGGGTGGTAATCTGCTCCTATAATGATCATGTTCGGCTCCTTTCTCCCGAGCCTGTTGGTTGGATTCAGCACCACCAACTCTACTCGAGCGTGGGAGCCGACATTGTCATGGAATCAATTACGCTCAAAACCCCAATCGCGGAGAGGCGAACAGACGGCGCAAACTTGCGCTCCTAGCCGTTCAGGGCCGCCTTTCTCGACTTGGCCACACCTCGCCTAGGTTCAACTCACTCGCCGGGAAAACAAGCAGTGCGGCTGGTGCTTTGCGCTCTACGCTCAATGTTTCTTTTCTTCGCGAGACTGTAACTTCCGACTCTACCCGGCATCGAACAGTCTGGTATATACGCCGTAATTACGAACCGGAGAAAATCTTTGAACAAACACTTCCTTCCCATCGTTCGCGCAACGGCCTTCTCGGTTCTGTTCGCGCTCGTTACCACAACGCTCTCACTTGCAGCCGATTCGTCGGCCTTAACTTGGAAGAAGCTGAAACCCACGAGCGGGCTTCCCGCGCGGGCGGACTTCGCAACTGCCTATGATCCGATCAGCAAGAAAGTCGTGGTCTTCGGAGGCAACAACAATCAGACTGACCTTAATGACACTTATACCTTTGACGGCGAGACCTGGACCAAGGTCAAGACCAGTGTCGCGCCTTCAGCCCGCGAGACCGCGACCATGGCTTACGACAGCAAGATCCACAAATTGGTCCTGTTCGGCGGAGTTTCCGGTTTCGCGCTCCTGAGTGACACCTGGCTGTGGGACGGGGCGGCGTCTACCTGGACCCAGGCTCACCCGAAAACGATTCCTCCCGGAGCGAGGGCGCCAATCCTATTCACTGATCCGGCCAATGGACACGTGGACATGTTCGGGGGCAACAGGGGCCAATTCTACTCGCGTGACACCTTTCAGTGGACTGGGAAGGATTGGAAGCTGCTGAAGCTGGATGAGATGAAGTCTCCTTACCCGAGAATGGCGTCAGTTATTGCGCAGGATCCAATCAGAAAAAATGTTGTTCTCTTCGGCGGAATTTCGGACAGCTGGGTGGTCCAGAACACTTGGACCTGGGATGGCAGCCATTGGACAGAGCAGAACCCCACCACCCAACCTCCGCCCCTGTACTTCACCACGGGGAGCTGGAATCCCATCCTAAAAGAAGTGGTTGTCTTTGGCGGTGGCAGCGTCGCCGTGGACCAGAACACGACGTGGGCATGGAACGGCTCTGACTGGACTCAGCTTTCGCCGTTGAAGAAGCCCGCAGCTCGCGAAGGGTTGGGCACGGTTTGGGATCCAATCAGCCGCCAGTTCCTGGTCTTCGACGGAGATAACTTCATCACGGGCAAGTATTTCGGGGACACTTGGGCTCTGACTGGCAAATGAGTGTGGCAGAAATGCCTTGAATCCCCGTGGGCATCAAAAAAAGCAGCCACGGATTAGAACGGATTTTCACCAGTGAGGACTGAACGCAAAGCCCTCAAAACAGATCTGCCCCCTCTCGTTCTAATCCATGGCGCCTGAATTTGCGGGCGAGGGCGCGCCCGCACACACGAACCTCCAGCTACTTCGGCTCGGGGACAATGCGCAGATACGGCTTGGGCGACTACCAGCCCCGCCGTACTATGCTCTTGCCGACTGACTGAGTACCTGCTCTCGTTCTTTCGGGTCGACGGTCGGAGGGCT